>JAEEGL010793600.1_pt1 | contig 17263 bp, 12 predicted proteins | sample 9134231 | NCBI WGS metagenome assembly JAEEGL01 (sample SAMN16246548, study PRJNA631951) | gut metagenome | biome: gut microbiome; feature: rumen; material: fiber-attached | host: Bos | place: Iran: Karaj | collected 2018-10
GAAGAAGGCCGTCGAGTGCGGCTACTGGCACCTCTGGCGTTTCAACCCCGCCCTCATCGAAGAAGGCAAGAACCCGTTCTCGCTCGACTGCAAGGAGCCCGACTGGAGCAAGTTCCACGACTTCCTCCTCGGCGAGGTTCGTTACCTCAGCGTCAAGAAGGCTTACCCCAACGAGGCTGAAGAACTCTTCGCCGAAGCTCAGAAGATGGCCCAGATCCGCTACAAGTCCTACGTCCGCAAGACGCAGGAGGATTGGTCGGCAGAGTAATCCCAGACTTTAGTACATAATAAAAGAGGCTGTGTCAAGCGACACAGCCTCTTTTGATTCAATACTACATAGGAAGGTGAATGCTATTTCTTCTGTATACGCTTGGTCGTTCCGATGGCTCCTGTGGGACAGACGAGGCGGCAGAGGTGGCAGCCCACGCACTTGGTGCCTACGATACGTGGTTGGCGGGTGGCGGGGTCGAAGTTGATGGCTTGGTGACCGCCGTCCATGCAGGAAACGTGGCACCGCCCACACCCGATGCACTTCTCGCGGTCGATTTTCGGATAGACGATGGTCTCGCGGTCCAGGTCGGTAGGTGTGACGAAATTCGGCACTTCCTCACCTACAATATCTGCAAGGTCGCTGATACCTCGCCCAGCGAGGTAATGCTGCATGCCCAGGATGAGGTCGTCGATGATACGATAGCCGTACTGCATCACGGCCGTGCATACTTGTACGTTGCGGCATCCCAGTTGGATGAACTCCAGCGCATCGCGCCACGTCTCTATGCCTCCTATGCCGCTCAGTTCCATGGGCTTGCCCAGTGTTCCGCTGAACATGGGGGTCTGTGCCATCTCCAGGATGTGGCGCAGCGCTATGGGGCGTACGACACGGCCCGACAGACCGGAAATGGTCTTATGGCCGGATACCCTGGCGCGGTCGCCCATGGTGATGCTCTTGATGGTGTTGATGGCAGAGATGGCGTCTGCTTTGGCAAAATAAGCAGCGACGGCTGGCTGAGCAATCTGCGTGATGTTGGGCGTCATCTTCGGAATGACGGGTATGGATACGGAGTACTTCACGTAGGCGGTGTAGAACATCACCAGTTCTGGGTTCTGCCCTACATCGCTGCCCATGCCTGTGAGTCGCATCTGCGGGCACGAGAAGTTCAACTCTATGGCATCCACTCCTGCCGTCTCGGCCATCTTAGCCAACTCTATCCATTGTTCCTCGGTCTGTCCCATGATGCTGGCTACTACCACCTTCGTGGGATAGTCTTGCTTCAGCCGGCGTAGGATGTCGAAATCCATTTCAGTAGGATTTTCGCTCAGCTGCTCCATATTGCGGAAAGCATAGAAGTCCGACTGGCCTTCTTGCTGCACAGCGTCGAATCGAGGCGAGACCTCACGAATATCCTGCAGACAAATGGTCTTGTAGAACACGCCCGCCCAACCGGCTTCGAAGGCGCGTGCCACCATCTCATAGTTAGTGCATATCGCTGATGAGGCCAGGAAGAAGGGATTCTCGCACGGAATGCCGCAAAATTCTATGGCAAGAGAGGGGACCGTCTCGTATGTTGTGACTCTGTCACAACGTACATCACTCGCGGGTTCGGAGCAAAGAGAGTGGGCCAGCTCACGGATGCGGATGGGCCTGTCATAGTGGATGCAGGCGTTTTCTGCTGCCGCCAAATCTTCCTCCGTGCAGTCGGCAATCCATCGCCCTGCCAGACCTTCGTTGCCGAATCGGATGGCTCGGATGGCACGAGCGGGGTCTCCTTGTTTACATACTTTACTGCAGGGCGCGTCCAAACAGAGCAGGCATCGGGCTGCTTCTTCCTGAAGATGCATTCTTTGATTCTGATTCATAACTATTCGGTTTTACTTGTGGTTGGAAAGAGGGGAGTAGGTAAGTCGTATAATCAATTATCAGTTGCAAAGTAAGACATTATTCGTAGATAACGTATTGCTTTGTTGGAAAAATAACGATTATTTGGATATTTTTGTTTCTTTGTCGCTCTCTCAATAGAATAATTGACGGAAATCTTCCTCTTTTTATGTTCCCACCGAAAAACTTTTGTATCTTTGCAGCCGAAACAGTCATCTTGCATTGTCAATACGAAAGAGCCACATGATCCAAAGAGCCAAAAATAGCCCTACGAAATACAATCATTCCTTTGCACACAGGCTAACGCGCTGGGTCATGTTGGTGCTGTTCATCATGATGAGTGCCTTGGGTTATTTCATCTACGAGATATCCAAGTCTTTTGTAGTTGAGTTTTTGGCCGATGGATTCCATTCCAATATGCAAGCTTCTGCAGGCTTCTACATGAATGCGATGGCGGATGTCAGCAAGGCCGTCAAGAACAACCTCTACGAAGTCGAGCAACACGTAGGCCAGCCCGTACAATTACAGCAGACGTTCGAGCGCATTGCACAGCTGAATCCCCGTGTCATGGAGTGCGATATCACTTATGCCGACGAATTTGGCGACGACGAGATGTTTCGAGTAGTCGTAGCCGAGGACTCAGCATGTTGGTCGGAGCCTTTCCTGCAGGACAGCTGCGATGTGAAGACCCCTGTAGTCGCTTATTTACAACCCGTGCACGACCGCCAGGGACGTGTAGTGGCAGTCATGAGGGCCTATCTCTCATTGAAGTTCATGACGTTGCAGGGCGAACAGTTGGATAGTATCTTCAAAGATGATGTGGGTTTAATCAATGCCATGGATAAAAGCGATTTCCACAGCTACGTCATTATGCGTGACGGCACTTACCTCACTCACCCTTATCGCTGGCCCATCCTCAAAGCTAATTTCTACGGCCACATCAAGGATGCCGACAAGCCCGGAACGGCGAGGATGCTCATTGACCAGATGAGGGAGGGCGAGCGCAGTCAATCAGAGAGTGATAAGGAGATACTCGTCAACCGCACCCGAAGCTATCTATTCCACATTCCCATAGAGCATTCCGACTGGATATTGGCTGTCGTCGTTCCCGCCATTTCGATTGATATGTTTGGCATTATCGTTGGGGCGTTTATGCTGTTGGCAATAGTCAACATATTGATTGTCACGTTCTTTGTCTGCCGAATGACCATCAGGCGTGTCGCCAATCCCTTGAAGGAGTTGGCCGCTACAGCCGACAAGGTTGCAGGCGGGCGCTTCGATACGCCGTTGCCTGTCATCAAAAGCCATGATGAGATCCATCTGCTGCGCGACTCGTTCGAGAACATGCAGCACTCCCTCACCGCTTATGTCGACGAACTAAAGCTTGCTACAGCTGCCAAGGCATCAATAGAGAGCGAACTCAAGATTGCGCACGACATACAGATGTCGATGCTTCCCAAGGATTATCCCGTCTTCACCGAGCGTCATGATATCGATGTTTACGGCTCGGTCATGCCAGCCAAGGCCGTCGGTGGCGACCTCTACGACTTCTTCATCCGCGACGAGCGTCTCTTCTTCTGCATCGGCGATGTCTCGGGAAAAGGTGTTCCTGCATCCCTGTTGATGGCTGTCACGTGCTACCTGTTCCGCAATATTGCGGCCTATACGCAGGAGCCTGATCAGATAGCTATTGCCCTCAACGAAGCCATCAGCAGCAACAACGAAGCTGGCATGTTCGTCACCCTCTTCATCGCCGTCCTTGATCTCAACTCGGGTCGCTTGAGTTTCTCTAATGCAGGGCACAACCCGCCGCTGCTGGTCTGCGATGGTGGTGTCACCGCTCTCGCCTGCGATGCCAACATCCCCGTTGGCGTGATGACAGGCTTCAACTTCACGGCGCAGCACTTGCAGTTCCATTGTGGCGACAGCATCTTCCTCTATACCGACGGGCTTAGCGAGGCCGAGGACGTTCGGCAGCAACAGTTCGGCATCGAACGCGTGCAGCAGGTCGCTCGCAATGTCGCCAATCAACCCCAATGCCTCGTTGAGGCCATGACTGCAGCCGTCGAACAGTTCGTCGGTCAGGCCGAGCAGAGCGACGACCTCACAATGCTCGTTGTCAAATACACGTCTAAATCCTAAACTATCCTATGATCATCCAGGGTCCTGAAGGTTATATCTACCTCTTTCTATCGATGATGGCTATCATAGTTGCCACCGTCGTGATTCCTTGCTACGGCTACGTTCGCAAAGGCCTGAAGGGACTTGGAGTGGGCTGTGCGATTCAGCCCATCGTTGCCGGTATTCTCTGTCTGATCTTGTGCGTGAGTGCGTTTGTCCGTCAACTAAACTCAGTCAACCGCCACCATGAAAATGCGATGGTTGCGGTGCGTACGACCATTGACGAGGACGGCGATAGCCTCTTTCGCACATGGTATTTGTGCCCAGATGAGGAATGCTTGAGCGAGGTACGCTCTGTCGATGCGGACACGACCGACTTCGAAGAAATCAAGATGTTCGATGTAGTGCCGATCGATTCCTTCGCCCTCTGTGTTGACGACCGCATCTTAGTCCGATTCAATCTCGATTCCTGTACGGCTATTGCCACTGATTGCGGTCAGCCTATCGACATCGTCTTCATCGACTGGACTAAGGTAGCTGCCTACTTTCACGAGAAAGAATGAACGTCTCCGAGGAGCCCGTCGTCTATCACGTGAAAGAGTAGCGATGGTGTACGCTTGTATTCGTTAGCCTCGTTCGATTCCTTTCTTTGCCGTTAAATGCATAAACGCTCAGCCCCCTGTCGGAATGGACAGGGGGCTGAGTGTTTAACTAAAGCGCGAACGCCAGCAGAGTCGTCAAGAAACGTATCTTCTTGCCTAACGCTTCTTATGAGGGGATGTTAGATGTTAGGCTCGTCCCAGACTTTAGTCTCAGTGCACTTGATGGTCAGGTTCTGCCCGCCACAGCTCATGAGGAACTCGCCCTCCTCCAGGCGCCAGCGTACGTCGGAGCCCACGAAGGCAAGGTCTTTGGCGGCGATGGCCAGGCGTACGGTCTTCTGTTCGCCGGGCTTGAGTTCTATCTTATCGAACGCGCGCAGGCGTGCGTTGTCGGGCGTAAGCGTTGCCACGACGTCGCGTGCAAACAGCAGGACGGCCTCCTTGCCTACGCGGTCGCCTGTGTTCTTCACATCGACGCTGAAGACGAGGCTATCCTTGGCCGTGAACTCGCTCTTGTCGACCTGCAGGTTGGCGTATTCAAAGGTGGTGTACGACAGGCCGTGACCGAAGGGCCACTGGACGTCCATCACGGCGTCGTAATTGTAGTTGCCGGCCATCTGACCCATATTCTCGCACGGCTTGAAGTCGTAGGTCACGAGAGCTGCGGGGTGCTTAGGATAGGTGTAAGGCATGCGGGCACTGAAGTTAGCATCGCCAGCCAGCAGGCGAGCCAGTGCGGGACCGCCATAGTTGCTGGGCAGGAAGGTGTGTACGACGGCAGCGCACAGGGGCTCGATATCCTTGATGATGCGCGGACGTCCTTCGGCCAGCACGAGCACGATGGGCTTGCCCGTCGTAGCCAGGGCCTTCACCAGTTGCAACTGGTTGGGGCTGAGGCTGAGGTCGTCGATGTTACCAACTGTCTCGCAGTAGGAGTTCTCGCCTAAGCAGGCAATCACCACGTCCACCTGACGGGCTGCAGCCACGGCGGCGCTGATATCAGTGGCCTCGTCGCGGTCGAAGTTGTCGTCGCTCCAGCGCACACCTTCGACGTAGCGCACGTTGGCGGGCCCGAAGCGCAAAGTCAAGGCATCCTCGAACGTCGGATAGTCGCCCATCTGCGGAGCCAGCGAATTAGTGCGTTCGCCTTGCCAGGTGTAGCTCCAGCCGCCATTCTGACCACGCAGGTTGTTGGCATTGGGACCGCAGACAAGCAGGCGCGTGCCTTCCTTCAGCGGCAGCACTTTCTCGGTCTTGCCTGCTAGGGTGTCGTTCTTCAGCAGGGCGATGCACTCCTCAGCTATCTTCGTAGCCTCGTCTGCAAACTCCATGCTCCCGAATTTCGGGAAGGCTGCAGCCAGTTGGGCGGGCTCGAAGTCCCAGGTCTTCTTGTCATGGAGACCGAGGCGGACTTTCAGACGCAGTACGCGGCGCACGGCATCGTCGATGCGTGACATCTTGACGCGGCCCTCGTCGACTAATTCGCGCAGCAGGTCGCAGAACTCCACTTCATAGGGAACCATCGACATGTCGATGCCGGCGTTGATGGCCAGTTCGATAGCATCTTTCTTCGTGGCGGCGATATGGTCGCGGGTGCAGAGGTTGTTGATGTCGGCCCAGTCGGTGACAATCATGCCGTCCCAGTTGAGCTCATCCTTGAGCCAAGTGGTCAGAAGCTCGGCATTGGCATGGAAGGGCATGCCGTCGTTGACGCCCGAGTTAACCATCAGCGACAACGCACCGGCCTCGATGGCGGCACGGAATGGCTGGAAGAATTTCTCGCGCAGTTCGCGCCGAGTGATGCTGCTGGGTGTGCGGTCCTTGCCCGTGCGTGCTACGCCGTAAGCCATGAAGTGCTTGATGCAAGCGGCTACGTGCTGACCGTCGATGTGGTTGGGGTCATCGCCCTGATAGCCGAGTACAGCCTGACGGGCCATCTCGACGTTCAGGTAGACATCCTCGCCATAGCTCTCCCACATGCGACTCCACAAGGGGTTGCGGCCGAGGTCCATCACAGGCGAGTAGACCCAAGGAATCAGGCACGCACGGCTCTCGTAGGCGGCCACCTCGCTCACTCTGAAGGGAATGGCGCGGTTGAAGGATGCCGCTTGTCCGATCTCTTGTGGGTACAGCGTAGCTCCCCATGTGTAGGACGCGCCATGTATCTGGTCGACGCCGTAGATCTGCGCCACGCCCGATTGTGCGTCTGCCGACATCTGATTCAGCCTGCGGATGAGCTTGGACCACACGGCTGGCGTCTGGGCGACACCCTTCGGCACGTTCAGAATCGACCCGACTTTGTATTTCTCAATGACGTTGGATAGCGCTTCCTCGTTCAGCGCGAACGAGTCCGCGACGCTCATATCGGTGATGACGTCGATGGTGATTTCGCACATCTGACCGATCTTCTCGTCAAGCGACATTTTGCTCAATAGCTTATCGACTTGGGCTTCAACGTCCTTGTCCTTCGCTATGGCGGGAGACGTCGATGCCTTGGGCGTACACGAATCAAGGCACAGCGCAGCTAAGGCGAGTGCCAACGAGTTGGTTAGGAGTTTGTGAGTCATAAATGATTGCGGTTTTAGTTTTTGGGGTTTTGACGAGCCAAAGTTAATACTTTTTTCGTTTTCAGCTTATGATTTGTCGTGAAAACTAATTCTTTTATCCTCTTTTATCTTAAAAAAGGCCACTTTAAGCCCCAAATACTATATCTTTGTACCCAATAATGAATCACTTTGCACGCCGCAAGCTGCATATTGCACGTGATGCTTCTTTTTCAACCTCATGTTTTTACACTACGACATATCTCCCTCCGTCATCGCTTTTTCTACAGAGCGCAACGCGTCCGATCCGCTTGCCCCTTACGATGGTTTTAACATCACCCATTACACCGACGATGCTCCCGCTCACGTTGCCGCCTGCCGTCAGCAGCTTTGTCACCATCTGGGAATAGACAATTCCCATCTCATCCTTCCACGCCAAGTCCATGGCACTCACATCCTAGAAATAACCGAAGACCTCCTTTCCTCCGCCCCCTCTTCGTTTTCCTCGCCCTCTGCCTCCTCCTCCTCGCCCTCTGCCTCGGCCGTTTCTGTTCCCTCTTCTTCGCCTTCAGCCTTGGCCTTTTCCTCTGCCCCCTCCTCCTCGCCCTCTGCCTCGGCCTTTTCTGCTCCCTCTTCTTCGCCCTCTGCCTCGGCCGTTTCCTCCTTCCCCTCTTCCTCCTCCTCCCCCTCTTCCTCGGCCGTGGTGCCCGCCGATTCATCGGCGGTTCCCCCCTCTCTCCTTGACGGCGTCGATGCCCTCTTTACCCGCCTGCCTCGCACCTGTATAGGCATCTCCACCGCCGATTGTGTTCCCATTCTCCTCTATGACCCCTCGACGGCCGCCATTGCTGCCATCCATGCGGGTTGGCGCGGCACCGTAGCCCGCATCGCTTCGCTTACCCTTTCCGCCATGCAAGACCGCTACGGCACGCGTCCCTCCGATGTCCGTGCCGTCATCGGCCCAAGCATAGGGCCAGATGCCTTTGAGGTAGGCGACGAAGTCTACGATGCTTTCTCCTCCGCCCATTTCCCTATGGAGGATATCGCCTTTCAAGCTCCCGCTATGAATGCCGCAGCCCATTCTCACCTTCTCGACACCCCTCTCCGTTGGCATATCGACCTCTGGCGCGCCAATGCCCACGACCTGCTTTCCGTCGGTGTCCCTGCTGCCGCCATTCACATCACCTCTCTCTGCACCTACACCCTCCACGATCGCTTCTTCTCTGCCCGCCGTCTCGGTATTCACAGCGGCCGCATCTTCACCGGAATCATGCTCCAATAACGCATAAGAGCCGTTCATGTCGAACGACTCTTATACCTTAGTGTGCCAATCTTCGTTACGCTTCGCGATGGATGATGCTGCCGTTGGCCTGATGGGTTGCGAGAACAAGGACCTCGGCAATCTGTACGTGCTCGGGTGCTGACGCTGCGTAGAAAGCGACGTCGGCTATATCAGGTCCTGTAAGGGGCTTGATGCCAGCATAGACGCGGTCGGCACGAGCGTCATCGCCATGGAAACGGGTGTTGCTGAAATGGGTCTCGACGAGGCCGGGCTTCAAGTTGGTAACGCGCAAGGCGGTGTGTGCTACATCGATGCGCAGACCGTCGGTGATGGCTTTCACGGCCGCCTTGGTGGCGCAGTAGACATTGCCGCCTGCGTAAGCTGCCTCGCCTGCCACGGAACCGATGTTGATGATGTGACCGTGGTTGCGACGAACCATATCGGGCACTACGGCGCGCGTCATGAAGAGGAGACCTTTGATATTGGTGTCAATCATGGTTTCCCAGTCATCTTCGTCGCCTTCGTATTCGGGTTCGAGTCCGAGGGCAAGGCCTGCGTTGTTGATGAGGACGTCGATGCGTTTCCATGCTTCGGGCAGGTTGGCATAAGCGTTGTGGCAGGCCTGTCGGTCGCGAACGTCGTAGACAAGGGAGAGGACTTCACGACCGAGCGCACGCACTTCTTCGGCGATAGCATTCAGTCGTTCAGCATTGCGGCCTGTGAGGATGAGGTCGTAGCCACCTTCAGCAAAGCGTTGGGCACATGCGAGGCCGATGCCGCTGGTGGCGCCTGTGATAAGAGCAATTTTATTCATCGATAGTATTGAGTTAATAGTTCCCGTTATCGTTAACGTTCCCGTTCTTTATCCTCATATACTCCAGCGCTTGTTGTGGCCAGTAGTTGAGGACGAGTTCATCGGGAAACTGTGTCTCGGCGAGTAGGGGTAGGGCGTAGCGATAGTCGGCGATGGAGAAGGAGATATGAGCGTCGCTGCCTAAGATGACAGGCACGTCCATCTGTCGGCAGAGCCGTAGGATCTCGAGGTTGTTGGGGCGCGCCACCTCTTTATGTCGCAAGGGTATCATGCTCGACGAGTTGATCTCGAGCAGTGTCTGAGTGTCGCGTGCAGCGCGGACGATGGGTTCGAAGTCCAGCTCGGCTGTGCCGTCGCCGGGATGGCTGATGATATGTGTCCATGGGTTATGGATGGCGGCGAGCATGGCATCTGTGTTTTGTTGTCGCGTACCGCCTTGCCAGCAGAGGCTGTGGATGCCCGCGATGCGGATGTCGCAGCAGCGGTAGTGCTTCTCGTCGAGGTCGAGGCGCCCGGTGGTATCGAGGATGTTCAGCTCTACGCCCATCAGCAGCTGTACGCCGTACATCTGTCGTGGTACGACATGAAGGTTGCGGAAATAGATGGCGTTGCAGGCTCCTGGCAGTGCGGGCGCATGCTCCGTTATGCCGAGAATCTGCAACCCTTTGTCAGCCGCCGCCTGTGCCATCTCTTGAATAGTGGAATAGGCGTGACCGCTGGCTATCGTATGAGTGTGGAGGTCAAGAAGAGGTGTCAATGAGTTGTTATGAGTTGAGAGTTATTGTTTTCTCGGCGACCGAATCGCCGAGCGCTATGAGTTCCCGTTAACGTTCCCGTTCCCGTTTATTCGCCGCCTCGAGGTCGGCGAGGTCTTTCTCTTCGCCTACGACCCAGATGATGTCGCCGGCGTAGAAGGGACGTTGGGGGTTGGGCGAGATGAGGCTGTCGCCATCCTTCTCCTCCAGTCCTACGATGAGGCAGCGGTAGTCGTGGCGGATGCCGCTCTGTTGGATGGTCTGCCCGATGAAGTGCGAGCCTTCCTCGATGACGATGCGCTTCAGCTTCATCTCGGCAGTCTCTCCAGCAGCGTCGCGCGACTGTTGGATTTGTTGCTCGAGTTCATGGGCGAAGGTCGCCAGTTGCTCGTCCGAGCCAATCACCTGCAAGCGGTCGCCCGGCAGGATGACGGTCTGCCCGGAGGGGATGTTGATGCGCTGACTACCTCGCTGAAGCGAGGCCACGTGCACGCCGAAGCGGTGCCCGAAGTTCAGCTTCATCAGCGTCTGGCCTGCCCATGCGATACCTACGGGGATGGTGAAGTCGGTGAGGTGCACGTCACGTTCCATCAACCGACCTGCAAACTGTGGCTTGCCAGCGCGTTCGGCTGCCGCACGCTCGCGTTGGTTGAGGTTGTCGGTGAACGTCTTCTCGAGCATCTGTCCTTGTCGTTTCAACGAGCGGTTGGCGATGATGATGCAGATGGCGGCCACCACCACCAGCATACCTAGGGCACCGCCCCAGTTGACGGTATGCCCCAGGACATAACCCACGAAAGAAGCACCGAGGGCGATGCGCAGCAGCTGCACGGCCACCAGCGGGGCACGATTGAAGCGGCTGTCGTTCCAGAGCGCCTGGAACGCTTGGCTGTGGTTCTTCTTCAACATGAGCGGACGAAGGAAAGGCGATAGCACGACGATGGTGATGAATGCTGTCGCCAGTCCGTTCCAAGGCTCGGGAAGAAGGTTGTCGATGAGGGGCTCCACAGCTCCCAGCATGATGCTCAAGAGGGCGATGCAGAGCACACCGAAGATGAGTACGATGCGTCCCACTTGCCCAAGGTAGTCGCGCCAGTGGTTCTCCTGCTCAGCCATTGTGGGCGCTCCGCTGGCGTAGCGGTCTAGCAACAGCTTCCAGCGTGAGGGCAGATGGCTGTAAAGTGCGTTGTAGGTGGGTACGGCCAAGCGAATCATATAGGGCGTGGTGAAGGTGGTGAACACCGACACGGCCACAACGATGGGGTAGAGGAAGTCGCTCGTCACGCCCAAGGAGGTGCCTAACGTGGCCAGGATGAAGGCGAACTCGCCGATTTGCGTCAGCGAGAACGAGCATTGCATGGCGGTCTTCAGCGGCTGCCCGGCCAGCAGGAAGCCGCCTGTCGAGAACACGGTCTGACCGATCATGATGGCCGCGATGATGCACAGGATGGGCACGATATATTGTCCGATGAGCGCCACGTCAACCATCATGCCTACCGACACGAAGAAGATGGCGCCGAAGAGGTCCTTAACGGGACTGACGAGGTGTTCGATGGTTTCAGCCTCAACCGTCTCGGCGAGGATGCTGCCCATGATGAAGGCTCCGAATGCGGGCGAGAAGCCTACCGTCGACGCCAGTACGACCATGCCGAAGCAGAGGCCGAGCGCCACGATGAGCATCGTCTCGTCGCTCATCAGCGGCTTCGTCTTGCGAAGGAAGAGGGGAATCAGATAGATGCCTACGACGAACCACAGCACGAGGAAGAACACCAGCTTCAAGATGCTCGTCGCCATCTGCATGCCCTGGAACTGTTGGCTTACGGCCATCGTCGACAGCACCACCATCAGCACGATGGCCAGGATGTCCTCGATGATGAGCACGCTCAGCACCATGCTCGCAAAGCGCTGTTGTCGCAGGCCCATATCATCGAAGGCCTTGAAGATAATCGTCGTCGATGACATGGCCAGCATGCCGCCGAGGAAGATGCAGTCCATCTGGCCCCAGCCGAAGGCGTGTCCTGTGAAGAAGCCTACCGTCATCATGCTTAGGATGATGGTGCAGGCCGCGATGATGGGCGCGGAACCCATCTTCATGATCTTCTTGAACGAGAATTCCAGTCCGAGGGCGAACAGCAGGAAGATCACGCCGATGTCGCTCCACAGGTGTACGTTCTCCAAGTCGGAGACGCTCGGCATATAGGGCATGTTGGGCGAGGCCAGGAAGCCTGCCACGATGTAGCCTAGCACCAACGGCTGCTTCAGTTTCTTGAACAGCAGCGTCATGACACCTGCGCAGATGAGGATGAGCGCCAGATCGGCTATCATTGGTTCCATAGAGGGTAGTATAGCGTTTTACTGAACTTCTGCTTAAGAGTAAGATGTCTTCACCTCAGCTTGCAAGACAGATGTCTTCACTTCAGCTAGCAAGACAGATGTCTTCACCTCAGCTTGCAAGACATTCGTCTTAACTTCTTAACTTCTTAACTTCTCCTTATCTCCTTACTTTTCGAAGATGAGGCGAATCTGGAGTTCGAGGTCGCGGTAGTGGGCGAGGGTAGCGGCGTCGCCACTCGCGGCATGTGCGCGCTGCTGGATCTGTTTCAGGGCGTGGGTGATATAGGGGCGCGACTCCACGGTCGAGCCGGACTTCCACGCTTCAATCAGAGCCAGTACGGCACGGGCCTGTACGTAGCGGCGCCAGCGGTCGGGCTTAGCATCGTTGAACAGCAGGCGTACGAGGTCGCGGGTGTAGTCCGCCGGTTGATAGGCGTTCGAGGCGTAGCTGTAACGAACGATATTATTGAAGGTAGAGGCCGAGCACAGCGAGCTCACGGCCAGGTCGGCCAGCGGACGGATCATCGACTGCGGGTCTGCCGTCAGACGCTGGATATAAGGCACGTTGATCAACCACTTCGGTTCCGTCAGCACCTGCTTGTCCAACCATTGCATGGCGCGTTGCACGCGAGCCTTCTCTTCGGGAACATAAACGTTTCCAGCCTCTTCCACACTCTTGTAGTTGTGGTAGACGCCGCCGATGTTACGTCCTACGTGACCGATGTAGCGGCGCATCTGTCCGATCAGGCTGTTGTACATCTGGCCGAGGTTCTCGTTGAGGTCGCCCTCTTCGCGCACCCATTCGGGCAGGTTGACGATGATGCGCTTCAGGTTCTTGATGCCATAGTCGGCCGAGCGCATCTGGTCGTCGCCGAGGTCCTCGGTTTGGGCGCGCGGGTCGTTGTCGTTGCCTTCGCCGCCAAACCAGTAGCGCTTGCTCTCAGCCAGACGGGCCACTGTCATCTTGTTCAGCAGCAGACGCTCCTGGTCGGCCTCGCTGACGAGTTGGCCGTCGGCGTGGAGCTGGGGAGCCGTCACGTCGGGGAACCACTTGTAGCCCCATTCGATGGCCCATTTGTCGTAGGTGTTGATGCGGGGGAAGATGCCCACCGGACTGATGTGGTCCTCGGGCTGGGCTACGTAGTTGAAGCGGGCGTAGTCCATGATGCTGGCGGTGTGGCCGTTGGCTTCCACCCACGCTTTGTTGCGCAGGCTGTCGACGGGCGTAGCCGAGCTGGCGCCCATATTGTGGCGAAGGCCAAGCGTGTGGCCCACCTCATGCGAACTGACGAAGCGGATGAGCTGTCCCATCAGCTCCTCGTCGAACTTCATCGAGTGCGTCCGGTCGTCTACGGCGCCGGCCTGAATCAGGTACCAGTCGTGGATGAGTTGCATCACGTTGTGATACCACCCGATGTGCGATTCGATGATCTCGCCCGAGCGAGGGTCGCTGACATGCGGGCCGTAGGCGTTGGCGATAGGCGAGGCCAGGTAGCGGATGACCGAGTAGCGGGCGTCCTCCATGCTCATCCCTAAGGAGTCGGCATTCTCTGGCCACTCCTCTGCGTGGATAGCGTTCTTCCAACCAGCCTGTTCGAAGGCTACGCTCCAGTCGTTGACGCCCTGGATCAAGTACTTGCGCCATTGCTTGGGCGTAGCGGGGTCGATGTAGTAGACGATAGGCTTCTTTGGTTCCACCAACTCGCCACGGCGCATGCGTTCGAGGTCCTCCTCCGATTTGGGTTCCAGACGCCAACGCGTCGCCATCGCGCGGCGGCGCACCTGTTGCTGGCGGTCGCTGAACTCGCGGTGGCTCTCGGTGAAGTAACCCACACGCTCGTCGAAGTAGCGCGGACGCATCGGCTCCTTGGGCAGCAGCACGAACGAGGTGTTCAGACGGAAGGTGGCTTGTCCGGTCAGCATGCTGGCCAGGTTCGTCTGCCCTTGGCTGCCACCGCGTGCAGCGTAGGTCTTCACCGTCTTCACTTCCGTGTTGATGGGGTAGGTGTTCACGCCGTCGATATAGCTCTGATCAGCTTTCAGCGCCGCCACTTTGAAGCGTTCCTTCGTCTGTTCGCCGAAGCCCGTGAGGATGTTGTCGCCTTTCAGGAAGTCGGTCACCTTGATGCTCGTGTGATGGCGGTGGAGCGAGTCGCCGCTCTCCTTGTCCACCTTGAAGCTGGCCACGATGGGGTTCTCCGTTGCAGCCTCCAAGGCGCGGTGTATCTGGTCGGTGCTGTCGGCCGTGGCGTCGTAAGCCAGCACGCGCAGCAGCACCTGCTCGCCATGCTTCTCGAAGTAGAGTACGTGGCTCGACACCAGTTCGCCGCCGTAGACGCCCAGGTTGACAGGCGTCGACACGAAGCGAGTCGTACAAAGGAACGGACGCCCCAGCAGCGAGTCGGCTATCTGGAAGTAGTAGTCGTCCTTGTGTTTCTGTACGTTGAACAGCCCTTCTACAGGAGCCGGCCGCTGTTCTTTCTTCTCGGCAGGTTTAGCAGCCTCGGTCTTGGCAGCCTTCTTCTTCTTCTTGAAAAGTCCCGCGTCAGCAGGAACTGGCAGCAGCACCAACGCCGCAAGAGCCAGGATGAGTACTCGTTTCATCGTCATGTATTTATTTATGGTTCTTATTTTCCTGTTAATATTTCGCTCTCCGCTCAAGCTTGCTCGCTTCGCTTGCGAAGAACTTATCATTTTCACTTTTCACTTTCCACTTTCCACTTCTCTCTCCCCCCGGGGAGAGCCGGAGAGGGGCCTTTCACTTTTCACTTTTCCCTCTCCCCCACGGGGAGAGCCGGAGAGGGGCCTTTCACTTTTCACTTCTTACATCCGGGGAGAGTCCCTTTTATTTTTCACTTTTCACTTTTCACTTTTCACTTCCCTCTCCCCCACGGGGAGAGCCGGAGAGGGGCTTACCCCTGATGCACCGTGATTTGCGGGAACGGGAACTTGATGCCTTCGGCGTTGAAGGTCTTGTAGATGCGCTCGTTCACGTCGAAGAGCACATCCCAGTAGTCGTCGTTGTTCACCCACGCCCGCAGAATCACGTCCACCGAACTGTCGGCCAGTTCCTTCAGGTAGACCGCAGGCTCGGGGATGGGCAGGATGCGCTTGTCGCTCTTCATCAGTTCCTCTCCTACGCGCCGCACGCGGTCCATGTCCTCGTCGTACTCCACGCTCACGCTCCAGTCCACGCGTCGCGTGGGAGTCTGGCTGAAGTTCGTGATGCTGCCGCTGCTCAGCGCGCCGTTAGGCACGTAGATCTGCTTGCCGTCGGCCGTCAGCAGGATGGTATGGAAGATCTGGATGGCTATCACCGTGCCCGCCGTGCCCTGCGTCTCTATCCAGTCGCCCACCTTATAGGGCTTCAGAAACAGGATGACGATGCCGCCGGCGAAGTTCTGCAGGTTGCCGCTTAGCGCCATGCCGATGGCTACGCCGAACGAGGCCAGCAGCGCCGCGAAGCTCGTCGTGTTCAGCCCTAGCGCACCTAATACGGCGATGATCAGCAACACCTGCAGCAGGATGTTCACGAAGCTCTTCAAGAACGTCGTCACGCTCGTCTCCACCTTCCGACGCTCCAGCATCTGGTTCAGCAGGAAGTTCAGGAACTTGATGACGTAGCGCCCTACAAAATACACGATGGCCGCCACCAGGATATGTCGACCTGCGTCCAATGCCCAGTTCATCAGCTGTTGCAGCACATTCGACCAGTCGATGCTACCGTCCTTCAAGTCCTCGCTCATCGCCACGATGGGCGACGAACTCAAGCTGTCAGGCACCGTCGTAGCTTGTAGAAGTCTTATCATTCTTCGTCTTGTCTTTGTTTACGGCTGCAAAGGTACGCATTATTTTTGTATGTTCACCCTACATATGCGGAAAATATTTGGCAATTAAATACAATTTAAACTCTGGCGTCTCTCTATCAAAAAATAATTTGACGCTGAAAGAAAATACTCCTCATTTCTCCTCCCTCAGTCTCCCCCTTCCCTCTGTTCCCCCCTTTCCCTCAGTTCACCCCTTTCCCTCTGTTCACCCCCCCCACGGGGGGGCAGGGAGGGGGCTTCACGTCCGTTCGCTCAGCCCTGCACGTCTATACGCATCGGCCTTCACATATATACGCATCGGCCTTCACGACCATTCGCTCAGCCCTGCACGTATATAGGCATCGCCTTGAGCGACTATATGTGTACGTTATTCGGTCGCGACCGAACAATGTTGACCCGATGCCGTTCTGGCAGGCAGGACTTTTCAACGCGGTCGCAGAGTACCGAACGGCATAAGTGCGCATAGGTTGAACGCTATTTCCGTCAACTTTTTCTATACACGCCAATTAGCCTTGCTTCCACTTTTTGCCGGAATAGACCGCCTATTGAATTGAGTGATAAAGTGTTATGCGAGTGGAAGCTGTTCATTTCACTTCCACTTAGCCTCCACTCAGAGTGGAAGCAAAGTGGAGGCTATACGAACATCTTCCACTTTTGCAATCGCCACAATAACAGCCGTTTAGGCTTCAATTTCGCTCAAATAGTGGAAGCTAGGTCAAACTCCATAGATTTTTTTTGACCACTCAGGCGCTCCGGCACAAGGAGATAACATAGGGCTAGCCAGCTGACACGCGATGAGGTGATTTATTGTTTTTACTCAAGTTCTTCATAACATGCGAACTTGAGTACACGAATTAGACGAATTCTTGTCCTCTGACATGAAGAGTGAAGAATGAAGAATCCGTGTCATTCTTCAGACTCGCTTCGCTCGAAGAAGCGTCCTTCGGCCGAGCGCGTGTAATCCGTGGTGAAAAAAATACGTGAGTCTCTTTAGCCGATGCGCTCTGCGCCGTCATTTGACAAGCAGTTTGCTGCCTTTCTTGACGACGATGGAACGATAGGATTTATCGACGCGTTGTCCGGCAAGATTATACAAAGGTCCTTCTTCA
>JAEEGL012740068.1_pt1 | contig 17263 bp, 11 predicted proteins | sample 9134231 | NCBI WGS metagenome assembly JAEEGL01 (sample SAMN16246548, study PRJNA631951) | gut metagenome | biome: gut microbiome; feature: rumen; material: fiber-attached | host: Bos | place: Iran: Karaj | collected 2018-10
CAGCTTGATAAAGGTCGTCTTGCCGGAGCCGTTCTCCCCGACGATGGCCAGTTTTTCGCCGATTTTGAATTTCAGGCTGACGTGCTGAAGCGCCCAGATCTCCGTATTCGGATATTTAAAGGACACGTCCCGGAACTCCACGTCATACTCGTTGTCGTCCCGCTTCTCCACCGTCAGCGAGCCCTTCACCATGTCGTTCGGAATGTCGAAGTAGGAGAAATAGCGTTTCAAGTAGTGATGGTTTTCAAAGGATTGCTCAAACGCCGTCGTGAGTTCCGTGACGGCTCCGATCATCATCGTGATACAGGCGACGTACTTCGCAATGGAACCGGGAGTGATTCCTCCGTTCAGCGCGGACAGCATCATGATTGCGTATCCGGCGAAAAGGAGTAGATACGATACGACGGTCCCCGGGACGCTCCACGCCGCTTTGAGATAGGAGGCCTTTCTCATGCCCTCGTACAGGAGAGCCTGTTTTTCCTGATATTCGTCTGCGACAAGGTCTTCCATTTCATAGAGCCGGATGTCTTTTGATCCGCTGTAATCCTCCATGAATTCACCCAGAGCGTCCGCATATACGTTCACGTCGACATAGGATTCCTCGGAGCGCACTTTCCGATCGATCGCGAGCTGACGTTTCGTAGACAGAAGCGAAACGGTGATGCTGAGAGCCAATCCGAAGACAAGCAGAAGTTTTTGCCACAGCGGGATGGACGGCAGCGCGAAAAAGGAAGCGGTCAGGGCGGCGGAGGAGAGAATGGACACCGTGCTCCGGGCAAACCGCCGAACCATATAAATGGCATGGTAAACATTGTACCCTGTACGCGATTCCATTTTGACTCTTGCCTTCTGCCGTTCGATTTCAGGGTCTTCAAGAGCCTTGTACGGAAGCTCCATCGCTTTTTCAGAGTACATCCAATCCTGCCGGATATAGCTGAGATAGGATTCCGTGCTTTCCACCGCGCCGCACCATGCGCAGATCATGGAAATCAGAAAGACGGGCAGGACAGCCAGGGCGGCATACAGGATCAGCGTTTCGACCCGCTCATGGGAGATCAGCGCGTCCACCAGCTTCGCCGAGAAATAGACGGGAATGTAACCTGAGACGGCGGTAAGAATCGTTGTGACAAACATACAGACGATATACCGCGGGTTCAGGGTGTACAGGAGCCGTACCGCTCGTTTGGATATGGCGAAATGTTCTCGCAGAGACATTCTTTCCTTTTGCCCGTTCATGCGCTCGCCACCTTTCCGTTTTCTCTGTACCACTGGCTTTGAATTTCGTAAAGTTCTTTATATTTTCCTTCAAGGGCTATCAGCTCCGCGTGGGTTCCTTCTTCGGCGATCCGCCCGTCTTCGAGCAGGATCACCCGGTCGCAGAAGGCGGTCGTCGCCAGCCGGTGGGAGACGAACAGGGAGGTCTTTCCCGCCGTCATGCGTCCGTATTCGCCGTACAGCCTTGCTTCCGCGATGGGATCGAGCGCGGCGGTCGGCTCGTCGAGCACGAGGATCGGCGCGTCCTTGCAGAGCGCGCGGGCCAGCATCAGCTTCTGTGCCTCGCCGCCGGAAAGCTCCGTGCCGTTTTTGTTGACCTTCTTGTCGAGCTTCGTGTCCATGCCGTCCGGGAGGGCTTCGATCTTCTCCCATAGGCCCGCCCGTTTCAGCGCGTTTTCGGCTTTTTGGCGGTCAGTGTGTTCCCCGTCCGTGCAGGAGACCGTCTCGGCGAGGGAATAGAACGCCGTCCGCACATCCTGAAAGACCGGGGCGATCAGCTTATAGTAGTCCCGCCGCCTGAATTTGCTTTGCGGAATCCCGTTTATCCGGATTTCGCCGGAGGTCGGATGGTAAAGTCCGCAGAGCAGCTTGACGAGCGTCGTCTTGCCCGCGCCGTTCAGCCCGACAAGAGCCAGCTTTTCGCCGGATTTCATCGTGAAGCTGAGATCCCGGATCGTGAAATCCTCCGCGCCGTCGTAACGGAATGAGACGTGATCGAAGACGACCTCCGGCGCATGATCCCCGATGCTGTCGTCGGATGCTTCGCCCGTCCCCTCAAAGTCGGGATAATCGAGATACTCCCTGAAATCGCAGACGCGCATACTGGATGCATGCAGGGTATTCCATGCGTCCACGATACCGCCGATCCATTCTGCGAAGGAGGAGACAGCCGCAAAATAGAGGACAAACTGCGCTGCGTCGATCTCTCCCCGGAGGAACATGGAGATAAGCAGAAGATACGCGCCGCCGTCCCGAAGAAGAATGACAAACAAATCGGCAGTCCGGGACAGGAATCTGCGGGAAACCTTCTTTCGGTTCTCCATGACCAACTGTCCGGTCAGATCTCGGTAAATATCCCGGATCCATCCGGCCATCGAATAGATGCGGATATCCTTCGCACTTTTGAAATCATCCGGCAGCTTCCGCACGCAGGCCTGCTTGGTTTCAAGATCGCTCAGTTTTTTCCGGTGCGCGTGATCCCAGCGGTTGTATGCGCGTCCGGCAAGCCAGTTTGCCACAGGGGACACGGTGAGGATCGGCACGAGCCACGGAGAGGCAAAGGAGATCACCGTCCCGAAGAGCAGATAACCGATGACGTTTTCCGTCATACTGAACGCACCTCTGACCATATCGGTCAAAGGCTGATCCCCATCTGACTGCTGTGTGGCTTCAGAGGCTCTTTCCGCCAGATCCCGGACAGGTTTTTTCTCATAATCCTCATAGAATAAGCTGAGAGTTTTTCTGACCCAAAGATCCGTCACTTTGTAACGGTATCGTCCGGCGGCATCCCGCGAAATAATTTCAAGCACACGGGAAGACAAATCTGCCAGCAGCATGAACAACAGGAGCCGTCCGACGGGAACGACGGCTTGTGCCCATGGATTTCCCGCCGTCACTTCTTCCAGAACGCGGGCCGGGAAAACAATGCCCAAATACCTTGACGCAATGTGAACCGGAATATAAAGGGCAAAGATCACAAATGCAGCCGGGGCATAATGGAGCAGCTTCCGAACGGACCATACGATATTCGACGCCACCGAATGCGACGGCTTTTTCACGGACGTCTTTTCTTTTTTCACGCTCATCCCTCCTTTCGTGTACGCCCTCAGTATAGCATGAAATCCCCCGAAAAAGGAAATTCGTGCACGAGTTGTTCTCAGGCGTGCACGAATTGCAGATTTATGGCAGCGCGGGTACAAGAAACTCCGTTGTGAACGCGCCGTCCTCGCTGTTGACCTTGAGCCAGCCGTCGTGGGCTTCGAGGATCGAGCGGGCGCGGCGCAGTCCGAAACCGTGCATGCCGCTCTTGTCCGTGCGGAACAGACCGCCGGTCTTCTGCTTCTTCGGTCCCGCGGCGTTGAGCATGGAGAAGTACAGCATCTTCCCCTTCATCGTCATATACAGGCGGATGTACCGCTCCCCTTCCGCCGCGGCGCACGCTTCGAGCGCGTTGTCGAGCAGATTGGCGACGACAGCGCAGAGCTCCACGTCTGTGAGCGTGAGGGAATCCGGCACTGCCGCCTTGACGTTGACGGAGATCCCCGCTTCTTTCGCCTGTCCCAGCTTGGCGGAAAGGATAGCGTCGAGGGAGACGTTGCCGGTCTTGACGAGAGGATCGACGTTCCGGAGGTTTTCGTCGAGTTCCCTGACGTAGGCGAGCGCGCGGTCCGTCTCTCCCGCCTCCAGGTAGGATTTGAGGAGCTCCAGATGATGGTGGAAATCGTGCTTGTAGCCGCGCATCTCCCGGTGGATGCCCCGCACCTCGTCGAGATGCTTCTCGCTCAGTTCCGCCTGCCATTCCGCCAGCTTCAGAAAGGTCCGTTTTCTCATTTTCAGTTCCTCTCGATGAACGCCCGGTTGACGGCGTCGTACTTTCCGCGGGCAAGGGGCAGTACGTCGCCGCTGTCAAGCGTTACGTCCGTCCGGGTGATCTTCACGATCCGGCAGAGGTTTACAAGTACGCTCCGGTGAATGCGGAAGAAATCCTCCGAGAGCCGTCCGGCAAAATCGCCGAGACTCTCCTTCATCCGGTAGTCCCCAGCATCCGTGCGGACAACGATATAGTGTAGAAACACCTCGACGAAGCGGATTTCCCGTTCTGCGAGCCGGACGGTCCCCTCGTCCGATTCGACCACGACGGAGGGCGGCGCGGCTTTCCGGCGATCCGCGGCTTTTGTCAGCACGGCGGAGAGCTTTTCCTGCGAGACGGGTTTCACGAGATAGTGGAGCGCGTCCACCTCGTAGCCTTCGCCCGCTAGCTCAAAGTGTGAAGTGATGAAAACGATTTCCGCCCCGCAGCTCTCGTGCCGAAGACGCTTCGCCAGCGAGATCCCGTCCTCGCCGGTCATTTCGATATCGAGCAGGAGGATGTCAAAATCCCGATCCTCGGCAAACGCGAACAGAAACGCCTCCGCGGAAGAGAACGGGACGGAGACGGCGGTCTCGACCCGATCCTTCGCCCAGCGCGAGACGAGGGCGGCGATGGTTTCTCGGTCAGCGGGCCAGTCGTCGATGACGGCAATGCGCATGGGCGAAGCTCCTTTTTGATGGGGTTTGCCTATATTATACCCGGTTTTCCGTCAGGATGCAAGAGCGAAATGAACAGGAGCCGCATTATACGGTTGACACGGCTCCTGTCCGATTTTGTTCATCCGTGAGGCGACCCTTCCGCTGTCTTCCGCGAGTCCCGACGGAGGACCCAAGTCAGCGAAAAGGGTGTTTGCGCGCGGTTATTTCACTTTTTCGTATTCCGCCCTGTCCTGCGTGCCGAAGGCGGCTTTGTAGATTGTCAGTCCCTGCTCGTCCTCGAGATAGGTGTACTCCACCGAGCCGTGATAGCCGTTCTCCAGTCCCTGCGCCTCGTACTTTCGGAAGAATCCATCCGCTGCGGGAAAGAAGCCCTCGCCTGTTCCCTTCAATTCCGTCAGGAGCCAGAGGGCATTCTTCCACGGTTCGCCGCATTCCGTGACGGTGCGCAGGAATTTTACAAGGCCCACGCCCTCCGCGTACCAGAATTCGGTGTGGCCGGACCAGTAACCAAGCCCGCCCTGCATATCCGCGGCAAGGTGGCGGCAGTTCTCAAACGTGCCGACGGGCGTTTTGACGGCTTCGTCCTCCAGAACCTTGATCCTGCCCGAGACGTCCATATCGTACTGCTTGAACTTACGCTCTTCCTCGTAACCGGGGACCCATTAGTCCTCCCACAGCGCGCCGAGGGCGAAGTCCACGATGTCATAGAGGAAATTGCACCCGATGGCGTACATGTCGAAGCAGCTCTTGCCGTCCTTGAAATACCAGTCCTTCCATTCAAACTGGAATACGCTCCAGTCGTCGGCAATGGCGAGCCTGCCATTTTCGCGGTGGATGGTCAGCGGCTGAAAGAAGTTCCAGCGTCCCTTTTCCGTGTAGTCCGGGTTGAAATTCTTGTCCGTCGCAAAGATCCGGCGCATGACCTTGTTTGCCACCTCGGTGTGAACCTTCTCGCGTCTGGATTTTGCCGTCCGTTCCGCGCCGACAAGGTATTGTTCCACGTCGGCGAGAAGGTTGTCGTAGGGCTTATCCGGGTATTCTTTACTGTATTCTTCCCGTGCCGCAAGCGTATTCCCGCACCATGTGTCCGTGTTGTATTCCTTGCGGACGGACTGGACGACGCTTGCCGTCACCAGATTCTCCGACGCGAAGACGATCTCCATGGTCTGCTCGTCATCGATCTGATAGCCGGGATTTTCCGCGTGATAGTCCCAGCGGTTTCCGACGGCGAAGGGGATGCGTCCCTCGCCCTCGACCTTGTACGCGGTCAGCACAAAGCGCGTCCCTGCTTTGCGGTCGGTCTGCTCCACGATGCCGACGCCGGGCGCAATGACGCTTTCCGTTCTATATATGCCGTCCGTTTCAAAGACAAGGCAGTTCTCGAACGTCCCGGCGGGTGTGGTGACGGGCTTGTCCGCCGCGCGGCAGGTGAGGGTGGTCTTGCCGTGCGACGCGTTTTTTGTGTCTCCCGGCTTCATGTCCGGGTCGTCTATCAGCTCGTCGCAGCGGGAGAGCCAGAACATCGGAGCAGCCTCGAGATCCCAGAAGTATTCTACCGCACGGTACCCCGACTCTTCCCAGAAATACCATTTCCCGCCGATCTTCCGATAGGTCTCACCCATCGGGTGGATGCCGGCGCTCGTCTCTCCTGCCGCCTTCGCCTCCACGAGCTTCTTTTCCGCCCGGATCGCGGCGAGAGCGTGCGCGTAATACACCTCGGAGGGTTCGAGCACTTCGAGCACCTTGTCGAACGCCGCAAATGCCTCGTCCATCCGTCCCGCTTTCCGGTATTCATAGCCGAGCCAGAACCACGCATAGCCGAGGGTTTTCCGGAATCCGTCCGCTTCCAGCTCCGGGATGATGTCGAGAAAATACCGGATGAATTTCTCGCTCTCGTCATCCGGATATCCGTACTCGCGCCCAATGACCGCCTGCATCACGTCATCGTTGTGACCGGCGAGTGCCGCTTCCTTGATCTGCGCAAACACCTCGTCGTTTTCCTTGCCGGGGAGCCACCACGCCCCGCGCAGCCAGACGTCCGCCAGCATGTGCTGTTTTTCCTTCGATTCCTCAAGCTCTTCCACAGCAGCGAGGACGTTTGCGTATGCCTCCTCGAAGCCTGTCTTGTCACTCCTGAGCTGCCAGAGCTTCAGCTCCTCGACCTGCCGCATGACGCGGGAGACGAGGGCTTCGGTTTCGTTGTATTCCTTTTCCACGATTCCGTATCCTTTCCGCAGTTGTTTTCTCCCCTCCGCGAGCCGCCATTTCACCGTTCCCACCGGTACGGAAAGCAAATCGGCGATCTCCGCGACGGAATACCCTTCGAAGTAATGGAGCCGGATCGTCTCGCGGAGCTTTTCGCCCAGTGCGTCCACCAGAGCGTGAAGCTCCTCGTCGTTTTCCGATGAGATCAGCGCGGACAGCTCCGGATCGGGATTGTCCGACAGCTCTTCGTTTTCGACGAGGTGAAGCGAGATATCCGGAACGACGCTCTTGTACCGGGTGACCAGGGCCATCGCGCAGTTTTTGGCGATGGCGCAGACCCAGGGCTTGAACTTCGACCGGTCGCGCAGGGAATCGAGGCGCATCCAGGCCGAGACAAAGGCGTCCTGCGAGGCGTCCTCGGCGGTGAAGCGGCTGCCTGTGACATGCTTCGCCGCGCTCATCACCGCGTTTTCGTGGCGCATCACCAGTTCTTCAAACGCGCCGCTCTCGCCGAGCAGGCAGATTTCGACCAGCGTTTCGTCGTTCATGACCGCGTATTTCGTCATGTCGGTCTCCTTTTCGGGGTATTTTTGGGGGTTCATAGAGTAAGATGCAAAAAAGAGCAAAAAGGTTGGGTAGCTCTGAAAAAAAACCCGCGGCACTGTTTCCGATTTCGCTGGCCAACGTCCTATATGGGACAAAGCCTCAAAGTTTCAAAGATCCCCGTCTCGGCATACACGAACATTAACGCCTCCTCGGAAGGAAACGGGACGGAGACTGCAATTTGATCCCGTTCCTTCGCCCAGCGCGAGACGAGGACGGCGATAGTTTCCGGTTAGCTCCAGTCGTCGATGACGGCAATGTGCATGGGCGGTGCTCCTTGTTGACACTGTTATACCTATTATTATACCTCGCATTTAAAAAAATGCAATCCCCGGATATGGCATTCAGGCTCACACAGCCCGATCCGCATCCGGGGATATCGTTATGCTGTCACAGAGTCCGAGGCTTCGCTCTCATAATACTGCGCCTTCACGTACCACAGCTCCGCGTACTTCCCGCCCTCTTCAGCGAGCAGTTCTTCATGCCCGTCCGTCTGGACGATCTGTCCGCGGTCGAACACGGCGATCTCGTCGCAGAACCGGCAGCGTGTCTTGAAAAATACCTGCTTGATTTGCTTTACAGGGGCAAGGCGGTAGATTGATTCGTAACTTTTTTATGAACTCGCAAAGGACACTTGACTTCCGCAGGGGTGTCTTGTATAATTATTACGAAAAAAGGTGTGAACACATTTGATCTCGTAGCAGGAGGGCGATATGGAAATCAAGAGAGACATCTATCTGGATCGATTGATCCGGCGGGAAAAGAATGGGCTGATCAAGGTCGTGACGGGTGTGCGCCGGTGCGGAAAGTCATACCTCCTATTCAACCTGTTTCACAATTATCTGTTGGATAAGGGCATTGAAGAAAACCATATCATCGAAATAGCCCTGGATGACCGCAGTAACAAAGAGCTGCGCGATCCCGACAATATGCTGAAATACGTAAAAGAACGGATCGTTGACAGGGATACCTACTATATCATCCTTGACGAAGTGCAGCTCCTGGCTGAATTTGAGGACGTGCTGAACAGTTTCATGCATATCCGAAACGCGGACGTTTATGTGACGGGCAGTAATTCCAAGTTTCTCTCCTCTGATCTGGTCACTGAGTTTCGCGGCCGAGGCGATGAGATACGTATCTATCCACTCTCCTTCCGGGAATACTGCTCCGTTTATGAAGGCAGCGCGGACGAGGCCTGGGACGATTACTTCACCTACGGCGGCCTGCCGCTGATCCTCTCCCGAGAAACACCGGAGGAAAAGGCGGAATACCTCATGTCGCTGTTTCAGAAAGTGTATCTCAGCGATATCGTTGACCGTCATAAGGTGCGCAACCGCGAGGAACTGGACGAGCTGGTAGATATTCTGGCTTCTGCCGTGGGTTCGCTGACCAATCCGCTGAAGCTGGCAAACACGTTTAAAACCGTCAAGAAAAAGACCATCAGCGATAAAACGCTTAAGAAGTATATGGATTATCTGATGGACGCCTTCCTAGTAAGCAAAGCTGTTCGGTATGATATTAAGGGACGAAAGTATATCGGCTCTCCGGCAAAATTCTACTTTGAGGATGTCGGATTGAGCAACGCAAGACTGAACTTCCGCCAGATGGAAGAAAACCACATCATGGAGAACATCATTTACAACGAGCTGCGGATCCGCGGTTATCATGTGGACGTGGGACTTGTGGAGCAGTTCGGCAAGAACAGTGAAAACAAGACCACGAAAAAGCAGCTTGAGGTGGACTTCGTTGTGACCCGCGGAAGCGAAAAATACTATATTCAGTCTGCCTTTGCGATGGATTCCGAGAGTAAGCAGGAGCAGGAGGAACGTCCGCTCAACGTTATCGGTGACTCCTTCAAGAAAATCATCGTTGTGAGGGATAACATCAAGGTGCGCAGGGATGATATGGGGATCGTAACCATTGGCATCCGAAACTTCCTGCTGGATGAGAACAGTCTGAACCTGTAATTCCGTGACATGTTTTACACCCACTGGTTTCTCAAGCAAAATGGCTCTTTGGTATAGAATTTGATAATCCCAATTACACCTTTAATCGAAGACTGTCTACTGTTATGAAGGAACTTCTTGATAAAATTCGTAAAGAAGAAACAAGTATAAACTGGAATAAACGTCCCGATTTGGTTCTTACTTCAGACTCATCTGTTTCAGCGACTTGTTCAGAGCAGTTCGATGAAAACGATATTGCATATATTGACCGCATATTAATCATCGAACTGAAAAAAGGTGGATTTAAAATCGGAAGGAAAGAGATGAATCAAGCTGAAGAATATATTGACAGTATTTATAAAGGCAGTAAATTAAACTCCACTCCCAAGATTAAAGCCTTTGTAATTGGCGCTGACATTGACACCGGTATCAGCAAGCGTAAAACACAGGAAGATTATGGAGAAGTATTTGCCTACACATATTCTCAGTTGGTTCGAACAGCAGAAAAACGCCTGTTTAACTTGAAAGCAAAGTTGGAGGAGCATTATAACCTATATAACAGTGAAGACTATATAAAAGAGATACTCAATGAACCCGAACAAATAAACATGCAAGAGCAATAAACGGTTTTTGTAGGACTTCACACTTTCTTTATTGTGTGTTTGTGGGGTGGCGAAGAGTATTGAACGAAATACGATAAATAATTAAGAGCAACAAACGATCTTTGTCCTACCGAAACGAAATCGGGGTATCTCATCCCACCGGACTTTCCCGCAGGCTAAAGCCTGCGCGTTGCGCCGCTCTGGCGGTGGAAAAGGTCACGGCGGGTCGTTTGTGCAGCTGACAGCCGGGGAGCGAACTATAGGCGCACGTTGAAATCTTGTCTTTTCTTTAGGAGCGCGCGTAGTATCTTTTTCACGACATTGCGGTGATTATCCATAGAGGCGAGTATATTATAGAGCAAGGCTTACAAAATGCTTCCGGACTATTGATAGAAGTTACTCCGGAAGGAAGGTCATCTCCGGCTCTGTTTCCTCAATTTCTACCGTTGGTTTCTGTTTTCCGCTTGCGGGACACGGGAGGACTGTGATACAATGGAGGCAAAGAACAGCGAACCGGAGGCATTCGTATGGAAGAGAAAATCAGATTCGGGAATTATCTGACCGAACGCAGAAAAATCATGGGGTTGTCCCAGGTCCAGCTCGGCGCGCTCCTCGGAGTTTCGGATAAAGCGGTGAGCAAATGGGAAAACGCACGAGCGATGCCGGACAGCCGGATCCTCGTCCGTCTGGGAGAACTCCTCGGCGTGACAACGGATGACCTGTTGACCGCACGGCAAAGAGAGGAAACGGTCAGTTTAGCCGGAATGACAGTTCGGGAAAAGGAAGCGCGGGCAAATTGTCGGAAACGGATTGAAGACCTGTTCGGTCCTCAGCCGCCACTCGAAGCTGTCAGCCGTTTTATGGCGGAAGACCAACTTCTTCGCTTCGGCACGGGGTTCTCCGATATGCCGGATCGATTGTTCCTCCTCGGCAAGACGGCAGAACTGTTCAAGAGACTCAGGGAAAAAGGACAATACGCTTCTCTGTTCGGACCGACGGGAGCCGAATGGCTGGCATATCTGCTCTGCGCGTCGGACGTCGATCCTCTTCCTCCGCACATGCTTTGTCCTTCCTGCCATCATGTCGATTATGTGCGTTCTTTTGACGGAAACAAAGTCCACTGCGGTTGGGATCTTCCAGAAACCGTCTGTCCGAAATGCGGTAAGCCGATGCTTCGGGACGGGCATGATCTGTCAGTCGGCGCAGGTTCCGCCATGTACAGAGCTCTGGCGGATATCCGCGTCATGCTGCCCCGAAATATGAGGTGTGAAGCGGCGGAATGCCTGAAAGAGACACTCGCAGACTGTTTATGGGCTGAATTTGATCAAACAAAAGAGAGTGTGGAACCGACAGTAAGAATTGTAATCCTCCCGGAGGAAGCCCGCTTCCTTCTCCCGCCCGGCTGGGAAAGCAGGCGACCGGAAGACCGCATTCTTTCCACTGAGAAAGATTTCGTCCGTTTCAGCGCGTATCCGCTGATCTATCTTGCAAACAACGACAGCATGGAAAGACTGCAGCGGCTCAGAGACTCTACAGGAATACCCGCAGAACGGGTTCCCTTTTCCGCCGAAGAGGTTCTGGAGGCGTTGCTTGAAGGCGGGCCGGAAACAGACACATTGAAGTTCTTTTCCCTGCCTCTTGTACGGCAAGAGATGAAAAAAGCGAAACCGCAGACATGGGCAGACCTCATCTCGTTTGCAGGGCTGATGCATGGAACGGGCACATGGTTCGAAAACGGAGAAGAGAGAGCAGTGGCGGGCGAACCGATCTCCTCGTTTGTCTCATTCCGTGAAGACGTTTACGAAACAGTGCGGGAGAAGCTCATGAAAGGCGGGATCACAGACGACGGACTGGCGCGTGATGTTATGGAAAACGCACGCCGCGGCCGATATGCGAAAAGCGGTATGGACAACGGAACAAAGCGTCTTCTGCTGGAGCTTGGACTGGATGAGGCGTTTATCCGTTCGATCTCCCGAACAAAGTATCTCTTTCCGAAGATCTGTGCCATCCGGCAGATCCGCTGGGAGGCAACCTTGATGTGGTATCGTCTCCATACGCCGGAAGCGTTTGAAAAAGCAATGCGGAATAATTAAAGTCGAATGCACGGTATCATAAGTGATACCGTGTTTCTCTGTTCAAGATAGTTAAGATCACCACAGCCCCTGTCCGCCCCCGTGTGGCCGATGTGGTGAGCGTGTGTGGTCAGGTAGAGCAACGGCTCCTCCCACCGAAAGACCGCCCCAGGCGCCGCTGTGCACACACATGGGGTTGGAGTCGAACTTGGATGTTTATGTTTTACTGTATACACACCCTTTTTTATTTCCGGGGGTTGCATATATCCTTGAAATTTGGTATAATTTTCTCAAAAAGATGTAGGTGAGAGGGAGATTTGATAAATGCGGCTCCAAACACTCCCAAAAGCTGGAAAGATGAAAACAATAACAGGAAAAGAGTATAAAAGAAGAGTTTACATCATGTTGATACTATCTTCTTTGCTTTTTGCTTGCATTTTAAGCGTCGCTGGCTGCAGAACCGGAGGTGAAGCTGAAACAGCGAAGCAAAACGACATGGGAAACTTCAGCTTCCGTGGGCAGAAAATTCTCCTGCCGGAGGGAATGAGCCTGAATCCGTCCTTGAAGCCATGCTTTATCGATGGTTCCGTCATTTGTGCGGTGACTGTTCCGCGAGAAGTTCAGGAAGAAGAGGAAATATCCGTTTTGACAGATGATTATTTAATCCGGATTGACTCTGAGGGGGCGGTCGTATGGACCCGTGAACTGCTGTTGTCAGATGATGAAAATGCGGTCGGCGGGATCCTGCATGAGGACGCTTTCTCCATTCTGATCGCTGGCAGCAACGGCAACTCCTTTATTATTCGGAAATTGGGCGGTGAGGAGGTTCGGATCGCTCTGCCTTCCGCAGGAGAAGCATTTATTTTTCTTACAGAGGATTCGAAAGGGTATCTTTGGGCTGCATCCGAGCACGAGGTAGTTGCACTGAACGAGGATGGTTCTGTGAAGTTCAAAGTCCCGTTTGACGGGAGGGTTCATGCAGTGGCTGCCGGAGATGACGGAGCGTGGATTGTTCTGTACGACGGCAGTGTGTCGGCAGTTTCTATCGGTCCGGACGGTGCGGTTAGCGCCCGGGTTCCCATCTCCTACGCGGAGGGGATTACAATAGACGAAGGCATTTTGTATGTATCCGCGGACAACGGTGTGATGTGTGAAAGCGGCGGATCCTTCAGTCTGTTTGCAGATTATCTGAAATCCAACCTGTCATCTGTTACTGTAAGGCTTTTGTCTGTTCCGGATGAAGATCATATTCTGTTCGCACGATCTATCGGTCTTGGGTATGAACTGGCTTTGTACCATCGCCGTAATCCCGGTGAAACGGAATCGGCAAGGACACTGGAGATCGGCTGTGCTACGAGATACGGACTGAGCCAATACCTGACGGACAGGATCGTCTCCTTCAACAGCATCCACGAAGATATTCAGATCGAGATTACAGATTATCATGACACCTACAGCGACATCGAAGCGGCGGAGGAAGCGCTTGCCCGGGATCTGGTTACCGGGGTTTACCGTCCGGATCTTCTGATATACGATCTCGGTATGGAATGCGCATATCAAAAGGCGGCAGTCGAACATGGACTGACGTTGGATCTGACAGCTTATCTGAAGATAGACGATAATTTGAACATGGACAGCATATTCGGTTCCGCACTGCGCGGGTGCCGATATGAGGATCAGATCTGGGGCTTACCCGTCAATATGACTTTATCGACGCTGGCGGTCCCGGACAGTATGTTGGGGAATCTCGCCGGTCATGAAAGCTGGTCGCTTGCGGAAGAACTGGATTTTTTGGAATCGCTTCCTGCCGAGGTAACGCCATGTGTCAACTGTGCGCAAGATACAGCTCTCGAGGTGCTTTTGGGAGAGAATGGACTCGGGATGTTCCTTGACCATAATAAGGGCCAGTGCAGCTTCGATTCCATCCAGTTCATTCGGCTTCTTCGATATATTGCCGGCAGGCCGAAGAATTGGGATGAACTGATAAAGGTTTCTCCTGCAGACAAGGCAACGTATAATCAGCGCGCTCAGTATTATTATTCCGGTCAGGTGGCGATGAAGAGCTTTTATGTGACAGGGGTTCTGGATTTCATCTCTTTGAACGCCCAATTCGGAACCGATGAGGTCACTCTGATCGGATACCCGGTTCCCGCTGACGCTGAGAAAGGCAGCGGTGTTGATGTGACCCTGCGCGATACACTCTCCATTATGTCTTCCTGCGATGCGCCGACGGATGCGTGGGAGTTTATGCGATATACGATCACATGTGAACAGGGATCGGCATCGGGGATCCCGTTTTTGTCATCCTATAAACCTAATCTGTCCAAACAAGCACAGATGGGAACATTTACTCTCTTCAAGACGGACGGTACCTTCATTTCGGATACGCTGAGTATCCTCGAAAACATGAACAAAAACAATATTGGTATAATACGGGAATTGACACAGGCAGATGTAGACCGGCTGTTTGAGATTCTAAACAACGCAGGTGTGTCCCGAATGGAGGCAGTGCCTTCCACCGTGAAGGAAATCGTCTGGGAAGAAATTTCCGCAATGACAGCCGGAGTATCCTCACCGGAAGAATGTGCGAAAAAAATCCAGTCACGGGCGTCTCTCTGGATGGCGGAACACCATTGATAATCAGTGTCAGGCGAAGGAGATACTGTCATGAGTGCAAGGTCGATTAAGCGCGTAATTTCCCTATTGTGCGGATTCCTTTTGCTTAGTACAGGAAATGGTTGTAGTAGAAGAACGACAACAGACCAAATATCTCCTGGGATTTGGGTAGAAACAGACTATTTGGAAAATATTCCTTCCGAGGATTTTAACGGCTATACATTCCGAGTACTGGTATCGCCTGATTCCGGTCAGACTGGATGGCACAACACGATTACCCCGGAAACTTTGGAAGGCTGCGCGTACAGGGAGGCAGTTTTCGAGAGGAACAGGCATGTCACTGAAATGCTCAATATTTCTATTTCGGAGTGTATCGGAGAAGTGACGAGTTTTGCAGTCTCTGACAAATATGCAGAAGATGGTACAATGGATTTGATCTGCCCCGATCTTGAGTCAGCTGCTTCTTTATCGAGAAAAGGGGTACTCTCCGACCTGAGACAGAGGGAGGAACTTCGCCTGGACATGCCTTGGTGGGATCCGGCAAGTATCCGGGATCTGTCGGTAGGAGACCGTCTTTTCTTTGCGGAAAGTGATCTTAATCTGCAGTTTGTTGATGTAACCTATACACTCTTCTATAATCGTGACCTAACGGAGGAGTTAAATCTGGAAGACCCTTGCGCTCTTGTGCGGAGAGATGAATGGACGTTCGACAGGATGACCGAAATGGTGCGGGCGGCAACAAAGGACACGGATGGGAACGACATTATGGAAGCTCCGAACGATAGTTTCGGAATCGTTGTGTCCGGCTATACATCGGATGCGCTGTTGTCCGGAGCTTGTGAACGCTTGATTATTCCTGATGGAACAGGCGGATATATGCCCAACCTGAACTCGGACGCAGTTCTGAGCATTGCGGAAAAAGCAAGAAACCTTCTTGAAGAGAAAGGAACGGCAATCACATGGCGATATGAAGGAATGGACCCTTTTGTAATAGAAGACAATACTGTATATAACGGACACAGCTTGTTCTGTGAAAAGCGGTTGTGCCAATTCAACAAGCTGAAACAATCCGGGATTCGCTTTGGCATTGTTCCCTGGCCGAAAATGAATGAAACACAACAAACCTATGGGAACGGCGCATATTGGTTCAGACAGGTAACACTTTGCTGTGCCATGCCCCGCTCAGCAGAGGATAAACACCGTACGGCGCTGATAGTGGAAGCTCTCGCCGCAGCAAGCAGAGGAGAGATGCTGAACCGTTACTACAGTTCACTGTATGAAGACGATCCGGACTGTTATGAGATGCTCAAAATCCTTGATGAAGGACGACTGTACGATTTGGGATTCATCTTTGGATGGGGTGAAATTGCATCCGCCTACAGTGAAATCGCATCCGACAGTAAGCAGGACATAGACGCCGTGCTCTTGAAGGTCGAAAGAAGTTTTTATAAACATTACGCAAAGACCTTGGAACAGTATAACGAAATATCTGACAGCAACTGAGAAGAACTGTATCTCTGCTTATGCGGGGATAACTGATAGCGTAAATACCTTCGAGATACAGAACGAAGCGAACCGGGAAGCTCTCATGGGCTTCATACGAACAGATTTTGTCGAGTCCTGATATGCGGTGGGGTATATAAGTGTGTTCAGAAAAAAACGACGTGTATTTCTTGACGCAAAGGAACTTTTTCCATATTCCTATCGGCTAACGAACAGAAACGTAAAAAACGGAGACTGCACATGAAGCCTACAAAAATCGTATTTCTCCTCCTCACGCTCTTCGCCGTCCTCCTCACTTCCTGTAAAGCGGACCAAGAACCTGCAGAACCCACTGGAATTGTGCCTTCTGGGAAGCCCGCGACACAGATCGGGGCGCTGGAAGCGTGGGACGTCCTGACCACCTGCTTTCAGCCAAAAGAAGGCGGAGGTACCGTCTACCCTCCGGACTATGCGGGCGCTTGGATCGACGGTGAAATACTTCACATCGCCATTGCCACAGAAGCGGAACGCAGCGAAGACTGTCCCGACTATGAAGCCCTCCTCGCCGGGTTCGACTGCGTGGTGTTCGAGGAAGGAAAATACCCGCTGAACGACCTGCTTTCCGTGCAGAATCGTGTTTTTCAGAGTCTGCATGAGACATTCATGGTTTACACAATCGGCCCGGATGAAAAAGAAAACCTCCTCCGTCTCGGTGTGGATAAGAGTGAGGACAAGGAACAAATCTACAACCGCATCGACGAGATTCTAAAGGAAGACGATCTGCGGACGGGAGTGCTCAAAGGGATCAAAGTAAGGGATTTGTTCGTCATTGAGGATTCAGAGCCCGTCCGATACGATTGATGGTCGCAGTCAACACATAATGAATGGAAATGGTGAGTTTAATTTGTCTGAGGTCGACTGCGCCTTCAGGGCGAAACCAGCCGAGGTTAGCTTATGGTACGTCAAGGAATATGACTGCCTATGTACAGCGGCCTGTGTGTGGTAAGGGTGTTTGGTTGCTGTGACAGGCAGATCGAAAAAGCTCTCATCTGAGTAGGATGGGAGTTTTTGCTTGTACGCCCGCCATGGGCAATAGCTTGGTGGTGAAAGTCCACTACACGCTTGGTAGTAGGAAGTGTTAGCCGAACGGCAAGGGTGTCCGCCGTGAGACGGAATCTGAAGGAAGCCGCAGGCAAAATTCCGAGCCGACGAA
>JAEEGL015914706.1_pt1 | contig 17263 bp, 12 predicted proteins | sample 9134231 | NCBI WGS metagenome assembly JAEEGL01 (sample SAMN16246548, study PRJNA631951) | gut metagenome | biome: gut microbiome; feature: rumen; material: fiber-attached | host: Bos | place: Iran: Karaj | collected 2018-10
GAAATGGTGTTAAGCAGAGCACCGGGTGTACAGGAGGTTACCTACTTCAATAACAACCCGGATATGCTGCTTGCGCTGAAAGCCGGAAAGACGGATGCCATCCTGTCCAATAACGCTATCGCCGACCTGGCAGTAAACCGCAACCCGGAGCTGGCTCATTTCCCACAGGATCTTCAGAACAGTGACTTCGGTATCGCATTTCCGAAGGGCGATCCCCGAAGAGATGCCTGGCAGACGGCTTATGACTCCATCCCGAAGGAAAAGATACAGGCGGCGTGGGACAAGTGGACGGGCGCGGATGAGAGCGTCAAAAAGCTTCCCGAGCAGGACTGGCCCGGTTCGAACGGGACGGTGCGAGTGGCAGCCTGTGATACACTGGAGCCTATGAGCTACGCCGGTGAAGGCGGGGAGATGTTTGGCTTCGACCTTGAAGTAATACTGATGATCGCTCGAGAGCTCGATACGCATGTCGAATTCACAGGAATGGAATTTGCCGCGATCCTGTCCTCGGTGCAGTCAGGGAAGGCAGATATCGGTGCAGGCAGCATAATTATTACGCCGGAGCGGGCGGAATCCGTCGATTTTGTGGCATATTTCCCGGCCGCATTTGTGCTGGTCGTCCGTGCTGCCGGAGAGGAGAACGATAATACGGGAAACACTTTCCGGGACAGCATCGTCTCCGGTTTTGAAAAAACTTTTATACGTGAAGATCGTTGGAAACTGTTCGCAGGGGGGGTCGTCACCACCCTGATCATCACCCTGCTTTCGCTGGTGTGCGGCACGGTGCTGGGCTTTCTGGTCTTCATGCTCTGCCGTAACGGCAATCCTGTAACGAACCTCATTACACGATTCTGTCTCTGGCTGGTACAGGGTACGCCAATGGTTGTGCTCCTGATGATCCTGTATTACATCATTTTCGGCTCTGTCGAGATCAACGGTGTTCTCGTGGCAGTGATCGGATTCACGCTCACCTTTGGCGCCTCGGTGTTCGGGCTTTTAAAGATGGGTGTCGGCGCGGTGGATCGCGGACAGTACGAAGCGGCTTACGCACTGGGACACTCAAACATGCATACATTTTTCGAGGTGATCCTGCCGCAGGCGATCCCCCACGTAATGCCTGCCTATAAAGGAGAGGTCGTGGGGCTTATCAAAGCCACGGCGGTGGTGGGCTATATCGCGGTGCAGGATCTGACAAAGATGGGCGACATCGTGCGCAGCCGTACATATGAGGCCTTCTTCCCATTGATCGCTGTTACGATCATTTATTTTCTGCTGGAAGGGCTGCTTGGCTTCATGGTGAGCCGGATTCATATCCGCTTCGATCCGAAGAGACGCAGTCCTGAGCAGATACTGAAGGGGGTAAACACAAGTGATTAAGATCGAACATCTGAAGAAAAAATATCCAAATGTAACTCCTTTAAAGGATGTAAGCACAGAGATCCATGATGGCGATGTGATTTCCGTCATCGGACCCTCCGGTACCGGCAAGAGCACTCTTCTGCGGTGCATCAACCTGTTGGAGAAACCAACGTCCGGACGCATCTGGATCGATGAAGACGAGATCACAGACAAAAAATGTAATATAAACCGGGTCCGTCAGCGGATGGGTATGGTGTTTCAGTCCTTTAATCTTTTCGGACATATGACTGTGATCGAGAATATCATGTATTCACCTGTCAGACTGAAGGACATGAGCCGGCAGGAGGCATATGAAAAGAGTATGGCGCTTCTGCGCATGGTAGGGCTGGCGGAGAAGTCATTGAACTATCCCGATGAGCTCTCCGGCGGTCAGAAGCAGCGAGTCGCCATCGCCCGTACTCTGGCCATGGATCCGGAGATCATATTGTTTGACGAGCCCACCAGCGCTCTGGACCCTACCATGGTAGGTGAAGTGGAGGCCGTGATCAGGCAGCTTGCCAGAGATGAAGGAAGCGGAGGATCTGCCAGGATCATGATGATCGTAACTCACGAGATGAATTTTGCCAGAGCTATTTCCAATCGGGTGTTCTATATGGATGAGGGCGGAATCTATGAGGAAGGCACCCTGGAGCAGATCTTTGATCATCCGTCAAGGGACAACACCCGCCGTTTCATCCGGCAGCTCAAGGTACTGGAGCTTAACATTGAAAGCCGCGATTACGACTTCCTGGGCATGGCTTCGCAGATTGAAGCCTACTGCAGTAAGCTTCAGATCTTACACAGTAAGGCCAACCGTATACTGGTTGCTTTTGAAGAAACTACAGGACTGCTGATGCGGGACGCGTCTGCAGTACCGCATATTCAGGCTGTCTGCGAGTATTCCGAGAAGCTTGAGAATGCGGAGTGGACGTTTAGCTATGGAGGTCCGCCCGTAAATCTGATCATGGAGGGTGACGAGCTTTCCGTCACTGTGCTGAAAGGTATGACAGAAACGATGGAATATAGCTTTGATGAAGGAGCAGAAAAGCCAAATCGGCTCCACCTGAGGGTAAAGTAAGTGGCCGGCGGTACACTGCTTTAGGCGGCAACAATCCGGATGAAAGAAAATAAGAGACGGTAACCTGCCGCCTCTTATTTATGTGGTGCGCCCGGCGGCGCACTTTTCTATATGTTCAACTTCCCCGCAAGCACATAATAAAAAGGAGATGATCCTACCCAAAAAGCGGGTCAGATCGGCTCAATCCGGGGATTAAGCCTAAGCGCACGATCTGCCTTGCATATCTGCGCAGAAATGACTTACAGACAAGGATTGTAGTTTGTCAAGCCGCCGGTATTGAATGTTAAAGGAAAACAAACAAAAGAAACTTTACCCCTTTACTCCCCTTAATAAGCAAACCAACGACTTTTCAGTAATCAGAATGATAGCAAAAAAATATGTCAAAATTATGGATAAAAAAGAAAAAAATAATAAACTTTCCTTTGCCTTATACGGCGATATCCTCTACATCCTCAATACCTTCGTATACCTCCTGTGACCGGGGCTGCCCGTTCTCCGAGGGAGAGAAGCCGGGGAAATCCGGGAAGCTGCGGTCGTCTATATAGATATCCGCAAAGATCTTACGGGAATCGGAGCCGTACTTTTCAAGGATCTCGGGGAGATTTTCGTTAACGGCGTCGAATTCGAGCCCGTGGTAGCTGCTCCAGCGCAGGGCGTCCTTAAGGGGCTGGCCGCAGCGGCAGGTCCAGAGTATCAGCCGGGTCCCTTTTTTTCTAAGCTCTCTGAGGATATAGATCAGCCGAAGGTTAGGGGCCCCTATTGAGGGATAACAGTCATGGCAGAGAGTCCCGTCGAAATCAACCGCGATGATATTATAATTGCCGATATCCATTGCCTGTCCTCCTTTTAGCCGATTTGCCTGTCAGATCCTGCGCTCCGGCTCAAATCTCAGTTTGAAGCGATCCGACCCGGCCCGTATTTTGAACCGGATCAGGCCCGCTTTTCTTACCTGAGCTCATTATACCAGAACATCCGTTCTCTGTAAACCCTTTTTTCGAACAAACTTTCGATATACATCCCGAAAGCAAAGGAGTATAATACACAAAACGGGAGACTGAAACCGGAATGGAACGGAAACTGTTTAGCAATAAAGACCTTCAAAGGCTTATCATACCCCTGATCCTTGAGCAGGCCCTTACCATCATGGTCGGCATGGCGGACATAATGATGGTATCGAGTGTCGGAGAGGCGGCGATATCGGGGGTGTCCCTTATCGATATGGTAAACAACCTTGTCATCTCGGTGCTCGCCGCCCTTGCCACCGGAGGAGCGGTGGTCACCTCACAGCTTCTGGGCGCCGGCAGAAAGAAAGAGGCCTGCCGTTCGGCCATGCAGCTGATCGTTTCCTCCCTGCTGATCACGGCCGTTGTCTCCCTGATAGTGATCCTTTTTAACAAAGCGATAATCACCCTGTTTTTCGGTTCTATAGAAGAGGATGTTTTCAGAAACGCAAGGATATATTTCATCATTTCCGCGTTTTCCTATCCCTTCCTTTCCATGTATAATTCCGAGGCCGCGATGTTTCGGGCTATGGGCAATTCCGGGGTCACCTTCAGGGTTTCGCTCATAATGAACATAATAAATGTTACCGGAAATGCCATGGGGATTTTCCTGTTTCACGCCGGTGTGGCAGGTGTCGCGGTACCCTCGCTGATCTCAAGGGCCGTTGCCGCGGCGATCCTGTATATGCTCTTAAGAGATCAGAGCCTTGACATACATATACCGCGGGAAAAGTTCAGCTTTGACCACAGGCTCATAAAAAGAATGCTTTACATAGGAATACCCAGCGGCATAGAGAACGGCATCTTTCAGCTGGGAAGGGTCATCGTGGTCAGTATAATCTCGGGCTTCGGTACCGTACAGATAGCTGCGAACGGGGTAGCCAACAGCCTCGATTCCGTAGGCTGCATAAGCGGACAGGCCATGAACCTTGCGCTCATCACGGTCATAGGCCGGTGCGTGGGGGCCTCCGATGAGGGCATGGTAAGATACTATACCAAAAAGATGATGGTGATAGCCTATATCCTTCAGGCTGTTTTCTGCAGTCTGACGCTTATAAGCATAACGCATGTTCTCTCTCTTTACGGGCTCAGTCAGGATACTCTTGAGCTCACCAGAACGCTTGTAAGGCTTCATAACGGCTTTGCGATCCTTCTGTGGCCTCTTTCCTTTACCTTCCCAAATATGCTGAGGGCCTGCAATGACGTGAGGTTTACCATGGGGATCTCGGTGTTCTCCATGTTCGCTTTCAGGATAGTGTTAAGCATTATAATCGGCGTTCACTTCGGCCTGGGGGCCATCGGCGTATGGATAGCCATGATAGTTGACTGGGTATTCAGGTCCATATGCTTCGTCATAAGGTATCTGCACGGAAAGTGGAGGATCACCGGATATCTTGTAAAATCTTGAAATAGGAAATGATCCGGCCCAAAAAGCGGGCCGGATCGGTGCGAACTGAAGTTCGCACCTAAGCGCACGATTTGCTGCGCAAATCGGCGCAGAGGTAATGATCCGGCGCAGAGGTATCATATGATTATTTTTATACGAGGACTGCTGTTGGGCTGCACGGCCATACTGCTGTTCTTTCTGTACAGATCATTTAATAAGGATCCCTTTTCCTATAAAAACGTGGTGGCCATCAGCCTCATGCTGCTTCTGCCCGCGATTTTTACGGGAAGCTTTGTGATGCAGCCCGAAATGAGGGCAGACGGTTCTGTTGATATCATGAAGACTGCGGCGGAGTTTTTGTGGCAGTTTTCGATAAAACTCTGTGTTCCCTTCTGTTTTATCTGTATATTCCTGTGTGTGAGCAATATAGTTCTGATGCGCAGGGAAGGTTACAGAATAAATACTTTTTTGGGCTTTATTTTTAGCGGATTATACCTTACAATTATAAATATAATGTGGATACCTCTTAACCGGATGCCGGCTTTTTTTACGGGGCCCATGGTTTTTTTAAGACTGATGTTCTGCTATGCGGAATGCACTGTTCTTGCGATCTGCGCGGCGGGATATGCGGTGCTTAAGCTGAAACCGGTGTATGACAGGGATTTCATCATAATACTCGGATGCTCCATAAGCAAAAAGGGGAAGCTCAGACCTCTTTTAAAGAGCAGGGCGGACAGAGCCATACGTTTTGCGTGGGAACAGGAATGGAATACCGAAAAACCCGCAAGGTATGTTCCCTCCGGAGGAAAGGGAGCGGATGAGCCCATGAGTGAGGGCTCTGCGATGGAGCTGTATCTTCTCAGTCACGGTGCAGAGGATTATGAGGTCTTTGCGGAAAAAGAATCCGGAAATACCCGGGAGAATCTGGTCTTTTCCAAAAGAATAATAGACGGACTTATGGAAAATGCCAGGATCGCGGTGGTTACATCGAACTTCCATGTATTAAGAAGCGGTATGCTGGCAAAACGCGCCGGGATCGATGCCGTTGTGATAGGCAGCAAAACAGCCTGGTATTTTTGGCCCAACGCGTTTTTCAGAGAGATTGTTGCTGTTCTCTTTTTGAATATGAAGGTTCATCTTCTCGCTGCGGCTCTGTTTATGGTTGTTGCCGCTATGGTATGAGCATGCGATGAGACTGCCGCAAAAATATAGTAAGCGAAATTAATTATTTTGCTCACTATGATTGCCAAATCTCAAATCCCTTCGTATAAACATTATGAAAGGACATGATGTGCTGATTTAAAGAAGATGGATTTCAGAAGGCAAGGAGGGTATCATGGAGTCGTTATTATTCAACCTGTTTGATTATCAGAGATTTGAGAACAATGAAAAGCTCTCTTCTCTTATCAGCGAAACAGGATCGAGAAATGCGAAAAGGACGGGCAGGAGCTTTCGGATACTGTCCGATGAGGAGCTTGAAATGGCAGCCGGCGGTGTCGGAGCAGAGGATTTTTTTGGTAAGGATAACAATGGTTTGCCGGGGACCGGCGGGGGTACTGATTCCCTGCCAGAATAAAGGAAGCGACAGGCTAAGATTTTTATAATGTTTGACACATCAGCACAGGAACAGATTTACAGGGACTATTACGATAAGGTTTTTGCTTATACCGTTAACAGAACCCGCTCCAGAGAGGACGCGGAGGATGTGACGAGCGAGATATTTATCAAGGTATATAACAAACTGGAATCCTTTGATGAAAAAAAGGCTCAGCTTTCCACCTGGATATATCAGATCGCAAAGCACAGCGTTATAGATTATTACAGAAGGTATAAGCAAAACGAGGAGCTTCCGGAGGAGATCACCAATGAGGATGAGATAGATCAGGATCTCCTTAACGAGGAATCCCTGTCAGAGCTTGCAGCGGCTTTGCAGAAGCTTCCGGAGGAACAGAGGGACATCATAATCAACCGGTATTATTACGGTCATACTCTTCAGGAGATCGCGAAAATGATGTCACTGTCCTACGGCGTTACAAAGCTGCGCCATAAGGAAGCGCTGATGCGGCTGAGGCAGGAAATGTCATGCGCTGATTCCTGAAAATGTCCGGCAGGGCGATCAGCGTCGCTGTCACGGTTCAAAGGGCCGTGAACAGTAACCGATCGGTTCCGGCGCACGTTTCTGTGTTTGCTGATATAGGAGAAAGAGGTGAAAATATGAAAGGACTTAACAGACCGGCTCTCGGAGACGAGGAGCTGGAAGCGGTTTCCGGAGGAAAGACCGGCGAGATAAAGGTAGTCATCAATTCAAAACCTGTGAGAAAAGCGGCAGCTGCCCGGGGAACAAAGCTGTTCGGGGTCGGTAATGCGCCGCAGGAGCAGCTGATGAAGATTGCCTGCCCCGAATGCGGTGAGGTGATTGAGGTGAATATTCTGACAGCCACCAGCGCGACATGTAGCAATCCGGGCTGCGGGGTCACTTTTCGTATCGATGGATGAATGACGATAAAAGTGAGTAGTACCGGAATAAGATCATTAACTGCCCGGTCCTATGACAGGGCAGTTATTTGCGTTGGATAAAAATGTCTTGGCAAAGGTGAAAGAACAGCAGGATGAGCGGAAGGAACGAAGAAAAGGGCGCCGGGGGCGTACAGGGAAAATTCAAAAGAAGATCGGTGGCAATACTGACGGTGATCGGAGTCGGTGTTGTCATTTATCTTATTTCGCTTCATGTTCTTTTTTATTCCGAGGCCATGAAGCAGCAGGAACGGAACAACGAAAGGTTTTTTTCCGCAACGATCTCAAATCTCCGGAGCAATAACCGGGAGATGGACAATCTTGCAAAAAACTTTGACAGCAATAACAGGATAATGCTGGATAATATCGTCGAGGCTTATTCGGGCGATAATTATAAAGAGCTTGAGACGATGACTCCCGAGGAACAGAGCGAGCTGCTGCAGAACGCGACCTACAGCATGGAAGACTGCAAATGGATGTTCATTGTAAACAGGGATTCAAAGGTCATCATTTCCAGCATACCCAGCAATAACGGACTCAGCGTGATAGAGGACGGTGAGGTCGGCATTACCCTGGAGGAATTTCAGGATCTGTGTGACGGGGAGGTGGATAACATTGTTGTGGACAATCCCTATTACGGTGAGGAAGGCGAGATCGGAACAAAGATGTATCTGTACTGCAAGCCCATCGGAGGATCCTACGATTCCGAGGGATATAAATATGTTCTGACCGGCATAGCTTCCGACATAATAGATACCGCAAAGAGCAGTATAGGAGATCCTTCCGTATGGCTGAACGCTTCCACCATAGGAAATAACGCATCCGTGCTGATGGTGGATGCCTCCCTTGACAAGGTGCTCTACGGAGATATAAGAGGAACGGACAAGACGGGGGAAAAGGCTTCCGAGATCGGTCTGGGACAGGAGATACTCACCAATGACTATACCGGATGGGCGGAGCTTGACGGGATACGCTGTTATGTTTCCGTCAGAGAATTCTTTTCTGATCTGTACGGCAGAAACAATTATATCGTTATCGCAGCTCCGCTTGCGGATATGCATGGCCTGAGAATTTCAGTGATCATATGGAATATCTGTCTGTTCCTTATTTTTACGGTCCTTATGATCGCCTACTGCTCCTTTGTACGTACCGACACCATCAATAATGACGAGGATCTTCGCGGGGTCGTCCTGTTTAAGGGTACAAGGTTTGAGGCCACCTTCAGCAGGGAGCTTGCGTCAAAGACCCTGCCGGTCATAATAACCGCGGCTTTTCTCTTTTTCTGCGCGTCCTTCTATTTCCAGGCTCTTATGAAGCTTTCGGAATCCTTCTCGGAATCAGTGGGGACAGAGAGGGAAATATCGGCTGCCGTCGAACAAAGCTCGACTCTCAGTGATGACTTCATGGCGTATTACGATATGCAGTATGCCAGCAGGGCAAGGCTCCTGGCTTTCATTGTTTCCTTAAACTGCGGCGAGTATCTGAATGCCGGCAAGGACTCCGAAAACGTGAACCCTGCCGGAAAAGTGGATTCCGTGGGAAACCGCAAGGTGATAAGAGATGATTATAACAATACGGTATATGTTATCAACAACTCGGAACGGCTGAAAAAGCTTGTCGATCTTAATGAGGTTGACGAGATCTACCTGTTTTCGGACAGAGGTATCATGATAGGCACCTCCTCCAATATCTTAAATTTCTCCTTAAGCAGAGATCCCGGGGATCAGTCGGAGGAGTTCTGGGACATTCTTGAGGGCAGGGTGGATTATATCATTCAGGAGCCCCGGATCAGCGATCAGGGATTTCTGATGCAGTATATCGGCTACTACATGGATTATTATACCCGTCTCGGGGAAAACGGAGAGACGGAGTATGTGGATTATACCTTATATCTGAAACAGCAGGACGGCAAATATAACGGCAATGAGATAACATCTCACAGAGGATTCCTTCAGATCCAGCTTGATCCGGAGGACAGAAATGATGTCATGGAGAGTTCAAAGCCCGAGTATGTCCTGTCGAATACGAAGATCTCAAACAACGGGGTATTGATGGGCTTTGAAGAGCTTGAAGATGAGAATGATTATTATATCTTTTATTCCCAGATCCCTTCACTGGTCGGTATGACCGCTTCGGAGCTGGAGCTTTCCGAAAAAGCCTTCAACGGAAACTACAACGGATTTCAGTTTATAAACGGAGTGCGCTATCTTCAGAGTATCCGGAAGGTGGGGGATTATTATATCTCTACTGCCATGCCCGTCAGCTCTCTGTACGAGGATGTGTTTCATACCGCGGTGATTGGGGCCCTGTATCTGCTCGTGGTCCTGCTCATCATTTCCTCCTTCAATCTTTTTGTCGGAAATGTTATCGAAGAAAAGCGATACAGGCAGGAGAATGATCCTCTGGCCATACTGGGAGTTCTGGATAGTCGCAATCAGTGGAAAAACAGCCCCCATACCCGCAGATTTGAGCTGCTCATAACGAAGTGTCTGATCATTCTGGGAGGCGTTTTCATTGCTTCCATAATATATGAGGCCAACAGGCAGGGCAGTAATTCCGCGATAATCTACATCATCAGCGGGGAGTGGGACAGAGGCATCCATATCTTTTCCCTTTCCGCCTGTGTTGTGATCGGAATAGTAACGGCTCTGCTGATAAGGATAGTCGAGCATGTCACCTGCCTGATCGCTTCCGTTTTCGGAAGCAGGATCATGACGATAATCAAACTGTTTCTATCCATCGTAAAAACGGCAGTTGTCATTGTCGTGGTCCTGTACTGCCTGTTCCTTATGGGAATCGATGCCACAAGGCTTTTAGCCTCCGCGGGTATTATGTCGGTAGTAGTCGGTCTCGGAGCCCAGAGCCTGGTGGGAGATATCCTTGCGGGAATATTCCTGGTTATGGAGGGCTCCATCCACGTCGGTGATTATATCCTTATAAACGATGTCCGGGGCAGGATCACCGAAATAGGCCTGCGTACCACCAGATATGAGGATATCAACCAGAATATAAGGATAATCGGCAACAATGAGATGAAGTCCTTTGCCAACATGTCCATGAAGTACTCCGTGGTATTTTACTATATCCCGGTTCCGTATAACGAGGATTATCCTGCGATAAGAAAGCTTCTTAACAAAGAATTCATCGAGCTCTATGAAACCAACAGAGCTTTAAAGGGGATCCCCTCCTGTCTGGGGATACAGCAATTCTCGGAAAGCTCGGTGGATCTGTGCGTTAAGTTTATGTGCGAGGAAGGCGCCAGGCTTGATGTTCAGCGCTTCATGTATGATCAGATAATGAGGATATTCATGGAAAACAACATTACCATACCTTTCAATCAGCTGGATGTGCATATAGAAAGAGAGCTGCGGGAGAAATAGGAAATGATCCGGCGCGAATCGAAATTCGCGCCTAAGCGCACGATTTGCTCCGCAAATCGGCGCAGATAGGAAGGATAAGCTATGAAAAAGGAACAGGATCCCAGGGCTGAGATTCGCATACTCGCCCATAATATGCTGATGATCACAATGATCTTTCTCACCGTCATGCTGGTGTTCTTAAACCGCCTGCTGGGCTGGGAGGTCTGGATGGTGCCGGTGCTCATAGCGGGAGCATTTTTATGTATTGCGCTTCAGTTCGTAAAGAAGCTTGAGGCTGATGTAAGGTTCTATGTATGTGGAGCTTTCCTTATTCTGGAAAGCTTTTATTTTACCGTTAATATCAATATGGTCTATGACAGCACCATTCTGATAGTTATCCTGGTGATCCTGTTTGCCCTGGCGGAAAGCGATCTTCTGATGAATGCCGGATGGATAACCGGCATTGTCGGAATGATGGTGCATCTTCTTAAGTCGGGCCGGGAGGGGAGCCTTCAATTCGATCTTTCTCATGTGGCCCGGACTGCCTGGCAGTTTATCGCTCTTGCGCTGGTGTACATCCTTGTGATCCAGATGTCCGCCTCGATACGAAGGACAGGGAACAAATACAAGAAAAGGATCGACCAGCTGGAGCAGGAAAACATCAGGATCAATAATTTCCTTGCCAATGTCTCCCATGAGATCAGAACTCCCGTCAACGCTGTCATGGGCCTCTCCTCAGTGATAAAGCAGAGCTCTCCGGAAGAGGATATTACCGAGAGCATTGCCGCCATCTCCGAGGCCGGGCGCCGTGTTGCGGGTCAGATAAGCGACATCCTCGATTTTACCGAGATCGACATGAACAAGCTCTCGGTAAGCAAAGAGAACTATATGATAGATTCTCTTGTCAACGACCTTCTGACCGATCTGTCGGCCGATCCCTTTGACAGAAAGGAGCTTGTGCTGGATCTGGAAACGGAGGTTCCGGCAGAGCTTCTGGGAGATCCGGAAAAAATAAAGAAGATACTTTATCACCTGATCTCGAACAGCCGGAAATATACCACTGACGGAGGTATATATGTGCATATCGGAGCCATTCCCCGTTCCTACGGAATTAACCTGGTGATAGAGGTGGAGGACACGGGTATCGGTATCAGCGATGAGGATATAGAGAATATTTTCGGAAAATTCTACCAGACCGACGGAGGACGTACCAGGCAGACAGGAGGACTTGGACTGGGCATTCCCATAGTGGATGGTTTTGTGAAGGCCATGGGCGGATTTCTGTCCATCACCAGCAAGCTTAATGAGGGCACAAGCGTAAGGGTCAGCATCCCACAGCAGGTGGCGGATCCCTCGTTCTGTATTTCCGTAAGCAGGACAGAGAATATCTGTGCTGTCGGTTTTTTCTCCTATCCGGAAAACGGCAATCCAAGGGTGAGGGACTATTACCAGAGGATGCTTGGACACCTGACCCGGGGGCTTTCCCTGGTATTTTACAACACGATAACAATAAAGGAGCTTAACAGGTTTATTGAAAGCCATAAAGTTACTCATCTGTTTGTCGGCAGCAGGGAATACCTTGAGAATAAGGAATACGTTGATCAGCTTGCCTCTGAGATCGCGGTGGCGGTGTTTGCGGATCCTGCGGAAAAGGAATGGCTCTCACCTTTAGTGACTCCCCTTCAGAAACCTTTTTATTCCGCTCAGATCGCCTCCTTTATCAACAATATCGACATCGAGGGGCCTTCGGGAATGGAAAGGGGAAGGATGGTCTGTCCGGGGCTTTCGGTCCTTGTTGTGGATGATGAGCCCATGAACCTCCTGGTTGCAAGAGGCATTTTTGAGACCTATGAAATGAAGGTGGATACGGCTCCGGGAGGATGGGAAGCTATCGAAGCCTGCGAAGAAAAAGATTACGACGTGATCTTCATGGATCATATGATGCCCCAGATGGACGGAGTGGAGGCCATGAAACATCTTCGGATGAATGCGGGAAGACGCAGAAAAAAGCTGTGCATAGTGGCTCTTACCGCCAATGCCATAAGCTCGGCAAGGGAGATGTTTTTGTCGGAGGGCTTTGACGGCTTTATCCCGAAGCCGATCGTAGTCACGGAGCTTGAAAGGGTGCTCAAGCATATACTGCCTGCTTCCGCGATCTCCTACAGAACCGTGGAAGAGAAAGTGCCTGCTTCGAAAAAAGCCCCTGAAAAAGGCTATGCAAGCGGCGGGAGCGTTGCCACCGCCATAGCCCCGGATAAAAAGGGCTCCCCTGAAGCGGCGGATAAAGCTCCTTCGAAAGAGGAGATCCTTGAGGCTGCGGGTATCTTTATGGGAACGGGGCTCGTCTACTGCAGCGGCGATAAGGACTTCTACTATTCAATCCTTGAGGAATACGGACGTGACGGGAGCAAAAAAACCGGGGAGCTTGAAAGGCTTTATGAACAGAAGGACTGGAAAAACTATGGGATCCAGGTCCACTCTCTTAAGAGTACCTCCCGCACTATCGGCGCCGACGGGCTTTCGGAGGCCGCGGCAGAGCTGGAAAGAGCGGCAAAGAACGAAGATGAGGATCTGATAAGGAGCCTTCATCCGAAGGTTCTTTCCCTCTACAAAACGGTTTACGAGGCGGCGGGACAGATACAGGATCCTTCCGAAGAAAATGGGGATGCGGGAGTGGTGCTTGAGTTTTCACCGGAGGGATAAAAAATGAGGATTAAAAAGATTCGTGATTATCTGGCCAATGCCAGCTATGATATTCAGGACAGACTGTTCATTCTGCTGTCGCTTATCGCCATGATCTCAATGATATGCGCTATTGTCGGAGGAATGGCCATAGGTGAGAACTGGCAGGGACTGGTCTTTACCTTTCTGGGTTTGCTGACCTTTGCGCTGATTGTTTATCTGGCCTGCCGCTTTGACAGGCTAAGGCTTGCCGAGGTGATCATTGCCATGCTTACGACCTTTGTGGTAATGCCCATGGTCTTTTTCACAAGCGGAGGTATCTACGGCGGAACCCCCATATGGTTTATGCTGTCGATACTGTATATAGGCATGATCTTAAGGGGAAGGGCCAGGGTGATCCTTCTGGTCTGCCAGATCCTGGTGATATCGGCCTGTTACTACTGCGAGTACTTCCATATCATAGAGGTCATTCCCCACACGGAGGACATGGTCTTTCTGGATTCCTTTACCACCCTCATCATAGTAAGCTGCATGATGCTGCTTCTTGTCTCGTTCCAGACCTACCTCTACCGTCTTGAAAATAAGAGATCCGAGGAAAGAAGAGAAGAGATCGATGCCATGAGCAAGGCACAGAGCAGGTTCTTTTCCAATATGAGCCACGAGATCAGAACCCCCGTCAATACCATAATAGGCCTGAACGAGATGATCTTAAGGGAGGATACCACCAGGGAGGTCGCCGAGGATGCCGCCATCATACAGTCCTCCTCAAGGATGCTCTTAAACCTTATCAACGATATCCTTGATATGAGCAAGCTCCAGTCCGGAAAGATGGACATCAATCCCGTTGTATACAATATCGGCAACATGCTGTCGGAGATCGTGAACATGATCTGGGGACGGGCAAAGGAAAAGGGGCTGGAATTCAATATCGATGTGGATCCGGAGGTACCGGCCAGGCTCGTGGGAGATGAGGTGAGGATAGAACAGATCCTGCTGAATATTTTGACCAATGCGGTCAAGTATACCAACAGCGGTTCGGTGAGCTTTTTCATAGGCACCAAGATAACGGAGAAGCAGGATGTGACCATGGTATACAGGGTCACGGATACCGGGATGGGAATAAGGAAGGAAAGCATGCCTTATCTGTTCTCGGCCTTCAGACGGATCGACGAACAGCAGACCAGGCTCATAGAGGGCACCGGACTGGGGCTCTCCATTACAAAGGAGCTTCTGGATCTTATGGGAGGGGAGATCCGTGTAAACAGTATCTATACCGAGGGAAGCACCTTCACGGTGGAGATCCCCCAGGGCTTTGTGGATGATGAGAAGGTCGGAGCCCTTGACCTGCAGTCCTATCAGGGGAATGCCCAGAAGAGGCTGTTGGGACAGAGCTTTGAGGCCCCGGATGTAAAGGTCCTTGTCGTGGATGACAACAGCACCAATCTGATGGTTGTAAAAAAGCTTCTGAGAGATACCGGCATTCGTGTGGATACGGTACAGAGCGGCGTTCAGGCCCTGCAGATGACACTGGGAACAGAGTATCATCTTATCTTTATGGACCATTTGATGCCGGGAATGGACGGTATTACCTGTATGCACCGCATAAGAGAGCAGGCGGGCGGTCTGTGCAGGGATGCAAAGATCGTGGCGCTGACCGCCAATGCCGGAACGGAGAATCAGAATCTATATATGCGGGAGGGCTTTGACGGATACCTGTTAAAGCCTGTCAGCGGCTATCAGCTTGAGGAGGAGATAATAAGGCAGCTGCCGGGAGGGCTTATACGTTTTAACGGCGCGGAAGCATCAGGCCGCAGCGATTCCATGAAGGCCCACCGCGTAAGACGCTTTCCCATTCTTATCACTACCGACAGTGTCTGTGACCTGCCCGAGGAGGAGATCAGCAAAAATGATATTGCCATTATCCCTTATCATGTATATATAAATGAAGGTGATTTCTATGACGGAACGGAAACTCACAGCAGGGGCGTCCTGGCCTTCATGGAGGAGAAGGGGGCAAGGATACGCTCCGAATCTCCCTCCAAGGAGGAATATGAGCAGTTTTTCGCCGGACAGCTAAAGAACGCCATAAATATCATCCATATTTCCATGTCCGCAGCTATATCGGAGGGCTACAAAAGGGCTCTGGCCGCTTCGGAAACCTTCGATAACGTAACCGTCATCGACTGCGGCTCGATCTCAAGCGGCCTCGGCATGCATGTTATGAAGGCCAGGGATCTGGCAAGGGAGGGAAAGAGCGTTGAACAGATCCGGGATGAGCTTGTAAAAAGCAGGGAAAACATCTGCGCGGGCTTTATTGTGGAGGATCCTTCCCATCTGGAGGAGACCGGGAGCTTCCCCGCCTTTTTCACCCGCCTTTCCCAGATATTCTATCTGCATCCCGTTCTGGAGATAAAGGGAGGAAGGATACGGGTCAGGCGTGTTTATCTGGGCAACAGGGAGAGGGTTATAAGGACCCACGTGCAGAGGATGTTGAGAAACAGCCCCACAAGCCGTGTCAATACGAGCTGCCTGTTCATAACCCATACGGGTCTGGACAATGAGGAGCTTACACAGATAAAGGCTCTGGTGGAGAAAAAAATGACCTTTGACAGGATAATCATTCAGAGAGCCGGCGCCGCCGTCACGACGGAGCTGGGTCCCGGCTGCTTCGGGCTCATATTTGAGATGGGGTAATACTTAATAGTTTTTTTATAAAAATTATTGCACTTGATGGTGGAAATGAATATAATTGTAGTCGTACAGTTGTTCAAACTGTACAAATATAACAAATCAATTATTTACAGGAGGTAGAAATGAAAAAGAAAATTATCAGCGCTATTCTTTCTTCGGCAATGGTTCTTTCCATGCTCGCTGGCTGCGCAGGGATGCCTGCTGCTCCGGCAGCTCCCGCCGCTGATGCTGCTCCCGCAGAGGAAGCTGCAGAAGCTGAGGCTCCTGCAGAGGAAGCTGCTCCGGCAGATGCTTCGGAAGGCGGCAAGGTATTCGGCTATACCTGTATGGATGGCACGAACCCCTTCTTCGTAGCTCTCGAAGGCTCCATCAGAGAGGTAGTTGAAGGCCACGGTGATACGCTTGTATCCGTTGACCCTCTGAATGATTCCAATACCCAGATCGACCAGGTTGAGGATCTTATCTCAAGAGGTATCGACTACATGTTCGTTAACCCCGTTGATGCTGACGGAATCATTCCCGCCCTTGACATGCTCAAGGAAGCAGACATCCCCATCTTCGGTTTCGATACCCAGGTTGGAGATATGAGCTATCTTGTTTCCTATGCAGGCTCCGATAACTACAACGCCGGTTTCGTATGCGGCGAGGATCTTGCAAAGAAGCTTCCCGACGGCGGAGATATCCTTGTTCTTGATTCTCCTACGATGCAGTCTGTTACCGATCGTGTTAACGGCTTCCTTGATGCCATCGACGGCAAGGGCTTCAATATCGTAGGCCAGCAGGATGCTGTTGGTAACTTACAGGTTGCTCAGGAGAAGTGTACTGACCTTCTTACGGCTCATCCCGACGTAGTTGCTATCTTCGGCGGAAACGATCCCACAGCTCTCGGCTGCCTTGCTGCTGCTGAAGCTGCAGGTGTTTCTCCTCTTATCTACGGTGTTGACGGATCCCCCGATGTTAAGGCTCTTCTTAAGGACAGCGCTTTAGAGGGAACCGGAGCACAGTCACCTATGACCATCGGTAAGACCATCGCCGAGACTGCTTACAAGTGGATCGACGGTGAAGACGTTGAGGCATTCATCCCCATCGAGACCTTCCTGATCACAGCTGATAACGTTGATGATTACGGCACAGACGGATGGCAGTAAACCAC
>JAEEGL011272338.1_pt1 | contig 17262 bp, 16 predicted proteins | sample 9134231 | NCBI WGS metagenome assembly JAEEGL01 (sample SAMN16246548, study PRJNA631951) | gut metagenome | biome: gut microbiome; feature: rumen; material: fiber-attached | host: Bos | place: Iran: Karaj | collected 2018-10
AAGAAAAGTACTTACGAATATTTTAAATACATAAAGAAAGATTCAAAGAAATAAATGAGTATATTTAATACAGGTATTAATTTACTAAAAGTAAAAGAAACTAAGGTTGTTCCGGTTTTTTATACAATTACCAACGATTATGCAAAATATGCGGCCGCTTCGATTAATTCTGTAATGAAGCACGCAAATCCAAAGCGTCACTATCGTATCATTATTATGTATGACAAACTGAGTCTTACGAATCGCCTGCGTCTTCGCAATATGGTGACACATAACTGTGCGATTGAATTTCACAAGATGAAATATAACCTTTATATGCAAGTGATTGTGAGATACTGTGCCAAGCGTAGTGGCTCTGGTGATTTCTTTGCGAATGCAGTTTATTACTACCGTGCGTTTATTGCAAGGATCTTCATGCGTTATGATAAGGGTATTTATATTGATAGCGATACAATTTTGATGGATGATATTAGCAAACTTTACGATATGGATCTTGGCGATAATGCAATTGCAGCACGTGTAGACCCAAAGGTTGCGATGGTACCTGAGTTTGTGGATTACGTAGAAAAAGCACTCGATGTACCGCATACTGAATATATTAATTCCGGTGTGCTTTTGATGAATCTGAAGAAACTTCGCAACCTGCATTACATTACACAAATGACAGATCTAATTAAAGAGGATGCAGATCTCGTGGCACCAGACCAAGATTACTTAAATGTTATTCTAAAGGGCAAAATCATGCACCTTGGCAAGGAATGGAACTGCCAACCAGAAGGTGAAGATCCGAAGGGCGCAAAGCTGCTACATTTCAATTTATCCAAGAAACCATGGTTCCATGAAGATGTGAATTGTGGTGAGGAATTCTGGAAGGCTGCAAAGGGAACTGGTTTTTATGGCGATCTTATGCGCGGCAAAGAAAAATATACTGCCGATGACGAAGCCGAAGCCGCAAATAAGATTAAGGCTTTGATTGAAAAAGGCGCAAAATTGTCTAAAGTAAAGAAACCTTTGTTAAAAGTTAAATAAAAAAATCCGGCCCTACGGGGCCGGTTTTGCTTTAGGATAATAATAAGAGCTCTAAGAATCGGGTTCTACCTTCATACCATTCTTGTCTGGTTGTTTTCTTGTAGAATTGCTTTGTTTTCTCCATTGCCTTATTGAAATTTTTGCATGCGTGATAATAATAGGCGAATGTTGTTTCGATTTCGTCTCGTGGCCCCCAGGTATACCATCCGTCATCTTTGACTCCAAACGTCCAACTATATGCATAGTCTTTGAACTCTTTTAGGTCGATTTTTTCGATGAGGTCACTTGGGAGCTTTTCTTTGTAGGTTGCTATTTCTTTGCGGAAGGCACGGAGTAATTCTAGGCGGTCTTCATTGTAATTATGAAAGTCTACACAGAACACAAAAGTATCAGGACACTTCTCTAGGCAGTGTGTAATTGATTTATTGATGATTCTTAATTTCTTACGATATTTGTCGTATGCCATCTTGCCACCTCTTTCTTTTAATGTACATTCCTAAAACTGCTTATATTATATCATTTTTTGCCTCTGTAGTCAAAAGAGAAACGCGCGAATGTTTACATGGTCGTATATAATGCGATTTATATTTTGGCGCTGATCGGTGCGTTCCTGGGTGAAACGTATCTATTTGTAGCGTATTCGATTTTGTATCGACACCACGGAAAAAAGACAACAAAAATGGTGCGAATGAAGAGACTCTAACTCTCGACCTCTTCCTTGGCAAGGAAGCGCTCTAAACAACTGAGCTACATTCGCACGTTATGTGACTATTATAGCGCACATCTTGATTTTTTGCAAATATTTTGTATAATTTAGCCATAACAATTAAAAACAAAAAACAACATGATGGAATTAATCTTACCAATCATACTACTTCTAGTAGGGTTTGTGCTTCTTATCAAGGGTGCAGACTGGTTAGTAGACGGCGCATCGTCTATTGCCACACATTTTAAAGTATCAAAAACTTTAATTGGGCTAACCATCATTGCCTTCGGTACAAGTGCGCCGGAGCTTGCGGTCTCGATTTCGTCGCTTGCAAGCGGCTCGACAGACATGCTTCTTGGTAATGTGATTGGTAGTAATGTCATAAATGTACTTCTTCTTATCGGTGTGGGTGCCCTTATCTGCCCGATCAAGGTAAACAAGGAAACGATTAGGAAGGAAATTCCAATTCTTCTTTTGATCTCTACTGCGCTTGTAGTACTTTTCCTAGACATGTCTCTCAATGGTGCATCAAACAACACGATTACTCGTGGTGATGCAATTGTGTGTCTCTTATTCTTTGCGATTTTCCTATATTACCTAATCGCGATGGCCTTCAGGAATCGCGAAGCTGCATCTAAAAAGAAAGAAAAGCCAAAATACAAGATGGGAATTGCTTGTCTTATGACCGTGATTGGTCTTGTTGGTCTTATTGGTGGTTCACAACTTGTGGTAAACAATGCTACTGAAATTGCACATAATCTTGGTGTGTCCGATCGTATCATTGCACTCACTATCATTGCACTTGGTACATCTCTCCCGGAACTCGTAACTACGATTATCGCAGCCAAGAAGAAAGAAACTGACCTCATCGTTGGCAACATTATTGGCTCAAATATATTTAATATATGTATTGTGATGGGGCTTCCGGTAGCAATTTTTGGTTCGATTACGCCAGCAAGTTTCCAGATGGTAGATATCGTGATGTTGGTTCTCTCAGCTCTTCTACTATTTATTATGACGCGCCGCGACGAAAAGGTTTCGAGACGTGAGGGCGCGCTCATGCTCCTAGTATTCTTGATTTACTACGGTTATATTGTATATGAAGGCTTGATGGCGTGAACTGGCTAATACTTGTTGGTGTTGCTACTGTTCTAGACGCCGCTCGTATTTTTATTGACAATTATGCATCCGACTATTATTTCAAAGGGCGCGAAGCTCTCGCGCAGAAGCTATTTTATGGATATGCATATTTTATAACTGTCGTACCAATCCTGATTATTTTTAGCGGAGAAATAGTAAGTGCAAATATTGTGACGGTGTTACTTTTAATGTTATCTGGTTTTATGCATGGGCTTTCTGGGATTCCATATTTTAAAGCACTCGAACTTGATAATTCTACGAACCTCGGGATATTTATTCAGCTTGCTCCAGTGCTTTATCTTGTGCTTGGATGGTTATTCCTCGGTGAATCGTTTAGCCCACTTCAACTTGTAGCGATTGGTGTAATTCTTCTTGCGCCTATTATTATTGTGGCTACTGCTAGAAAACGCAGCCGAAAGATTCGTCTGAAGGCTGTTTTCTTCGCATTCCTATACGTCTTGATCGCTGTGGTATCGAACCTTGTATTCGTGCAGGTAAGTGATGGAAGTTTGTCGTTAGTTCCTGAAATTGCTTTAGTATTGGTGGGCAAAGGTATAGCAAATCTAGTGATCGTGTATTCTAGGCCAAAGCTTCGAAGAAGGTTTATTTATGTAATGAAAACTAGTCACTATAAGGTTTTGCGTCCAATGCTCTGCAATCATGTGGTTGGTTTTTTGAAAGAGTTTGCGTATCGTGGTGCACTTATTATGGCGCCAGCTGTGGCAGTGGCGTCTGCAGCATCTGATTCGGTAACACCGGTAGTAATTTTCTTTATGGGGATCGTTCTTTCTATTATTTGGCCAGACTTTGGTCGCGAAAAATTGAATAGGCGAAACGTCATTATTCATCTGATAGCAACTATACTGGTGGTGGCCGGTATTGTGATGCTTCAATTCTAAATCTATGCTATAATAATCTAAGGCGTGGTGCTTTGGCGGAGTGGTTACGCAGCGGTCTGCAAAACCGCGTACACCGGTTCAATTCCGGTAGGCACCTCCAAATTAAGAATTAAAAAGGAGGCAAAAAAATGCCAACATGGGCAATTGTTACCTTGATTATCGTGGGCGTCGTTATCTTGACTGTCGCGATTATCGCTGGTATGTATAATTCATTAGTAAAACTAAATACTCGCGTTGATGAGGCATGGTCTGATATTACCGTACAGCTCAAGCGCCGTGCAGATCTTATCCCAAACTTGGTAGAGACTGTAAAAGGCTATGCAAAACACGAAAGCGAAGCCATCAAGCAAGTCTCTGAAGCTCGTGCAAAGATGATGGGTGCAAGAAGCGTAGCAAGTACTGCAGAAGCAGATCGTTCTATGCTTGGTGCACTTTCTCGCATCATGGCCGTATCTGAATCTTATCCAGAGCTAAAGGCAGATAAGAACTTCCAACAACTTTCTTCTGAACTTACTGATACTGAAGATAAGGTACAAGCTTCTCGTCGTTTCTACAACGCAGGCGTAAAAGATCTAAACACCAAGATTTGTATCTTCCCATACAACATTTTGTTCCACAGCTTTAAGAAGCGTGAATTCTACAATGTAGATGAAAAAGAATACGATCGCATCGAAAAAGCTCCTGAAGTTAAATTTGATAAGTAAAAATGTATAAGCAAATAGCCCAGAACAAACGTAGAACTATATACATCATGATTGCATTTGTCGTGATGATAGCTGCGATTGCTGGGCTTTTTGCTTGGGTCATGAATGATATATGGGTTTTTGTGTGGGTCACCATTGCAGCAATTGTTTATGCCGTGATTCAATATTTCTTGTCGGCAACACTTGCTACCACGATGACTGGTGCAAAACAAATCGAGAAGCGTGATAATCCGCGTTTTTATAATATTGTAGAAAATCTTTCTATTACTACCGGTCTTCCGATGCCAAAGGTATATATTATTGATGATCCAGCGCCGAATGCATTTGCAACTGGGCGTGACCCAAAACATGCAATTGTGGCTGCAACGACTGGCCTTATTGACATCATGGATGACAAGGAACTAAACGCTGTAATGGCGCACGAAATGTCTCATGTTAAGAATTATGATATTCGTGTATCTATGATTGTGTTTGGTCTTGTGTGCGTAATTGGTCTAGTTTCTGACATCGCGTTTCGTATGATGTTTTATGGAAGTAGACGTCGTGATGAAGAAGCAAGTCCTGTGGGTTATGTGCTAATTCTTCTAGTTGCAATCTTTGCTCCAATTTGTGCTTCAATTGCGCAAATGGCAGTATCTCGTCAACGTGAATACCTTGCTGATGCATCAGCAGTAAATATCACACGTTATCCAGAAGGAATGATTGCTGCACTAAAGAAATTACAATCTCATTCTCAACCAATGAAGCGTCAAAATTCTGCAACCTCTGCAATGTATATTAACAACCCACTTAGAAAAGGGTTCCTCAGCAATTTATTTAGCACGCATCCGCCGATTGAGAAACGTATCGAAAGGCTTGAGCATGGCAAATTCACGTTCTAAAAAACCTTCGCAAAGAGTTAAACTACATAAATCCTTCAGAAGGTCTTATCGTGAAGACTACGCACGTGAGCTCGAAGTTCCTGGGATTATGTATCATATTTTTGCGACGTTTAAAGTAATATTTAGAAACTGGAAATTGTTTTTGCCACTTCTTGTTTTGTCTGTTTTATTGTCTATACTTTTTGTGGGTTTAATGAGCGAATCTTCTTATCGTCAATTCCAGGATATTTTGGATCAGACTACTGAACAAATGGGCACTGGCGATATTGGCAATTTTGCAAAATCCGGTCTTCTACTTATTTCTACGGTGACTACTGGTGGGCTTTCTGGTGATTCTTCTGAGTCCGCTACTGTTTTTGCGGTAATTATTTTCTTGATTATTTGGCTTACGACCGTGTTTATTTTGCGTCATCGTTTGGCTGAGCATAAGATTAAATTACGCGACGCATTGTACAATGCAATGACCCCACTTCTTTCTACCTTTGTGGTTTTCTTTATTGCGATTATCCAATGTGTTCCGATTTTCTTACTTATTATTGCGCTTTCTGCGGCGGTGCAAACCGGTTTTCTTAACACTCCGTTTTATGCGCTTGTATTCTTTATCTTTGCTGCACTTATGGTGATTATATCCGCATATCTTCTTTCTAGTTCGCTTATTGCACTTGTAGCCGTAACGGCTCCAGGTATGTATCCAATGCGTGCGCTACATGCGGCGTCTGATCTTATGATGGGTAGACGCATCAAATTTATCCTAAGAATTATTGCTCTATTTCTAGCACTTATTATTATTTGGGTAATAGTAATGTTGCCACTAATCTTCTTTGATCTTTTGATGCGTGGATTTGAATGGACACAGTATGTTCCATTTGTGCCAATATGTCTACTTACCATGACATGTTTTACTGGGATTTATATTTCAACGTATTTTTATTTATATTATAGATGGATGTTAAATTATGACGAAAAGTGAAGCTGAAGAGAGAATTATTAAACTACGTGAATTGATAAATGATTATCGATATCATTATCATGTGCTTGATGAATCGATTATGAGCGAAGCAGCAGCTGATTCTTTGAAGCACGAGCTTTCACAGCTTGAAGCGGAATATCCAGAGCTTATTACTCCGGATTCTCCAACGCAACGTGTGGCCGGTAAGCCTCTTGATAAGTTTACTAAAGTAACTCACGAAAAAAGAATGATTTCTCTTGCTGATGTATTTTCACGCGAGGAGGTTTTAGACTGGATTTCTAGAAACGAAAAGTTGGTACCAGGCGGAAAGATTAAAGAATTCTTTACGGATATTAAAATGGACGGGCTTGCATGTGCGCTTAAATATCGTGATGGTGTTTTTTACCAGGCGGTAACTCGTGGTGACGGGCTTGTTGGTGAGGATGTAACTCAAAATGTAAAAACGATTCAAAATATTCCACTTAGAATTGATAATACCGATGAGGTAGAAGTTCGTGGTGAAATTATTATTTTTAAAGATGATTTTGAAAAGATCAATGAAGAGCAGCGCAAGAAGGGCGAGCCAGAATTTGCAAATCCAAGGAATTTGGCTGCTGGTTCGATTCGTCAGTTAGATCCAAAAATTGCGGCCTCTCGTCCACTTAGATTTATGGCATATGACTTGGTAAAACCAAATCTTCCAACCCATAAAGAAGCTTACGAGATGCTACGTGCACTTGGCTTTAGAACTTCAAATGAGGATCGCGTGTTCGATGCGAACGCGAGGAAAGAATTGTTTGAATATATTGATTCACTTGATGATTATCGTAAAGGTCTACCATTCAATACGGATGGTATGGTAATTAAGATCAATGATCGCGTAGTTTATGATAAACTTGGCATCGTTGGCAAGACTCCTAGAGCCGCAGTTGCGTTCAAGTTCCCAGCTGAGGAATCCACTACAAAAGTACGCGATATCGTAATTTCGATTGGTCGTACTGGTGCGGCAACGCCGGTTGCGATTTTGGACCCGGTGGAAGTTGCTGGCTCGACTGTGCGTCATGCTTCGCTTCATAATGCAGATGAGATCGCTAGGCTCGATGTTCGTATTGGTGACACGGTGATTATCTATAAGGCTGGCGATATCATCCCACAGGTAAAGGAAGTATTGCTTTCTCTTCGTCCGGAAGGCACCGAAGCTTTTGATTATGAAAAGGCTCTCGCTCGCCAATACCCAGACCTTCAGTTTGAGCGTCCGAATGGGGAAGTAGTATATCGCGTGAAAGGTGAATCTTCTGATTATATTTTGAAGCGTGCGATTGAATATTATGCGTCTAAGCCGGCTCTAAATATTGAAGGCTTAGGCGAGAAAAACGTAGTAGCACTTGTGGATGCAGGGCTTGTTTCTTCGATCGCTGACCTTTATCGCCTTAAAGCCTCACGCGTGGCAGAGCTTGAAAGATTTGGTGAACTATCTGCAAATAATCTTGTAAATGCGATTGAAGGTTCAAAAGGTGCTCCACTAAACAAGTTTATTACTGCGCTTGGGATTCGCCACGTTGGTGCGCAAACCGCAATGGCACTTGCTCGTAAATTCGGCTCACTTGACAAACTTATGAATGCTACAGAAGACGAACTTCTCGAGATCCCTGACATTGGTGATGTAGTGGCTGAATCCATCCTTGCTTACTTTGCAGATGAGGAGAATGTGAAGCTACTTGAAGAAATGCGTGAACTTGGCGCGTTCCCAGCCGAAGAAAAGGCGGGGAATTTGCCACTTACTGGTAAAAGCTATATTGTAACTGGTACACTATCTTCAATGGGGCGCGAAGAAGCTGAAGATAAACTACGTGCGCTTGGCGCCACGGTGACTTCATCTGTGACGAAGACCACAACTGCTCTTATCGTTGGTGAAAAACCGGGTAAAGGCAAGACTGATAAAGCTGATAAACTTGGAATTCCACGTATTAGTGAGGCGGAGTTCCTAAAACTAATTAATTCTTGATTTTTGGCGAGAATATTGCTATAATAATTGTACGGTCTCGTAGTATAACGGTTAGTACATCGGGTTTTCATCCCGACAACGCGGGTTCGACTCCCGCCGAGATCACCAAAAGAAGCCCTTCGGGCTTATTTTTTGCATAAAAAATAGGCCGGCAATTGCCGGCCTGAGGAAAGATTTTAGGCATTCTTTCTTTTTTCTTTTAGTCTTCTTCGTTCAGACTTTCTGAAGGTAAGGATGCTTGAGCCTAGCTGGCTTCTTTCTCTTGCCTTCTTTCTTTTCTTTGCGATTTCGGAAAGCTCTTGTTTTTTCGCAGTTCTTTGTCGCGCTTTTCTGCGTTTTACAAAGTATCCCTTTCTCACTGTCTTGAAATCGACGCTCTCCTCTAGTTCGTCGATATCAAATTCTTCATCTTCGAATAATAATTCTGCGACATTATTCATGAAAATGTCCCCCTTTTTTGATAAAGTACGAGCCTAAGCTCATCTAATAATAATATAACAAGTTTTTAGTATAAGTCAAATGATTTAGAATTCGCAAGAATAATAATACTTGATGTGGTAATCTTTGCTACCGTATGGTGGATCTGGGAAAATTTGGATCGAGGTGGCGCCTTCGTCGCAATACTTAGTGATAGCTTGGCCTTCTGCGGCGTGTTTTTTGTCGTCATAAAGAAGCAATTGGCGGAGCGATACTCTAGAAAAACCGTCTTTGTTGTATTTTGGCATGATACTCGCAAGTGTATTGTTGCCAGCTACGTTTTTGATGATGTTCTTATAAAAATAGTTTTCGTAATAATCTGCCGCGATAGATTCAATGCGGCTTTTGGTGACATTCTCTGGGGAATGGAAGAAGTGGAAAGCGGTCATTACGGCTACGACGGACATTGCAGAAATAATTACTCCAACAATAACGTTCTTTGCGATTACCGAGATGTCGCGACGCTTTTTCTGTACCATAACTCTATATTACCATAAACTTTAATCTGTGGTAATATATTATATATGAGCAAACTTTTTAAACGTACAAAAATTTTAGCAACAATCGGGCCGTCTGTTTTTGGGGCGGATAAAGTAGAAGAAATTATTATGGCTGGCGTGAATGGCTGTAGACTCAACTGTTCTCATGGTACCAATGAAGAGCGTGACGAACAGATTAAATGGATTCGCGATGCGGCCGCAAAGAAAGGCCGTTCTGTAGCAATTTTGCAAGACTTGCAAGGTCCAAAGATTCGTCTTGGGACACTTAAGGATAATCACCTAGATTTGAAGGCTGGTGACGAACTAATCCTAGAAGCAAAAGAAGGCTTTGAACATGATGGCGGTATGACTGTACCTATTCAGTATAATTTGGCTGAGAAGGTAAAAGTCGGCGAACCTCTTTCTATGTTTGATGGTAAGGTAAAAAGTGAAGTAATTGAAATCGTCTCTAAGACCGCTATTAAAGTTGAGATCAAAAATGATGGCTTTATTATGTCCAAGAAAGGTCTTAATCTTCCAGATACGGATTTTGGTGGTGATATCCTTACCGAGAAAGATTTGGCCGATATTGAATATGGCGCCGGGCAAGATTATGACTATGTTGCTCTATCTTTCGTACAGACTGCTGCCGATATTGAAAAGCTCAAACAAATTTTGTTGTCTTACGGTTCTACCGCAAAGGTAATTGCAAAGATAGAAACCAAGAAGGCAATTTCTTCTGACGAGAATCTTGAGGCAATCGTAAAAGCCGCTGACGGTATTATGGTCGCTCGTGGTGATATGGCCGTTGAGGCTGGTGCCGAAGTTGTGCCAATTGTACAACGTAAGCTTATCGCGCTTTGTCGTAAGAATTCTAAGCTTTGTATCGTAGCAACTCAAATGATGGGATCGATGGTGGAATCACCAGAACCATCACGTGCTGAAGTTTCTGATGTGGCAAATGCTGTAATCCAAGGTGCAGATGTTGTAATGCTTTCTGATGAGACTGCAAATGGTAAATATCCTCTTGAGGCTGTTACGGAAATGAAGAAAGTAATCCTTTATGCACAGAATCATTCACGTGTAGCACACATTTCTGAGCTTCCAGTTGGCAAAGACGAAGTGTATGACGCAATTTCTGATACTGCAGCAAGGCTTGCTGAGAGAATCGATGCTGATGTAATTATCTGCCAAACTGCATCTGGCACTACTGCACAGACGATGGCGGCACAACGCCCTAATCTACCAATTATCACCGTGACTGCAAATCCACGTGTTGCAAACCAACTAGCTCTTACTTATGCAAACTCTGCATTCGTACGTCCATATTCAGAGACCTTTGGTTTTGATCTAGGCGCAGAGCTAAAGAAGAATGGTTATTTACAATTAAAAGAGGGTGAAAAAGACCTTCTCGCCGTGATTGTTTCTGGCGATAAAGACAAGATGGGCACTGATACTATCCAGGTAAGATACATTTAAGTTAAGGAGGCCTATGAAAACAATCCGTGATATCAAATTCAAAGGAAAAACTGTTCTTTGTAGGGTAGACTATAATGTGCCAATGGATGATGGTAAGATCACTGATGACCTTCGTATCCGTGCAAGTCTGCCAACACTAGAATTTTTGCGCGAAGGCGGCGCTGAAAAGATTGTATTAATCTCTCATATGGGTAGACCAGAAGGAAAGGATAAGGCTTTGTCTCTAAAACCTGTAGCAGCTGCTCTTTCTAAGATGATTCCTAACGTTGCTTTTGTTGACGATGTTTCTGGTCCAGATGTAGAAGATGCGATTTCTAAAGTATCTAAAGGCGGAATATTGCTTCTCGAGAATCTCCGTTTCTTTGCTGGCGAAGAAGCAAATAGCGACGAGTTTATCCGTGAAATTGTTGATTCTACTGGTGCAGAAATTTTTGTGCAAGACGGTTTTGCAGTGATCCATCGCGCACATGCATCTACCTCAGCAATTGCAAACCATCTACCAGTTTACGCCGGTCTTCTTCTTGAGAAGGAAATTACAAACCTTTCTAAGGTGATGAATAATCCAGAAAAACCGCTTCTTCTAATTCTCGGTGGCTCTAAGGTTGACGACAAGAAGCCTCTTATCGATGCATTTTCTTCCAAGGCGGATAATATTGCTGTAGGTGGCAAAATTGCAGCCGACGGCTATCCTGCTTCGGACAAAGTATATGTAGCAGAGGATTTTGATGAAGACGGCGAAGGCGCTAAGCTTGATATCGGACCACTTTCTACTGGTAAGATTGCTGAGATGGTAATGAATGCAAAGACCATTATTTGGAACGGAGTTCTAGGCAAAGTAGAAGATCCAGCCTATGCAACTGCTTCTACGATTATTGCTGAAGAGATTGGTAAAAGAGACGATGTTACATCTGTAATTTGTGGTGGCGATACTACTGGATTTGTTGAGAATTTGATGGCTGACAAACCAGAGCTAAAGTATTCTTTGGTATCTACTGGTGGTGGTGCAGCTCTAGAGTTTTTATCTGGGAAGAGTCTTCCTGGTATTGAAGCGATCGAACAATAGTATTTATTTACATATTATGCACCGCGTGATATAATTTTTCGTATGAAAAAAGCAAAAACTTATCAAGAAGTTATTGGTGAAACGATTGAACAAATGCGTCTTGAAAAGGGGTGGACGCAGGGCGATCTCGCAAAAGCTGTAGGCTCATCACAGTCTGCTATTCATCGTATTGAAAAAGGTGGTCAAAATGTGTCGCTTGAAATGATTAAGAAGCTATCTGAGGCACTTGGAAACCAAATTCTCTCTATTAATGACTCGGTTTCGCAGAGCTTTAGAATTCGTGGTGGTAAGGAACTAGCTGGTGAAATTACTGTGAATACTTCCAAAAACGCGGCGGTTGGGCTTCTTTGTGCAGCTCTTCTAAATACCGGTAGAACTGTGCTTCATCGTGTTGCCAGAATCGAAGAGGTATTTAGAATTATTGAAGTATTGGAATCGATTGGTGTAAAATGCCATTGGCAAAACCGTCATCGCGACCTAGAAATTATATCACCACGCGAATTGAAGTTAGACGAAATGGATATCGAAGCGGCACGTAGAACTAGGTCTATTATTATGTTCTTAGGTCCACTTCTTCATCGCCAAAAGAAATTCCAGCTTCCATATGCTGGTGGCTGTTCTCTTGGTGTACGTACCGTTGAGCCACACCTAAAGGCGCTTGAGAGCTTTGGTCTTAAAGTGGATGCTATCAAGGATAGTGGTTTTTATGATGTTGAAGTCGATCAAAAGATAATGAACAATCATGACGATAAGTATATTGTACTTACCGAACGTGGTGATACTGTTACTGAAAACGTCTTGATGGCGGCAGCTCTATTTCCGGGCAAAACTACTATTATTGGCGCTTCACCAAACTATATGGTGCAGGACGTTTGTTTCTTCCTTGAAAAGCTTGGTGTGAAGATTTCTGGTATTGGAACAACTACACTTACCGTTTGGGGTAGACCAAAGATTAATACTGATGTAGAGTATCATTTGTCTGAAGACCCAATCGAAGCAATGTCGTTTATTGCAGCTGCCCTTGTAACGAATTCAGAGATTAAGATATCTCGCGCTCCGATTGAATTCCTTGAGATCGAGCTCGAAGTTCTTAAAAATATGAATATGAAGTTTGAAAAGTCTGAGGAATACTTCTCTGCAAATGGTAAGACTAGACTCGTAGATTTAGTGATTAAGAAATCTAAGCTAGTTGCACCAGTAGATAAGATTCATCCAATGCCATTCCCGGGGCTTAATATTGATAACCTTCCATTCTTTTCTGTGATTGCAGCGGTAGCAGAGGGAAGAACGCTTATCCACGACTGGGTATTTGAAAACCGCGCTGTATACACGACAGAACTTGCAAACTTGAACGTAAAAGTTGATCTTCTTGATGCGCACCGCGTGTATATCGAAGGCCCAACCAACTGGAGATCTGCAGAGCTTGTGGCACCACAGGCGCTTCGCCCAGCAGTAGTGGTGCTTATTGGTATGCTTGCTGCGCCTGGAACCTCAATTCTTCGCAATGTTTATCCAATTAACCGTGGCTACCAAGATTTCGCTGCGAGACTTCGCCATTTAGGTGCTGACATTGTACCTCTAACTGGTATATAATATAGTAATGACAATTTTGGATGGTTTGAATCCGGCGCAGCGTGAGGCTGTGGAGACTTTGGAAGGACCACTTCTAATTTTGGCTGGTGCGGGTTCCGGTAAGACAAAAACTTTGACGCATAGGATTGCGAATCTTTTGATGCATGGAGTGAATCCGGGGAGTATTCTTGCGGTGACTTTTACAAATAAAGCCGCCAGCGAAATGAAAGATCGCTTGATGAATCTATTACCAGTACCTACCAACTTGCCATATATGGGCACTTTTCACGGCATTTGCGTTAAGATTTTGAGAATCGAAGCTGCTGCGGCGGGTCTTTCAAAGGATTTTGTGATTTATGATGCGGACGATCAAATCTCTCTTATTCGTCGCGTAATGAAAACCTTGAATCTTACCGACAATAAGAATCTAAAACCAAAATCTATCCAAGCAATTATTTCTTCCGAAAAGAACCAAGGTAATGATCCAGAGGGCTATGCCGTAAAGGCTGTTTATCCAAATCAGCTTTCTACTGCAAAGATTTTTGAAGCTTACGAAAAAGAAAAACGCAGTATGGATGCGCTTGACTTTGATGATCTATTACTTAGGACTTTGGAACTTTTTGCAAATAATCCAGACATCCATAAAAAATGGCAGGATAGATTTGAACACATATTAATTGACGAGTACCAGGATACGAATACGATTCAATATCAACTCGTAAAATTGCTCGTAAACGAGAAACGAAATATTTGCGTGGTGGGTGATGACTGGCAGTCCATTTATTCTTGGCGTGGTGCAGACTTTACAAATATCCTAAATTTTGAACGTGACTTTCCAGGAGCAAAAGTAATTAAGCTTGAGCAAAACTATCGTTCGACTGGCAATATTTTGACCGCTTCACAAAAGGTAATTAATAAGAATGAAACCCGTACGGACAAGACTTTGTTTACTGAAGCAGAGGATGGCGAGCCGGTAGATATTGAGTCATTAAATGACGAGAACGCTGAGGCGACTTTTGTTGCAATGAAGATTCTCAATATGAAGCGAGACTATCCTGACTATAGTGATTTTGCGGTCCTTTACCGTACGAATGCGCAATCATATACGTTTGAAAAAGCATTTATGGACTTACGTATCCCATATAAAATTGTGGGTGGTGTGAGATTCTATGATCGTAAAGAAATTAAAGACGTACTTGCAATTTTGAAGGTACTCGTAAACCAGCGCGACAAGGTGAGTTTGGAACGTGTATTTAAAAATGTGATTTCTGGCGTTGGTGAAGTATCGCTCGGCAAGATTCTTGCAGCGATTTCTGCAATTAGTGATGAAAAACCACTCCTTAATCCTGATCTTCCGGACGCAATTAGTGCGGCAAAAGCTAAGAATGGTTTGATGAGATTAATTAATTTTGTGAAGAAAACTTCTGTCGATGATAATCCTGGTGAAATCGTGAAAAGTATTATTTCATATTTCGATTTTAAAGCGCTTACTGATGATGGTACTCCAACTTCGGAAGACAGGATGGGAAACCTTGAAGTGATGGTGTCGAATGCTGCAACTTATGAAAACTTGGATGATTTTCTTGCGGACGCAAGCCTTATGTCTAGTGCAGATGAAAAGGTGGCAAAGAATTCGGTAACTTTGATGACTCTCCACGCAGCAAAAGGTTTGGAATTTCCAGTTGTATTTATGGTGGGGATGGAAGAGGGGCTTTTTCCGAGCGGACGTGCCGATGACCAAGCTTCCTTAGAAGAAGAAAGACGCCTTGCCTATGTGGGCATGACTCGTGCAATGAAGAGACTCTTTTTGACATACACTGCGTCTCGTTATACGTATGGTAGTCGCAACTATAATATGCCATCTAGGTTCCTCACAGAGCTTGGATATAATCCATATGGCTCGTCTGGATATAAAGATAGAGACAATGACGGGTTTACTGACGATGATTTTGATGATGGTTTCGATGCGGATCCGTTTCCAGATGATTTGCCGACATATGGATGGTGATATAATATACTCATGAAGATTTTATGGACAGACGGAAGCGCATCGCCAAACCCAGGCCCGGGTGGCTTTGCGGTTATTGAAGCGGGCGACGAACCGCATCCAGTGGCACTCGGTCGTGATAAAGATACTACCAATATTCGAATGGAAGGCTTTGCTATGATTGCTGCAATTAAATATGCAGGCGAAGAAGGCTGTGAAATTCATTCGGATTCTGAATTCTGGATCAATGTTCTTACTAAATGGGCACCAACTTGGAAAGCAAATGGTTGGGTAAAAAAGACCGGCGAGATTAAGAACCTTGATATCGTAAAAGAACTATACGAACTATATACTTCTAACAAAGTTGAGCTAGTGTGGGTGCGTGGGCACGTGGGAACCGAGTTAAATGAAATGGCGGACCAGTGGGCAAACAAAGCTCGCGAAGGTGCAACGCTAGATATGGTATAATATAACTATGAAATTATCTGAAGAACTAAAATATCGTGGCTTTATTGCCGAGACAACAATCGATAATATCGAGGATCTTGATACTCGTGAGTCCAAAAAGTTTTATTGGGGCGCAGACCCTTCTGCAGATTCTTTGACGATTGGAAACCTAGCTGCACTTATGATGTGTGCTTGTTTTGTGCGCCACGGATATGAGCCATATCTTCTAGTTGGTGGTGCAACTGGCCAGATCGGTGACCCAAAGGATAATGGCGAAAGAGATTTGAAGCCACTTGAAGAAGTTGAACACAACAAGAAATGCATTGGTGAGCAAATTCAACGCGTAGTAAAGGCTGATAACCTTACTATGGTTGATAATTATGATTGGTTCTCTCAGATCAAGTTCCTAGATTTTCTTCGCGAGGTAGGTAAGTCATTCTCGATGACTCAACTACTTGATCGCCAGTTCGTACAAAAACGCATCGGTGAAGGTGGCGCAGGTATTTCTTATGCTGAATTCTCCTATACTTTAATTCAGGGCTATGATTTCTTGCATCTATACCGCAAGTACGGTGTAGCTTTGCAACTTTGTGGCGCTGATCAATATGGCAACTGTACATCTGGTATTCATCTAATTAAGCGCCTTGAGGATGCTGTTGCTGACGTGTGGTCTACTCCGCTCGTAATTGATCCTGTAACTGGCCGCAAGTTCGGTAAGTCTGAAGGGAACGCTGTATGGCTAGCTAGCTCAGATAACGGCTCTGGCAACTATACTTCCATCTTTGATTCTTATCAGTTCTGGATGAACCAAAGTGACGAAGCGGTAGAGAGCTTGATTAAGATTTATACATTGTATGAACCAGAGAAAATCGAGAAAATTATTGCAGAACATAAGGCTGCTCCAGAGCAGAGAATTGCACAAAAGGCTCTCGCTCGTGGTGCTACAGAAGTAGTACATGGTGCGGCTAATGCTGAAGCGGTTGAAAATTTGACCGCAATGCTATTTAATCGTGATACCGATTTTACTGCATTCACTGCAGATGAAATTAATGAATTTGCTGCATATCTTCCAGTTGCCGCGAAAGGTACTAACTTGGTAGATCTACTCGTAGCTACTAGCCTTGCTGAATCCAAGAAAAAAGCTCGTGAGTTTATTGCTGGCGGTGCTATTTCTATTAACGGCGTAAGGGTTACTGAGGAAACTTCCGTCGATCAGACTGCTATCGTGAAAAAAGGCAAAAACAAGTTTGCAGTTGTAAAATAATTTGCTATAAAAAAATTCCTCTCTTTTGTAGGGGAGTTTTTTCTTGACATTTTTAACCATAAGTGATATTCTTAAAGGGACATAAAGTCATACACAAACACATAAAACAAAATGAAGATACAACAAAAAAGAGTAAATTATTTTGTACCGGCTACTTTCTCGCTTCTTGCGATACTTACTC
>JAEEGL013071248.1_pt1 | contig 17262 bp, 10 predicted proteins | sample 9134231 | NCBI WGS metagenome assembly JAEEGL01 (sample SAMN16246548, study PRJNA631951) | gut metagenome | biome: gut microbiome; feature: rumen; material: fiber-attached | host: Bos | place: Iran: Karaj | collected 2018-10
ACTACACCACGATAGAGCTGAACACGCTCCTTGTTACCCTCGACAATTTTGTATGCTACAGTTACGGTGTCACCTGCCTTGAATGAAGGATGGCTCTTACCAGTAGCAAATGCTTCTTCAGCAATTTTAATTAAATCAGCCATTTTGCTTTATGTTTAAAAATTGTTTGTCGATCACCGATAGGCATAACAGGCCACACTTCTCCTGCCAGCGACCTATGGGAAAGCGGGCGCAAAGGTATAAAAATAAGTGAAAAGTGAAAAATGAAAAGGTGAAAAATTTGTTGTTTCTCACTTATTTTGTATTTTTGAAGCCGAAAAATACCGATTTATGACTAGAAAACTTATTATACTGTGCTCCCTTGCTGTTGTAACGGCCTGTTTGCATGCACAACAAAATAAGGTACGCTTCAATAATTGGAAACGTATTGAGGTAACGAGTGCCCTGGATGCCAATCCCAATGCTCAGGCTCTGGATATCATTGCGCCTTACAAGGTCAGTGTTGACAGTGTGATGTCTCCCGTCTTGGGTATGAGCCGCGTAGCCATGACTCCCAAAAGGCCCGAAAGCCTTCTCAGCAACTGGGCTGCAGACGTATTGGTGGAGGGTAGCACAGCCACAGGGTTACCTGCTGCCGATATGGGATTGGTGAACATAGGCGGTCTGCGCAACAATATGCCTGAGGGCGTAGTTACGTGTGGGGACATCATTCTTATCTCTCCCTTCGAGAACGAACTTGTAGTCCTGGAGATGAAAGGCAAGCACATGCTGGAACTTATGCGAAACATTGCTGCTGTAGGAGGCGAGGGTGTAAGTAGCAGTGTAAGAATGGTTATCAGCAAAGACCGGAAGCTTATCAGTGCCACCATTAATGGCGAGGAAATTTCACGCAAACGCACTTATACCGTTGCGACACTGGATTATCTGGCAGAGGGAAACGACAAGATGTTTGCCCTGAAGAAGGCAAAGAAACGTCATGACATTGGCCTCAAAACCCGCGAGGTACTCATGGAGAGCGTAATCAAACATCGTATCATCGAAAGTAAGATGGAAGGGAGAATTGTCATAAGTGAATAATAGACCCACCCCCAACCCCTCCCTCTAAGGAGGGGGGAAGTGAAGAGTGAAGAGTTAATCAACGATAACGTTAACGATAACGATAACTATTATTGAGCCCTTAAACTCGTCAACTAAAATAGATAATAATTATGAAACGAATATTGCTTATATTATTCCTGCTTTTCCCAATTGTCAACTGTCAATTGTCAATTGTCAACTCAGTTTTGGCTCAGCCGAAAAAGTTCCTTGTCGTTCACACCAGCGATACACACTCATGTATAGAACCGCTTTCCCCCAATTTCACAGTTGCTTCATTTGCCAACAAGGGTGGGTATGTACGACGTATCTCCCTGTTTAACCAGTTAAGGGAACAGGCCCCGGACGGCATGCTGACCTTCGACTGCGGTGACTTCTCGCAGGGAAGCGTTTACTATAACCTGTTCAAGGGCGAAGTGGAAGTGAGACTCATGAATCTGATGCATTACGATGCCGTAACAATCGGGAACCATGAGTTCGATTACGGGCTGGAAAATATGGCCCGCCTTTTCCGCATGGCTGAGTTTCCCATCGTATGCTGTAATTACGACTTCACCGGAACCCCTTGTGAAGGGTTGGTAAAACCCTACATTGTGATAGAACGGGGTGGGAAAAAGATTGGTGTATTTGGTGTCTGCCCCCAACCCAAGGGATTAATTGTAAGCAAGAACTACGAGGGCATGAAATTTACCTCACCTGCCGTTGCAGCCCAACCTATCATAGACAAACTGCGCCACCACGAAAAGTGTGATGTAGTGGTTTGCCTCAGTCATTTAGGATGGGGTGATGCTCACGAGCAGGACAAAGATTTCATCGCCCATATTTCAGGCATCGATATACTTCTGGGGGGGCATTCACATACTTATTTTACAGAACCCCATTATGTGAACGACAAAAAGGGTCATCAGGTCATTGTGGACCATCAAGGGAAAAACGCCTGTTTTGTCGGTTACGTAGAAATGGAAGTAGAGTAGGGGCTTCACTTACCTGTAAAAAATAACCTGCCATTCTCTCGCTGGAAGAAGAATGGCAGGCGAAAAAATCATACTACCTTAAACAACTTCTATATGTAATGAGTTACAAAGGGCTAACGTAATACTTGACTCAACCTGCGTTCAGAGCCTTGCACCAGTTTGCCAGAGGTTTTCTTCCCGGCGGGCAGCGACTTATATTGGCAAATGTATATGTTAAGCATATCATGGGAGCGGAGTCTCTTAGAACGAGATAACCGGTCGGTATTCCAGTCTACATTCTGATTCTTACAATGGTGAGACAACCATAACTTTGGTGCGAAGTAGCTCCTGTTTTTGAACTCCTTAGTGGGAGCAATATATGTTTGCGACACAGAGAAACTCCTGACCGGTTTTGACACAAGAATAACTGCAGAAATAATCTGCGGAAATAGCATTATAGCTATAATGTATGCAAATAATCTTTTCATAACTTCAAAATATAAACTCCCCCACCCAGGGAAGCCTGACGAGTTGTTGACATCACGTCAATTACTATATGCAGACTTCCCAGGAAATAATAAAAAACTAAGTATAAGTGAGGAAAAAAAATTAAGTGTAACAAATAAGCGAATACATAACCAAGCCTGTATGATACTTGATTCTTATTCTGTTTATAATAATCTACTATTCGAGTCCGAATTCACACTCGTAAGTTGTACCGTTGACAACTATCTCCAGGTAATATATACCATCAGGAAAAGATGCAAGAGAAACAGAAGCTTCATCCTGTTGTGCAAAACTGATTGTTCCGCTACACATCTCATCATCATCCTCATTGAATATATAATAGGTAATGGTATTGCCTGCAGGATTGTACAAATCAAGGGTGCGGTCTTCCATGTTCAGGAATAGATCCATATACAATGGAGTAGGTCTGGCAGGTGCTCTTCTGGGGCCAACATTATTGTTCGTTTTGGGACCGCTTTTCAGAGTAAGGCACAGAGGTGTACCATTATCATCTGCACACACAGGAGTTGCTTGCAATGCAGCAAGAACAAACAGAATCACGAATAACTTAAAGGTCGTTTTCATATTATTTGAGTTTTAGTGGTTGTTTGACGAGTGCAAAATTACGAGCAATCCGTCAAACAAAAAAATTTTTAATGTTTCATTGTGTTTCTCAAATATGTTAAAATTTGTTTCATTATTTTTTCATAGTTATATCAGCCTAATATTCAGTGAGTTATGTCATCTGAAAATATTTCTCTTCCAGAAATAAAAAAAATCGCATGTGAAACACCATGAAACACTATTTTTTTGCAATGAAACACTTTGTTTTCATTATTTTTATATATCTTTGTGGCAGTTTTATGGTATTAGATGTATGAAAAAGCATGTTTTTCTGCTCATTTTTGCTTCCACGGTCATCTTCCTGGCATCGTGTGCCAAGGATGATTCTCTGAGGAAAATGGAACAAATCAAGGCAATTGGAGATAAAAATCCTACTGCAGCCCTGAAAATGCTCGACTCGTTAGAGGTTGAGGTGAGGGACAAAAATGTATATATACGCAATAAGTACGATCTGTTAAGAATCAGGCTGAACGACAAGGCATATATTATGCCCAGTTCTGATATTATGATTAAGAGACTGGTGACGTATTTTGAGGAGAATGGAACGACTGCCGAAAAACAAGAGGTACACCACTATGCAGGCAGCGTCTACCGCGATTTACAAGATGCGCCACGAGCACTGGAACATTTCTTCAAGGCTACCGAATACGCAGAAAAAAACAAAGCAGGATTCGATTCTGTCATGTTATGCAACTCATACTCCAATATTAACTATCTGCAATACAAGGTTCAGAATTACAATGAGGCATTCAAAGCTGCCGTCAAAGAACTTGAACTTTGCAAGAAAATGAAGATAGACCCAACTACTCCTTTCTCTCACCTCGGAACCTCATGCCAAGCAATGGATAAAACAAAAGAGGCAGAAGCATTCTATGATTCTGCTTATGTATATGTCATTCAAACAAATACCGTATCTGAACATCAGGAACTGCTCACAATTTTAACTAACAACTATTCTGAACTAAAACAGATGTCGAAGGCAAAAGAATGCCTTGCACTAATAAAAGATAATCCATTGGAAGGAACACCAGGTTACTCCTGCGTGGCTTTTGCTGAATATTACAAATCATTAGGTCAGATAGACTCGGCTGCCATATATTGCAAACGAATGATAGACGAGGGAGGTGATATATATAGTAAGTATGATGCAGCAAAGCTATTATTCAGTATGTATAGTCAAATCGGGGATGCTGAGAATGCCAGACGATATGCCGAGGTGTATATGCAACTGAGCGATTCACTGGACTTTGGAAAACGTCAGGAACTGGCAGCAACGGTCAACAATATCTATCAGTATCATTTGGATCAGAAAAAAGAACGGGAACTGAAAGAGAAAAGTGAACATTACAAGAACATCACCATCATATCATTCCTAGCTGCATCACTGATAGTAAGTATGGCATACATCATTAATTTTAAAAGAAAACAAAAGCACCAGAAAGAAGTTGCGGCACTTTCATCGGCATTACAACGGGTTTCTAACGATGGTGAACAACTCCGCAAGGAGATAAAAAAGAAGGAAGATGAACTGGTGGTGTCAAGAGAATCGCTGAAGGAAAAATCAAATGAGCTGGATGACGTTAAGCAAAAATACCTGATTGCGCACCAAGAACTTCTGGAATATGACGAAGCCTTGAAGAAGACAGAGAAACAGCTTGAAGAGAGAAAAGAACAAAACAAGACCTTCATCAAACTTTTGCACCAGTCGGAATTTGAGGCTTCAGCCGAAGATGTCATCAAGGCGGTTCGGGAAGCATCCAAGGGTAAAAAGGAAATGACTATGGCCGAATGGAAACAACTCTATCAGGCTGTAGATGAACTGTACCCGACATTCCACGAAACAATCTTAAAACAGCCCGAACGGCTCAGCGAAAAGGAAATGCAAGTAATGTACCTGCTAAGAATAGGTCTGTCTAAACGACAGATCATGAACATGACCGATATGGCCCGTGTCACCATCTGGCGTTGGGAAAAGAAATTCGAATGGGTGCTGGACGAGGGATAAATACGTCATTCAAGATTTTCACGGATATGAAGAAAACAGCTTATATTTTTGATTTGGACGGAACGCTACTGGACACATTACAGGATCTGGCAGCAGCCGTGAACTATGCGTTGCGCAAGAATGGGATGGAGGAGCACTCCATAGATGATATCAGAAGATTTGTAGGAAATGGCGTACGGAAACTTATTGAACGCGCAGTGCCCGAAGGGACAGCGCCTGCGGTACTGGATAAAGTTTTTGCAGACTTCCGTGCCTACTATATGGAGCATTCCCTGGATGCCACCAAACCCTACAAGGGCATTCCCGAGGTGTTGCAAGAACTGAAAAGACGCAGTTGTAAGATGGCTGTGGTGAGCAACAAGATGATGGCTGCCACACAAGAACTGGTGGCACACTTCTTTCCAGAGATAGAAGTGGCAATAGGCGAGAACGAGGCTGCCGGCATACGTAAAAAGCCAGCACCTGATATGGTACACAAAGCACTAAAACAACTGGGCGTAGATGCCAATGCGACAGTTTACATCGGCGACAGCGATGTGGACATCCAAACGGCAAAGAATGCCGGCGTTCCCAGTATATGTGTTTTGTGGGGATTCCGTGACAAGGAATTCCTGCTTGAACATGGCGCAGAGCAATTCATTGAGAAACCGGAAGATATTATAGAGGCATAAAAAGAAGGTTGTCATCCCGACAACCAATCCTTTTATTGCATTATTAACCTTAAACCTAATACCATGAAAACGTTGCAAAGGTACGGCTAATTGCGTAACTATGCAACATCTTCAAATGGAATCGACTCTTTTCCCTTATCTTTATTGATTAAAATCAAAAATCTTAAGGGAAATTATGTTTAGTTACATATTGTCCTTCTCAATGTCCTTGAAGTACTTATAAGTATCGACCTTCAGTTCACCACAGGCCGCTTCGTCGCATACAATGATGGCATGGGGATGTAATTGAAGGGCTGAGATGGTCCACATCTGACATACACCTTCTTCAATACCATGCTGGAGAGCACGAGCCTTGTTGTGACCGTTCACTACAATCAGTACCTCCTTGGCATCCATGACAGTACCTACACCAACTGTCAAAGCCGTCTTAGGAACTTTATTGACATCGTTATCGAAGAAACGGCAGTTAGCAATAATGGTGTCTGTGGTCAACGTCTTCACACGAGTGCGTGATGCCAGGGATGAACCTGGCTCGTTGAAAGCGATATGACCATCAGGACCGATGCCACCCATAAAGAGGTCGATGCCACCGGCATCCACGATAGCCTGTTCGTAAGCAGCACACTCAGCAGCCAAATCAGGTGCATTACCATTCAGGATATGTACATTCTCCTTCTTGATGTCGATATGAGAGAAGAAGTTGGCCCACATGAAGCTGTGATATGACTCAGGATGTTCTTCGGGAAGGTTTACATACTCATCCATATTAAAGGTGACTACATTCTGGAAAGAAACCTTACCTGCCTTGTTCAAGGCTATAAGCTCCTTATATAAGCCCAGAGGCGAGGAACCCGTAGGGCAACCCAACTTGAAGGGTTTCTCAGGTGTGGGGTTGGCCGCATTGATTTTTGCTGCAACATAGTTTGCTGCCCACTTAGAAAGTGAGGCATAGTCAGGATTGATAATTAATCTCATGTTGTTGAAAGCCCTCTCCAAACTCCCATAAGGAATAGACAAAACAGGGCTGCGGGTCTATGATTGTTAATAATGTTTATTTTCTCTTGGGACTTGCTCCCGTTACGCCATCTGCCTTGGGTTTCTGATGACGGAAGGTAGCATCGTTGGGAATGTATTTGGCATTCTCGGCTTCAGTCTCATATATACACTTGGCAATATCAGCAGTGGAGATAGTGACAGAGTCCCTGGTCAACTCAGGTACATTGAAGCTTTTGAGCAGGAGGATGTTCAACTCCGGGTCTTCCTGAGGAATGACGAAAGCTTTGTGGGCCAGTCCGTTCTTATCGAAATAAGCCAAGAAGGCTCTTGAGTAATTACCGTCCATCCTACGACTGGCAAAGACCATCCAGCGCCCATTACTGCTCCAGGAATGAAAACTCTCTGTATCCGGACTGTTGGCCTCACTAAGTGCATAGCAACTGTCTGTCTGAAGATCCTTAACCCAAAGGTCGGCACTCTTGTGCCAAATGTGGAACTGGCCATAGTCGCCCAATGTGTATAGCACGTATCTACCATCGGGACTTACCCTGGGTACGCTAATACTCTTACCCGCCGAGGCGACTTCAACCTCTACCTGAGGTTCGCCAAACTGACGGGTCTTAGGGTCGAAACTGACGGACATCATATTGTAACAGATGCTGTCATACTTAATCATCAGCTGCTGGGTCCGTGTGCTGTCTGGAAAATCGGGGCGCAGCAATGGAGCGATGTTGGCTTTACAGAAATAAAGCCTCTTGCCGTCTGGTGCCCAACAGGGGAATGTCTCCAAATCATCTGGCGTACGCAGAATATGGCAGACCTCGTTCTTAGTCACATCATATAACAGAAGATCGCTGGACTCATCCATCACTTCGATTTTCTCATCGTGATAAACATGGAAAGCCTGTCCCGTCTTGTTGGTAGAGAATGCTATCAGATTTTCCGTAGGATGCCATGAGGGATAGACACCCGCCGTGATGATGGTGCTATCCTTCAACTGTACTTTATGTGCTTTACCATTCTGCACGATGACAGTACCACCATAGTTGGCTCTGACATGAAACATCATATCTGCAGAACTATTGAGCCGATAGTTATGACAGTTGATACAATGATTGGCTTTATTGTCGAACTCGCGATTGTTCTCGTAGATGGTATGAACATCCCAATTTGTGAGGTTACGCTGGTAAATACCCAGCTGACGGTATAACTCGTAACCCGGTTCGATAAGTCGGTAGCTTAGGAACGCATCTACCGGTTCTTCCGCCACTGTCAGTGTATAGGGTTTGAAAGAATACCATTTCTCACCCCTTTTTGCAAATACGGTAACCGTTATGTCTGTACCCTTGCTTACGGCAAGCAGGTTCTTCCACTCTGCCATATCCATCTGCACCACGCCATCCTTGCCTGCTGCTGCCAGGAGTTCCACACCCTTTCCCTGCAGTTGTGCCACAAAAGTGTCGGCTAAGGAATCACGCACGATAAAATTGAGGGGAGCGATATTGGGAGGAACCACGACATCAGTATAGTCGGGGTAAATATTAACCTGCTCTTCTAACTGTGAATACTGTGTCGGCACCTGAGCAGCAGGTTTTCCGCAGGCAGCTAACAGAAATGTCAAGCCGCCTAAAATAATAATGTATAGTGAACGCTTCATTGTTTTCAACTCTAAACGTTAACGGGAACGGGAACCCCTAACCATTATCAGCCTTCTGGTTCCCATAACCTTTTAACTTTATACTTTTAAACTGTCTCTAAACTTTAAACATTAAGCTTTATCCTCAAACCCCTATTCCCCCTCCCCTCGGGGAGGCCGGGAGGGGGCTAGTTTACTCCAGAATTAGAGGTGGTCTCTCCTGTATATCCCTTCTTGGTGGCCTTTAGGTTTCCAAAGAAGTAATAGTATGGATAGTAACCCTTATATTTGCCAAACAGCTCATATGCGTTTCCAGGACGGTCACTCATGTAGGGCTGTATTTGTTGCATAAAATTTTGAATACGCGGTACACGCATATTAAGACCCGTAAAGCGGTTCTCCAGGCCAGGATTCTTGGTAGAAGACAACAGAATACCATCGGCGATAATGTCTGGAGGTGTGGAACCCATAATAGGCTCCAGACGAGACATGAAGGCAGGCATTAGCTTGGTATAGAGACAGACGCAAAGCGAGTTGTACAAGGCATTCACACTACGCCCTTCTACCAGAGATAAGTTGTAACCCATGAACAAAGGCGCCTGATACATACTTTCGAAACTGTCATGAAGCGGTTCGGTAAGCCTGATCTTCGCTATCTCCGGGTCGGCATTCACTAAAGAATCATTTCCTACCATAGCTCCGTATTTCCTGCAAAAACCACCTTCAAAAGGAACATCACTGAGAATACGGAGATACTTACGACAGAGTTCCCACTCACCACGCATCAGGGCACTCTTGATGTATAGTTTCATCAGACGAAGCTTGGGGCCTTCCATCACCATCTGCTCCATACAAGAATGCATACAGGATTCAGAGAAACCTCCATGGTAACTTCCCTCAGGAATATACATGTTGCTGGCATTGTTATGAGTGCCGTCCATTCCGTGTATATATAGTGAGTCGTAATCCAAACGGATATCATACATGCGGTAGCCAACCTGATCGGTATGGACAAGGGCTATAGCATACATACATGCCATAGGACGGTTGCTCTGATATGCATGGGCACGGGCTACTTTCTGTATTCCTTCCCAATCCTGCTCCTGCTCCATAGAAGCTAACTGGGTGATAACACGTACATAAGGACGTTTCCACTCGTTAAAACCTATTATGGCAGCAAAGCCTACAATGCAGACAACCAACTGAAGAAGATTGTCGCGCTGCGTCTCGTCGGCAGGAATAGCAAAGAGGGCATGTACCTTCTTCCGACTGAAACTCCTGATTATAATGCCACAGATGGCAAGAACCAACACCGTCAGGAAAGGGATTCCGAAGATATAACCTGTTTCTGCCTCAAAGAAGATATCAAGTCCCAGATACGTGACAGTGCCCATATAGGCCAATGCAGGCAGATACTGAATGGCACGCCATTTAGCTTTCAGACGCCAACAGTAACCAACCAACCACGTGCCCACCGTAAGCAGAAGTGCCATCAGGACTCCGCCCAGCCAAGGATATTTATAGGTCATGAGCAAGGCTCTTCCTACATAGCGCATACTGCCAAAGGAACAAGAGAGTATGAAATCCAACTGACGGGTATCAGCTACCCAGAAACTGTATTCACGACTCAAATGAAAGACACTTCCGTAATACCATGCCGACCATAACAGTATTGCCACACAGAAGAGCAGCAACACCGGCAGGCGCACAGGTCTTTTCTTCTTTTCTGCTACTGGGGGTGTTGATGCACCCTTTGCAACATCCTTTTTACTCTTGTTAGGTTTTTCTTTTGCCATTATTTTATAATTATCTTTTTACCATTTACGATGTAAATGCCCTTCCGTTTTAATTGAGAACTGAAAATTGAATATTGAATATTAACCTTGCGCCCAGAGAGGTCATAAATAGCATCCTCACCTTTGTTCCCGTTCCCGTTAACGTTCCCGTTGACGTCATTAATGCCATTCGGTTCATCCCATACGTATGTGAAGGGCGAGATGTTTTCAGCATAAATGACTGAGTTACCATCTGAAGTAAGGATATAGCCGTTCTCTGTTACATCGTAGGTGTCAGCTTTTATTGCTACACTGCTTGCATTAATCTCTACTTTACCCTCTTTCATCACAGGTTCACCTGCAGGAATGGTTTTTGCACCTTCTATAACGTCGAACGGTAATTTAAGTGCCTGATAACCGGTACCCTCCTTGGTGAAGACTACCTGTTGGGCTGTGAACTCCGTGGGGATAAAGAAAGGCTTGTCGCCATCTATCTCAATCTTCTGTGCTTCGCCCTCAGCACTTACCACATTAGCCTTCTGCAGCAATTCTTCTGTGGGTTGTTTCTTCTCGTCCTGATCAGGATTTATGTAAGCAAGAGAGTTAGGTGGCAGCGTAGCAATATCGCTCTTACCAGCTGTACCCGTTCCATAATAATATAAGGTGTGGGGCGTGGGATTGCCTGCATAGTAAGCAATCATCTCGCCTCGATACGAGGAAGGCCCATAAGATATCAGTACATCATATCCGTTACCCTCGGCTGCATAAAGACGATAACCATCCTTTATCTTCTGCTGAACGGAAGAAGGAACAGTGAAGGTCTTCTTGTTGCTCAGGTATACCAACTTTCCATTGCCATCATAAAGCTTAAAGCCCACGGCTCCCGTACCTGTAATCCTGAAAGTGGTTTTCCCGGAACTGGTGGAAGTGGTGAAATAATATCCGTTGGTAACATAATCGTCTACATAATCGGTATATTGCCCTACATCGCCATGCTGGCCTATCTGATTGCAGTCCTCATCACTGATAGGAACACGGTACTTACTCTTTGGCTTCCCTTCCAGCGGGCCATCAGGCACTGAGGGCGATTGTTTGATACGGTCCTCAATGAAGATGATATTTCCTGCCTTGGGATAACGTTGCATGTATTTCTTGGCAGCATTGATATCTGCCTGCGTAGTGGTTACCCAATAGTTGGAATAGTCGCCAACAAACAAATCCTTTACAGGAATAAACATGCCATACGCCTCGAAGAACTCGCTCAGGTCCTCACCCGCAGCATCGCACATCTTCTTGGCTATATGCAGGTAGTCGTTCTTGCCATAGCTCTTGTAGCCGCCCTTAACATCAATGGTTCCGTCACCATCGCTATCAGCTTCCAAGGAATCATCCCATGAGCCCTTATTAATGGGGTTCTGTCGCAGCAGCGTAAAAAGTTTGGGATAGAAGTCTGTATTACGACCTGTAGCATGATAGTATAGGTACAGTTGATAGTAAAATCTGGCCTGAGCCCATGTGCCACGCTGTAGCCACGACTTGTCGGCAGCAAAGTCGCTGAAACAAGTCTCGGCAGCATCACCACGACTGGTGCTCACACCATGCAGATAAACGTTTACGTTAGAGAACAGATTGTTGCTGGTTTCTGTGCTACCCACGCCATTGATGCATGCCTGATGGTTGTGCCCCATTTCATGACTGGGTCCCCAGAGTGCACCTCCACCCGTTTCCGTCAGTGCCTTATAGCTCATGACGGTGGAAAGCGTACTATTCTCGTAATAGGTCCCGTATGTGGTGGCATACATGTAGCTGTGGTTGATAGAGAAGCAGTTCCAGATATTGTTGAACTTACCCTCGACTTTTTTCTGGAAGCCCATCAAGTCCTCCTCATTTTGTAACATGGTGTTCCAGACGCGTAGCAGACCTTCCATATTATTATCGGCACTGATGGCTTTCTTTACCAGACTGTTATTCATGACAAAGACCAGTCGTTTGGACTTCAGATTCAGGATGTTGCTCTTGTTGAGCATCTTTTCACGCAGAAGGAGCCAGTCGTCATTTGTCATGCCACGTGTAGCATCCCAGTAGCCCTGCACCTGACCACCTTCGATATGAATCTTCATGTCGGGATAGTTGGCGAGAGATTTCTCCGGGGCATTCAGCTGGTAGAAAATGTATATGGTACTCTTATTACTCAATATAATTGCATTGAGGCCCTTGTGCAAATCCGTTGTGATACCTGTCTGATAGTCACCGGGACTGTCGCTGTCGGCAATGACTTCGACCTGTAAGGTACAGCTGGAATTAGGTTCCTTATCAACGTAAAGATAGATGATATCTCCTGCATTGCCACAGATTCCAGTAGGCCCGGAAAGTTTGCCGAAAGGATTACTCATTCCACAATATGCATTGTCCGCCATCTTCTGGTAGTGGCTGTAAACCTGATAGTCGTCGCGAACCCGGAAAAACTTCTCAAAGTCACGACTATACCCATTACTGCCTGTACAGGTTTCCCAAGTGTTGTTCTTTACCTTCAGAATCATGGCCTTCATGTCGGCATTCAACAACTGGAAGTCAGTATTCTCTGCCAGCGCTTCATCTGAAAGAGCCTGTATCTCATCGGTAAGCTCTGTGCAGGCGCCATCCTTGAAGAGTCTGTTAAGGGCAGACTTATAAGCTGTCGACTTGGATTTAAGCTCATTATAGGCATTCAGACCACTACGACCATTCTCTATAAACTCATCGGTAAGTTCCACTTCCTCAAAGCCCCATGTGCTGCCAGGGATATTGTCGGTATACCAACCCACCACCGCACTTTGTGCATCACAATGCAGGGCAACGTTACCATTATCCACTATGTAATACAGCAGGTTCGTCTCATCACCGTTACGCGTAAGCGAAAATCCTACAGTAGGCTTGCCCGTCTCTGTCTTGTATTGTTTGCTGAATGCACCGTTCTGGCGGACAATGTAACGCTGGGAACAGAGGTTCTGCAAATGATACTTACCCGACGGAGCAGAAACCAGCGTCCAATATTGAGAAAGCTTGTCCTCGCTTTTTGCCTCGCAACTGATAGTATTGTTACCAAAGTCCTCATTCATATAGGTATCATAACCCATGTTGCGGATACGATAGTACTTACCAACCTCAGGAGTCTTAAAAGGACTTTTTTCCAACAATCCTTCCAGCACCTCCTCCATTGTAAAGTTATCTACTGCAGATATCGTCCAATCTGAGCCAGGATCACCCTGGTAACTCCATTTATACAAGGTGACACCATCACCGTTCAGATTCAGACAGGAAGTGCCGCTAAAGTCACTCTTTTCCGAAATGTTGACGTAAGAGGAATTTCCGGTATTGTTGGGACTATACTGGATGTACAGCATCTTGGCCGTTGTACTGGGTGAACGGTAATTATCCGTGGACGAAAGAAAACGGCCTGTACTGCCGTTACGCAAGGTATAACTCTTGTTATTCTTTTGCAAAATCCATACCTGCTGCAGATTATTCACATTGTATCGGGCACCAAGAGTCTTGGTCCCGTCATCGGTTAGGTTTGCATTGGCTGTACGACGGTTGGCAATACGTACCAGCCCACCTTTGTTAAGGATGTCTTCTACATAATCCTTGCCTTGCAAATCACCAACATCCAGACCCTTCGCCGTCAAGGAGAAGGCGCCCAATAACCATACCGTCAGCAGAAACGCAAATATCTTAGTCTTCATAATCTTTTGTTTTTGATTAACACTGCAAAGATAATGAATTTTTATTCATTTCTGCAAATTCCTAACCATTTTTAGCAATAACATCACTTACCTGTAAGTTCAGGATATTGGATGCGAGTATGATACATCGTGCGCAATTTGGTCTTGAAAACCTCCTTCGCGTCAGCAATCTCTAAAAAAGAGATCGGGCACTCAGCAAAATAGCCTGAGGCTACCTGATTATCAACAATCCTATCGACCATACTATTCAGGCTTTCCTCTGTATATTCCGGCAGGCTACGAGAGGCTGCTTCAACAGAGTCTGCCATCATAAGAATGGCCTGCTCCAATGTGGTGGGATTGGGGCCAGGATAGGTAAACAGTCGTTTATCTATTTCCTTGTCGGGATAATCATTCTTGTAGGAAACGTAGAAGTATTTAGCCAGACTCCGTCCGTGATGAGTAGAGATGAACTCCTTAATAACAGAGGGGAGCCGATATTTATCGGCCAGACGTAAGCCGTTCCTTACATGTTGGATAATAATCTGAGCACTCTGTTCGTAAGGAAGATTGTCATGAGGATTCGTACCCGCCTGATTTTCAGTGAAAAAGACGGGGTTCTCCAACTTTCCTATATCATGATATAAGGCACCGGTTCTGACTAACTGGCTCTTCCCACCTATGCTATTGGCCACCTCGGCTGCCAAATTGGCCACCTGCATGCTGTGCTGGAATGTTCCGGGTGCCTCCTCGGACAGTCGGCGAAGAATGGTGTTGTTGATATTGGAAAGTTCTACCAATGTAACGTTAGACGTAAAACCAAAGATACGCTCTATAGGCATGAGAAGCGTATATGAAAGAAGGGACAGAACACCCGCTATCAAAATATAGATATATGTCCATCTGTCAAATCCGTTAGAGCTATATGGACTACCATGTAGCAGCTCGATACAGAAATAGGTAATCAAAGACACCACAGTTACCAAGGCGGCAGCACGAACCAACTCGCTGCGTTGTGAAAGTTGTCGCAGGCTATAAATAGCTACCAGACCTGCCACCAGTTGGGTTACGATAAATTCGTATGGATGATGGAGAGAAACAGCACACAATAGTATGGAAATAATATGTGTAATAAATGCTGTTCGGCTATCCATGAATACACGGATAAGAATAGGCAATATACAATAGGGAACAACGTAAACACTCATCAGGCTATGTGACATCAAGGCGTACGTTACCAGCGGAAATATGATACACTGGCTCACCACCAGCAGAATATACCGTGGACTGTTCAGATAATCGCTTCGGAACTGTTCAAAATAGAACAGGAGCAGGATCATCATGATAGCTATATAAGTAACCTGTCCCGCCACCTGCAACACCTTCTCGGTATTGCTTAACGATCGGTTCTTCTGGAAATGCTCCATAGACTGAAGGACACAATACGTGTACTCATCAACAATCTGACCATGGTCCACCACTTTCTGCCCAACAAGTACCTGACCTATGTAGGGTACCAATTGGGCATCAACCTCCTGGCGCTGCTGGAGCGACTTCTCCGCATCATATGTCAAATTGGGCTGGATAAACCTTTCCAAACCACAGCGCATCAAACGACTATGATTGTAACGCAGACTGTCTTCCTCTGCCATCATATATTCATAAGCCGACTTCTGGGTAAACAACTGTTTAATATAACGGGGTTGTGACTCGTTATTCTCAAAAAGCCAAACCTGACGTGTGTTTTCTTTTTTCAGGATATCATAGTCCTGAGTATCCATAATTCCCTGCGAATACAAGTGACGAAGCTTCTCCAGCAGATGGGGCAGATAATATGTTGGTACACCATCTGCCGACAAGCCCTTAAATGCCTCTTTCAGGCAATCAGACTGCTTTTCAAGAATAGCATGGTTCTGCTCATAATAAGGCTCATAGTAATTACGTAAGCTGTCTTTCTCACGGTTTAGCTGAGCTTCACTCTTGTACACGGGGAAACTGTCTTGTGCTATCACCTGCGCATCATCCCATGGTTCCCCCACCCTATATTCGTATTTGCTGTAACCACCCTTGGGCAGAAAGACAGTCAGAATAGCTATCATTACAACAAGCCCTGCAATCCTATACAGGTACACTTTGTTGCTGATTTTCCTCTTTCTATTGTAACGGCTCATTGTTCTTTTTCTCTTTCTGAGTGCGAAAATACAAAAAAAACTCTTTTGTTAGAAAAAAAATGTTTACTTTTGCACGAATTTTGACAACATTAGCTTATGCAAGATAGAAAAGTAAGGGTAAGATTTGCCCCAAGTCCTACCGGTCCGCTCCATATTGGTGGTGTCAGGACCGCTTTGTACAATTACCTTTTTGCACGTCAGCATGGAGGTGATTTGATTTTCCGTATTGAGGATACAGACAGCGGACGCTTTGTACCTGGAGCTGAGGAATATATTATTGAAAGTTTCCAGTGGTTAGGTATCAAGTTTGATGAAGGTGTCAGCTTTGGCGGCTCTCATGGTCCATACCGTCAGAGCGAGCGCAGGGACATCTACAAAAAGTATGTTCAGCAACTCTTGGATAACGGGAAGGCTTACATTGCCTTTGATACACCGGAGGAACTGGAAGCCAAGCGTGCTGAAATTGAAAACTTCCAGTATGATGCCAGCACACGTATGCAGATGCGCAATTCGCTGACAATGACGAAAGAGGAAGTTGACAAACTCATAGCTGAAGGAAAGCAGTATGTAGTCCGCTTCCTGATTGAACCTGGCAGAGATGTTCTGGTAGATGACTTAATCCGCGGTGAGGTTCGCATTAACAGTAGCATACTGGATGACAAAGTGCTATACAAGAGTGCCGACGAACTGCCCACCTACCATCTGGCTAATATTGTGGACGACCACCTGATGGAGGTTACCCATGTTATCCGTGGCGAGGAGTGGTTACCCAGTGCTCCACTGCACGTACTATTGTATGAAGCATTCGGTTGGGCAGATACCATGCCCCGTTTTGCCCACCTACCATTATTACTTAAACCTATAGGAAACGGCAAACTTAGCAAACGCGACGGTGACAAGTTAGGATTCCCTGTGTTTCCTCTTGAATGGCACGACCCCAAGACGGGTGAGGTATCCAGCGGTTACCGCGAAAAGGGTTATCTGCCCCAGGCTGTTGTCAATTTTCTGGCACTCTTAGGATGGAATCCCGGCAACGACCAGGAACTGATGACACTGGATGAGATGGTGAAACTCTTCGACCTGAGCAAGTGCTCGAAGAACGGCGCCAAGTTTGACTATGTGAAAGCT
>JAEEGL012824336.1_pt1 | contig 17261 bp, 5 predicted proteins | sample 9134231 | NCBI WGS metagenome assembly JAEEGL01 (sample SAMN16246548, study PRJNA631951) | gut metagenome | biome: gut microbiome; feature: rumen; material: fiber-attached | host: Bos | place: Iran: Karaj | collected 2018-10
GAATACAGATAAACTGTTTCACCTGCCGTCACATTCTTCGTCTCTTCGCCGATCTGATACTGACTTCCGACAAATTTCAGATATCCGTCAGCGCGGTTACCTGATCCGGCCGATCCGTCTGTTACCTCAAACCAGTTACGAACAAACTTCTCCGGATTTGCGCCCGCTCCTACAAAGTTCATCGCGGACCACCAACAGGATACCCTGAAATCATGATATGCACCTGCATTCGGTATTTCAGCCGTGATCGCAACATTCTTATCAACCCATTGTTTCTGCTGTCCCGTCAAGTTGAAATCCTGATCCAGTTTCAGATACAGCGTCACATCTTTGTTCTGTGCATCTTTTGCGAACACTTCGAGAGCATAATACTGCTTCTGTTTCGAATCGTAACGGAACTTCAGATTCAGCTTAGCACTGTAATGCAGCGAACCTTCAGCATCCAACGTCAGTTTTTCATCATTCAGTTGTGCCATATGAATACCAGTCTGCCATCCGTCCAGTGAAGGCTTAATGTTCGACCAGCTATTCGCCTGGCTATATACAAAGTCTTCCGATGCCAGATATCCTTCTGCCTGCGCTTTTGCCTTCAGATAAGCATTCGTATTATTTTTATCCGCATCAAACCTTTGGCCGATCTTTCCGCCGTAAGTCAATACATTTGCAGGACTTTCCGTATTCTTCTGATTTGCAGAGAATGTATACTCTGCCGCTGCTTTATCCTGAGATTTTACCGTAAGCGTAACCGTAACATTTTCATCAATTCCATCATAAGCCTCCGGATTCAGAAGACGGGCATACATAAATCCACTTCTCTCAAGGCTGATCACCTCAAACTGAGGAACAGCAAGCTGTACTTTATGGAAGTAATAATTCGTCTCATCCTCTTCGGATTTATCCGTGATAAAGCCGGTCAGACGCTTTTTGCCCGTTGCTTTCTGCGCCGCAGTCCTGTAATAGGTATAGACATTGCCCTGTCCGGGTGATGCATACCAGGCTTCCACGCCAAAGCTTTCGTATCTGCTAAGATCCGTTCCGGAAGGCACTGCAAGACTGACATCTGCCGTCCCGCCGGCCGCAAGTGAGATCACCTGTTTGGCAAGGGTTTCGCAGACATCCGGATTTGCATCTGTGCCTCCATCCTTCACGATACCATAAAGCTCTGCAACAAACTTCTGCTCTGTCACAGCAGGTGTTACCGAAGTACCAAACGCCGTATAAGTAAGCGTTCCTTCATATGAAGGCGATGCTGATGCAAGCTGGTCACCGCCGGCTTTTGCCGTCAGCTGATAATTCATTCCCTCTGGATAGGTCTGCGTCGGTACATAAACCGTATCTGTCTCGACCTCAGACGGGAAATACCCTTCTGCAACTGCATAATAATGGATCTCTTTATCCTTTTGTCCATTTACGATATAGGAAGCAAGCTCCGTCATTGCCTTTGCATAGAGCGGTTTTTCTTCTGTCACGACCAGATCACTTGCGGTAAAAGTGACTGCATGATCCTTCGAATCCGCATAAGCGATGAGCTTAAATCCGGTTGCATCCTTGTATTCATCAAATGCATCAAGATTCTGAAGCTGCAGTTTCCATGTATCATTGTCCGCAACGATCCAGAATTTCGGTTTCGGAAGCTGCTCAGGAAGTTTCATAAAGCAGGACGCACCATAGGCCTTCACAAAGGCCGGAAGCGTCTTTTTGCCGCTGTCATCCGCAGGAAGATCCGTATCAGATACTTCTGCTACTACATAGTAGTCATAATGCTCGTGATCCAAGGTCTTATCCGTAATACCATCCAGATAATCTTCCTCGGCAGGAAGTGTCACTTCCACATGTTCCTCTTTCTTCCCGGTCACATTCTTTTCAGCGATGGCATTCGCGCTGACGGTTGAATTACCGCTGACGGTATCGCCTGTGCCTGTCAGATCCTCAACCTTTTCGATCACGGTGCCTTTATCGACCTTGTAATATGTCAGGCCGGTCCGATACTCGTTCTGATCGCTGATATCGTCATTGACAGTCCATGCAAGCTCATAACTGTTATCATCCTTCAGCTGAAGTGATTTCACCTTCGCAATGGTCTTCTCGGACAAACGGAGCTGAGCGGGATCGTTCTTATAAGCCGGATCACGCAGCGGTGCAGCAAAGTAGTAAACCGTATTTTCCGATACACTGCCGGTTGCTTTGGACACATCCACATAGGACAGGATACCGTTGCTGCGCAGGTAACCGTTCTTTTGAGCAACCGCTTTCGCTTTCAACTCATAGTACTGCGTCAGTTTCTTTTGATTCGTCTCGTAGTTCATAGCCGAATACCATACCACGAGATGGAAGTCATAGAACCGGCCAAGATCATCAAGGCCGTTCTCAGCATCCGGATCGAGCGGAATGGTAATATCCTTCGTCAGTACGGATGTGCTGTTGTTTGCGTTATCCAGCGCAAAGTCAAGCTTCAGGTACAGGCTCTTTTCTCTCTCTTTATCGTTATACGGGTCTTTACCGTCTTTTGCGAACAACTCAACTGCCACAAACTGCGGATCCGTCTTATGCGTTTTATAAGACAGGGTTCCTTTATAAACCAGTTTGCCGTTTTCATCCATCTCGATGGACTCATTCGTCAGACTCACGAGTTCGACACCGGTATCCGTACCGAGAACCTTCTTCAGCTGCGTGTTTCCGGTACTGTCTCCCTCGCCAAAGGCTACTTCAGGAGAATCAAACATGCCCTCCGCTGAAGCCCAGTAGGAAACAAGACCCGCTGCTTTTCCGGTCATTTCGGTCAGTTCGCCGCCCTTAAACTCAAGCGCCTCATCTGCAATATGATCTGCATCGAAACCGTCTCTGATCTCTGCACCGGTGTCCGGTTTCAGATTCAGATTGATCTTTGCATTCAATCCTTCAAAACTGGAGGCATTCACAAGATGCGCATACCAGTTTCCGTTCCTTGACAGCCGCACGATCTCGATCTCAGGCGTGGTTTCAAAACTCTTCACGGTATGGAAGTAGTAGGTCACTTTCTTCGACGGCTCGTCCGGATACTCTGTATACAGATCCGTGATAAATCCGGTATTGCGGGCTTTCTTCACAGCACGCTCGTCTGTCTCAAAGTAATTATTCACCCTGCCCTGTCCGGAAGATGCGTACCAGAAGGCCGTTCCGAAACGGACATACTCATTCGGCTTGGGTTTCAATCTTTCAGGGATATCATAGTATCCGATATAAATATTCTCCTGGGTTCCTTCTGCGATCGGGATATCCTTAAAGGCCAGTGTTACCTCATATTCGTCTCCCGTATTCTCGTCTGTCTTGACACCATACAGCTCTAACCGGAAGATCTGGCTGACAGGCGGAGCGTCTGCATCCGGTTTCTCAGCATCCAGCTTCGTGTATTTCACGGTTGCTTCATATTCCGGCTGCAGCGTACCCTGTTCAATGGGAGTTTCACTCAGGTAATCAACCTGTAATTCCGGTTTTGCATTTTCCGGAATATAAGACATCATCGAATCGGTATCTGCAGCAAGACAATCGTCTGCTTCCGCAAAGAAGGTGATATTCAGGTTTTTCTTTCCGATCGCATAATATCTGTCCTGAAGCCTTGTTGCATTGGTCAGCAGCGCAGACTGAAGCGTCGGTACTTCAATATCCGATCCTTTCAGATAGATCTCGGTGGCGGTGATCCTCTTACCTTTCTCATCCGTCAGATAAGCACCGATCTTCATATCCTCATAATAGTCATAATCTTTATAGATCACATAGTCTTCCGGATTGAGCAGATGCAGCATCCACCTGCCCTGGTAAGCTACGATCTCAAACTCAGGGGTAGGAAGCTTCTGGGCAAGTTTGATATAAGAATGGATCTTTCTTGCATCATCATCCTCGATCACGCTGTAACCTGCCGTATCGCCTAAAGCCCTTTCCACATATCGGTAATCGCGCACCTGAACCACTGCATAATAGTTCAGAGCCGGATCCAGCACAAACTCTGGCGGCAGCGTAAAGGTAGCCGTCTTTGCATTGACGATCTGGTCTAAGGATCCGTACTGACTCAGATCCACATGGGTACCGGCCAGGATTTCATCAACCGTCGGCCGGACAGCCGTGCCATCCGTGGGTGCAGTCAGGCTATAGATATCCACCTGCATATCAAATTTTGTTGCAGTGGGAACGGCATCCGGATCTGTCGCCAATACCGAATTCGGGACCCTGATCTTCCAATCCACTTTGTATCTGCCGCTTTGGTCGTCTTTCGTCACATTGACATCATAGACCTCATCCGGGGTTTGTTTCTCTTTGAACTCTTCGACAAACTTGATATAGTCACGGTCAAGGGTAAACAATGCCTGCTCATCAAAATCATATTCATCCGGAATAGACAGTCTGCTATATCCGGCATAGGATGCAGTTCCGGCATCTGACTGTCTTGCAAAGTAATAATGGTTAGTGTTTGTTGTGCTATAGGTATATCCGGGGCCGGTACGCTTTTCGGCAAATTTCGTGATCACCGGACCGATGGATGTAATATCGATGATCTTGTTTCCGTGGTCATTGTGCCTGATCCCGAGTAAAAGTTCTTCCTTGCCGTTGTTGTCTTCTTCGATCCAGCTGTTTTTCAGGTTCGCATTGCCGATGGCGATGCTGCTGTCTTCCAGGACAAGGGCACGGTTTGCTTCTTCCTCATAATCGTCACTGCCCGAATTGCCGTTGCCATTACCCTTTTCCTTGCCAATGGAAACCGCATAAAACCGCTTCGGCGCAATTTTATTATCACCTACGCCTGAATACATGGCATCCGCTTTCTCTACAGCGTCATCACCCAGCGCAGTCAAAAGATCCGTCTCATTCCAATTGAGGGTCGTATTATTCTTTTCGTAACCGATGGAATTATGCGGTTCTTTCCCGACAAGGCTGCTGACTTTTGTCATGTCTCCCTTATTTGTCAGCGGTGTGAACAGGTCCTTTGCTTTTCCGTGCCTTGAGCCGTCCTTATCCGGATCTAAGTACTGGAAGGAATAGTTATCCACATAGAAATTATTGACGGACAGATCAATGGTCTTCGCTTCTTCATCTTTAATATTGAAACTTACAATCTTGCCCTTATTATCCGTATAATTACCGGATCCGTTAAAGTCATTCAGGCGGAAACTGAAACAATTCCGGATGGATGTATAACCGGCATGTGTTGAGCCGGACACAAATTTCTCTCTCTTGCCGAAAATACCGCCTAATTTTTCATTATACGTCGCCCCACCATTGAGCGCCCAAATATCATCCGAATAATTCCTGCAGGACTCCAGGTTCAGGACAACATTATTGACCGTCTCTGCAACCTTCTTGTCTTCCGAATAACTGGACAGGCCGCCCACACGGCCGAGGATACCGCCGATTACGGAATGGGTGTAGATCTCTGCGCCCCAGCCATTGACACAGTCTATCACATTCAGGGTGTAATATCTGTCATTTAACGGTGAAGACAGCTGGCCGATGACGCCGCCCACATCATTTGCAATCATTTTTTCCCAGTTACCGGTGCCCTTTGTCTGATTTCCCCTGCCGGTTGTGCCACGGGCGGGGAAATTGACCACGCCGTGGTTCTGACAGGAAATGACACTGATGCCCTGATCGGTATTCAGCTCCGTCAGATGGGACATGATACCGCCGGCTGTTCCCTGATAACCTTCCAGCACAGGTCCGCCGGGATAAGCCCTGTTTTTATTGTCGGAAAAGCCCGTCATGAGGGTGCCGTAATTATAGCAATACTGAACCGTACCGCCATTCTTGCGCAATTTCGCAACAATGCCGCCCACGTTATTTCCGTACATATTGACAACCGTGCCTGCATTTGCACAGCCTTCCATAACCCAGTTGTCCTTGGTCACATTGCTCTGGGTTCCCACGACGCCGCCTACATAGGTAAACGCATGGTCAATATACGCCTGGAGATTGTTGTCGTGCACAGTCTGATTGTCTGTATATTCAATATAACTTGCCTCTCTCCTGACATAGGCCAGATTTAAGTTATACCGGAATCTTGCATCTTCTGCGGCATTTTCACCAACAACACCACCCACAGCAGCATAAATCTCGCTTGGCAGATAACCTTCAACCACCCATTTTCCGGTACTGCAATACTGCAGCGTGCCGTCTTTGCCGTTATATCCTGTGATACCGCCTACATAGCCGCATCCACGGTTCAGGGTGATCAGGCAGGTATTATCCAAAAGATCGTATCCGGCAACCTCTGAGGTTGCAACTTTCGGCATTGCATTGAATTTGGCTGTCGCATCCGTACTCAGTTTAGCAGTACTTGCAGCCGCACTCTTTTCTACGGAGTCCACAGCTATATCATTCAGATTTGCCGTCATTCCCTTCATCATGATGGAACGGATCCGTTCTGCGGCCGTGGCAGAAAGCTCTCTGCCTGCATCCATACCGGCTTTCACAACCGGATTCAGGCTGCCTCTCTGTGCATCGCGCTTGGAAGCCCACTGCATATCAAAATCGTTGACATTCAGGTATGCGATCGGGTGTTTGTCACCTTCCGTTGCAATTTCCAGATAGCGCAGGATCACATCGCCGAAGGACTCCATATCTTTCCCCGTCACCTCTGCGCCGATGGCAGGCGCTTTCGGATCGGTAACAAACATGGCAAACGCATTTCTCTTATGCTCGCCCTTTTGAAGATCGCTGCGAAGAAGCCATGCTTTATCCGTATAGCCGCAGTGGAGCACTTCGCCGAGATTGGCAGCAGCGATACCGCCCACCATACCGTTTGCCACATCAATGATGGTTCTTCCCTTGTCGCTTGTTTCCTGCAATTTATAGGAGCCATCCGGATTTTTGACAAAATTCCCGTCATCATCCGTCGCATAATGCGCTGTCAGATAGCTGTTTCTGATCTTAGCGCCCGTATTATTGCAGCCGCAGATACCGCCGACCATGGATGATCCGCGGAGTTTCCCGGCCTCATTTTCGGTTTCCGTAAAGGATGCAAATCCTTTTGCCCTGATCTTTCCACCAACAAGGTAGCAATCCATGATCATCGGACTGCCTGTCTGGCTGGCTGTTTCTTTTTCATTGACCGCAGCAATACCGCCGATCCTCAGACCCGAAGAGGTGTAACGTCCGTTCTTGCTCTGATCGATCACACCGGAAAATCTGCAGTCTTTGATCATGCCGTGATTCCTGCCGGCAACGCCGCCGACGATCGCCGCATTTTCCGTATCGAGCGACATTGCGGACTCGATGTTCTTGACAACGCCGTCCGGGTAATTGATGCCGACAGCGCCGCCGATCACGATATTGTCCTTCTTGGTTTCATACGACAGGAAATTGCCCGCCGTGGAACCATCCACAACGCCGTAGTTCATACCAACGAGGTAACCGAAGGTATCCATATTGTTTCCGCTGATCTTGATCAGCTTATCATCTGTCAGGGCGCTGACCACATCCTTATCAAGCAGCGCACAGGAAGAATCCTTCACCACATAGGATTTATGATTGATGCAGGTAATGCCGCCTGCCACATGCTCGTTTCCGATGATAGACGGAATGTATTCGTTTCCTTTATCATCGATATATCTGTCGACACGGCATTCCTCGATAAAGCCGAAGTTCTCGGATGCGATGCCTGCTGCCATGCCTTCCGCCGCGCCCACTTTGCCGTAATCCGTACACTCGCTGATATAACCATTCCGTCCGTTGACGCCGACAATACCGCCGACAAGATCATAGCCGTAGATATCACCGTAGTTTTCACAGCCGATGATCTTCGGTGAAAGGATATCAGACGGGATCTTCGGATCGATGCCGTCCGTCGCCGTATTCTCACTCGGATCATTATCGCTCGTCAGCACATAGATATTTCCGAGGATACCGCCGACGAATTCCTCACTCGATTTCTTTTCTTCATTGACATCAACATAGCTGACAATGCTTCGAAGATCGCTCTGCTGCAGATACGCATTCCCATAGGTATTCGTGCAAAACGCCTCATCGTTCGTCTCTGCAATGATCTCGGGCTTTGTTGTATCACGAGAAAGCAGCATCATTTTCTTATAGTACTTTTCGCTGTCCTTTTCCGTCTCGATATTCTTTTTCACTTCATCCTGACCAAGGCCCACGGATGACTGTTTATTCAGCGCCACCTGTGCATAATCGCCGTAAACATAGCCGAACACGCCGCCTATGCCATACGCGTAATTCTTAGCATTTGCGCGAAGGAAGATCTCTTCACGCTCCGTGGATCCGACCTCTGTCGGAACAGGGGATGCGCCGCTGATCTTTCCTTTCAGCGTTCCGCCAATGCGCAGTCTGTCATGGAGCTGGCGGTCCTTCATTCCGTCGATCGTTGTCGCCGTCAGATAGGATGTTGAGTTTTCGCCGAGTTCCAGGGTTCCTGCCAGCATACCGATCCCGACGCCCGGTGAAACGACCGGTGTATCCTGCTGGAAGATCGTAGCCTCCATGCTGCACTCATCATCGAGATAAATTTCCTGCATGCTTCCGTAATCACGTCCGCAGAGGATTCCGGCAGCACGGATCCCATCACTGATCAGTGGCCCGTAACTGTTTTCTGCTGCAGCTCCGGCTTCCTGTTTCGTCTGCAGGCTCATTTGCGCATGATTAACAAACAACCGCCGGATCGTGCCTCGGTTTTCGCCGAAAAGACCAACCTGCTCAGCCTGGTTGACCAGCGTTTCGTTTTTTGCGACCTCGCCGTTGACATGCTTGTACTTAACATTGGAACTGTTATTCAGCCACAGATCAAAGATGCCGTGGCCATCTCCGTCAAGGGTACTTTTCTTTGTCAGGGTATCGATCGTCGGGAATCCGGAACCGGTCAGGGCGCACCTTAAGTATGAAGCCTCGCCCATATACCACATCTGGGTATTTCTCCAGTCAGGATTGTCCGTCAGCGTGTAAACCCAATTCTCGTTTACAAGATTCTTGCGGATCTTCCTTGCCTCACCATAACGGATGTTGTACAGATGACGATAATTCGCGATCGCGTATGCATCTGATTTGATGGTTTTTTCCGTTCCGAAGACGCCCGGCGTCTCTCTTTCGGTTTCATAAAGGTCATTTTCCACATTTGACAGCTTGCTGTTTGCACCGTTGCCTGCGCCAAGATCCATCGCATATACGCTGACTCTGGCCTGGATGAGCTTCGGCGTATCGCCGAAGAAACGGGTAACGCTGAGTCCCCGTTTATCGGTTTTTCCTTCAGCATCAACCTGATCGGACAAAGATGCGATCATCTGGGAATCCATCATGGTGTCCAGCGTCAGGACAATATCCTTTTTCCCGGCATTTTCAGGGTCTGTGGACAGCGTATCCCGGTAAGAAAGGATAAACGGCAGCTGTCCCACCGAATTGCCGCTCACCGTTGCATCCAGCATGACCTGCTTGGGTGCAACATCCTCATCGGATTTTAAAACAGTTCCAAGTGCTGCTGCCGGCGAGACAGAAACGGTAAACCAGGGCGTACCCGTCGGTTCATCCCCGTAAGTACCTGCAGCTACCTCGTAGAATTCAATATCATATCGCGTGTCATTTTCATAATTGCCGGAATCGGAATGAAAATCCAGATGAAGCGTTTCCTCATTGTAGAGCATAGCCTCTTCCACATGCAGATTGTTGGGAAGTGTCAGGCCATAGACATTGACCTGGTCTGCACCATAATAACCGACGCAGTGATCCATGCGCTTGCTTTCTTCTCTGGTATCTGTTTTGGGATTTTCAGCGGTCTCAGACTCCCAGTCCTGATAAACCGCATATCTCTCGCGCACACCGAACCCGGGTGCGTTTGCAAAGGTTTTGCCATAATCAAAACCCGTCGCCCAGGAAGAATAAAACGCAGAATACACTTTTTTCGCAGTCAGATCCAATTCAACGATGATACTGCCATCAAGGCTTTCTGTGTCGGAAATATAAGGACGCACAAGATCGTAAAGAAGCGGATTGCTGTCAATGCCGCCGGTCGCGCCGGCTTTCTTGTCGCATTTCAGATAGGCATAAACATGATCCTGATCTCTGTTGTCATGTTTTGTGGGAAGACCGTATTCACGTTTTGCATCAAAAGTGTCCACCATGCAGACATCGCTTGCGCTGCCGTTTTCGATCGCCTCAAAAAACTCATCCAGCGCACCGCGTCCCGCATAAGCAGACAGACCGGACTGGGCCCCCAGATAAATATATCTGGCAGTCTCCTGATTCCGGATATAGGTAAAGTGCTGGATCCAGCCGGTCACGCCCCATGCCGTTGCTCCGAGCAAGATGGACATCACCAGGATCACAGCCATCATCTCTACCAGGGTGAATCCCTTTTGGATTGTATACTTATAACGTCTCGTCATTCCACTCACCATATATTTACATAACTATACATAGTTACATTATCACAAATCGCCCGTTTTTTCAATGTTTCAGGGTTTCTCAGCGCGTAATTTCATTCTTTTTTCATATTTTGACGCACATTTCTATATTGTATATCGGAAAGTATGGGATAACTCTTTAGAATCTGCTTTTTTGGCCCGGTCAGAAGGGCCGGTCAGAAAACGATTCAGTCGAAAATTTGTAACACTTTCGTAACTTTTCACAAAACAGGCGTTCGTCCGGTTTCCATAAAACGCCATTATTTTTCCTCTTTTTTTGTGGATAAAGTGAATAACTTCGTTTATAAGTCGCTTTGCTTGATAAAATCGGAATTCGGATTGTGGAAAACTTTTCCTGGAATTTTGCAGATTGCCCCTTGATTTTCGAAAGTGTTGTGCATGTTGCACAAACGGCCTTATTTCGAAAAATATGACAGGACTCCAAAAACAGATATGACACAGATCTATGCCGAAAAGCGATGTGACAGATCAGATATCGCAGAACACCATATAACGCAACAGGGCATGTCAAAAGACATGCCCCGCTCCCTGTATTCTTTTGAAACGCTTCTATCTGGTTTTACAGACACATAGCGATTTCTGACATTATATACTGCGCGTTATCGATTGCGCATTTTTAATTTGTATTAGAAGATTCTTCTTTGTATCAGAAAATTCTTCTTGATATTATAAATTCTTGTTAATATTAGAAGATTCTTCTTACAGAGAGAACGTTTCTGTAGCCTGCATTGGATACCTTGATACCGGTCTTAGCTGTCGATGCATGTACGATCTGACCGCCGCCAATGTAGATTCCTACATGACCGGAATAACATACGATATCACCGGGCTGTGCATTTGCAAGACCACCAACGTCCGCGCCACAGCTTCTCTGTGCACCGGAGGAATGCGGCAGGCCTACGCCAAATGCTGCATATACGCTCATAACGAAACCAGAGCAGTCAGTACCGTTGGTCAGGGAAGATCCGCCGTATACATACGGATTACCTACGAACTGCAGTGCATAGTTTGCAACTGCCGATCCGCCGCCACCCGAAGGTGCTGCATAGCTTCCGCCGCCACCGCCGCTTGAGCCTTTGCCTTTCTTCTTGCCTGCTTTCTTTCTTGCTGCTGCTTCAGCTGCTTCTCTCTCAGCCTTCTCTTTTGCAAGTCTTGCTGCTTCCTCTTCTTTGGACTCAGCCTTTACAAATTCGGTCTTCAGTGTAACAAAATCAGTGGATACATAGCCGTTTCCTTCTTCTACGGAAACCTGCACCCAGCCGTCTTCTGCTTCACTCACAACACTCAGGTCATCCTCGCCGGCAACCATACCCATAACGGATGAATCTGTTGTCGGGTTTTCTCTGACATAAAGTGTCTGTGTATTGACCGTAGCAAGACGCTTGCCGACTTCTTTTGCACGCTCAACTGCTGCATCGCCGGTTACGACATAATCTTCTTTTACATATCCGCGAACCGTACCGGAAATGATCTCGATCCAGCCGTTCTCAGTCTCGGAAACATAATCACCAACAGACTCATTGTAGAGCTTGCCGAGGATCTCTGCCTCTTCATTGGGCTCCTTGCGGACATTTACGTAATCATTACATTTTGCGATAACCAGATTGCTGTACATCTGCTTTGCGCTGTTTGCTGCTGCGTCCGCGCCGGAAACAGTCTTGACGCCGCTCTCAGCCGGTGCGGCTTCTGCAAGCTCCTGAGCAGGTGCGATCTCACCTTCAGCTGTATTCTCTTCGGTAGTCTGCGCATCGGTTGCTTCGGTTTCTGCTGCAACGCCTGCATTTGCGATATCATCCGGTACTGCAATATCCGTTACGGTCTCCTGTGCTTCCTCAACCGGTGCTTCCGCTGCTGCTGTCTCAACTGCAGGAACCTGTGTATCATCTGCGGATACCTGCGGTGCAGCTGCTTCGGTCTGTACTGCTTCTACGCCGTCCGTTGAAATCTCCTGAAATACCGGGGCAGCTGCCACAGTCTCTTCCTTCTTCTCAGATACGACAGATGAAGCGATGCCGCCGCATGCTGCCTCTACACCTGCCGAAGGCAGTACCGTCTGCTTTACTGCCGGCTTCACAGCTGTTGTTGCTACTGCTGCTGTATCTGCACTTGCTACAAGATCCGTAGCTTCTACACTGATCGACGATCCTGCACCGATAGCGGGAAGACCCTCTGCAAATGCGGTCGTCGGTAATACGGTCAAAGTAATTGCTGCTGTTAAGATCCATGCAGTTAACTTACTTTTTTTGTTAAACATATATCCTCCAAGCATGTAAATTATTACAAAATTGTTACATCCATTGACAAATATATCATTATGCCCTTGCTTTGTCAACAAGATATGGGGGATTTCCTAAGATTTTTTGTACTTTTTTTGTAACTTTTTTAAAGAACCGGTATCATTTTTCGAAAACGATTGCGTTATATCTGTTATTTATCCGAAAATCAGCCCTGTCCGTAATAAGCATTCTTTCCGTGCTTTCTTTCAAAATGTTTTTCTACCAAATAATAGGGTGCTCTCTCTGCATCTGTCCGGAGCGCTTCCGTTTTGGCTGCCATTTTTGCCACTTCTTCCAAAACAACCGCATGGTAAACCGCAGCGGCCGCATCCTTCCCGAAAGTGAAAGGACCATGATGCTCGCAGAGAACGCCGGGCGTGTGCAGCGGATCAAGCTCTTTATTGGCAAAGGTCTCAATGATCACAAGGCCCGTGTTTTTTTCATATGCCTCTTTAATCTCCTGCATGGTCAGCCCTCTGGTGCAGGGGATATCACCGTAAAAATAGTCCGCATGGGTGGTTCCGTATACCGGAATGCTGCGTCCTGCCTGCGCCCAGGCTACCGCTTCGGTGGAATGGGTATGCACGATACCGCCGACGCCGGGCCATGCCTTATACAGCTCCAGATGTGTCGGAGTATCGGAGGAGGGGCGAAGTTTTCCTTCCACGATATTGCCGTCAAGATCCAACACCACCAGATCTTCCGGTTTTAATTCATCATATTCCACGCCGCTGGGCTTGATGACGAACAGTCCCTTGTCTCTGTCGATACCGCTGACATTTCCCCAGGTATAGGTTACGAGCCCTCTCTTCGGCAGCTCCATATTTGCTTCATACACCTGTTGTTTTAATGCTTCTAACATGCCGCATCCTCCTTTTTTCACATCAACTCGCGTACTTTCCTTATTATATAACAGTTACAATTGCATTACATGTTACCGGCCGTTTTTTACCGGTTTTGCACTGCCCTCTCACAATACACCATTGCTATTACCTCAGCAATAGATTTTTTTATTTGTTTTTTTGATTTCTTATCTTAAATATTCCTATATTATACCCCCTTATATTCTTACGTTCATATTTTCTTATATTCTTATTATTCTCTGATTATCTGATTATCTTATATTTAGAAGAATTGTCAGCAGCCTTCGTATCTGATATGATAAGGAGAAGGCCAAAATACTATTGATCAATTCAAAATGGGAGCAAACTATGAAACAGGTTACATTAGGGAGCACGAAGATCACTGTTGAAAAAAACGCCTTCGGAGCACTGCCGATCCAGCGGATCTCACAGACAGAGGCGGTGAAGCTATTACGAAAAGCCTACGATGGCGGCATTCGTTTTTTTGATACCGCAAGATGGTATACGGACAGCGAGATCAAAGTGGGCGAGGCTTTTGAAGGCATGCGCAGCAAGGTATATATTGCCACCAAAACAGGCGCACAGGACGCAGATCAGTTCTGGAAGGATCTTGAGACTTCCCTGACCAATCTCCGGACAGACTATCTTGATATCTATCAGTTCCATAACCCGGCATTCTGTCCGAAACCCGGCGACGGAACAGGGCTTTACGAGGCGATGCTCAAGGCAAAAGAGCAGGGCAAGGTCCGGCATATAGGGATCACCAACCACCGGCTTGCTGTTGCCGGGCAGGCTATCGAGTCCGGCCTTTATGAGACGCTGCAGTTTCCCTTTTCCTATCTGGCCGATGAAAAGGAGATCGAATTAGTCTCTTTATGCAAAAAAGCAGATATGGGTTTCATCGCCATGAAGGCGTTATCCGGCGGCCTGATCACAAACTCCGCAGCCGCCTATGCTTTCCTTGCCCAGTTTGATAATGTTCTCCCCATCTGGGGCATCCAGCGTGAGCGTGAACTGGATGAGTTTTTAAGTTACATTGACAATCCTCCCGCCATGACGCAGGAGATCCGTGATCTGATCGAGCGAGAGAAAAAAGAGCTCAGCGGCGATTTTTGCCGGGGCTGCGGATATTGTATGCCCTGCCCCGCCGGAATCGAGATCAACAACTGTGCCAGAATGGCCCTGATGCTCAGACGTGCACCTGCGAAAGCCTGGCTTTCCGAAGAATGGCAGGCAAAGATGAAACGCATCGAGAACTGCGTAGGATGTGGCAAGTGTAAGAGCAAATGCCCCTACGGACTCGATACACCGAATTTATTAAAGAAGAACTACGAAGACTACAAAAAGGTGCTGGCTGGCGAGGCTGCGACCGACTGAGTTCTGACCGCATCTTCGGGCTTTGTTAAAAATACATTGCATATATTAATGCTTCAGTTGTAGAAATCAGAGGGGATAAAGTTTATAATAGGAATCAGGGATCGTGTAAAGGACGATATGAAAACACTCTGTCAAAAAACCGTTAATGAATCAGAAGGGAGCGATACCTATGGCAAAATATGCATTTATCACCGGCGCATCCAGGGGGATCGGTGAAGCCATCGCCCGGGAACTTGCCGCCTGCGGCTATCATCTGTACCTGACCTGCCGCAGTTCTTCACAGCGTCTCACCGCTCTGGCAAATGAACTGGCAGGCAATTATGATATAGAATGCACCAGTTTTACCGGCGATATCGGTGATGTGCATTTTGTAGAAGAATGCTTTTCGCAGGTAGAGGATCTGGATATCCTGATCAACAATGCCGGGATCTCCTATGTCGGGCTGCTGTCTGATATGGACGTGGATGACTGGAACAACGTGATCCGCACCAATCTTTCCGCCTGCTTCTATACCAGCCGCAAGGCGATCCCGCTGATGCTGAAAAAACACGCCGGACAGATCATCAACATTTCCTCCGTCTGGGGAAATGTAGGTGCCTCCATGGAGGTGGCCTATTCCGCATCCAAAGGCGGTCTGAACAGTTTCACCAGAGCACTGGCCAAAGAATTAGGACCGAGCAACATTCAGGTAAACGCCATCGCCTGCGGCGTGATCGATACAGATATGAACAAGCATCTGTCCATGGCTGATCTGGAGATCCTGAAAGGTGAGATTCCCGCAGACAGGATCGGAACATCTATTGAAGTGGCAAAAATGGTGCATCATATCATCGAAGCGCCATCCTATCTCACCGGTCAGATCATCACACTGGACGGCGGCTGGCAGTAAAGCGGCGCAGTTCTTCTCCGGTCTCCTCCATGAGCCGCAGCAGCTCTCTCGAGGAGATCATTTTTGCGCCCTGTCCCCTGGATACGACCTGTTCAAGTCCATCCGAAGTTGCAACCGTGATATCATATTGCTTTCTCATATCATGGACCGTTTTTTCAATGAACATGTCTGCCGTCTGGTTTTCTTTTGTATAGACCACTTTTATATTAAAGAAGCTTTCCGTGTGCTCCGTGCCGCCTTTTACCTTGTAAGCGTCAAAAACAACCCACAGCTGACCGCTTCTCGTTCCGTGAAAATCCGACAGCATGTCTATCAGCTTTCCCCTGGCCGCGTCATAGTTTTCCCTTGCCAGAGAAGAAAGCTCACTGTCTGCGAAGATCACATTATATCCATCCACCAAAAGAAGCTGCGGCTTTGATTCGCCGGCTGTTTTCTTTACGCTCGCACCGGACTGTTGCCGGTCTGTTTCATCTCTTTGCTGCGATTCTTCCGTTGCACCGGCGCTTCGTCTTCCATTCCAGCCCCTTCCCATTTCCTCACCATTCTGGTCTGTATCTCTTTTTCCATGCCAGCTGGTTTTATAGGTGCTTTCAAAAATCGCTTTCAGCTCATCCTCTCCGGCATAGAAAGAAGCACTCGAAGATGATTTGTTCCTGCTTTTTGAATTTTTACTCTCGTTTTCATAACCTTCGTTATTATTCATTTGCAGCCCGACGGCGGATCCGTCTGCTCCTTTTTTCAGAACAAACGGGAGATGCATATGAAGGGGCACTTCGTTCCAGGGAACAGTCACGCCGCTCCCGTGAGAACAGAATACGGAGTCTGCTTTGTTGCGCAGATCCCTTTCCGGCTCATACCCCTTTGCAGCGATCACTTCTTCTGCATTATGACAGATATCATAGCCGTCAAACTGCAGCTCGATCCGCCCGCGGCCACCGGAGAATGCAGCCAGCTGCGCCGCGAAATTGCGGGTTGTGGAAACCGGTGCCCTGCCGGTGATCAAGGTAACATCCTGTTCCATAACAGACACCTGAGCGGTCCCCGACAGTGCCTCGATCTCCGTCAATACCCTGCCAACCAGGGCCGTGGGCACAGATATCCGCAGTTTGAAATACGGCTCAAGCAAGATGCTTTTTGCCTGCATCAGCCCCTGCCGGACAGCGCGATAAGTTGCCTGTCTGAAATCCCCACCCTCGGTATGCTTGGTATGTGCCTTGCCTGCAACCAGGGTGATCTTCATATCCGTGATGGGCGCGCCGGTCAGCACACCCCTGTGTTTTTTCTCCGATAAATGCTGCAGGATCAGCCGTTTCCAGTTGGTCGCAAGCACATCGCTCGAAACCTTGCTGCGGAAAATAAGTCCGCTGCCGCGCTCCCCCGGTTCTAAGAGCAGATGGACTTCCGCATAGTGGCGAAGCGGTTCGAAATGTCCCACGCCTTCCACCACATCCCCGATAGTCTC
>JAEEGL014238617.1_pt1 | contig 17261 bp, 16 predicted proteins | sample 9134231 | NCBI WGS metagenome assembly JAEEGL01 (sample SAMN16246548, study PRJNA631951) | gut metagenome | biome: gut microbiome; feature: rumen; material: fiber-attached | host: Bos | place: Iran: Karaj | collected 2018-10
AGAAACCGGAGCAGCAGGTGCAGCAGGTGATTGTTCTACAGGAGTAACTGTAGCAGATTCTACTGGTCTGTTATCTGTTTCTATACCAGAAACATAAGCATTTATAGCTTCTCTTTCTTCTTTTGATGTAGGCATATATATACTAATATATTTTGTTGAAAATTTTATCTAAGAATATTGATATAGATTAAAATGTGTATCTCATATCATATAAAGAACTTACAGAATTGTCATTATTGTATGCAACAATTGAAATATATCTATCTGCAGGAGCAACATTATATAATTTATTGATATTGTTAGAACTGATATTAAATTCCAATTCTCCTAGCATAAGATTCATATTTGCAGAATAAGTAGGATCTATGATAATATCATTTCCATTATTGTCTTTAGCATACAATTTATAATATGAATCTGTCAAATCTACGTATTTCTTATTTCCGTTTATATCTTCTTGTTTGAATATAAACTTATAATTTCTTGGAGCTTTACTAATAATCAATGTATAATTGCCACTTGCCATATCGCCTTGATTTACAGATAAAGTAATATTAGATACATTGTAAAATACTTTGACATATTTAGTTTGCGGTCCAAGAACATTTGATGCATTTGCAACTACTTGTTTGCTCTCTACTATTTTGTTATAAACTTTATATGACAATGTATCTGCGAATGGAAGTTTAGCTCCTTTACCCCAGAATCTACTAATATCTGAATTTTCATTTGTCAATGTTAATGAACCTTTCTTAAGGAATTGCACACTGTCTTCAATATTCATCAATCTCATATTATAATGAAGAACAATTGTTAATTCATTTAAGTCATAATTTTCATGTTCATCAAAGAAAATTGGTCTGTAATAGAATTTAGTGATTTCATTTTCAGGAGAAGTAAACAATTGTGAAAGACTGTAGTTTTCTTCTTTTACTATTTCTCTATTAGTATTTAAGAATAAACATTCAATCTCGTGAAGAACAACCCACTTTCTCATATCATATTTAACTTCATAGTCTTCATCTACTGTATAAGTTGTTTCTCTTCTAATCAATGAGTTGTCATACAAAGAAATTACATTATTAAATGACTGAACAGTCTCATAATTCAACGGCATATTTTTCCAAGTACCGTAGAATTCTATATACGGATAGTCTGGATTTATAGCAATATAAACTCCAAGATTATCACTTTGAATATGTTGTGTAGGAATAGAACCTTTAATTGTACTTGTTCTTGCAAATTGGCATAAAACGTTTTTATTATTAGGATTCTTATTTATTCTTTCATCTATAGTATATTCCAAATATGTAAGTTCTTTGTTCTCTTCATCAATATAAGAAAACATCAATCTGATATTTGCATTAGGATTAATATTCAATAAATCTTTAATATTATTATAACTAATATCATTTTGTGGGTCATTGATAACACTTTCTAATTCTCCTGCAGCCTCAATGCCTGCAAGCGAAGGAACATTTATCTCAATATATTTGTCATATATAAAACTTCCAAATATGATAGGTTTAGTCATAAACTTAACATATTTGTAAGCATTTGACTTTGTATAGAAGAAATTGCACAAATCCAAGAATTTACCGTCATTTCTTGGTATTGATATTCTTATTAAAGAACCATACATATCACTAAAGTCATATCCAGATACAAAATACAATTTAACAGTATCCCAACCCGGAGCGTACGCGATATCCCTTATTTTTACAGGTTGAAAAGGAACATTTTTATTAAATGGATTTCTACAATATTTGCCGTATCCTCCTGGTGGATTGGTATATCCGTTATGCATTATTTCTTCTGCAGGACGTATCTTAATATCACTAGCTGATATTTCAACTCCTACATTAGATTCATTTGTGTAGTCATAGTCATTATCTAAAAATGTATACCAATAAGAATCATTTGCATCTTGAGGCACTGCTAAGTGACATATAGTATTAAGAGTTTCAACTCTTTTTTCATTGTTTTTTCCTCTTTCTACATATTTAGGTTTTAACTTATACTGAGTAGTATTGTCTTCTTGTGTTGCTTCGACTTCAGCAGAAGCAGGTGAAAAGATTGCATAATGACCATTATTCAACTCTGTCATAATGAATGATGCTGAACTTGTATTGATTACAGTGTCATTGTCTTCACCGTTTGTATATTTCTTTGCACGTAGTTTATCTTTCATGCAGTACTCCATCATTACAGTACTTGACAATTGAAGATATCTGGTCTTTACACTCATAATTTAAAATCAATAATTTTATATCCAAGAGTTAAATTTATTGAAGGATATACTTGGAGTTTTCCATCTACTAAAATTAATGAAGGACCCGCTCCAACTGCTACTACCCAAGGTTTGTTATATCTATCATTCAATAACTTAGAGTTCTCGGGAGATATCACTGCACCTTCTATATTATTTATTTGTATATATGGATTGTCTGATTTTGTGACAAAATACAATTTTTTGTCCTTCTCAATCAAATTAGTAGTGAAATTTGCAGGTACAGTTAAATTGTTAATTGTTGTAGATGAATTCATTGTATTGAGATTGAAGACACTTTTTCCATTTATACTGAACCATTTATCATTATAATCAAAATTTGCAGTATATGCATTTTTAACAGTATCTTGTTCTACTGGAGTGTCTGCAATATAAACAGAATCGATTTTCAAAACTGTTTCTGTCTTTGTTATTATTGTTGGATGGTCTTTTAAGTTTTTGTATTCTTTGTACAAGCTGTCATTGAGATGCTTCAAGGTCTTGGCATCAGTGATATATGTTTCTCGTTGAAGATACAACTCACCGACTTTGTTTTTATATGTAGTTAAAGTATCAGTACTTTCTACTAATTCTGCCTTTGTCTTTGCAAGCTCTTTTTGAGTTGAACAATACTTAAGTCCAACAATTGCAAGAACTATTAATAACAAAATAATAATTGATTTCTCGAGATTTGAAAATATCCATTTCACTCCTTTTACAGTATAATCTTTAACAAGTTTCAGAATGTGCATAAATTTATCCATTTTAGATGATATGTATTTGTATATCTATTTCTCTCTCAGGAGATTGGATTTTCAGGAGTGGTGGCTACAATATAAGATTATTTAATTATACTATATAAACTATATTATTTCTTGGATTCTTCTTACAAAGATTTTATACAGTTCTGACCAAAACGATTAAATTGATAGATCTTAGTATTCCCGAGAGTGGATAAATATAAAAATGAATAATTTATAGATGGCTACAGACCTTTTCGGACAATACTATAATAATCCAACCAAGTCATATATATTTAGCAATATGACTTGTAATGGACCTTCTGGTGATGAGATGTCTTTTGATATAGTCGGTGGTGATGGAGTTATTTCAAACAATGAAGATATATTATCAAAGATAGACTTGTCAGATGTACACGTAGGTTTGACACAATATACATCTGATATGAAAACTATTGATCCTTATTCATTTATATACATAAAGGGAATATCAATGGGTGAAGCATATACAACAAAAGCTTTTGGCAAAGTTGGACCAAGAATTCTTTCTTATGAAGATTGGATGTATATTACAACAATGATACTTCATATTAAATATGTAAATCAATATGGTCATAAAGTTCTTCAATGCATCCGTGCAGCTGGTTCTTTTGAAGATGACAAAACATTTATTGAATCTTGCCAAGAGATGTTTGATGAACAAAAAATTCCTATCAATATTAAATATGAAGATGGATATATCTACTTTACAGCAACTCAATTAGGATTTGATTTTTGGATTTCAGTTGTTGAACTTTGGACTTATACTGGTCCTGGAAATCCCGAAGATGATTTTCCTCAAATATTCAAAGACCCTTATGTTGACGGCTCAACAAATAATATGGGATTTGGTTATGATGATGAATGGGCAGAAGCCACAGGAGCTGCTGGTCATGGAGAATTAGGAACAGGAAATGCTTATACAGGAATTGTTACAGAGTCTACTTACAGAACAATATATGATAATTTAGGAAAGACCTTTGTAACAGCAGATGATGAAAATTATTTCCAAGATTTCTATGATGTTTCCACAAATACTTTATTCAACACATATCTCTTTGAAGATTTGACAAGATATATTCCTGCACACAGATATAGAAATGGAGCAATGAAAGGCTGTGTAGTTGTTGCAAATTATCCACAATTTAATGCAGAGAATATTACAGAACCTATGAGGTCATTGAAGATAGGTCATCTTGTAGATAGAGTAGAAGAGTTCTATACAACATTGCAGAATGAATATTCAGGACTTCCATTGTATGTAAGAGTAGTAAGAGATGTTGTTGATTCTTATTATTCACAATATGAATATGATATTTACAATAAATGGAGTAATGCATATACACATATAAATTACAAAGATAATTGGATTGACCCAGAGGAAATTCCATTTGTACATAATCTCCGTTCAGAGTGGGAACACTCTCATGTACCTAATTACTATATGTTGAATTCTCTTTACAAAGATGTTTCACACTATGATGCAATAGGTCTTTATGGATATGCAAATTATCTTTCAAAACACAACGGCTGGATAGTAATGGGTCAGTTATATGCAAGAACAGCAGTTGCAGATGATCCTGAAGCAGGTACAAAGAATTTGATTCCTAGCTTTATCATTTATAACCCTAACTCATTCCCAGTCCAAGTTAAATATATGACATTTGTATAATATGAAATACAATAAGTTACAAGCTCTTAATGAAATGGCAGATCCTACAGTTGGCGGTATTTCTTATACTGTTCAAGGAACTCCAGGTTATGTATATGCTATATTGCCGCTAACACATAATTTGGAGCAACGTCCTACTCCACAGGATGATTCATATTACATCTATCCTGGTTGTACTGTGACTGGTGTAGGAGCTAACAATCCTGATAAACATTTTACAGGACAAGTTGTTAGAATTGTTAAAAACGGAGATGGTGAAATTCAATTTTTATATATAAAAACATTAAAGACAAATAAACTTGTCACTATAAGAGCAGACAAGAATTTGAAACTTATGACATTTACTAAGCCGACAGAACAGAGAACTCCACCAACGGTATTTACCCCTTCACAGATGGTTGGTAGATTATATTAAAATTAAAACCGCTTTGATTACATAATATCAAAGCGGTTATATTTTAATGATAATGTAAATGTATTATATTGTGCAAGAGTTGCAGCATAACTTAATGATAATTCTCCAAGATTTGTTGGAGTTATTTCTTGAAAAACAAATTTTAAAGTTTCATAACCATTATCTGATAGAAATGACATTGTTATAGGTTCTAACCAACACGGTTTATGATCTGTAACTTCATTACTATAGTGAAGATATAAATCAATTTGGTCCCACATTATCCAATAAGATATATAGCTTTCAGTCAATTTGAATGTTATATTTAAGTCTTTGGAAATCAATTGTTCTAATTCCTTTCCACCAGGATAATGTACTTCATATTGTTCACGTTGCTGCATTACTGTATCAATGTTTACTCCTGGAAAACTTATTGTTTGTATTTGTGCATTCATAAAATCTACCAAAGTAACATAAGGTAGTTTCATTCTTTCTATAATTGGAGTCCATTTATTTACTACTTCATCATAAAAAAAGTTTGTAGGCAAGTACAAAAGGAACATCCAAGGAGTCGCATTCAAAATCATAATAAATACAATATAATAATTTGAATATTTATTTTATGGATGACAACTTTATAATTTCATTGATGTGCATAGATGATAAAAAGATTAATCATGCTAGAACTAATAAGAATTGGATTAATAAACATTTAGATATTAAAAACTATTTGTATACTAGATTTTCAGATACTGCAGAAGATACTTCTGCTGGAGAAATTGTATATCGCATATTACATAAAATAGAAATACATCCTGTATGCAAAATATGTGGTAAACCTGTTGTATATGATAAAACACAAGGATATCCGATATATTGTTGCAAAAAATGTAGATATTCAGATAAAGATATTTTAGAAAAACAGAGAAATACTTGTATTAAAAAGTATGGAGTTTCATCATATTCAAAATCAAAAGAATATGTAAACAAGTGTAAAAATACATGTTTAGAAAGATATGGAGTGTCATCATATACAAAAACTAAAGATTGTAAAGATAAAATAGCAAAAACAAATTTAGACAAATATGGAAATATTTGTTCATTGCACGGAAGTGAAATTGAGGAGGAAGTAAAGAAAACAAATTTAGAAAAATATGGAGCTGAAAATGTATTTGCATCAGATGAGATTAAAGAAAAAATAAAGCAGACAAATAAAGAACGATATGGTGTAGAAAATCCTATGCAAAATAAAAATATTAAGTTAAAGTCTGTATTAACAATGTTAGATAGATATGGAGTTGAAGTATTAACACAAATACCAGAAATTTCTAAAATTATACAAGAAAAAAGATTTGAAACTCAAAAATTACATAATACATTTAACACATCATCCCCTGAAGAAAAATGTTATATTTTATTATCTAATATTTTTGATAATATCATTAGACAATATAAATCTGAAAAATATCCGTATAGATGTGATTTTTATATTCCAGACTTAGATTTATATATTGAATATCAAGGAAATTGGACACACGGAAATCATCCGTTTAATGAAAACAATATAGATGATTTAAACACAATAAATAAGTGGAAATTAAAAAATACAAGATATTATAATAGCGCTATAAATACTTGGACTAAAAGAGATCCAGAAAAAAGAAAAATAGCAAAAATCAATAATTTGAATTATATAGAATTTTGGAATATAAGAGAAGTAGAAGCATTTGTAATATCAATATCCGATAAATAATAAAATTCACTAAAGTATTATGTCTGTAATGGTAAAACGTAAGAAGATTGTTAAAGAGTGTGATGGAGGAGCTTGCACAACCCCTTCTGCTCCATATTCTTCAGCTGCAACAAATATAAATGGAATGGGAAATCCTGTACCTCCTTCTGAGACTTCTTGTGGATCTGGAGACAGTTTTGGGAATATAATTTCTAAACCAGCTACACAAGCTAGGCCTAAGTATAAATTAAAAAGAAAGAAGTAATATGTATCACGTTAAGACAAATGACACCAAACCTTATGGTACAGTAATAGGAATTTTTGAATATTGCAAAAATAATAAATGGATTAAGCCAAAGAGAACAATAGGAACTACTGCAAATCATTTAACAGATGAGATGTTGACAGAGTTTATTGAAAAATATAAACCTGAAGAAATCAATCTTATGTTTGAAGACAAAAGAGGAGGATTTAGATATATTGATTTTACTATTGAAAATTTAATGTAATTACCTATGAAATATATTCATTATTATGATAGTTCAGCAGATTATAATGAAAACGTCCAAGGTGATTATATTGAGCCTTTTGTTGCATTAGTAAATGGCACGGGTAAAGGCACAAAGTATTATAACAATCATCGGAATAATTGGTTTAATTATATTGAATATGTAGATATGGGGTTGACAAGCGGTACTTTGTGGGGAACAATGAATATTGGAGCATCGGCTCCTGAAGAACTAGGAAATTTATTTGCTTGGGGAGAAATTGTTCCAAAGACTGAAGGAAATTGGAATAACTATAAATACGGAACAAGTACCAGTAACATAACAAAATATAATACCACAGACGGAAAAAATAAGTTAGAAAATGAAGATGATATAGCTCATTTGTTATTTGGTGAAGGATGGGCAATACCAACTCCTGAGCAATGGAATGAATTAGGTCGTGGAAGTAAATACGATATTATAAATGATTCTATGGTACAGTTTATTTCTAATAACAATGGTAATAAAGTAATTATTCCATTTTCTATACCGGGTACTGTATTATCCAAGCTTTGGTCTTCTGTTTGTGACTTAGGTAATACTTGTTATAGAGCATCTGTTTTACAATTCAGTACATTTTCATCAAATTATCAATATACAGTAGTTGCTGATAACAGATGTGAGTTACATCCTATTAGACCAATTAAAATGCCAACAATAATTTAATAATATATGGAAGTAAAAAGATTTCTCATAGGCTCAAAAGCTATATTTTCAGGATATAAAAATTTTGATGATATTACAACAGACACTGATATTCTTATTATTGATGATAAACCAACTGATTATGATATCGAGACACAATATCATGATCCTGATGATGATACGATTCATTACATAAGATGGAAAAATATGTCAAAAGATGAATTATTATTTCATCATGTACATAATGTGTATATGGGAACATTTATTCAGAAGTTTCTTGTTCCAGAATATGCAGAATATCTTAATCTTACTATAGATGAATTGAAAAGTATGGAGAGACTTCTTGAATTTATGGACAGTAAGCATGAATATGAAAAAGTAGTATTCCATGCATATGTTGAAAACAATGGATTTTTCTTAACTCCAGAACAAAAAGAAGAAGCATTTCAAGTATATAAAAAGTGCCGCGTTAAAGAAAATTAACTATCAATATTTTAAGCGATAGATATAAAAAGATATATGCTTAAAATATGGCACAAGATAATGAACTATTTGCAAGATATAATTATGATGATGTTTTCAATAGAACTGTCATTGTAGGTCTTTTATATCTTTTAAATAATGAATTAACGTATGAACAAATATGGGACACGAACGTTGTAGAAAGCGTTCATGTTCCATTTATGTATGATTTTGGCTCATCAGATGAGCGTTTTGCACAAGACAATTATACTTTCTTTGGTAAAGCTTGTTATGGTGATAGAAAGATAGATGGTAAATTTGATATGCTTCCAAGGGGAGCAGTCAAATATACTGGTTCACAAATTGATGCTTCTAATATGACACACAGATATATTAAAGCAAGATATTTGAAGAATGAAAACGGCCGTCTTACTTCATATTATGCAACAATGACTTCTATTCCACTTACATTCAATTTTGATGTTGAAATGTGGATAGACAATATTGTTACTGCATTTAAGATTGAACAAGCTCTTAGAGAAGCATTTTATAAGAATCGTAGATATGATGTTCTTTACAAAGGAATGAAAATTCCTTGCCGTGCAGGATTTCCGGAATCTCATACATTAGATAAAACTGTATCATATTCTTTTGATGCAGAGCGTCAACTTAAACTTAATTTTAGCATTGTAGTAGAAACTTATCAACCAGTATTCTATACTGCAGGAGAAATTGAAGCATCTCATGTTATTGAGAAGATTGCTTGGGATATTGAGGTTAGAGATGTAGATCCTATTATTCAATCTGTTAAACTTAAACCTATTGACAATTCTGTAATATATCCATCCGGAAGTACAATTATGATAGAATGGGATACTAAATCAAATGCCTCTGATATGTGCACAATTTGTTTGTCTTGGATTGGAGTAGATGGAAAACATCATCTTATAGATTCACCGAGATTGAATACAAGAAATTATCTTTGGACAATTCCTTCAGATTTCTCAGGATTTATAATGCCTAATATTGTTTTTTCTGATGTTACTAAAGTAATAGTAGATCCTATAATCAAAATAATTCCTGATTATGAGACTAAACTTATTACTGCAGAATCATTTGTTATAATAGATCCTGGTAAATTTACAACTGACCAAGACAAATATCTTTATCCTATTACAATTGATTATACAGATTCAAAGGGCAATATTATGATTTCAGATTCCTTTGCTTTTGAAATAGAAAATGGAGAAGTCAAAGAAGTTGTAATGACTGGAGAACCTATGAAATACACAGAAAAGTGTAATCCAAAAAGAATTTCATTACAATTAACATATCCATTAAACCCTAAAATAAATGACAAAATATCTAACATATTGATACTCTAACAGTTACATTTTTGAAATTTCAAAAAATTTTTAGGTTCTCGAAAATAAATATAAAAATTGGCAAATTATGGATAAATTAGTTAAAAGAGATAGAGCTTTGTTAGAATATTTGATTAACAGATATTCTAAAAAACAAGTTGTATCTTTTTTAAAAAACATAGAAAAAGAAAATACAAAAAATAATATAAAGAAATAATAATGGGAAACACAACTTTTAAAAAGTCTTTAGATATGCTCAATATTATTGGTCTTAGGGAATCTATTGATACTCTTATGAAAAAGGAGTCAAAATATATTCCTGTTGCTAGTGTATGCAAGTCATATTTGAAGAAGCTTGACGAAGGATTGCATGAAGAAGAAATATGCAATGATTTTGTTAATGACCTTTCTAAAGTTGCTATTCACGAGTCTGCAAAGGATGTTCTTTATACTTTAAGTCAAAAGCTTGAGGAGAATAAGAGAAACATCAGCATTGCTAACAAGATGTATGAAATGCAGAACGGACAATATTCTTATATTGTTCCTATGATTGAATCATCTCTTGTTGATTATATGTGTGATAAGAATGCAGAGACAAGAACAAGCGCAAGACAAAGTTTGTCTTTATTTGAAGGAATTAAGGAAGTCAATGAAATTCTTGAGTCATTATCCTTTGATGAATATGAAGAAAAAACTAATCATCCTCTCTGTAATGTATCACTTAATGAATCAATGATTCCTCAGGCACCTAAGACTTATTCACAGGAAGAAGTTGATGAGCTTTTGAATGAAGCAAGATCACAGCAACCTGAAGTAAAGTTATCAAAGAAGATGTCAGACATTGATACACATATTAATCTTGACAATACAATTAAGAATGTTCTTAAGAACAGTACAAATGAAGGACTTAAAGCTTTCTGCGAACAATATATCAACGCACTTAATACAGGCAAAGCAGAAGAAACTTTATACGAGTCTTTCATTTCTGGTATTTCTAGATGGAATTATCTTAGCGCAGTTGATACTGAGATTTCTGCTTTGAAAGACAGAGTATCAAAATATCAGCAAGATATTGATTTGAAGAAGATTCTTAAGATTATGGAAGGAACAGGTTCTTATTACATTGTTCCTCTTATTGAGAATGTAGTTGCTGATTATGTTGACAATAAGTCAATGACTAACAGACAAATTCTTAAGCAGAGACTTCAAGCATTTGAATATGATCCTTTTGTAAGAGATATTCTTAATGTCGTAATGAATGACCAATCAATTGAGAACACTGTATATCTTGGTGAATCAGTTGAGAGAATGAATAATATTGTTCACACAGAAAAAGTATTTTCTCCTGTAAAATATGTTAAGGAGAATGAGTGCATTTTCAATGTTAAGGGAACTTATTATACAAGAAAGGGTAATACTATTACTAAACTTGCAAAGAGCAGTATAGAAAATCTTGATGAGTCTTTCAGAACTCTTTGTAATCTTATTAATCACCCTGCAGTTAAAATTGATGATGAAGCTAATGTAATTTCAATTTATGAGGGAGAAGATATGGCAAAAATATCAGAGACTTCAATTGAGATTAATGGTTCACCTGTTTCAACTTCTGAACTTGAAAGAATGGCAAAACATTCACATCTTATGAATGAACATAAGGAGGGATTCTATGCAGCAACAAAGATGATTAATGAGAACTTTGATAAGATTGCTTACATTGATTTTGTAAAACGTCTTGCAATGAATGAATCAAACGGCAAATCAGTAGATGTATTTAGAATTAAGAATAATATTTTTGTTAATACTACTGATCCTGCTCTTGGAAATTCTATATTCTATCGTAATGTAAATCCTATACAATGTCGTTCTTATATTAATGAACACATGGAAATCAATGTATCTACTTTGTTTGAGGATATTCTTCCTAATCAGCATGCAATTCTTGAAGGAATTGAAGAGACAAAGAAAGAATATGAGAATTATATTGACGAGTTGAATACAAGAAAAGAAGAATTTGAAAAGTTGAAGGATTCATCAGATGATACCAAGGACATTGACGAAGCAATCAAACTTATTGAAGATGAACTTAAAGATGTTCAGAAGAAATATGATGACTTCCAGAAAGATTCTGAGGAATATGTAAATGGTTCAGAAGAACCTGCAGCAGATGATACTGCAAAGGCAGAAGAACCAGAAGAGACTTCAGAAGAACCTACAGAGACAGAGGACCAGATGACTGAACCTATTTCAGATGAAGCTCCTACAGAGAATCCTGCAGAAGATGTATTTGCAGATCCTGACCAGGAAGCAATTGACTCAGCTACTCCTTATGACCCTGATTTTGATGTTGTTGCTGGTGATACATCAAACAGTAAAGATGCAGTCCAAGTTCTTAGAGTATCTTATTCAACTAATGTAAAGACTGGCAAGGTAGCAAATCAAGGAACTGCATTCGTTGTTATTCCTTCAGTTGATGCAAATGGTGATATTAAGGATGAGACTAAGACTGTTACATTCTATCTCGACAATAATAGAAAACCTATCATCAATAATGAATACATGCCATTGTCAATTTACAATGCTATAGTATCAGCAATTGCATCAGATCCTTCAACACAAGAAGTTGAGGTTCCTGGTGCATCAGCAGCTGAAGGAGAAGCTGCTCCTGTAGATTCAGTAGATTCTGCACTTGAGCCTACTGCAACAGAAGCTCCTACAGATGATATGACTGCTTCTATTGATATTACTGCAGCTTCAACAGAAGTTCCTGCAGAACCCAATCCTGAGGAAGTTCCTACAGAAGAACCTGCTCCCGTAGAAGAGCCAGTTGCAGAGCCTGTAGCTCCAGCAGAAGAACCTGCAGAAACTACAGCAGACCTTACAAATGCAGTAGATCTTCCTGCCGGTGATGAAGCTCCTGCAGCAGAAGATGAAGAAATGTATGGATTAGATTCAGAAGATATTACTACAGATGATTCAATTCCTTCAGGAAATTACATTGATTTTGATAATGATGAACCGACAGAACCAGCAGCTGAAGAGCCTGCATCAGAAGTTCCTGCAGAACCAGCAGCTGAAGAGCCTGCAGGTGAAGAGCCAATTACTCCAGCACCTGAAGAAACTCCAGCAGAAACTGAAGCTCGTTCAGAAGATTCAACTTATCCTATTGAATTAGGACTTAATATGGAAGATATTAAACCTATTAAGAAAGAAGCTTTTACCGAGGCTTGCAAGGATATGTGTATTGAATGCATGGTAGTTGAAGGTGAAGATGACAGTGTAACTTTGAAGTTTGCTAACAAAGCAGCTGTTTATGCACTCAAGGATTACTTCAAAGAGTGGAAGAATTTCTCTGATACACAATTCATTACTTTCTTCCCTGAATTGAAGAAATGTTTTGAAAACAAACCAAAAGTCCCTGTAGCTCCTGCAAAGGCAAATGAATCAGTACAGATACTTGGAGTAAATGCAATCAATGAATCTACTCTTTACAATGATTCAAAAAAGGGAACTGTTACTTTGATTCTTCCTTACAATGATGAATATGCAAAGATGTTTGGTCAGAAAAGAACAAAGAACGCATCACATATTGAACTTGTAACAGAATCATATGAAGAAACAAAAGAACTTTACAACACTTTGAATAATTACTCAGCAAGAAAGAATGGAGAAATCGATGAAGATGCAAAACAATTTCTTGAGAGATATGCAAATGATTTCAAAGATATAGCAGAGGCTAATGTATATACATTAAATGTTCCTTTCAACGGTTTTCTAGAGCAGAAGCTAGAAGCAAAAGGAATACCAGTTTCAAGAGTAAACGAAAATCTTTCAATTGCAGTTGATAAAGATAATATTGCAAAGGCAAAGAAAGTTTTTGAGAGCGTTTACGGAGCAAAAACCCCTGTTGATGTAAAGAATTTTTTTCAATTGTCTGAGAAATCATTGAACGAAGGAGTTATAATTACTGTTGAAGATACCAAAACAGGTAAGACTGTTAAAATTGACACTAGTGAATTAGATTCTGAAAGTTCATCTGATGAGAAAGATGAAGAAGGTGCTGACCCTTTCAAGGATGTAACAACAACCTTTAATGCTTCTGACAGTGCTTTGTTCTCATCAGAAGATGATGACTCAGATGAAGGAAAGGATAAAGATGAAGACGAATCTGAAGAAACAAAAGAAGCAGTAGAAGAAACTTCAGATGAGAATTCAGAAGAATCTCCTAAAGAGGAAGAGAAGAAAGCTGCTAAGAAGAAATTCAAATTTAGACCAAAAAAGAAGGAAGCTTCAAATGAATCAGTAAAACCTTCAGTTGAGAATAATTTGAATGAATCTACTGTAGCTGTTAACGAAGAATGCAAAGAAGCAGCTCCAAATGTAATGGATTGGGTAGATATTGGAAACGGAGTTACTGGACAGATTATTTCAAGTCTTCCAATGAGCGGAAACTTTATAGTTAATGTTGATGGAAGAACAATTGAAGTATCACCTAAATCAGTAAAAGCAATTAGACCTAAAAAAGATTGTGTAGAAGCTCCTTACAAATTTGACCCTGCAACATTAAAAGGATTGTTTGAACAAATGGTTCCCTGCGGCGTATTTATGAATGGTAATCAGATTACTCCTAACAATTGTTATGTAAAATATTCTGAATATATTGCAGCAAATCCTGATGATGACATACGTATGGTAGTTGAGTCAGAACAAGTATTTACAAAGAAGAAATTCGTAAGAGTTACTGAAGATGTAAATGAATTTGCAAATGTTAATGACTATGTAGAAGGAGTAGAAATTTCCTCTGCAGGATATGAACTTAGAAATATTTTGTTTAATGTTAGAGACTATGAACAGGCCTCTGGTACATCAACCCCAGTAAGAGTTCTTGTAACAGATGAAAACGGCGATAAGAGTTTAATTTATTTACCAGCAGGTTCGGTTCGTCCAACAGAAATGTAAAAAATAAATTGCTATGAAGAATACAATGAAAGATATAAATTCCTTGAAGGACGAATTAGCTAAAGCATCAACAAAGGGCTTCGGATATTTTATGAAAAATGTTGGAATGGTAGTACTTATTGTTCTTGCTATGTACATACTTACAAATCCTGATATACTTACAAATCCAAGTGAATTTTTTAAGAATGTATCTAAGGATAGTTTGTGGGTAGTTTTCGCTTTGTTCTTTATTGTATCTGCTTTCTATCAGCTCTCAAAGAGTGTTCAAGCTGAGAAAAGACTAGATTATAAAGAAGAGCGTATAGATGATGTTGAAGAAGCAATTAAACGTAGTGATGAAGCTACTAGAAAACATCATGCAGAATTAGTGCAGAAAAGATTCGAAGTCAGTCCTCTTATTTCTAATGAATTAAAACGTTTGCTTATTGCTCTTGATGCAGATAGAGCTGCTATACTTGAAATGCATAATGGAACTAACAACTCATCAGGCCTTCCATTCATATATGGTGATATGGCTTATGAAGAAATTAGTCCTAATGTAGGATATGCATCTGATGAATTTAAGAATTTTAATCTTGCAAAACTTCCATTTGTGTCACTTCATTATAATGAGAAGACCTGGATTGGTTCAGTTGATGAGGTCGGAAAGGATGATCCTTATTTTGCTGCGAAACTTAGAGTTGTTGAAGTTAGTTTTGGAGCCTTCGTTGTTCTTGAAGGAATCAACGGACCTGTAGGATTCTTAACACTCTTCTTCAAAGATGAAAAGAAACATCCAACTAAGGCAAGAATCATTGCTGAGCTTAATCATTCTTCCCAGATATTAAGTACACTTCTTGATAAAATCAGAGATTAAAACTTAAAATATATTATGTTGGAGGGAGAACTTCGGTTCTCCCTTTTTGTTAGGAAAAAGTACAATATAATAAACAATTTGTATAGTTTTTGTTTATTATAATGAACATTATGATAAAAAGTTTATTATATTGTACTTTTTACATTCAAAAATATTTCTTTAACATAGCTAATATAATTTTCATAAAATAAACATTATAAAAATGTCAACAAAACGCCAAGCACAAATCAAGGCAGAAAAAGAAGGTAAAGAATTTATAGATGATACTTTAGACCAACCTAAAAAGGCTGCGTCAAGTCATTATGTAAAAAATGCAGATTTGTTAGCTGAAATAATTAAAAGTAAAGAACAAGATGAGTTGACAGATAGAGCAGCAGAAATGTTTGTTCAAATTGCTACAAAAATGTCAACAATGTTAAAATATAATAATCCTGATGACAGAGAAGATTGCATCAGTGCAGCAGTATTAGATTGTTTAAGATATTGGAGAAATTTTAATCCTGATATTACACAAAATGCTTTCGCATTTTTTACCAGTGTAATTAGAAATGGATTTGCAAAGGGATGGAGAAGTCTAGGAAAAATACAATGCCCAGATTCAATGAGAGTTCCAATATCAGATGATATATATTCTTTATAATATATTTTCAAATATCAATATACAATTATATATAAATTAAGATTTAATATGGAAGAGAATAGTGTACTTAATGATTTAATTAATGATAACATTAATGTAGCAGAAGAAGCAGTTGGTATTGGATCTTTACTTGAAGAAAAAGAAACATCAATTGATAACACTGCATTGTTTGGAACAAATATTTCAGAAGATACTTCTTCTGATAAAGTTGATAGTGATGAAGTAGTAGCATTTGATAATGTAGCAGAACTAAAACGAAAAGAAGAGGAACAGAGAATAATTGAAGAACACAATAGGAGAGTAGCACAAACTCCTGAATTTAAGGCACAAATTGTGTTTAATAGTATTCTTCAGAACAATCCTTATATGTCAGGACAAGAGAAGAGACGTGTTAGAAAAGAATGTCTTAGGAATGCTAAAAAGGGAAGATATGATTATCTCTTTGATCCTGAAAAGATTCGTAAGCGTGAAGAACGTCAAAAAGAAAAATTTGACAAGCTCAATAAAACTCCAATTCATACAGTAGATGATATTACTGATGAAACTAGAGATGTTTTAGAGCAGATGGCTGACTCTCCTGAGGTACCACCTTTTAACAAAGAAACAGGATCATTTGAGAATTAAAATTCTTTAAATTTTTCTGCAATATATAAATTAAATATATTGTAATCATATATGTCAAAGCTTGAATTTAATAAGCCTAATAAGAAAAAGATTGAGGAGGGAGTAGAAGCAGACAATGATTTGTATGATATGATTATTTCACAAACAAGTGAACCTGTAGAGTCAGATGATTCAGAAGATGAAGAAGAAAATGAATTTGCAGAATGTGATGAAATAAATGCAAAAGACCTCGGAGTCAAACTTACTAAGGCATTGAGAGAAGAATTAGAAAAAGTTGAATATACAAGAAATTATTTGCAATTCAAATATCGTGGAGAAAT
>JAEEGL012834284.1_pt1 | contig 17260 bp, 13 predicted proteins | sample 9134231 | NCBI WGS metagenome assembly JAEEGL01 (sample SAMN16246548, study PRJNA631951) | gut metagenome | biome: gut microbiome; feature: rumen; material: fiber-attached | host: Bos | place: Iran: Karaj | collected 2018-10
ACGCCTCCCCTGTACTCGAGGAGCAGATATCTGTTATTGCAGGATCCGTCCTGTGACATGGGGGAATCGTCGTAATTTACCGTGATAAGCCCGTTCCCCCGGTAGAATATGTCGTTAATGCAATAGTCCTTAATGCTCTTCAGGGCTTCCTCTCCGCCGCTTATTTCGGCCAGATCCTCCGGCTGAACCTGCAGGCCCCCGTATTCGTGAAACACTCCGTTCCTGTAATAAAACCAGTAGGGCTTCCAGCTGTGGCCGATGTATCCCTGTATCTCCGGATCGTACATGCAATCGTAATCGCCTGCCGGCGTAATGGTAAAATTCCCGTTCCCGTCGGCTTCTCCTACGTAACCCAGACCCGAAACGGGCGTGCCCACGGGCTTCCCGCCCTGAACGGTGCACACATAATCCAGACGTCCGGTCACAAATACCCTGTCATAAACGTAGAACGGCCTCCCGGAAAACTCGCGGATCTTCTGTTCCGCGGAGTACTGGCCCGGCTCAAAGAGCTCCGCTCCGTCTTCCCTTACATACCAGATATCTCCGGTCTCTCCTCCGATCTCGTCCGCGTCATCATTTCCGATAAACGCGAAGCCCTCATGGGTCCCGTCGCCGTCAAAGTCGGCAATACACAGGGAAGTCACCCTCTGTCCCTCTGCCTTAAGCTCCTCCGCCCCGGCTCTGATGGCCTCCTCATAGGCGGTGGATCTCTCCTCGGTAGCCTCGCTCTCCGCAGAGGAAGCGGTCTCTTTTCCGGAATCTTTGTCCGCTTTCCGCGATTCCTCTTTCACGCTCCCGGACTTCGGGCTTTCTTCGGATCCGGCCTCTGCTTTTTCGCTTTTGACCTTCGGACTCTCTGCTTCCGAGCTTTCGGCTTCGGATCCGGAAGGCAGGGAGGTCTCCGTTATAGCCGCGGATCCCCGGGATTCATCTGAGCCGGAGACGCTTTTTCCGCCGCATCCGGACAGTATCAGGGCTGTCAACAACACTGCTGCGATCGCTTTTTTCATTCCTTCCCTCCGTCAGATGATCACCTGGCTGCCCCGGACATACTTTGCCTTTATGTCTCTGTATTCACCGAGATAGATAAACCTCTCCAGCCTCTGCTTAAGGCTGAGATCGGCGATAGGGGTCCTTATTTCCCTCTCGTCCAGGACCAGAGCGTCGAACTCGTATCCGGGATCAAAGGCGCCGCATCTTCCAAAGAAGCTTCCGCCGGATCTGGTGGCAAGGCAGAACGCTTCCTCCATTGTGAGGGGCTTCGCATGCCGGTCTACGTACTTCCAGTAGAGCTTACTGACCTCTACCGCCTGGACCATTGCGTCAAACATGGACTTACAGTGACCTGCTCCCACGTCGGTGCCCAGTCCGACCTTTATCTTCATGCTGATATATTTCCTGATGGGGGCCATGCCTGATGCCAGATTCATGTTCGACGCAGGGCAGTGGGCCACAAATACATTATTCTTCTTTATCAGGAGCATCTCTTCATCCGTGCTCCAGACGCAGTGGGCCATGACCGTGGGGCCGTTGGCCCCGAAACATCCGAACCGGTCGTAGGCCTGTCCGTAAGAAGTGCTCCAGGGGCAGAGTTTTGACACCCATTTGACCTCGTCCTCATTTTCCGAAAGATGGCTCTGCAAAGGCAGATGCTCCCTGCCCTGTATGTTTGCGAGACCTATCATCAGCTTGTCCGAGCACGCCGGAATGAATCTGGGGGTGAGGATAGGATAGGTATTTGCGTAATTCCTCTCTGCGGTCAGTTTAAGCCAGCGCTCTGTCTCCGCAAGGCTTGTCTCATGGTCCTTTTCACAGATATAGTCGGGACAGTTCCTGTCCATGTTTACCTTGCCCACCATGGTCACAAGTCCTGTCTTTTCAAGATTGTCCATGAGGAGCATCGTCGCGTCGGTATGGTGCGTCCCGTAAATAAGGGCGCGGGCGGTGCCGGAATTTCTCATGGCTTCGGCAAACATCCTGTAGGCCATATCGGCATACCTTGTGTCGGCGTATTTCGCTTCTTCGGGGAAGGCCACCTGATCGAGCCAGTCTATGAGCTGCTTGTCCATACCCAGACCTCTGAAAGCGAATTGGGGCGCATGCAGATGCAGATCGGTGAAACCGGGGATTATCAGGCAGCCCGAATGATCAACCACCGGATACGCCTTATAGCGCGCCGGGATATCCTCACGGCTCCTGTAGACCCCTCCCGATGCGCCGCTGTCGCATACCAGCCAGCTGTCTTCAAAACAGGCCAGCTCCCGCATATTCTTGCTGTAAATTATGTCTCCGTGGATAATAACCGATTCCGTCATCTTCTGCCCTCCAGAAGGTCTTTTGTCACATTGTCCCTGGTGTAGACCCTTACCTCATTGGGATGTTCGCCATTCTCAACACCCCCTGAAGCCATATCTTCCGCCGCCCTGAGCACAGCCTCCGGTCCCGATTCTATGTCAGATGCTATCTCTCCGTCAAGCACGGCCTTAAGACCCGAATATTGCGCATTGAAGGAGACGATCTTCAGGGCTCCCCCTTCTCCGAAGGAAATGCCTGCATCCCTGAGAACAGACATGGCTCCCAGAGCCATATTGTCGTTCATGCATACGAGGACGCCATTCCCTGTCATATCATCTGTAAGTTCCTTAGCTGCTGCCTTCCCCCCGTCTATGGTGAAATCCCCTGCTGCCGATGCCGCAACCTCAATCCCGGCCTCACCGAGTGTCTCCTCAAGACCTTTAAGCCTGCCTTCCCCGGCTTCGCTTCCCGGAGTTCCTTTTATCACATACACGGGAGCGCCTGACAGCGCTGCCCGGCCGCTCCCTTCTCCCGGATCGATCGAAGCATCCGGTCCGGACAGCCTGACGGCTTCCCCGCCTGCAGCCCTGCCCTCCGCCTCGTAGTCCGGCCCATACCAGGCAGCATATTTATCGGTTCCTTTGATATGGCGGTTTATCAGGATCACCGGGATCCCCGCCACCTCCGCTTCGGCAAGGATCTCCCCCCATTCCTCCGAGGGCAGGGGATCTATCAGGATGCGGTCGCAGCCTGATGCAATAAACTCCCTCACCGCCTCCGTCTGATAAGGGGGATAGTTGTCGGCGTCGGAAACAGAAAGGAGGAAGCCCTTCTCCTTTGAAAAGGCTTCCTCCGCGTAATCCTGTGACAGCGTGCGCCAGTCCGATTCATGCCCGGACTGGGCAAACCCTATGCGTATACAGTTTTTTCCGCAGCCGGTGAGTGAAAAGCAAATGACTGCAAATAACAGATACAATGATAATGAGTTACTTATTACCGGTCTGTCCTTTAGCATCCCGGCTTTCGGATGGTGCTTATCCTCTTTTTTATTCCGGATACGCCGCCTCAAACCGGTTTAACCCTGGCCGTAATAGGCGTTCTTTCCGTGTTTCCGGAAATAGTGCTTGTCCTGTATGACCTGGGGAGCCTTCCCTACCTTGGGCTCGATGGACTCGGTCCACATGGCCATCTTCGCCACCTCTTCCAGCACAACGGAACTCTCCACCGCCTTGTAAGGGGTCTTTCCCCAGGTGAAGGGGCCGTGATTTCTGCAGAGGACCGCAGGCATTGCCTCGGGATCGATCCCCAGCCTCTTGAATTCCGAGAGGATCACAAGTCCCGTATTCTTCTCGTACTCCCCTTCTATCTCATCCTTTGTAAGGCTTCGGACGCAGGGCACATCTCCGTAGAAATAATCTGCGTGGGTCGTGCCGTAGCAGGGAACGTCCCTGCCCGCCTGGGCCCAGGAAGTGGCGTAGGGTGAATGGGTATGGACAACGCCTCCTATGGAGGGGATCGCTTTATAGAGCTCCGCGTGGGTGGGCGTATCCGATGAGGGCTTGAACCTGCCTTCCACCACGTTGAGATCCAGATCTACAAGGACCATTGCTTCCGGAGTCAGATCCTCATAGGGAACGCCGCTGGGTTTTATTGCAAATATGCCCTTCTCCCTGTCTATTCCCGAAACATTGCCCCAGGTGAAGGTCACCAGATGATGCTTCGGAAGTTCCATATTGGCTACATAAACTTCTCTTTTCAGTTCTTCAAGCATGCCTTTCCTCCTTCGCAAAGGATCCGTGTCTGTGCCGATGGCATTATACAGGAAAACCGGCCTGTGTTCAATCCTGCGGAGACTGCCTTCGGCAGCCCGCACAGGACCAGATCAGGCTTTTATTTATCATGAACCGATCTTCAGATTCTCAACAGCTGCCTTTTCCGCTGCCAGACAGGCCCTGTAGGAGACCATGAAGCGGTCGAAGCCCTCGGAATCATTGGGATCCGGCTGGACGGTCTCCCCCTTAGCATCCTTAAAGACTGCCTTATCGAGCCAGTCGGAGAGATTCGCGGTCTCTCCGTTCTTTACCTCAGCGCTGTAAGCTGCCAGAAGAGCTATTCCCCAGGCGCCGCCCTCTCCGGCGGTGGTCATGCAGGTGACGGGGGCCTTCAGGGCTGCTGCCAGCACGTTCTGTCCGGCGCCTTTGGTCTTGAAGAGACCTCCGTGACCCATGAGCCTGTCTACCTTCACATCCTCTTCCCTTGAGAGTATGTCGTTCCCCAGCTTCAGGGCCGCAAGCGAAGAATAGAGGTTCGCTTTCATAAAGTTCGCAAGGTTAAAGGTTGCGTCGGGGGTCCTCACGATCATGGGGCGTCCTTCATCCACCCCGGCGACAGGCTCCCCTGAAAGGAAGTTGTATGCAAGGACGCCGCCGCAATCCGCATCGCCTTCCATTGCATGTGTGTAGATCTTTGTATAGATGTCGGACTTATTTACGGGAACGCCCATGATCTTTGAATACTCTTCAAAAATGTTCACCCAGGCGTTCAGATCCGAGGTGCAGTTGTTGCAGTGTACCATTGCGACCTCCGCGCCGGCGGGGGTGGTCACCACATCGATCTCCCTGTGCACGCCCTTCATGGGTTTCTCCAGGACCACCATGGAGAAAACCGAGGTTCCGGCCGAAACATTGCCTGTCCTCTCCCTTACGCTGTTGGTTGCTGCCATTCCCGTGCCTGCATCCCCTTCCGGAGGGCATACAAGAGCCCCCGGCTGAAGAGAACCTGCAGGATCCAGGAACGCTGCGCCATCCTCCGTAAGAGTTCCCGCATCTTCACCGGCGACCAGCACCTTGGGCAGTATATCCCTTATCTTCCAGGGAAAATTCCTGTCCTTCACCAGTTCATCAAAGCTGTCAAGCATCCTCCTGTCATAATCCTTTGTGGCAGAGTCGATAGGGAACATCCCCGAAGCGTCACCCACTCCCAGGACCTTATTTCCCGTGAGCAGGTAATGAACATAACCCGCCAGAGTCGTGATGAAGGCTATATCCTTTACATGCTCTTCATTATTCAGTATGGCCTGGTACAGGTGGGCGACAGACCATCTCTGGGGGATGTTGTAGGAAAATCTCTCAGTCAGTTCATCCGCCGCCTGTCCGGTAATGGTATTCCTCCAGGTGCGGAAGGGCACCAGAAGCCTCATGTTTTTGTCAAAGGCCAGATACCCGTGCATCATTGCGCTGATGCCGATGCTCTTTAAACCGGTGATCTCCGTCCCGTACTTTTCCTTCACGTCTGCCTGAAGGACCTTGAAGCAGGACTTCAGGCCTGAGCCCACGGCATCCATGGAATAGGTCCAGATGCCGTTCATAAGACGGTTCTCCCACTCGCTCTCCCCCTGGGCTATGGGCGCATTGTCAGCTCCGATGAGAACCGCTTTTATCCGGGTGGAACCAAGTTCGATCCCGAGGACCGCATTTCCGCTTTCTATGAATTCTTTCATATCCATTCTCCTCACGTATTTGTAAGACGCTTAAGTGTTCCCGGAACGGACCGTTTTTCGTCCCGTCGCAAATGAATCCGTCTCACCCTATGGCGATGAATTCCGTCCCCGTGTACTTTGAAAAGGCCTCTATGTCCTCCCGGGTGAGGGCTGTGGACACCACGGAATGGTGGGCTCCTCCGGCCTCGCACCAGGCAGCGGTCCCTCTCTCAAAATCGGGCTTATGACGGAACATGATCCTGGCCACGGGAAGCTTGGGCATGGGCTTGGGCTGTTTCACCAGTTCAATATCCGCGCATATGATCCTGAAGTGATCTCCCATATCCACCATGGTGACCTGGATCCCGTCTCCGGTGATCCCGTCGAATACGAGCCTGGCGGGGTCTTCCTTTCCGCCTATCCCGAGAGGGTGGACCTGTATCTCGGGCTTTCCTGCCGCAAACGCCACCGGGACCTCCAGCATATGGCTTGCCAGCTCCAGTTCCTCGCCAGCCGTCAGATCGTAGGTGTAATCCTCAATAAAGCCTGTGGCTCCCTTCCTTCCCTCAGCCATCTTCATAAGGATGGCTGAAAGCGCCGCGATCTTGTAATCTCCTTCGGGGCCGAAGCCTATGCCCTGTCCCATCAGATCCTGGGCTGCTATCCCCGGGAGCTGCCTCAGTCCGTGCAGATCCTGGAAGGTGTCCGTGAAGGCGCCGATATTATTTTTCTTTATGAACTTTTTGAGGGCGGCCTCGTACTTCGCCTGTTCCCTGACTGCGTTCACATTGTCCGTAGCCATGGTGTATTTTGCTTCATATTCCTTGAGCTGGCTGTCGATCTCCCGCTCCGTGACCTTCTCGACTATGTCCACCAGATCGCCGATGCCGAAATACCTCACTTCCCAGCCGTAGACTATCTGGCTTTCCAGTTTGTCGCCGCCGGTCACCGCAACGTCACGCATATTATTTCCGAAAGTGGCTATCTGGAGTGAATGCGAACAGGCGATTGCCTTGGCAACGCCGGCAAATCTGCGGATCTTGTCCACCACCCTGCCGTTTTTGTAAAATCCGGCAGCCGTCTCATGAGGTATCCCCATTCTGGCAAGGATGAACCCGTACTCCCTGTCTCCGTGAGCCGCCTGGTTCAGGTTCATGAAATCCATGTCTATCTTGTCGTAGGGAAGCTTCTCATTTGCCTGCGTATGGAGATGGAGAAGGGGCTTTCTCAATTCCTGGAGTCCCTTTATCCACATCTTTGCGGGTGAGAAGGTGTGCATCCAGGTGATGACACCCACGCACTCGTCGTCGCACTGGGCTTTTCTCATATCCTGAATGCAGGTCTCGGATGTGATGACTGTGGGCAAAAGCTCTATCCTGGCCAGTCCCTTCAGTTCTTTCGCCAGAAACGCAGTCATCTCCTTTGCGTCCGCCGCCACCTGCTTAAGGCACTCTTCGCCGTACAGGTCCTGGCTTCCGACTATAAAATAGATCTTATCTGCTGCCATAATATGACCCCCTCTTATTTCTTTACCGACATCTTTTTCCTGGCCATGACCACCGACTGGATCACCAGGAAAAGACACAGCATTGCCGCTATGGTGATGCCCGTCCACCAGGCCTGATCCAGACCGGCGCTCGCCACTATGTTCTGAATAGTCCTGAGAGACAGGACTCCGAAGAATGTGCCTATGATATTTCCGACGCCTCCGGTCAGCATCGTGCCTCCGATGATGGAGGAGGCGATAGCGTTCATCTCGGCGCCCTGGGCGTGAGTCGCGGCTCCGCTTCCCACATGCAGGAAATACACATAGCCGCCGATCCCCGCCAGAAGCGAGCAGATGATGTGGGACATGAATTTGGTCCTCTTTACGTTGATACCCAGCATAAGTGCGCTCTGCTTATTGCCGCCCACCGCGTAGAAGCTGCGGCCCAGCTTGGTCCAGCGAAGGATGCAGAACATGATCAGCACCACCAGGAGGGCTATGATCACTCCTATCTCCACGTAAGCGTCCACATATATGCCCTTCTTATTCACCGAGCCAAGCCCGGGAACTATTATCCTTGTGTTCTTGAGGGCCACAAAACTCTCGTTCTGGACGTTGAAGGGGTTCGTGTTCACTATGGTGGTCATGCCTCTGGCAAAGAACATGCCCGCAAGGGATACTATGAAGGGCTGGATATCGAGATAAGCCACCAGGAATCCCTGTACCAGACCGTAAGCAAGACCGATGCCTATGGCGATCAGCATGGAAACCAGGACATTTCCGCCTTTGAAGTCCAGATATACGGCGCAGCACATGCTGATAAGGGCCGTGACTCCGCCGACGGAAATATCGATGCCGCCCGCTATCATGACGGTGCTCATCCCGCAGGAGAGGATTATGAGGGCCGCATTTTCATTCAGGATATTGAAAAATGTCTGAGGCTTCAGAAAGCCCTTTCCCTGAAACACGATAGCGCCGATGTACATAAGGAAGAATACCAGGATGGTGATGGTCAGAAGAAGACTGGTATCTGTCATATTTTTGAATTTCTGCGATAATTTAGACATCAGGCCGCCTCCTTTCTGCTTTCGGCAGAGAGCTTTTTGAACAGCACGCTCATCCTGTCCCTCACCACCGGAGCGCTGAATACCACCAGCATGATCACGACCACGGCCTTGTATGCGGGAAGAGCATCCGAAGGCACGTTGAATTTGAAGAGTGTGGTGGTCAGGAGCTGGATAACGAAGGCTCCGATGACGGAGGCCGCCATATTAAACTTTCCGCCGCTCAGAGCGTTTCCGCCGAGAGCCACCGCAAGGATGGCGTCCATCTCTATATCCTTGGCTATGACCGAATAGTTGATGGATGACAGACGGCTGACCTTGATGAGGGCCGCAACAGCCACACACAGGCCGAGGATGACAAAGGTGAGCCACTTGATGAACACGGGATTCAGACCGTTGAGTCTGGATGAACTCTCGTTGATACCGACTGCCTGGGTATAAAGACCCAGATTGGTGAACTTAAGCACAAGAGTGATCAGGATCACCATGGCCGCCGCGATGAACACCGGCGTGGGGATCGGGATCCCGGGGATGAACCCTCCGTAATACGAGAACTTCGGATCGCTGATGATGGGAAGCTCGTTATTATTTATCCAGGCGGCTATAGAACGTCCGGCCGTATACAGGATAAGGGTCGCGACCATGGGCTGTATCTTGAATATGGCCACCAGCACGCCGTTAAAGGCTCCGAACGCCATGGCTACAAGGCAGCTGATGAGGAACGCCACAAATATGGGAGTCCTCAGGGTGTCGGGGCGGGTGTTGGTCCCGCAGAGCACGCGTAAGAGCGTGCTTCCCGCAATGGCTATGGCAGCGCCAACGCTTATGTCCTGTCCGCCCGAGGCGGCTGTCACAAGAGTCATTCCTATGGCAAGTATGGCGAGCTCGGAACCGTTGTCCAGAACCGTCATGAGATACCCGGACAAAACGGGGTTACCTGCGCTGTTCAATCCCATGGTGATCTTGAAAAATGAAGGATCTGCGATCAGATTGAACAGAAGCAGTATGAGCAGCGCCGTCATGGGTATAAAAATCTGATTTTTATAAATCTTACTCATTCTTCTCTTCACCTCCGGCAATAGTACTCATTATCTTGTTCTGGGTGAGATCCTCTCCGGTAAGCTCGCCCACGACCCTGCGGTCCCTCATGACGATGAGCCTGGAGCAGGTCCTCAGCATCTCATCCGTCTCGGAGGATATGAAGGTTATGCTCATGCCCTCGCTGGCAAGCTTCAATACCAGTTTCTGGATATCAACCTTTGTTCCGACATCTATTCCTCTCGTGGGTTCGTCAAGTATCAGATAGTCGGGATGTGTCAGAAGCCAGCGGGCCAGTATGACCTTCTGCTGGTTTCCGCCGGAAAGTGATTTGATGGGCGTATCCGCTGAAGCAGTCTTAATGCTCAGCGCCTTGATATATTCATCCGCGAACGCGTTGGCTTCGGCCTTTGTGAAGGGCTTGAAGAACCCCTTCATAACCTGCAGCGCGAGGATAATATTCTCTCTTACGGACAGATCGCCTATGATGCCGTCCACCTTGCGGTCCTCGGGGAGGTATCCGATGCCGTTCTTCATGGCGTCAATGGGTTTCTGGATCTTTACGGTCTTACCGTTCTTTTTCACTGTACCGCTGACGACCCTGTCGGCTCCGAAGATGGCCCTCACGCATTCGCTTCGGCCGGAACCCAGAAGTCCGGTGAATCCGTTGACCTCGCCCTTTCTGATATTGAAATCGAAGGGCTTGATGCCTTCGGTGCTGGACAGTCCCTCCGCCTCGAATACCGGCTCCGAGGTCCTGTCGACCGTTTCCCCTTCCTTATCGGTGTTGATGTCGGACAGATCGTCAAGCTCCTTGCCCAGCATCTTTGAAACAAGCTGGAGCCTCGGCAGATCCTTGATCTCATATTCGCCCACCAGTTTCCCGTCCCGGAGAACCGTGATCCTGTCGCATACTTCGTAAACCTGGTCGAGGAAATGCGTGACGAAAATGATGCCGACGCCTCTACCCTTGAGCTCGCGCATCAGCTTAAACAGCTTCTGAACTTCCTGCTCGTCCAGTGAAGACGTAGGCTCATCGAGTATCAGGACTTTACATTCCATATCTACAGCGCGGGCGATAGCCACCATCTGCTGGACGGCAATGGAACAGCTTCCGAGCTGCTGCGTCGCCTGAGCGGGAATGTCCAGGGATCTGAGCAGCTTATCCGCGCCTTCATTCATCTTTTTCCAGTTCTGCAGAACCGCATCCGAACGGCCTATGTACATGTTTTCCGCCACCGACAGGTTTGGACAGAGGGTGATCTCCTGATACACCGTGCTGATCCCCGCGTGCTGCGCATCCTGAGGCGAACGGATATTTACATCATTTCCGTCCAGTTCTATGGTGCCCGCATCCTTTGTATAAACTCCGGTAAGCACCTTGATAAGGGTGGACTTTCCTGCACCGTTCTCCCCCATCAGCGCATGTATCTCGCCCTTCCTGAGGGTGAAATCCACTCCCATGAGAGCCTTGACTCCCGGAAAGAATTTGTCTATCCCCCTCATAGTGAGTAATGCTTTATCAGCCATAGACTACCTCCAAATAAACGGTGCGGCTCCAGCATCGCAAGTATTCACTTTTCTGACGCCTGAGCCGCACCTTGTTTTCATTTATTCTTTTGTTACTGTGTTGTGATCAGATATCAGATACCATAAGTATCAACATCTTCCTGTGTGATGGTAGTGGCATCGAAGCCCTTCTCGTCCATGATGATGGTCTTTTCAGCGATGGTGCCGCCGCTCTGGAGAGTCTTGATAACCTCATCGATGTAAGATGACTGGAAAGGATTGCACTGTCCGTCATAGTTCCAGTTCTGGGCAAGAAGCTCTTCAAGAGCCCACTTGTTGCAGTCAAAGCCCATAACGATGACGTCCTTGCCTACGCCGTGAGAGATGTTGGCCTTGTCAAGAGCAGCAACAGCGCCCTTAGCCATATCGTCGTTCTCTGCATAGATAACGTTGAACTTCGTGCCTGCATCGATAACTGACTGAACGATCTGCTGAGCATTCTCTGCATTCCACTCAGCGGTCTGCTGTGTAACGATGTTCCAGTTGCTCTCTGCCTTAACCTTGCTGTCAAGAGCGCCTGAACGGCCCTTCTGAGCAGCGGAACCCATAACGCCCTGGATGTGGATCACGTTGTACTCGTCAAGGTTCTGGCTTGCAAGCCAATCAACAGCGGTCTGGCCTTCCTTGTCCATATCGGAAACGATGGAAGCTGCGTAAAGGCTCGGATCTGCGTCGATAGTACGGTCAAACAGGATAACCTGGATGCCTGCGTCCTGAGCGTCTTTCAAAACGGTGTCCCAGCCGGATGTATCAGCTGCGGAAAGAAGAAGGTAATCAACGCCGTCCTGGATGAACTTCTGAGCTGCTGTGATCTGCTCGTCGTTCTTAAGGCTGTATGCGAAGGATGCTTCATAACCGTTTGCTGCGGAGAAGGTTTCCTTCAGATCCTTGTCGTTAGCGGTACGATATCCGGACTCGTTCGGATCGTTGTTGATGATACCAACCTTGATGGTGCCGCCTGAAGATCCGGAATCAGCTGCCGGAGCTGCGTCGCCGCCGCCTGATGCCGGTGCGGTTGCTCCGCCACCACCACATGCAGTCAGTCCCAATACCATAGTTGCTGCCAATAATACTGCTAAAGCTTTCTTTTTCATCATTTTTCCTCCCCTTGAAAGAAATATAGGTTAGCGGGTTTCAAAAACCCTTGTTTTGATGAAACCATCATAATTCCTTTTTTGCATAAAAGAAATGAATAAAAATCCCCCGGTGGTGTATTTTTTTATCGCCATCCGGGGGTGTGTTGTGTTTTTTTCAGTCGGGGGTTGATTATTTTACTTTTGCCTTCTTTGCCAGCCCCTTTTTATGAAACAACTTGTCATAGGCTTTTCTTTTTTTGGAAGGAACCCTGACTTTTGCCTTTTTCGGCACGCCTGTAAAAGCCTTTTTGGCCACATTCTTTTTGGTCAGCTTCTTCGTTTTGATAACGATGGTCCGAAGAGACTTGCAGCCCTTGAACATCTGCTTTCCCAGCTTCTTTACGCTCTTTGGGATCGTAACCTTCTTAAGTTTTTTACACCCCTTGAAGGCTTTGGCATATACGCCCATCTGCGTGATCGGATTTTTTGATACCTCTCGCTTCGACCCATAATGTCCCCTCCCCAGTTTATTATTCGTTTTTCGGTTCAGTTTCTTTCATATCGAACTTTTGCGCTTCCTTCATCATTCGTCTCTACGATATTTCAAACCGGACCAAATATTTGATCACTTGTTTATCGGCTCCGTATTCTCATACCCCACGATCCAGAAACTCCAGTATCTCCATCTGCTGATCCGCATGCTCAAACTCATCTAGGATCGGACATGGGATGTGCGGCTCAAAGGCTTTTTCATGAAACCAGGTGCACTGCACCGGATGCATGCCGGCCTGACGGGCTGCGAACAGTTCATTCGATCCGCCGTCTCCCACATACAGACACTCTTCAGCCTGCACACCCAGCTGCTCCGTCATTCTTCGGAACATTTCCTGATCCGGTTTGCAGATTCCCTGCTCGTAGGAGATCAGCGCCACATCAAAATACGGAAATAGTACGCTATCCCTGATCATATCGCGTTCATCGGAAAAGGTATTCGTGATCAGCCCGATTTTGATCCCCCTGTTTTTCAGTTCCCGCAAAAGTTCCGGGGTTGCTTCCGGCATAGCGGAAAAAGTATCCTGCAGGCTTTCCATCCGCTTGGATGCTGCAAGGCAGACCATCTCCTCGGAGTAGAGATCCAGTTTTTTCAAAACAATTCGAAGCCCTTCCTCGATCGTGTACTTTCCGACTGTCCGGTCCTCTTCGATGGCATGCCATTCCTTCCGGAACAGTTGCGGATCCGCGCCCACATCGGCGGCGATATCTTCTCCGAAATAGATTTTTCCGTCAAAGAGAGAGACCAGCGTCTCGAACATATCAAAAACAACAGCCTTGATCATGGATCATACCTTTCTTATACATCACTCATACCTCAGCCCGATCGACTCATCCTTGTGATCGATCCAGTACCTTAAGATATCATATTTATCAGTGGGAAGCTGCGCATTCTCATCTTCCATCAGGGAAATGGTGATCTGATCATTTTTCCATTCAGGGACTTCCGGCTGCTGCCCGTCCCCGATCAGGGCAGGCACCTTCCGACAGATGATATTGGAATGGACAAATACATCTTCCCTTTCTAGCACGTCTTTTGCGAATGCATCCATATCCGTGACCGTCACAGGCAGCACATCCGTCAGGGTAACTGTATCCTCCTGCCCCCGGGAATTTCCTGTCTCACCTGTAAAGGAAGGCGGCATGGTAATGGAAGACGTACAGGCGGCGTTTTCAAAATCCAGCCCGAGTTTTTCCGCCTGCAGTTTTAATACACTGCTGCTAAACTCCTGCATCCGCTCGGATGTATAGATGCTGCCGGTTTCCACATTCACCCAGAAATCAAAAGTCTGTTCGTCGAGTTTATAAGTTCCTTTGACAAAATCCGACATTTCCAGCCTGTCTGCCGCCGGTCTGGTGACATCCGCATAGAGTCCTTGAATGGTTGCTTTTTTTCCGGTCTCCTGAAAGTATTCCTTCATCAGCTGACTGCCGGCCTTTTTCTGTTCACTCTCCCCAGCTACGCAGCCGGTCAGAAGGCAGAGAGAAAGCAGCACTGCCGGGATCGTGGTGATCAGCGTACCGTATGGATATTTATGGCTGCCTGATAGATGCCCTGCTGCATACGACGTAGTTGCAGACTTTATCTTTGCTTGACTATGCACATTCTTACCGGTCATACTGCTTCCTTTTATTCGTACTTATAGACTATCGTTTTTTCGTATCGAATTTTACACTGAGTAAAGCAATCGTTTCCAACTCCATATTTTATACGGGATATTTCTTCATCTGAATAAACCGGAATTTTCCTGTTCTACCTATTTCATATCGGACTTTACAGCCCTTTGATCTTTCTTGAAACGGGTTCAAGAGGGCAGCAGCACCGTCACCCTGGTGCCTTTTCCCTGCTCGGATTCCACATACAATCCGTAGCGTTGTCCGAATTTCAGGCGGATTCTTTCATTGACGTTGTAAAGTCCGAAGATCTCTCCGCTGTCACTCTTTTCAGGCTCCGCCTGCTTCTGATGTCTTGGTATTGCAGGCATGGCACTGACACTTTGTGCCATATTCTCCGCTTGTCCTTCTTCATCCTGCGATGTATTCGCCTTCTCATTTTCCACCCACCGGATGCTGAGCCTCTCATTGATCTGTTTCAGGCGTTCCGGCGCAATTCCCGCGCCGTCATCTTCGATATACAGATACACGCAGCCGCTCTCGGCCTTTCCCGTCACGGTGATGGTCCCGCCGCCGCGGACATTTTTGATCCCGTGATAGAGCGCATTTTCCACGATGGGCTGCAGCGTGATCTTCGGGATCTGAACATTACCCAGTTCTTCCGGCACCTCTACTTTATATTGCAGGATATCCTGATAACGGATCTGCTGGATCTCCAGATAACTACCCACATGGCGAAGCTCATCCCGCACCGTCACGATCTCACGGCCCTGCCCAAGCGAGGTACGGAAAAACTCCGAAAGGCTTTTTACCATGCCCACTACCCGCTGCTGATCTCCGCCTTCCGCCAGCCACACGATGGTATCCAGCGTATTATATAAAAAGTGCGGGTTGATCTGCGCCTGCAAAAGTTCCAGCTCAGCAGTACGAAGTGATTCCTGCTCCGTACGCACCTGGGACAAAAGTTCCTGGATCCGGACGATCATCTCATCCAGGGAAGTAGCCAGAACGCCAAGCTCTGCGCCGCCGGTGATATCGGCCCGTACGGAAAGGTCACCGCCTGCCACCCGCTCTGTTACTTTCGAAAGCTGCAGGACGGGGCTGGTAATGGACTTTGAAATATTCACAGAGATCAGGGCCATCAAAAGGAGCAGCACCACCAGTGCGATACCGATAAAGGTCATGACTCCTGTGTAAAATGTCCGCATCTGGTCACGGACCTGTATCATATCCTGGATCTCATAATAAATGAACTGCAGCATGGTCTCCCGCACCAGAGCCGTTACGATCTGGACATCGTTTTCCCAGATCTCCATGTTGCTCTCGTACTGATTGCCTTCCTTCAGATTGGCTTCGATCCTGTCCGTATAAGTCCCCAGGTTGATCAGGTACTTTCGGATATCCTCAAGTCTCTTGGTATTCTCGGCAGAAAGGTTTTTGGATTCAGACAGCGACTCCACAACCGACTGCGCCTGGGACAGCATTTCCCGCAGGCTGCACTCTTCAAAGGATTTGCTCTCCACGATGACCAGATAGGTTTCATAATCAAAATCGCTTTTGAAATCCAAAGAAAAACTCGATGCCCTCCCGGCCGCTTCGATCAGCTGATCGTAACGCTTTGTCTGCGTCTGCATGGTCACAAGACAGAGGATGGCAAAAACAAGAAGCGGCAGAGATACCACCAGATAGGACAGGCGGATCTTTGCCGTTAAGGACATATCCGAAAGAAGGCGGCTGATACGCCCCCTTAAGTTTTGTTTTTCATTCTGTTTCGCAGTGGTACCGGAATTTGTATTCATCCGCTGCAGCTTCCTTTTGGCTGACCTTGTTTGTTATATCTCATACTATACTAACAGGGAAGGATATATGATCTATCCTGTAAACGCATAGCATTGATATCTGCGTCAAATGATTCATGCAAGCATTATCATTTTACTCATTGCTCGCGGGAATGGACCCCGTCTGCTTACTCCTCAGATGCACTGCCCGACTGTCCCGCGCGGTACTGGGTCGGTGTCATGCCCTGCGTCTTTTTAAACAAAAAGGAAAAATAATGAGGATCTTTATAGCCGACTTCGTAACTGATATCCACGCCTCGCTTTGACGTACTGCGCAGAAGTTCCCGCGCCTTATGCATGCGGAAATCCGTCAGATATTTGATAAAGGTCTTCCCGGTCTGTTCACTGAATACCATGCTCAGATGATTGGGCGAGAAATTCACATGGCTGGCCAGGGTGTTCAGGGAAAGGTCTTCATCCGCATAGTTTTCTTCGATATAACGCTTTGCCTCTTCGATGACGCTTGCATAGCGGTTGCCCACTCCCTGCTCGCGAAGAAGGATCGCTTTTTTCATGGAACGTGTCAGATATTGTTTCGTCGCTTCTTCGTCCCGGATATCTCCGGCTGCCATATCAAAAGCCTCCGCCTCGGATCTGTCGATACCGATGCTCTCCAAAAAAGCGGAAACCGCAAAATACATCTCCGTTGCAAGATACTGGCGGAACAGATTGGAGGCCGCCGCTCCTTCCCCGATACCTGCAAAAAAGTCCCGGACAAACAGTTCCACTTCTTCCGGCTGGCCGGTGTGGAGAAATTCGCTGATCCTTGCGCGGCTCACCTCATTCGGATCGATCTGGGAAAGTGAAAAATCATCGGAAGCGCCGCTGCCTGCAATGGGACCGAAAGAAGGTTCCTCTCCTTCCTGATAATAGTAAATCCCGCTCTTTTGCAGATAATAACGCTTTGCATAAGCAATGGTCGCCTGTCTGTGGCACACGGGCAGTTCCGTCAGTCTGCCGACCGGAAGACCGAAGGCACCGCAATAGATAATATGGGAATAATTCGCTAAAAGAGCGGTCAGTTTTTCCGCGAGCTGTGTCTGCTTATCGGCAAGCTGCTCCTGTGTATCGGCTTTGAGCACCACTGCCAGATCTTCAATATGCTGCTCAAAAACAAGGGCGCCAAGATCGTCTGCGATCTTGTGGATCTGCTCATACACCTCAACCATACTGCCGGAATACTCACCCTGACTGTGATGAGACGACTGCGCCTGAAACAGCATCACGTTATAACAGTCCGCAGAAATATC
>JAEEGL012845626.1_pt1 | contig 17260 bp, 12 predicted proteins | sample 9134231 | NCBI WGS metagenome assembly JAEEGL01 (sample SAMN16246548, study PRJNA631951) | gut metagenome | biome: gut microbiome; feature: rumen; material: fiber-attached | host: Bos | place: Iran: Karaj | collected 2018-10
ACACAATGGAACAATGCATCAATCCGGCCCGATATACCATGATGCCACCCCCGAGAATAAACAGCAGATAAGCGCGGCAGACAGTTATTATAATAATCATGTCTATGGCTCATGGCAACACGGAGGATATGTTATGGGCAATCCGACATTGTTGTCACCGTTGTATAATACATATCTTATGGGGAACAATACACTGCACCAACATTTCAATCGTGTAAATGTTCACCATATAGGTTTCAAGGGAAACCCATGGAGCCAGATAGCATGGCGCATCCTATATACCCACGAGAAGACACTGGGGTCGTACGAGCGACCTGTCATGAATCCCCTGTATGGTGATTTCCTGTTAATGGAAGCAAAGTACAGTCCCAAGAAAGTAAAGGGGTTAAGTATTACTGCATCATACGGACATAATGGGGGTGAGCTGCTGGGAAGCAGTAATGCAGGTATGCTTACTGTTGCCTGGGACGGTTGGATTAGAAAGACAAGATGGTAATGAAAAGGATTTTATATTTTATAGCTATTCTACCATTTATCATGGGGATTTCCAGTTGCGAGAAAAAAGACTGTAACGGAGATCTGGATGGTATGTGGCAGCTTGTTGAATGGACAGGCCCTGAAGGGACTGTCGTGGCAACAAAGGATGATATGATGTTCTATAGCTTCCAGTTGCAAATGATGAGATTTGACAGGACTGCAGCACCAACATTCTTCTGCATGTCCTCGTTTGAAAACCAAGGTGACAGGATTCGTGTCTATCGGCCCATAACCATTGATCCGGAAAACTCTGGACATGACAAGATATACGAAATGTCTTACCTTGCTCCCGTAGGTGTCCCCGAGGACGGCGTGATGCACATTGACAGACTTACACCTGGCGAACTCATCTTAAGCTGTCCCTCAACAGGAGTCTTGAAATTTAGGAAATATTAATTCTTTTCACAATATTTACGGGGTGATGTTACGTTATATGTATATATAACGCAGACGGTCCATGGGTGAATATATTTATCTCGTTACAGCTTTTGCAATTTCTGTCACGGCTTCAATGGTAATGATGCCGTGGATTTTGCGTTTGTGTCATAAAAACGGTTTGTACGACTCCCCCAGTGCACGAAAGGTTCATAAAAGCCATATCCCCAGAATGGGTGGTGTCGTATTTGTGCCGACAACGGCATGCGGACTGGTCATAAGCCTGATGCTCATGACCAACAATACGGATATCTCAGATAATATCAAGGTAAGTACATTATTGATCGGCATAGGCTTGCTGGTGATATATTTGATGGGCATCCTCGATGATATGTTCGGCCTTTCTGCAAATCTCAAGTTCGTTGTACAGTTTGTAGCAGCATTGGCTTTCCCTGTATGTGGTTTGTATCTGGACAATCTTTACGGATTATGTGGATTATATGAGGTCAATCAATGGGTAGGCTATGCATTGACTGTCTTTTTAGTAATGTTTGTCGTAAACGCTGTCAACACCATTGACGGGATAGACGGATTATGTGCGGGACTTAGTATTGTTGCGTTGGCAGTCTATACATATTTCTTTCTTGAAATACACAATTATATATTCTGTCTGTTTACATGTTCATTAATCGGATCCCTGGCGGTATTCCTAATGTACAATATGTTTGGCGATATCCAAAAGGGAACAAAGACATTCATGGGCGACAGCGGAAGTCTTATGCTTGGCTTTACATTGTCATATCTTGGCATAAAGCTTAGTATGACATGTGCCAGTATAGCTCCTCCCGCACAGGGCATTCTTATCCCGTTCTCCGTATTGGTAATCCCGACATTTGACCTGGTACGTGTCGCTATTGGACGGATGGTGAAGGGGATTCATCCATTTCACCCCGACAAGACCCATATTCACCATCTGTTAATTCGCAATGGTCTGTCCCAGTATACAGCAATGTCATCAATCGTTATTTCAGATATAATACTCATTGCCTTGAATCTTGCATTGTGGAAATGCGGGGTTTTGATAACATGGATAGTACTTCTGGATGTCCTGCTCTATTCATTTGCTGTTATAATACTGTTCAAGGTAATGCCGGATCAGGTCATTTCTGAAATGGAGACAAGCCATCCTGTCGAAGATGTCAATGTTTATGAGACTGACAATATAAAACCATACATCCGTCCTAATCTGCAGGCCAATGACATAAAGATATCTGTAATCGTTGCAACATACAACAGTGCAGATACACTTCCAGATACATTGGACAGCATTCTGCGCCAGACATACCAGAACTACGAGGTGGTCCTGTGCGATGGTGCATCACAGGATGATACTATGAAGGTCGTCGAACGCTATATTTCGCTGTTTGGAGGGCGCATGAAGGCGGTCAGTGAGAAGGACAATGGCATATATGATGCAATGAACAAGGGCATAGAACGTGCTACGGGTGATATAGTAGGCATCCTTAACAGTGACGATTTCTACACATCGGACGATGTTCTGGAAAGAATCGTTGCCACATTTAAGAGCATACCGTTGCTCGAAGCCGTATATGGAGACGTACATTATGTGAAACCCAATAACCTGAACCGCCCCGTACGTTATTATAGCAGCAGGTATTTCCGTCCACGTAATATGCGTATGGGCTTTATGCCTGCACATCCGTCATTCTATTGTCTGAAGGAATTGTATTCGACATACGGCAAATATCGCCTGGACTATAAGGTGGCTGCAGATTTTGACCAACTGTTCCGGTTGCTGTATATTCATCGAATCAGAGCGAGGTACATAGATATGGATTTCGTAACCATGCGTACCGGTGGTGCCAGCAATTCAGGACTTAAGAGCCACTTGCAGATTGTAAGGGATCATGCCAAGGCAATACGCTCATACGGATGTCAGGTTAGCTATATTCTATTTTCGATCAGGTATATCTACAAGAGCATGGAAGTAATCTGCAGCAGGATAAAATATCTTTTTGACCGATGAAACGCGTATTGATGATAGTTCTGCTTCTGTACGGTATCATGTACTGCAGTGCAAGAGAATACCTGTTCATGAACGGAAGTAGTGACTATTCGATTGTCATATCCGAGGATGCTTCTGTAACGGAAAAAACAGCAGCACAGGAGTTTCAATATTATCTCGGGCATATTGCGGGTGTAAAACTTCCCATTACAACCCAAACCACATTCAGGATGATACGTATAGGCTGGACTCCTGATTGCGGCGAGCCACGTCCCAGGCATGATGACCAGTCCTTCCGATATTACACAAAGAACGGAAATCTGTATATATATGGTGGCAGCGATTTAGGTTCGATGTATGGTGTATATGCGTTTCTGGAAAATGAACTCGGAGTAAGATGGTACACAAGCGAATATACCAAGCTGCCAAAACGCAAATCATGGAAACTGCCACGGCTGGATGTTTCTGAAACACCATTTATACAGCGAAGATTAGACTTTTATTACGATGCCTTACGCAATCCGTCTTGGTGTGCGCACAACAGGCTGAATGATATTAATGCTGTCACGAACTGCAAATATGGGAATTATTCAGGGTATTGGGGAATACATACCTTTTTTACCCTTATACCTCCAGAAAAATATTTTGTTTCCCACCCCGAATATTTTTCTCGCAGAAATGGGAGAAGAATAAAAGATGGGCAGTTATGCCTGTCTAATCCCGAAATGCTTACACAGCTTGTCCGTAATCTTCTGTCAGTAATCAGACAGAATCCCGGATACTGGTGCTACGATGTCTCTCAAATGGATAACGAGGATTACTGCCAGTGTCATAGATGTCAGGCCCTCGCAGAAAAATATGGCGGGCAGAGCGGACTTATGATATGGTTTGTCAACAAAGTGGCAGCAGAGATTGGCAAGCACTATCCAGATGTCGTGCTAGGAACATTTGCATATATGTATACGAGACATGCACCACAAAATATAAGGCCATCCAAGAATGTGGTTGTACGTCTATGCAATGTGGAATGCTGCTTTGCTCATCCCATGAACTCCACTACATGCGCTGTAAACACGGATTTTATCGATGATCTGTATGCATGGAGCAGATTGACGGAGCATATATATATATGGGATTATGCCGCAGATTTTGTAGAATACCATACACCTTATCCCAATTTTCGTGTCTTGGGTTCCAATATCCGTACATTTGGAGAAAACGGAGTCGTCGGTTTGATGGAGGAAGGCTCTCATGATTCACCTTGGAGTGAATTTTCCGAACTTCGTCAGTGGATTCTGGCAAAGCTGCTGTGGAATCCTGATGAGAATGTCGATGTCCTTGCCCGTGAGTTCTGTATGGACTATTACGGCAATGCAGGAACGGATATTTTTGATTACTGGGAGAGTATACAGGATCAGGTTACTGATGATACACATATCCATTTCAATTCAAGATCCAGGGATATGTGTTATTCGGATGATTTTATCGAGGAATGGGTCCTCAAACTGGAAGATACTGCAAAGCGATGTGAAAATGACTCGATAGTCAACAGGCGCGTAAAGCGTGTACTTGCCCAGCTGTATTTTGTATATGTCTGTCGTCACTATGCAGCATCAATGGTTAACGGACGATACCGTGCCCTTAAGACGATACTTAGGGATGATCCGGCAATTGTAAGAGAGAATAACTATGATTTGGACAGGTATCTGATATCCTCAGGCTACACATGACTGACATGGTTAGCCGTTTCCTTATGTCTGATAATACCTCTATTTGTCTTTATCTGCCGCAAATCAAAAAGCCATGGTAGGAACCGGTTAAGGAAATAGGTGGCACACACAGCTGTTGTAATGGATATCAGAAACACAAATATGAGTCCAACCAGGCTCCTATCATGCATCATCAGATTCATAGCCATTCCAACAACAGTTGGTAGTGCTCCGCTCATAAAATAAATACCAATTGTATTTCTTCCGATATAGCTGAGTATCGGTAGAGTTGGTAGATATTTGCATAATTCAATAAGAATCAAGGTGCCGGTCAAGCTTATTGCGACTCCAGGAATATTAATGTCCTGCATGGATATCAGGACATGAAAACTACCTGGCCAAAACCAAAGGGTACCTATATATAGAAAGACAAGTGCCAGCAAACTGCGGAAATTAAGATATCTGCCAATGTTAATTTCGTAACGCCAGTATAATCCACCAAGGACCAGAAGAATAATGGATAACAACCCTTGCCTGTATTGCCATGGAAAAGACATCGTCACATCAGGTGATGGATATAGATATACCAAGCTAAGTCCTAATGTAAAGCATATGCTGCAGAACAAGACATAGAACCATATGTTTTTTACCCTGCTTAGCAGCATTATGGCAATCAGCAGTTCCGCAATAGCCAATGCCGAGGTAAACCAGTATGTACAGCCGCCAACGGTTTTAATAAACAGAGCCTGCATATTATATTCCCTGCCACGCAAAACATGTGCTGGCAGGAATTCAATTAAAGAGAACAGAACAGTTGGTATTACAAGGCGGAAAAAAATATTGCGAAATAATTTTTCGGTATCCCCATTACTGGAAAGTTGCTTTCTAAACAAAAGATAGCCAGATACAAAAAAGAATGAATTTACATAGAAAGGGTGAATGAAAATATTCATGTTATCCATCATATACCCATAATATAACTGGCTGTGTACCAAATACACGAGTATCATGGATATAGCCTTCGTAAAGTTTATCCACAATATATCTTTGCCGGTTTGTTCCTTCTCCTTCTCCATATCCGTTTATACTGTGCGATATCTCTTTATAAAAGCTTTAAGCAAAGAAGCAACTATTCTTGAAGCATAGAATTTGAAATCATTGTGCTTGATGTCTGCAAGATACATGCGAAAGTATATCCATGCGAGTGATAGGGCCATTCCTATCTGTTTTCTTGTAGAAAGTTTGGCGCGTGATGCAGAGTTGTCCCTTTTCCTGACGCTATAGACAGCATCCTCAGGTGCCAGTACAATATGTTTAATCCTTTTTGTCAATTGAGTAATAAATACAGAATCTTCACCAAGTGACAGAGTTGTGTCGAACCTGTTCCTTCCGATTAATTGCATTGGCAGCGACTTTCCACCTACAGCTGACAGAAGACGACGTCCGGAGAAAAGAGTCAGAGGCCTGTTACTGATTTCTTCCCGTGCAATATCATATGCTTTGGTCAGATTTGTATGGAATTCTTCGCCAGTTACATCGTCAAACAATCTTAAGCGTGCAGCTACGACAGTATCTTCCGATGAAGAGTTTACCATTCCCCCTACATATTCAGGAGAGATGATATCATCGTCATCAACAAACAGAATGTATTCTCCACATGCTATGTCAAGAGCCATATTGCGGGCATTGGAAACACCGGGAGCATCCGTTTGTATAAGGTGTACATTCTCCTTTACGGGAGCTTTTTCCTCAATATACTTTACAAGTTTATCCTTATAAGGCTCACAGCATCCGTTCAAGACGATAATTAGTTCAAGGTCGCTTGCAGGAAACGTCTGGGCAAAAATGGAATCCAGACATTCGTATATATAAGCCCTGGGCTTGTATGTTGGTACGATGACACTTGCTTTGTACATGCTCATATTGATTTATTCCAAAAAGTCATAGGTCGGAGCAAGCGATTCGACAGATGCAGTACATCCAAGCGAACTGTTTTCCATAAGTTTCTTGCACAGGCAGACAAACTCCAGCGCATTGGAAAATATGGGGTCATAATTGTAGAAGTTCCTGCAGTATTCCAGTGAAGGGTGACTATATATCATAGTCCTTTTCTGGTTTGCCACACATTCAAAACTGACTCCGCTAACCTGTCCTGAAAAAGATTCCGGGTAAGATAAAAGTATGATGTCTGACAAGGCAAACACATTCTTGTATTCGCTGAAATCAATCATCGATGGAAGGTATACGATATTATTATGAATGATTTTCATGTCATCATCGCTTTCCTTGAGAAGAATGCGTATGTTATTTTCTTCGATGAAATGCAGGACATTCCGGTCCGAAAGAACATCTGCGATAAATTTACAGCTTATTTTTGCCGAAGGGTGGAAGATGGTCAAGCCCGGGTTATTTGTAGCATCAGTTTTGTCATCGAAGGCTTCCGCACATCCATGAGACGTAATGTGATACGAGGTAATCCCTGCTTCCCTTAACATCTCTCCCATGTGGTTGTTGAATACAAGAAACGAATTTTTCTGGGCAATCCTTTTACACAGCCAACGTTTCAGCCGGCTCTCCCTTAGTCCGGCTGTCCTATGCATGAAAACATACATTCCACGTGCAGGTGGCAATGTCCATAAAGAAATCTCGTCGCAGTATCCTATAATGACACTGTCGTATTTCCTTATATTTACCATCAACTTGATCAACAGCAGCGTAATAATAAAAGACAAACGGTTTATAATAGGATGCCCATTGCGGTATTTCAGTACAGTAGGAATTATATAGTCATACATTTCACGGGGGTAGGGCAGATGCCTATACATATACTGGTGCAAGACTAGACGAACATCAGCTCCAGTCGCCTTTAGGGCATCAATCTGAATACGGTTGAAGTTAACGTGTCCAACCTGAAGGTCATAGTCTATATAAAGAATCTTTTTCATGTGAACAACTGGTATCCGTTTACAGTATAGTGCAAATCTTCATTACGTTTCCCAATTACCCGGGCAGGTATTCCACCGACAATTGCGTAGTCGGGCACATCCTTTGTAACTACGGCACCTGCACATACGACAGCTCCCCTGCCTATATGTACGCCAGACAGTATGCTGCTGCCAACCCCAATCCATACATAGTCGTCAATACGGATAGGCTTATATATGAAACAGAAGTCCGATGACCTGTGATTATGTGTGCCAGTAAAAATATTGACCCTGTGGGATATTGACACGTTGTTGCCAAGCACAACCCGTCCCCTCGCATCTATGGTGCATTCACGGTTAATGTGGCAGTGTTCTCCCATCTCCACAAGGTTGGCATTCATGAAATATGTGTCCTTGGAGACGAAACTCCGATTCCCTATCTTCATGCCCAACTTTCTGAACACGAAGCGTCTTATGCACCAGAAATGAATGTGAGGTAGGACACTGTTTACGACAAATTCCAGCAGTAAGGCACGTATAAAGGTGTACATCCATGTATTTACGAATACAGTCAGAATCCACTTCCGTGCAAAGAACAACCACGCTTTGAGCGAAAAACCGTCCTCTGTTGCAATACGGTAGTTGAACTTTATGTTTTTGTATAAATCGGATGATGTACCTTCTTTCTCGTACATCTGTACAACATTATTGATTCTTTTGAAATGCACCCCTCCCATATACATCCTGCGAATCATATGCCAGTCCAGCGCATACCCGAACCTTTCCTTCAGTTCGGGCTGGTACATATAATTCCTCTGTATTTCAGCGCGGACGAACGAACTTCCATGCCTGTATACTGGCACGTAATCCATCTTGGTTATATCCTCATCCGACTGAACCAGATGCTGTGCGCCGTCCTCATGTTCAATGCTGTCTCCGTATATTACGTCAATACCTGCGTAGTCCTTATTGGCAAATATCTCTTCAAGAGTGTTTCCTGAGATAAATACGTCTCCGCTGTTAAGTACGTTTATCCAATCTCCGGTACAATGGGCAATACCCTTGTTAAGAGCATCGTATATGCCGCCATCACTTTCCGAACACCACCATGCAATCCTGTCTGCGTATTCTCTTATGATATCAGCGGTTCCATCGGAACTTCCTCCATCAATGACAATCAGTTCTTTCTCCTCCCACGTCTGAGAGAAGAAACTGTCCAGAGTCCGCCTGATTTGCCTGACATCATTATACACTACGGTAATTACACTAATCCTATTCATTCACTAATCGTCACTTTCCATTTTGTAAAAACGATGAACGCTCTCCTCATATGATCTGCATCCGAACAGATAATTCTCGTATTCGTACAGGCCGCTTACATTGTATATGCTCGTTTTTACCAGACAATACATCATCACGATAGTGCAGAACAAAACCTTGTTGTTCTTGAAGAAGAACACTTCAGGCAACTGATAATATATCATCCAGTAACCAAAAACCACCAGCATGCCCAGACGCAAACTTACAGTGGACATCTCGTTAAAGAAAAACAGGATTGCCAGATATAGCAAGAGAGCATTTATGTAGATGCGGTTTTTGGGATTCATCTCCAACAGTTTGCCATAGTATCCAAACACCAGCAACCCTGTTGCCATACGTTCAAAGAAACCAAGCGAGAGAGTCTTTGCTTCGTCCAACTTACCATATATGCCAATCATTATTTCAATACGCGAATCATTGCCCGTTGCCATAGCAATCAGCGGCGAAAGCAATTTACCATGCATCAAGAAGAAAACCGCACCAGAGAGAAAAACTCCCAGGAACACCCATCTATTAACTTTTAAGTTCAGAATCCAATATAGCGGCAGATATACGATACTGGAGATATGGAACGTCAGGGCCAACAAGCACATCAAGAAATATTTTACAGGTTTCCTGTCTTCGATATACTCCAGTGCATTCAGAATAATCAGGATCGATATGGAATTTCGCATTAGATTTATCAGCATCTCATAACCAAAGAACGAAAGGAATAGAAGCAGGAAGAATGGAACGTTAAGCCCTCTTTTCAGCATGAACCTAAACAGTAATACACAGCAAATAGTTGTTTGGATGACCTGAAACAGGATATAATCGTTATAGATGTGTTTTACAAAGATATTAAGCAACACATACCCAGGTTCGTAGAAATGCTCATTTCCTCCCATGAAAGGATTGATTTCAAAGTCATACATCGTCATATCCTTGAACAGGAGATAGTAATTTTGCCAATCATGCCATATAAATCCCCTGAATCCGAAAAAGAAGATGAAATATAGAAAACAGGCAATTGTAATCAATTGACGATTCCTGTCACTACCCCTGTTGTAGAACAGGGCCATAATAGACAACATGGCAGAAGTTGCAGCATATGGAAGGAAATACATCATTTGTTTTCTATATACGACTCGGTTAGGTTGAACTATTTATTCCATATTCCTTTGGCTTTTCTCTCAACGAGTAGCCTGCACTGGTATAAATGTGTTACGGACATAACGACATATGCTACAGCCATTGACAGAGATATTCCTATTATACCATATCTGTCTTTTATAACAAATACCGCCACAAGATAAAACATAGTGGTTAGTATGGAACTGATAATCTGTACACGAATTTTATTTAGTCCGTTAACCAGATATGTCGCGCAGTTATTCAGGTTGAATGTGCAGACATATAGCAGAACACAGGATGATATGGCAAATGGAATTGTCACACTGTCTCCTACCCAAATTCGGAAGAACCACCCACTCAGAGCCAGAACGACAAGTCCCAGAATGACACTTGCACACCACATCATCAGGGATTTCCTGAAGGTCCTCCTTATCCATTCGTAGTCTCCCTTGGTCGCAGCATCCGTATATGCATTCCATAGAGGGGAAATCAGTATGGTATAGCCAATGACAAGCACGTTGAACAGTTTGTAGGCTACGTTATACACCGTAACTTGTTCCGGTCCGCAGTAATGAGAGATAAGAACATTGGCGGAACCGAAAATTACAAGACAACTGGTAATCTGAATAACAAAGAATCCCAGTCCCTTGGAAACGATACGCCTGGCAGTTACAGTATCTATATGCTGTATAGATGGTTTCAACTGCGGATACCTCCTCAATAGCGGGATTATTGCCAACAGGAACATTAGAACGGGGATTCCCGTAAATGCAATCACTACGTAAACGAGGGACGGCTGCGTTGTCTTGGTCAGCACAAACACAGCAAGTAACGACAGTACATTGCCGAGAAAGATAATAAAATCATTTACGGCATATCTCTGCATCGCGATATATACCATACCGATATTCTTCACTACAAACTGTACCAGGGAGAATACCACAGCTATTGCCAGGACATCAGAAAGATAATGGCCATCTATTCCATGGGCGTTTAATGCACGGTTCAAGTCTAACAGATATACGGCAGGCACTGCCACGCAGCCAATAAGTATGGCTATCATGGAAAGAATCACCATTGCTGTACTGAAATATGTGCGCGCCTTGTCGTAGTCCCCTTTGGAAACTGCCTCCGCGAGATAGTTGCGCATACCGTTTCCAAGTCCAACGTCAAAAAAGGCAAACCAATATATTATACTGGTCATTGCCATCCAAATTCCGTAGTTCTCGGTATTCAGGTAGTTTATCGTAATTGGAACAACGATGAGTGAGCATAGCAGCGAGCAAGCCTTCATCAGACCTGAAAAAAAAGTGTTCCTGACGACATTCAGTGTTCGTGCGTCCTCAGATTTCAACTTTCCTGTTAAAATACCTACTACGGGAAACATGACCCTCCTAAGCTACTTGAAAATTATCCTCAGACTTTGCATTCCACAGATGTTTGGTAGCAACGCGTACCGAATAGACAAATCCAAACATGAAAGCAAACAACAGTACGGTTACTGACCTGGGTCTGCTGCTTGGTCTATAAGGAATCTTGGCACTTTGGATAATAGTGAATGCCGGGGTGAACTCCTGAATTTTTGCCTTTGCCTGATCACGCATCTTCATCATTGTTGCATAGGTTGCATAGGCGTTGCTCATCTCTTGTTCCAATGTTGACTGAGTCGAGGAAACAGATGAGAGCACTGCATCCATGTGGCTGTCTGCAAACGACGTATAGGCCTTTTGAGCTGTGTTAAAGTTCTTCTCTGCCTCCTTGACCATTTTGTCATAGTATTCGTAGTCAATCCGGGCCTTGTGGGTGCGGTATTCCGTAATGTAGTCCTGCAGGCGGGTCTGTAGGGTGTCAACCATTATGGCTGCAACCATCGGGTCCTGGTCAGTGAACGAAATGGTTATTTCGCTGGTTTTCTTGTCAACTGTACATGTAATATTCTTACCTAGGCTTTCACACAACTTTGCGTCAAATGTTGATATCCTGTAAGAATCAACGAATCCCTCTCCGCCTCCTTTCGCAACGACATCCGGTTTAGCCATCTTGTTTTCCAGCCAGATAGAAGGATATGCCCAGAAAGGGAATTTGATGTCCTTCATCAGGTGGTCCAGATACGTGCGTGTGTTGTTGTCGTCAATCAAACGTACTTTTACGTCAAACAGCTGATGAGTAAAGTCGCTGGATACGAAAACATCCGGATAAATTTCGGGATAGATAGCATCCATAGATGATTTCTTGCCCAGATCAATACCAAAGTTCGAGGCCATATCCGCCAGCGAACTTGCCATTCCTGTTCCTCCGGCAGAAACCTCTGGCGCAAGGACTACCGTTGCCGTGTAGGCACGTGGCGTGTTTAATGCAACGACAACCCCAACAACTCCGCCAATACCCGTAAACAGCAAAAGTCTTTTCCAGTTACGTAAAACAAGGAGAGCAAGGGCTACGACATCAATTTCATGGCCCGAAACAATCTTTTTGCTATTCATATAAAACGATGTTCTGAAATTATTTTTTTACTACGTTTAGCACAGCTACAATTACAGCGGCAAGACTTGCTATGCCACTGAAAATTCCAATCTTTTCAGCTGTATTCATCTTCTTTTTCGAACTTTTCTGCGGAACTACGATATTCATGCCCGGCTGTATGTCACGAACCGAGTTGGCATGCAATTTGGTAACTGCCCCCGACTGGCTGATTCCATATATTCGGGACCGTTTGGCATTATCCGTAAACCCGCCCGCATTGTTGATATAGTAGTACAGGTTTCTGCCCTTTTCGTATGATATACCCGTGGGTTGCATGACCTCGCCGCTGACTGTTATCACATTGTTATGTTCCATGACATCTAGGAAATCATATTCCCTCAGGATTATGTCATGCTCACTTCCCGGGTATTTCATAGCCTTTTCCAGGTCGATGGAAACGGTATAGTTGGTCGCCCTCTGCTTTTTCAGTACCAGGATAGAGTCGGCCAAGGTGGCATTGAACTCGTTCCCCTCCTTCATACCCTCGGTCAACATCTCGATTTGTGCCTCCAGGTTTTCCCTGTTACGCTGTTCGACCTCGGTGTAGTTCATTTGTCTTGTCAGCCTTGCTGATTTAATGTTGGCTGATGACGTAAGTCCACCCGAAGCCTTGACAAGGTCAGACAATCTGTATTCTTTCGTGTTCATCGCATATTGGCCTGGGAAGTTGAACTCTCCACGTGAGTAAACAAACTGATGAGCCGTATAGCCAGGACTTTTACGTACGACGACATGATCATAGGGCTTCAGTATAAATGTAGTATCACTTATGATGTTGAAGGATTCGTCCAGCGAGAAGGTAAACGTCTCACTCTTGAATTTCTCATTCTTCGTAGCCTTGGGGTCAAGAATCCGGCGGAAGACATCTATTTTTGCCAACGAGGCAGATTCATTCAGGCCTCCGGCCTCAATTATCAAATCCCTGATTGTCGTATTGTCACTGAATGGGTATTTGCCCGGATAGACTACCTCGCCCGAAATCTGCAGCTCACGCTCCCCCAGCATATCAGTCTTATTGGGAATGAACAGGACATCGTTGTTCTTCAGCGGAACATCACTTGCCGTACCGTTAATTATACCCATAATGTCAACACTGACCATTTCCAGAGACAAATCATCCTTCTGGCGATGTATAATGGCACGCTCGGTATATGCATCCTCGCTCAGTCCGTCAGCCGCAATCAACAGGTCCTTGACAGTCATGATAGTTCCACCCAACTGGAATTTGCCAGGATGCTTGGCAGCACCACGGACCTCGATAATATTGCTGAAACGCGCACGGATGCTGTCAATTTCCACCCTGTCCTCGTCGGCAACCTTGAATGCATTCATCTGGAATTCATCAATTGTGTGAATGCTATACTCCGTACCGGACTTGCGCAGCAGGCGCAAAGTCTTGGTATAAGCGTCGCCATTGAATCCTCCACAATATTTGATCAGGTCCCCAACCGTCTCAGTCCTCTTCATCTCATACCACATCGGGCGCTTGACATTACCGCTGACCTGAACCAGACAGTCGTATGCACCCACCACGATAACATCGTTGTCCCGCAGTCGCACGTCACCGCTCGCGTTACCGTTCAGCAGATAATCATATACGTCGATGCCGGCAATCTGATGGCCATTGCGATACACCTTTATATCACGTAAGGTACCGATATTGCTAATGCCACCTGCGGTATATAGGGCATTAAATGCACTGGACAGGCCCGAAAGCGAATAAGTCCCAGGCCTCTTTACCTCGCCCATAACTTGTACCTGAATCGTTCGCGTATCAGTAACAGACATATCAATACTGCTGCCAGCATACCGTGCACCAAGCCTGTTCCTGATAGCCGCCTTTGCTTGCGATACACTCATCCCCGCCAACTTTATCTGTCCTACATTCGGTACTACGATATATCCGTCCGCAGAAATAGTCTCGTTCACGCTCTGTTGGCTTGCCCCCCATACATTAATTACAACCTGATCCCCAGGTCCAAGAATATAGTTCTGCGGTGTAGCCATATTGCCACTTGCCTGGAAAGTCAGGTTGGTCGAAGAAAAAATGTTACGACCGAAAACCTGACGCTGTTCCTCCTCGCTCGTTTCCGCAATGTCGTTGGACATATCCTCGATTGTCGAATTGTTCAGCGAGGTATCAGCCCCCGTTTCCATTTGGCGCGTTTTCGTCGTTGACGTGGAGGTCTCATCGTCCGTGGTTTTCAATTTGCTGTCCCCCTTCTTCGAACTCATCTCCTCGGACTTTTTCATATGTTCAGCCTTACGCCGTACACGTTGTAACTGTACTGTTGTTACACCCTTTTTTATCAGATCGGTGACAATTTTCTGTTGCGAGGTACCCTTCTCGTTCTCCTTCAGGATGTACTGCATTACCTGATCGTCTGTCATGGAACTCTGGGCGTAACAGGTAATGCTGATTACCAGTAAGGCTGCTAGTGAAATGATTTTGTGTTTCATATGTTTTTGCTGTTTTCTTATGCGTACGTGTTACATATAACGCGCGTATATGACGCATTATTGTACAAAAATAGTACAAATAATCCACAATGCCCAATTAAATGTGGTTTTATCTCCAATTAGCATTGCCATCTGAAAAAAAGTTGATGAGTTTGGGCTTGGTTTTCATTAAAATATTGTATTTTTGTCCGCAACATCAGGGGCTGACATGGATTTGACAGCAGGATGATGTGTTATGTAAGCATGCAGAGAGTTGGTAGCCACTCTCTATAATCCCTGACTTCCAAAAATTTAATTGGCGAAAACACTTACGCTCTCGCTGCCTAAACGAAGTACAGTAGTTTACTGGCCTAATCCCGGCACCAGGTGCTGAGACGAGACATCGCTCAGAAGCTGTTGTTCCGAAGCGTCTGATCAAGCGGTGCAGGAAAATCGGGAATAGTTGACAGAGACGTTTCTATCTGTCGATGAAATCTATAGAAACTAAGGTTGTAGTTGGTGGTCCAGGTCTTGCTACAGCACGAAAACACCAGTCTGGAATAAGCATGTAGAAAGCGTAGGATGTCCCTGTTTGGACGAGGGTTCAATCCCCTCCAGCTCCACTTTTTTATGCCTATTGTTGTTTCGTATATTTGTGTAATGAAACAAGAATTACTGAAACGGGAAGTCGAGCGGACGGCAGGATATCAGCTTAGGACGGCAGGTGACTTCGAGCAGTTGAGCCAGTTGTTACTGTCGCATGTCCGCGAAAGCCTGTCACCCACCACGTTGAAGCGCTTTTGGGGGTATCTCAGGAACGAGAAGGTACAAATACGCTCTCATACTCTGAATGTCCTCTCACGCTTCGTAGGCTACCGTGATTACGTCGATTTCTGTGCGCAGGCAGAACGGCTGGATCAGGTGCAGAGCGGCATAATTTCAAGCAACAGGATAACAAGCGAAGACCTCAGGAGATGCCAGAAACTGATTATAACATGGCGTCCCGACAGAAGGATACTGGTTAAGCATAATGGAGGAGGACTCTTTCAGATATTAGAGGCGCAGAACACCAAACTATGCGTGGGTGACACATTCCGATGCCATTTGATGATTCAGCACGAACCGCTTTACATGGATCAGGTAGTACATCAGGGAATGCCAGCTATGACCTATGTAGCAGGACAGAAAGACGGCGTTACGGTTGAGATTTGCCAATAGTGCGGGAACGTGGTGGTGAGGTCGGAATTTTTATAAAACGTTCCACCCATGGATTATTATAGCGTTCTATAATATATTCAACTAATTCCTGATCTTTAATCATATCGTATTGACTCCACGTTTTACCGCAGATACGATTAAACTGCATTTCGGTTGGAAAGTTATAGTATGTCTGATAGCTAAGAGTATCCAGTATTTTGTGATGTTTGACTGACAATGGCCCCAACTTGCTATCAATCTTCCTTTTTTCCGCCCTAATGTATTCCTCGCGAGCCTTGATTGTTGCGAGCTCATCTCGCTCTTTGTCTTCGAAATATTTCAATCTGGATTGCAGACTGTCAATTGCCGGATGAGTTGGCACAGCTGCTACAACCTTCTCATTGCCATCCATTTGCTTTAACTGAGACTGCAGGCTGTCAATCATGAATTGGGTGGCCAGAAGGTTCTCGGTGTTCGTCCTGTTTTGTAGGTTGATATGCTGAAGCGAATCGTTCAGCACCTGCATCTCGTCCTGATGATGCGCCTCAGTACGCGATAGACCGATGAAATATATACCTATAATCAAGCATATCAGACAAATTGCAGCAGCTATCCGTCCCGGCCAATGCCAGCATCGGTGCAAAACCCTCTGTACAGCAGAGATGTCCCTGTAGCGCAGATTTTGTGGAGCACGACATCTGCGGGCAACCATTTCCGTCAGCAACCCCAGTCGCAACTCATGCAGTATGCAGCCCAACGAATAAATGTCCGAAGGACCATCGGGAGCCATATACCCCTCAGTACCGGCTGAAGCCTTCAGTATCGCGTGGCTACTAGTGTCAGAAAACCCGAAATCAATCAGTTTCAGACACTGACCGTAATGCGTCAACATTATGTTTGACGGCTTCAGGTCGCGGTGCTGCGTTTGTCTGCTATGGACATACGATACGGCTTCCATTAGCATGTCCGCCACTTGACGACGTTGCTTACCAGTCGGTTTCGCCTGCGAAAGCCACTCCCTCAGCGTCAGGCCATCTATCCACTCCATCACGATACACAGTCCCAGCCCCTCCACTTCTTCCAGCGAGAAGGCAGAA
>JAEEGL013973489.1_pt1 | contig 17260 bp, 12 predicted proteins | sample 9134231 | NCBI WGS metagenome assembly JAEEGL01 (sample SAMN16246548, study PRJNA631951) | gut metagenome | biome: gut microbiome; feature: rumen; material: fiber-attached | host: Bos | place: Iran: Karaj | collected 2018-10
ATGATTCTTTCTAAAAAAGACGTAGTCATATTTTTTGACTCCATCCTTTTTGAGAAAATTTGAATTTAAGCCGTAATTTTCCTGTTACTTCACCACTTTCCTCCTTAAGTGATCCCATTAACGAGCCCTGTTTGGGGCGAGCGGCGGGTCCCATGGGGCGGTGGGCCGGCGTACCAGGGCGACCGAAAGCAATATACTATATTAAAGGGTGCCACTATAAATAGCGAAAGTTCGAAAACCTCGTCTCAACTTTTGGCATGCTTGTCGCTATGCGATGCAGGATATCACAATAGCTTCTTCTCGTGGCATCCATTGTACTACTCAAAGAGCGCCTTCATAAATGCCTCATCTCCAGCAGCCTTTCTCACGTCACCAACTCTCCCAAGATCAAACAACCATGTATACAGAGTATTGATATTATACGCCTCTTCTTTTTTACCATCCTCCTTAAACAACTCCATTACCTCAGCTTCGTTATACTCAGTATCCAGCATCCCATGTACCTCCTGTTTATGAATCATGAGAAAACTTCTTATCACGTAATACTCTGGCATTTCATCAAGAGCTGTATTTACAGCAACCTCCAGACTATGGCCCTTATTCTGGTTCTTTCTTATCTCATTGATAAACCAGGAATACTCAGCCAGTGGCTTGCAGGCTTTCATAAGCCCTCTGTTTCTGCCAAAATTCACATTTATCATACGAACTTTGACCTCTATGTCTGCCTGCTCACTTGTGGACTCACTGAAAGCTTCGCTCAGCCGCAGTATGGTTTCATCTTCCTGATCATCTGTCCCATTGTAAAATACAACAAGCTTCGGCGTCGGTAAATTTATTAGAGACTTCCCATACTTGTTCAATTTATTCCTGGCTATGTAGCCCGAGTACAGATCTCCCACATACTGTAACAAGCGCAGCGGCATATTTCTGTTAAATGATGATTGGTGTTCATACACGCTCATAGTATCTGCAATGAATTGTAAATAGACTTAGCTAAATCTTAAGAAAGCCTTAAGAATTATACTGAATCACGCGGTAAATATTCTGATATTTCAATAAAAGTACCTTTCACCTTGTTAAGAATCTTACAAAGTGAAAGGTACGGTTATTCATCATTTTATTGCACTTTTACTTTAAAGGTAACGGTTTTTGAACCTGATTTGTAATTCTTATCACCGGCTGCTGTAACCTTTACTTTTACAGTATAGGTACCTTTTGGGAGACCACTCTTTAAAACTATATCGCCGGTATTTTTGTTTACACCAATTTTCTTATTGGCCTTTACCATTGTATAGTTGACCTTCCCGACTGCTTTAGTAATCTCAAAAAGGTCCTTGGAATTAATGGTCTGCTTGGTTTTTGCCAGCTTTGTATACTGAACAGCCACATCTTTTTTGCACTTTACAACAACGGGGTTCTTGGCCTTCTTTATTGTCCATTTTATGGTTTTGTTTTTTGTTGTGCCATCTGACCATTTGTATCCGTTGGTGAGAACTGCAGTTGCCTTATATGTTCCGGCATTTTTTGCCTTGTTTTTGGAAATGGTATATCCGGTACCTGCTGCCACACCTGTCTGCTTTTGACCGTTGTAAATAAGTGTCAGGCCTTTTGGAATCTGTGCTGTCTTTTTTGCGGCTTCTACAGATCCTTTCTCAGAGCCGCCGCCATCATCGGAGCCGCCTTTACCGTCTCCTGAGCTGCCTCCATTGTCTGAGGTGCCCCCACTGCCGCCTGAACTTCCGGCCCCGCCTGAAGAACCATCCTTGGTAGCATTTTTCTTATTGCCCTTGGCATCGTACTGACACAGATCACAATACGTATCTCCATCTAGATCTATATGATATCCCTTGACCCAGTCCGAATGTTTGCCACAGGTTTTGCATTTGACGCGTTCATAATGAAAAGTTTTATCTATGTAATTACCAAATTCTGAAACCATAACCTGTTTGCCGCAGCCACATGTCCATCCTGCCACTGCATGCGCAGTCACCGGTTTTAGAATCATCATAATTGAAACACTGGCAACAACTAAAGCAGTAATTAATGAAAAACCTCTAAACATCCTTGTCTTCATAAGTATCCACCTGACCCTTTCCATCTGTTATAAGTACATTGCAATTTTATTGTATTAATATTGGTGTGGATTATCAACAGTCTGTGTCTATTCGGTCGTTTCTCATGTCTATTCGGTAATTATGTACCAGCAAAAGAACCAAAGATCACTTTACTGTAATCTTACACTGGGCGGTTTTCTTGCCGTCCCTTGGGCATAAGCTAAAAAATCCCCCGGCGAGGTCACATTTCATGACTCCACCGGGGGACTATATCGTTAATTTATTCAGATATCATTTATCCACTCACTTAGTACTGCTGATACCCGTTAGTTGGGTACATGTCATCGTTGAGGGCCAGCATCAGGATGCCTGGGATAAAGCCCACAAACAGAAGCGAGCATATCTTAAATGCCAGACCAAGGGGCTGTCTGTTATCCATCTTTCTGAAGGCCACGATAGTCATCGGAAGTCTCCATGCAAGAGGAATACACAATGCTCCTATTGAAAAGATACAGGCAAGAACAAGGAACACCTTGATAGCTGTGATGAGTCCTGCCTGAGGATTCGGTGCCATATATGGCTGCTGGTACTGCATCTGTCCCGGCTGAAACGCCTGGGGCATCTGCTGTGGCTGTGCGGGCTGCATCATCTGCCCCTGCATCTGTGCGGGATCCTGGTACTGCATAGCCTGGCCCTGCATCTGTCCCATATCCTGGCTCTGCATCTGTGGCTGCTGGTACTGCATCTGCTGTGCCTGCATCACAGGTGGCTGCTCCTGAACCTTGTCAGGATTAAATCCCCTTATTGGATCTTCAAATGTCACTGTTTCAGACGCCTCTACCTTTGTTCCACAGTTGCCGCAAAAAGAAGCGTTATCTGCAATTGGTGCCCCGCAATTTGGACAATTCTTCATATCTTTTTCCTCCATCTTCACAAAAAACTAAACCAACAATTCCAAGCGTATGCACTTCATTAAATCAGAATCAGTATCTCACCCCAAGTCCCCGAAGCTCATCTTCGACCTGCTCATAGCTCTTGAAATTGATGCCCTTCCAGCCAAGCTTCTGTGCCGCTTCCACATTGACCAGTGTATCATCAATAAACACTGTCTTTGAAGGCACCAGCTCGTAGCGCTCTGTCAAAAGATTGTATATCTCAGCCCCGGGCTTTATCACATGATCTCTGTAGCTGAGTATCCCTCCATCAACATAGTCAAGAAAACTCATAGCTTCCCTGCAGCCCTCAACAGCCTGCCTGCTGAAATTTGACAGAACAAGCACTTTGTAGCCTGCTGCTTTGATGGCCTTTATCCAGGGAATGGTCCTCTCCCTCTTAGTCACTATATCAGTGAGATCGGTAAATGCTTCTCTAAGCTCTTTTTCTATTCCCGGATCATTCTCGACAAATCTGTCAATGATTTCCTCCGTTGAGAGATTGCCGCGGTCATACTCGTTCCAGTCATCGCTATATACACTGGCCTTTGCAATGCGATCCACCATAACCTGATCAAAGCCCTTTTTCTCAAGAAACTCCTTCCAGGCAAAATCCACCAGGACATTTCCTATATCAAAAACCACCGTGTCGATCTCGCTGTCCGGAACGACATTTCCGAACTTATCGTGTTTCTTGTCACTGCTCATGGCATCCAGGGACGCCACCGTATGCCTTCCGGTAAATACTCCTATCGACCATATAAGAAGCCATAAGATTATCGGTACCGCTATGGTTGCTGCCACGCACCCTATAAATACACTATAGGTCTCCGGGGATCCCGTCATCGCCTCAAAGAGAAGCAGAAAATACATACCTACAAGGACTACTATACCACACATTGCAAGAACACGCTTGTACATCGGTGTGGCAGTTTTTTCATTACTATTCATTACTCAAAACCTCATATCACAAAACACTCAACTCTGTTCAACATCATGATATGATACACCACCGTGAGCCTTACCGCAATCAAATTATTTGATCAACCATAAAAAGCCCCCCGCGCAGGTGCCTGCCATACGCGAAGGGCTTCGTATACATATTTAATATTTATCGGCCATTGATTGTAAACTGGCTGATGAGCTGGTTGAGACTCTCGGACTGCTCTGAGAGCTCTGCTGAAACAGCACTGGACTCCTGGGCCGTTGCGGAATTGCTCTGAACGACATTGGAGATCATCTCGATTCCCCTGTCGATCTCCTCCATGCTCTGTGCCTGCTGCCCTGCAAGATCTCCGGTCTCGATGATCATCTCCGTGATCTCCTCTACGCTGGTGCGCATTGCGTCCAGGGCCTCTGTGGTCTCTGCCACAACTGAGTTTCCGTTATTGATCTCATCCATTGTATCAGCAATGAGCTGGTGGGTGTTCTTGGCAGCCTCCGAGCTCTGATCTGCCAGTTTTCCGATCTGGTCAGCAACTACAGCAAAGCCCTTTCCGGTCTCGCCTGCTCTTGCAGCCTCGATGGAAGCATTGAGGGCAAGGAGCGATGTCTGCTTGGCAATGGCCTCGATGGAGTTGGTTACCTGCTCGATCTCTGCAGAAGCCTCAGTGATCCTGGTCATGGCATCTGTTACCAGGTGCATCTTCCTTGCAGATGTCTCAGCATTATCCCTGACGGATGTGGCCATTCCCTTACTTCTCTCAGCAACATCAGCCAGCTGCTTGGTCTGCTCCGTTATGGAATTTACTGAAGCGGTGAGCTCCTCAACAGCTGCAGCCTGGTCGGTAGCACCCTCTGCCAGATCTGTTGCACCATGAGACATGTTGGATGCTCCCTGGGATACCTGTGAAGAAGATTTCCTCACTTCAAGAAGTGTACTTGAGAGGTTGTCGGAAATATCATCAAGAGCTCTGCTTATTGTCTTGTAGTCTCCTATATACAGCTTTGAATGCTTAGATCCGCTGGAAAAGTCTCCGTCGGACATTCTCTTTAAGGTCTCATCGATATCCCTTACTATACCGCCGATAACCTCTGTGGACTTAGTCAGGTCTTTTGCCAGCTGCCCCAGCTCGCCCCCGGAATCCGTATCTATGGATATATCAAGCTTTCCCTGTGCCATTTCTCCGGCCGCTTCTGAGATCGCCTCGATAGGCTCAAGAATGCTGGCTGTAAGCTCATCCTTGACTTTCTGCTGATACATGATCGCATAGATCACAACAGCTATGGAGATCACCGCAAGAGCAATCACTGCAATCACAGCCAGGGTGTTGCCATCCCCGGAGCTGCTTAGCAGATTCAAAAGAGCTACCACATCGGTCAGAATGACTACAGCCAGGATAATTATGAGACTGAGTCTTATTTTCCCAAAGACATCTTTAAACTTATCAGCTACAGACATTTTCCCGAACCTCCTTGATTGAATCCATTATTACCTGTACCTTATATTTTATGCGATAAATGAGCAAAAAAGTCAAAAAGTTGTATAAAATTATATAAAATTTCGATAAAATCACATCTCTTTTTGCAAATAGTAAAAATATGGTTTTACTTATTATATATATTATTGTATATTACCTAGTGGAAATTAATTCTTTTCAGGAGATTATATTTAGGAGGGTACTATGGTAAAAGCTGTTGTAGGCGCTAACTGGGGCGACGAAGGAAAGGGCAAGATCACGGATACACTGGCCGATCAGGCTGACGTTGTCATCCGCTTCCAGGGCGGTGCTAATGCAGGACACACAATTGTAAACGAATATGGCAAGTTCGCACTTCACACCATGCCATCAGGTGTTTTCCACCAGAACATTATGAACATCATCGGCAACGGCGTTGCTTTTGATATAACCAAGTTTATGAATGAGCTTAGGGAGGTTACATCAAAGGGTGTTCCCGCTCCTCAGATCATGATATCTGACAGGGTTCAGGTCATGATGCCCTATCATGTATTATTTGACACATTGGAGGAGGCAAGACTGGCAGGAAAGAGCTTTGGCTCTACCAAGTCAGGAATTGCGCCCTTCTACTCTGATAAGTTTGCCAAGATAGGCTGGCAGATCAATGAGTTCTTCCAGGATGACGATGTTATCAAAGAGAAGATTGACAGGATCGCAGATATCAAGGATGTGCTTCTTGTAAATCTCTATCACACAGATCCCATAGACAGGGCTGCACTCTTTGACCAGATCGTGGCATGGAGAGAGGAAGTTAAGGACTACGTTGGAAATGTCTCCCTCTACCTCGACCAGGCTATCAAGGATGGCAAGACAATCCTGCTGGAAGGCCAGCTGGGCACCATGAAGGATCCCGATCACGGCATCTATCCCATGGTTACAAGTTCATCTCCCCTTGCAGCATACGGTGCAATAGGAGCAGGCATTCCGCCTTACGAGATCAAACAGATTGTAACTGTATCCAAGGCATATTCATCTGCTGTAGGTGCAGGAGCCTTTGTATCCGAGCTGTTCGGCGATGAAGCTGAGGAACTGAGGAACCGCGGAGGCGACGGCGGTGAGTATGGTGCAACCACAGGACGTCCCAGGAGAGTTGGCTGGTATGACTGCGTTGCCAGCAAGTACGGCTGCAGACTTCAGGGCACCACGGATGTGGCTTTCACAGTTCTTGATGTACTGGGATATCTCGATGAGATTCCTGTTTGTGTAGCTTACGACATAGACGGCGAGGTCACCACAGAGTTCCCTGTGACCCATCTGCTTGATAAGGCCAAGCCTGTATTCGAGACACTGCCGGGCTGGAAATGTGATATCCGCGGTATAAAGAACTACGAGGAACTCCCTGAGAACTGCAGGAAGTACATAGAGTTCATCGAGGACAAGATCGGTTATCCGATCACCATGGTCAGCAACGGACCTGCAAGGACAGACATTATTTACAGAAAGAGCGGACTCTCAAAGTAAGAAAATTGACCAGACAGGGGCAGACAGGAGGGACGGTTCTTTTGACTCATTTTGCTATGCTAAACGAGTCAAAGGAACCGTCCCTCTGTCTGCCCCTGCATCATATCAGGAATTCAGTTTATCTATAAGAGCCATTACCTCTTCCATCTCCATCATCCCGAAGCTTGCCAAAGTTCCGATGGGCATCTCCATAACCATATTCTCGAACATCTCTGCCCCGCCTTCACCAAGAGCATCATCATTTGCAGATCCGGACTTAGACCTCTCTTCCATGGACTTTTTCAGCACAGGTCCAAGAATCTCCTGTCCCTTCCTCGTGTCCAGGATATCGACAATAGCCGTGGTCAGATCGACATTTAACGGTATCGTCTCTGTTCCCTCAACCTCTATCTTCTTAGCGTGCCTGATGTCATTGGAGGCAGCCCCTATCATGACCGTGTAGTCGCCACTCTCCACATAGAAGTCATGTATCTTCTCGCTGTAGTAGGCAAAAGACCTCTTGTCCAGAGTGAAAGAAACTGTCACCTTCTGCCCCGGCTCAAGAGTGATCTTCTTAAATCCCTTGAGTTCCTTCAATGGTCTCGACACCTTGGGCTTATCCGCGCTGACATATAGCTGCACAATCTCAGAGCCTTTGTACCTGCCAACATTCCATACATCTACACTCACCACAGCACTCTCTTTGTCTGTTATGGACTCCTTGTCGAGCTTCACATTGGAGTACTCGAACTCGGAGTAGCTAAGGCCGTGGCCAAAGGGAAACAGCACCTGCATTCTCTTCTTTTCATAATATCTGTAGCCGATGTAAATACCCTCAGCATACACAGGATTGCCAGAATCCCCCGGGAAGTTCAGGAAACTTGGATTGTCAGAGAGCTTTACCGGATAGGACTCAGCCAGCTTGCCGCAGGGGTTTGCCTCTCCCCACAAAAGCTTTACTGCCGCCTCTCCGGCAGCGTCGCCGGTCAGCTGCATGTCGATCACGGCATCCACGCTGTCGATCCAGGGCATAGCCACAGGCGCACCGTTGTGCATCACCACCACTGTCCTCTTTCCAAGGTGGGCGAGCTCGTCGATAAGCTTGTCCTGACCAGTGGGAAGATTGATATCCTTTCTGTCGAACCCTTCTGATTCATAGGAGCCGGGAAGCCCCGCAAATATAACGATCTCATCCACATCCCTGGCAGCATTGACTGCCTCATCCCGAAGCTTATAATCAAGTTCGGGTTCTTTGGTATTGTACCCCTGAACAAAAGAGATATCCCTGTCCTTTGCAAAATCGTAGGCGTTGGAGACATAAGCGCTGTTTATGTGGGATGATCCAGAGCCCTGGATCCTTGGCTTTTTGGCAAATTCACCCACAAACAGGACCTTTCTGTCCTCCCTTATGGGAAGTGCCCTTCGGGTATTCTTTAGAAGGACAGCCCCGGCGAGGGCAATCTCCAGAGCAACCTTATAATCTTCTTTCCTGGTATCATCACTACTCCGAGGCGGATCTGTCGGCCTGTTTTCCTTAGTCCAGTTAAAGACTTCAAGAATGTTGGTTACTGCCCTGTCCACTTTGGCCTCATCCAGTTCCCCGGCCTTTACCGCCTCAACTATAGCCTTTGGAGTATCATCATTGGGCCCTGGCATAACCAGGTCAAGACCTGCCTCAACGCCCTCCTTTGGTCCCTTTCCGGCACCCCAGTCGGTGACAACAAAACCGTCAAATCCCCATTTATCCCTTAGCACGTCTGTGAGCATGTACTTATTCTCAGACAGGTAGGTTCCATTAAGTCTGTTATATGAGCACATGATGGACTTGGGCTTTCCCTCTTTTACCGCCATCTCAAAGGCAGTCAGGTAGACCTCGTGGAGAGTCCTCTCATCCACCGTGGAGTTGCCGCTCATCCTCCGATACTCCTGGTTGTTGGCGGCAAAGTGCTTGGGACATGCTGCGACGCCCTGGGACTGAACTCCCCTTATATATGCTGCCGCGATCTTTCCTGCCAGATACGGATCCTCAGAGTAGTACTCAAAATTCCTTCCACAGACAGGACTTCTCTTCATGTTGAGTCCCGGTCCAAGGAGCATGCTGACGTCCTCCCTCACACACTCTTTTCCCAGGGTCTCGCCAAGCTTTTCAGCCAGCTCCTCATCAAAGGTGGAGGCAACTGTGCTGGCCGTTGGATAGCACACCGTGCTGATGCTGCCGTGAAGTCCCAGGTGATCCGACTCGCCCTCCTGTTTGCGCAGGCCATTTGGCCCGTCGCACATCATAAACTCCTCAAGTCCCAGCCGCTCAATTGCCTGGGTATGCCAGAAGTCGCTTCCCGACAGAAGTGAAGCCTTTTCCTCCAGTGTCATTTTTGAAACCAGTTCTTTTACATCCATGCTCGTTCTCCCTTATTATGCTATGTATTATGGGTCAGATAAAAAAGGAGGCTGTAACGCAACAGCCCCCATGTTTTCTATATTCGTTACTGTTCAGTTCCTGACCAGTAACGAGCAATTTGTACATAAAAATCGCTACGCGATGGTCCAAATTGCCTCCTCAATCATGTTCTCACGCAGCCAGCAGCGCAGTGCTGGCTGCTGACTGAATAGTAATCCATATTCAATTAAAAGGAACGGAGTTATCAGGCTCTTATCTTGACAAAAGCCACTGCCTTTTTCTCCTCCGTATGCTCTGTTCTGCGAACAAGAGCTGTAGTGTGAACAGCGTACTCGGATGATGTATCTTCCTCAGTCATACTGCCAGCACCAAGAATATCAAGGGCCTTGAACTTGCCGTATGAAAGGTTCTGTTCCTTTGCCTTTACCACGTCAGCCAGGATAGCAATTGTGCTCTGACTTACCATCTGTCTACTCTTTGCAGAACGTCTCATATTTAGTTCCTCCATCTCATAAGAAATAAGATTTTAAATGAAGTGGCTTGTGAAACTTACACCCCTCAACCTATTGTAGTTTCACAACAAAATTTCATTTAATGGGTACATTATATACTATTGCACCCTAAAAAGATAGAGAATATGAGGCACTTTTGCGTGTTAAATCATTAAAATTTTATGAAATTAATTTACAATTTGTTTATTATTTCTGGATTTTTATTCGTTCATCACCTGCCAGATAGCTCAGAAGTGCCTGCCTGGCGTGTTCCTTGTCCGTGGCCTCCACGCTGACGGTAAACTGGTAGGTGTGCTTCTTCATGCCCTCTTTAAGCCTCTTTTCCTCGGCCTCTGCCAGTGATTTCTCCCTGGTGTCCTGGCTTGTCATCTCCATTATGTCCGCTATGGCAAAGCTCTTGAACTGCTCCAGGTGCTTCGCATCACCTGCCAGGTACTTCTCGATAAGGGAAATGGTGTGGCCGAGATTGAGGTAGTCTCCATGAAGATAGGACTCCATGTCCATAACCTCCAGGTCCTGGGTCTGGTCATCGTCGTACCAGGAGATCTCTTTTTCAACCAGCTCCTCGGTGCGGTCCGCATTCTCATTCTGCCATTCCATTATGTACCACTTCCAGATCTGAAGGCGCCTTCTGTTGACATCTTTGTCCGACAGCTCGGACATCTTCTGGCAGGCGTGCCTGACTCCCCTGGACACCAGCGCCGGCGTGGTCCTGGCGATCTCGTAGGTCCTGTCCTGTATAACCTTGTGTCTGACTGTATTCTCAATTGTCAGTCCCAGGACATCATCTGAGACGCTCTTCAGGAAAAGAGTGTAATCCCCGTGCCTTGCTATAATGACAGGTCTCTCCTTCAGCACCGTGTCCTTAAGCTCCAGATAGGACTTATAAACATCATCATTTTGTATATATCTGAATGTCCTGCTCATATATACACATGCTCCTTAAGTGTCAGGCGTTTCTCAAAAAGCCAAATTTCTTGAATTCCTCTATCCTGCAGGGCTTGCCGTAGTAATAGCCCATCAGGTCATTTATCGGATACTGCCTCACTATGTTGCTGGTCACTTCATCCTCCACCCCTGAGATACAGGTCCTGATACCAAGCCTGTGGGTAAAAGAGGTAACGGCTTCCATCATGTACTTGACCGTAAGGTTATCTGCAACGGTACCGGTCAGGGACGGAGCCAGGTTCACCAGATCAACAGGCAGATGCCTTACGAGATCCAGCGCCGCAAAATCTGAGCAGTCAAGCCCTATCCTGATACCGCAGGACTTGATGAACTCTATCTGACTCTTCAAGTGTTCCATACCAAGCTGTCTGCTGCTCTGGGTCAGTTCCAGGCAAAGACCTGTCGCAGGATATCCTGTTTTCCTCAGGATCTCCAGGAGTGTTGTTCTAAACTCTGACTTCTCAAGCTGCATGAAAGCCAGATTGACAACAAGGTAGAATTCCTTGTTGCTGTTCCGAAGTTCCAGGGCATCTTTTAAAGCATTTTCCAGGATCCAGTTCCCAAGGGAATAAAATACCTGGTCCTGCTCAAGCCACGGCACAAACTCCGCCGGCGACACGTCCCCGTAGGGCTCCTTGTGCCAGCGAAGGAATACCTCCATTCCAACCAGTCTTCCGTTGGCAGAGGAAAAAATGGGCTGATACTCCAGGAAAAATCCATCAAACCCATTAAGGCATGCATTTCTCACCTCATGGACAAGCTCGATACTGCTCTTGTTGTTGTCCAGCTCATCGTTGTGGAAGATTATCAGATTGCCGTGCTTCTGAGTCTTGGAATAGTCCAGAGCATACTTGGCACTGGTATAGACTGCGTGCTCATCCACATCGTGATCACTGGAAAAGATAACTCCGCCGGCGATCTCGGCACTGACCTTTTTGCCGTCTATCTGAAGGGACTCCCTGACATAAGCTCTCATCCTGCCGTAGAGCTTCTTGACCTCATCAATGGTCAGCCCCTCACTTATGAGCGCCAGGGCCGTTCCCTCTCCCCTGAAGACGCGTCCCCTGTTCTTGCCCTCCTGAAGGAGCCTTGAGGCCACGCTTCTAAGGATATTGTTGCCGGCCATGTAGCCGTATCTTCTGTTCACATTACCGAAGTCAATGAAATTGATCATCAGTATTGAGTACTCTTTTTTCAGAGACTTCAGATGTCTCATGTAGTTCAGCATCTCGTACTGATTGGGCATCAGGGTAATGGGATCGTTGTTGTCCACAATACCCTTGTTTATGATGGAACATGCGTAGAAAACGGGCCTTCCGGCGTAATCCTTTATCACCACTCCCCTGCAGGAACAGATCACGTACTCCCCGTTTTTATTCTTTGCCCTGTATTCAAAGGTTGGTTCAGCTTTTTTGCCAGCGTAAACCACGCTTATGTACTCAGTGTATTTCCCCCTGTCGTCAGGATGTATCCTTGTCTCCCACACCGAAGAGGCGTTGTAGACATACTCCCCAGTAAGTCCAAAATAATCGACAGCGTTTGGTGACCATCTGGAAACATTCCTCTCCATGTCATAGACGTAGACATAGCGGCTTCTGGATGTCACTGCAAAGGTGTCAAATATTCTGTTTAATGTATCAAAGTTTCCTCCCGCCATTGTTTTTTACCTTATAGGTCTGCCTTTCTTCATCTCTTTCTTGTTCTTGTACATTGCATCATCAGCGACCTTGACCACATCCTCGAACTTCGTTCCATCCTCAGGGCACCTCGCATAGCCCGCACTGATGGACACCTTAAGGGTAACATTATTCGATATGACAATATCCCTTGCCACATTCTGACGCATTCGTTCTATGACGCCCTCATAGAATTTCTCGTCATGTGTTCCATGTATAACCACCACAAACTCGTCTCCGCCGATTCTAAAGGCCTTGTCCTTCTCCCTTATGCTGTTCTGAAGTCGTTTGGCAGTTATGCTAAGAAGTTCATCTCCCGCCTCATGGCCATAGTTGTCGTTGACCGGTTTGAAGTCATTGAGGTCCATGAAAATAAGGCCGTAGGGCAGCTTCTTCTGGGACAGCTCCTCCATGTGCTCCTGGTAGCTTCTCTTGTTGTTGATGTTGGTGAGGGCGTCCCTGTAGGACAGCACCTCAAGTTCCTTGGCGTTCTGCTTCATCGATACATATGCTGATGCAGCAAAGCCCGCCAGGGCACTCATTACAGATGCGATCAGAAGAGATCCGATGATCTCGTATATATTCAGCCAGCTGTCACCGGGAGCAATGGACAGAGTCCAGACATCTCCTCCCACGGTGCTTATCATAGATTCAACAGGTGATGGCAGCTCTTTGCCCGAGGACTGCATGATCATAAGGTCTCCGCCAACCACTGAGTTAGTGCCGACTATCTTGTACTCATAGCCCGCGTCTGTCAGATTCCTGATCTTAACTGCACTTAAGAATTCCTGAAGTCCCAGAGTCACAGATGCAAATCCCCAGAATCCCTCTTCTGAAGTCTCTCCATCTATAAATATCGGCTTCCTGATGATAATTCCGTAGTTCCCATCCTTTAAAAGTGCTGGAGCAATGATAACTGAGGTACCACTCATCCTGCTGTAGTCAGAGTAAATGCCCTGTTCCTCGTCCGCAAACAGGTCCTCCCTCACGGATTCACCGGCATTGCTGGGATATCTGTAGCTCACCACCCCATCCGGCGCCAGAGAAATATCAACAATATCAAGGTAGTCGTCAAAGAGATTCTCCGCTATGGCATTGAAGCTCCCCACAGTGATATTACCGTTCCCACTGGTCACTGTGATCTCCAGTATCCTGTTAATACTGTCCCTTCGCTGTATCTCCGCCTGCACCTTGCTGGAGGCAAAGTCAGCAAAAAACTGAGCCCTCTCCCTCCTGGACGCAGCCGCTCCTGTAATGTAGAATACTGCGATCAGTGTTGTTACTATCAATGTGATAACAAATGTTAAAAGACCTGCCGTTACGCTTTTCTTCTTCATTGTCGCCCCTTGATTTTCCCCAGACATTTAATACTGCACATACTATATTAATGATATCATAATTCATGGTATAATTGCGAAAAAGAAATTTGACGTTTAGGAGGATAATATGGCAGATTCACAGATGAAGAGCAGAGGAAAAATAATAATCAGGACCAGCATCGTTGGTATAGTGGTGAACATACTGCTGGCCACTTTCAAAGCTACAGTCGGCATAATATCGGGTTCCATTGCAATCGTCCTGGATGCCGTCAACAACTTAAGCGACGCACTTTCCTCGGTCATAACCATAATAGGCACTGCCCTGGCTGGAAAGGCCCCTGACAAAAAGCACCCCTACGGCTACGGAAGGATCGAGTACCTTAGCGCCATGATCATTTCCATAATCGTATTGTACGCAGGTCTCACCTCCCTGGTTGAGTCGGTCAAGTCCATAATCCATCCGGAAGCGGCCAATTACACCACAACAACCCTCATAATCGTGGGCGTGGCAGTTGTAGTCAAGCTCCTGCTGGGACAGTTCTTTATAAGCACCGGCAAAAAAGTCAGCTCTGAATCCCTGGTGGCATCCGGAACAGATGCCCGATTTGACTCAGTCATCTCACTGGCCACCCTCATTGCCGCCATCATATTCATCGCCTTCCACATCTCCGTGGAGGCATACCTGGCAGCCATCATCGCCATCGTGATGATAAGGTCAGCACTGGAGATGCTAAGGGATACCATCAGCGAGATCCTTGGTGAGCGCATTGATTCAGCGGTGTCCAAGGCTGTAAAAAAGACAATAACCGAGATTGACGGTGTCAGCGGTGCCTATGACCTGATCTTTTCAGACTATGGCCCGGACAGGGTTATGGCCTCAGTCCATATCGAGATCCCGGACACCTTCACGGCAGACAAAATAGATGAGATCACCAGACAGATACAGGACAGGGTCTACGAGGAACACAACATCGCCATCGTTTCAATAGGCATCTACTCCATCAACACCAGGGATGAGCGCACCATCGCTGTGCGCAGCCAGGTCGCCAAGGTAGTGGCATCCCATGATCATGTCCTCCAGATGCACGGCTTCTTTGTCGACTTCGACAAAAAGGATATGCGAATGGACCTGGTGGTTGACTTCGTTCCTGACAGGGTTGAGATATACAAAAAGACCCTGGAGGATATCCAGAGTCTTTTCCCTGATTATAAAATTGTATCTAACATGGACACCAGCTACAGCGACTGATTCATCTTACAGCCTCAAATATGTAGAGCCTGGTGTCGCCGGTTCTCATTATCCTGGTCCTGTCGTTATAGCCGGTGCCGGAGAAGCTGGCATTCAGTGACAGTCCCCTGCTGGCAAAGGCTGCCCCCGTTATTGTATCCGTCTGTTTCTCACTCTCGACATCCTTTATCCTGTCGATCAGATTGTGGACAATGCCGTCCTGCTTTATATGTACAGGTGAAACGGAATTGATGAGGGTCCCCATGTCTTTTACGCTGTAGGATACCACACGGTTACTAACGTTATACAGGCCATCCTCATCAAGTCCTGCGGATCTGATGCATCTGTAATCATTGTTGGGCGTAGCTTTGCGCTCCACAGCAAAGGCCACTGCCCGCTTTCTGTCAGGAGCCACAATGAGGTATCCGCTGTCCGGGAGTCTGTAGTAATCACCGAACTGGAACAGCTGCCTGTTCTCTTTATAGAACTCTACCTGCTCAGCGATCAGCTTCCTGTCAGAGTCGCTCATATCACATATATTCAGCTCATATCCAAGGCATCCTGCAGCTGCTATCTCAAATCTTGTCTCAAGGCTGCTGCAGTCCAGGGTCTGATGATTAGGAACAGCCGAGACGTGACAGCCCAGGGTATTTGCAGGATATCCGTAGCTGTAGCCCCTCTGTATGTCAAGCCTGCACATGGCATCCGTGTCATCACTGGCCCAGATCTGCGGGAAGAAGCAGAGCATACCCAGGTCAAATCTGTTGCCTCCGGCAGAACATCCCTCAAAGAGTATATCGGGGAATGCCGACATGAGTTCCTTCATGATCCTGTACAGTCCTATGTAATATCTGTGCTGGAACTCCCCCTGTCTGTCTGCGGGGAGTGAAGCCGAGAATCTGTCGGAGAATATCCTGTTCATGTCCCACTTGACATAGTCTATCTTTCCTGAGGAAAAGACCTTCTTCATGGCTTCAATGACGTAGTCGGCAACTTCCTTCCTGGTGAGGTCCAGGTTCATCTGATTCCTGCCCTCTGAGTGGGAGTGACCTGGCACCTGAACTGCCCAGTCCGGATGCGCCCTGTACAGGTCAGAATCCCTGTTTACCATCTCGGGCTCCACCCATATTCCAAACTTCATGCCAAGTTCATTTATCTTCTGGGACAGCTCCTCAAGGCCTCCCGGGAGTTTTTTCCTGTTCTCGTGCCAGTCTCCCAGAGATCTGTGGTCATCATTTCGAACTCCAAACCAGCCATCATCCAGTACAAAGAGCTCAATTCCGCACTCCTTAGCAGCCTTCGCAAGCTTAAGAAGTGAATTCTGAGTGAAGTTAAAGTAGTTAGCCTCCCAGCTGTTGATGAGGATGGGCCTTACTCTGTCCCTCCAGCTGCCCCTTGTGATGTGCTTTCTAACAAAGTAGTGCATGTTTCTGCTCATGCCGTTAAAGCCCTCTGCTGAATACGCCATGACAGCCTCAGGAGCCTCAAACTTTTCTCCCTTTCCAAGTATCCAGCTAAAGCCTGTGGGCTGGATGCCGCAGACAAAGCGGCTGATGCTGCAGCCGTTTGATGACAGGGCCTCGTAATGGTTGCCGCTGTAAACCAGGTTAAAGCCGTAGGCCTCCCCATGCTCATCGGTTGTATCAGGCCCAGAGACCATCACGAAGGGATTGGACCTGGACCCTGACTCACCTGCTGCCAGCTCTTCACTTACAGCCTTTCCTGCCCCCACAACGGACTCAAACCTGCCCATCTCATAGGCCCATCTTCCGTGGAATGAGGTGAACTTAAGTCCCGTGTCATAGAAGTCAACGCAGGCACTTAGAAGCCTTTCTATGCGCAGCGGCTCGTCACCGTCGTTGTAGAGCACTGCGCTTCTGGTTATCACATCGCAGTCAGGAAAAACCGTGTAGACAAGATCAAGTCTTGCAGAATATTCCTTGTCTGAGAGCTTCACTATCAGCTGCTCACAGCTTCCGGTGTCGTCATAGGAGGACGGAAGGCTCTCCAGCTCCTCCTTGCCTTTTTTTACTTCATAATCATAGCAGACAAAATCAACTGTTGTGGAACCGTTTCCATAGGTCAGCTCCAGCAGCGGTTCCCTTATATCTCCTTTTCCGAATCCCGGTGCCTCAAGCCCCATCATCTCCAGAGACAGATTCCTGTACTCGTCTGAGTATCCGTTCATGTTTCCCCCGGCAAAATCATGCTTGGGAGCTATGGCCAGGGCAGTCTTTCTTATCCTGTCCTTGTCAGCCTCCTCCAGTTCCAGCTCATCCCTCACCCTTGCATAC
>JAEEGL015801374.1_pt1 | contig 17260 bp, 16 predicted proteins | sample 9134231 | NCBI WGS metagenome assembly JAEEGL01 (sample SAMN16246548, study PRJNA631951) | gut metagenome | biome: gut microbiome; feature: rumen; material: fiber-attached | host: Bos | place: Iran: Karaj | collected 2018-10
CATGGACGTTCCGCCCACGCTCATCTCCTTCGCCATCCGCCCCTCGAGCGCTGACCAAGTCCTTTCGCCCGAGTTCAAGGCCGCCGGCAATTACGTCTATCTCTTCGACGCCGGCAGCGATCTCGAGGCCATAAAGCGCGCCTGGCGCGGCTTCCATTCCCACTGCCAGAACGGCCGCGTCCTCTCTGCCTGGGCTCTTGAAGAGGGCGGCGTGCTCGGCGGCCTGCTTAAGATGTCCTTCGGCAATCTCATCGGCTTCAAGGCAGAGGACGGCATAAGCCCCGCTTCGCTCATGGAAAAGCGTCCCGGCGCGATAATCGCCGAATGCTCCGCTCCCATAGCGGGCGCGAAGCTCATAGGCCGCACCTGTGCCGAGCCGAGCATAATATTCGGCTCCGAATCCGCTGATATAAAGGCCGTTATTTCCGGCTGGGAAAAAGAGCTCGAGGGCGTTTTCCCCGTCAAGACGACCGCCTCCGGAGGCGCTCCGAAGTTCACCTTCGAGATACGCTCTCCGCGCAAGGCTTCGGCAAAGTTCGCCAGGCCGCGCGCCGTTATCCCCGTGTTCCCGGGCACTAACTGCGAATACGACACCGCGCGCGCGCTTGAAAAGGCCGGCGGCGAGGCCGAAACGGTAATCATCCGCAATCTTACGCCCGCGGCTCTCGAGGATTCCGTGCTGCGGCTCGAAAAGGCCATCCGCTCCAGCCAGATGGTCATAATCCCGGGCGGCTTCTCCGGCGGCGACGAGCCGGACGGCTCCGGAAAGTTCATCGCCACCTTCTTCCGCAACCCGCGCATAACCGACGCCATCCGCGACCTGCTCAAGCAGCGCGACGGCCTGATGCTCGGCATCTGCAACGGTTTCCAGGCGCTTATAAAGCTCGGCCTCGTGCCCTTCGGCGATATAGTGGACATGACGGACGAATGCCCCACGCTGACGTATAACATTATCGGCCGCCATCAGTCGCGCTACGTTACGACGCGCGTCGCCTCCGTCGCCTCGCCCTGGCTTTCAAAATGCAGGGTGGGCGAGCTTTACAGCGTGCCGATATCCCACGGCGAGGGCCGCTTCATCGCCTCGCCGGACGTTCTGGCGAAGCTTGCCTCCCAGGGGCAGATCGCCACGCAGTATACCGATGAAAACGGCGTTCCCGGCATGGACGTGTCCGTTAACCCCAACGGTTCCGTAAGCGCGATAGAGGGCATCATCAGCAAGGACGGCCGCGTCCTCGGCAAAATGGGCCATACCGAGCGCCGCGGAGAATTTGTCGCAAAGAATATTGCCGGAGAAAAGTACCAGCCGATTTTTGAAGGCGGCGTAAGCTACTTCCTGTGATAAAGATTGCGCTGCTATCATTATCTTTTGATCGCCCTTTCGCTCCCGCCTGGCGGCGGAACCGCGAAAGACGGCTATAAACCACAAGAAACGAAAGGACGGGTGTAATATCATGACAGACCGCGAGCTCATCAATATGGCCTTTGAGGCCTCAAAACGCGCGTATGCTCCCTATTCCCGCTTCTCCGTAGGCGCGGCTCTCGAATGCTCGGACGGCACGGTTTTCACCGGCTGCAACATAGAAAACGTTGCTCTCGGCGAATGCCTCTGCGCGGAGCGCGTCGCTGTGGCAAAGGCGGTTTTTGAACGCCGCCGCGATTTCCGCCGCATAGCGGTCGCCGCCGAAAGCGCGGATTACTGCATGCCCTGCGGAAGCTGCCGGCAGGTCCTTCTTGAGTTCGCCCCCGAAATCGAGGTTTTGTGCGCAAAGGCCGGAGGCAACTACGTGAGCTACCGCCTCTCGCAGCTCCTTCCCGCGCCCTTTGCTCCCTCCGGTGATGAAAACCCGTTCGTCTGATAAACAGTAAAAAAAGAAAGGGGGCTTTTGCCCCCTTTCCGCGTTTTCGGCTTTACAGCCGTCTTATGTTTTCCGATATTTCCGAAAGCGCCTTTGCCGCCTCCATATCGTACTCCCCGCGCCTTGCCAGGTCCGCGAGCGAAAGGATGCCTATGAGCCGCCCCTCCTGCACGACCGGCAGGCGCCGCACCTGCTCTCCGCCCATGCGCCCGGCGGCGCCGGATAATTCTTCGTCCCGCTCCGCCGTGCTCACGCGCCGCGTCATTATCTCCCTCACGGGTGTGGAGTCTGGGTCCATATCGAAGGCGACGCATCTTGTGACAACGTCTCTGTCGGTGACTATCCCCCTGAGCCGGCTGTCCGGCGTGCAGACGGGCAGCGCGCCGACGTTATACCTGCTCATGAGCCGCGCCGCCGAAGAGACGCTGTCGTCCGGCGAAACGCTTATGACCCGCTTGTTCATAACTTCGGAAACCTTCATTTTTATCCTCCCTGCGGTATTATTCGGTGTTCGGATTATTCCCTTCCGCCGCCGCGGCTATACCGCTCCTGCCGGGATTTTTCAGCCGCAGCTATTTTTTCTTCGAGGTGAGCGCAATGGACCACGAAAAATATATGCGCGAGGCCCTCTCGCTGGCCGAGGCCGCCCGCGCCGAGGGCGAGGTCCCCGTCGGCTGCGTCATAGTGTCCGACGGCGAGATCGTTGCCCGCGGCCGCAACCGCCGCGAACAGAAGCAGAGCGCTCTCGGCCACGCCGAGCTGGAGGCCATCTCCGAGGCGTGTGAAAAGCTCGGCTCCTGGCGGCTTGAAAACTGCTCGCTTTACGTAACGCTCGAGCCCTGCTCCATGTGCGCCGGGGCAATAATAAACGCGCGCATAGGCAAGGTCTTTTTCGGCGCGCGGGACCGCGCGGCAGGCGCCTGCGGCGGGGTTTTGAACATCTTTGAGGAAAATTTCGGTCACAGGCCGCAGCTTGTCGGCGGCATTCTCGAAAAAGAATGCTCAGAGCTTTTGAGCGGGTTTTTCCGCTCTTTGAGATAGGAGCCGCTATGGAAGAAAAAACCAACGTCATGCGTCTGCTCGACGCGAAGAAGATAAAATACTCCTCCCGCTGCTACGCCGGCACCGGCGCCGTGAGCGGCACGGAGGTCGCCGAGATTTTGGGCGAAGACCCCGCCCGTGTTTTCAAAACGCTCGTGACCGTCGGCAAAAGCGGCGGGCACTACGTTTTCGTCATTCCCTCGCTCCGCGAGCTCGACCTTAAGAAGGCCGCCAAAAGCGTGGGCGAAAAATCCGTTGAAATGATAAAGTCCAAAGAGCTCCTTCCGCTCACGGGCTATATCCACGGCGGCTGCTCGCCCATAGGCATGAAAAAGTTTTTCCCGACGGTGCTCGATTCCTCCGCCCGCGATTTTGAGACCGTCTTCTTCAGCGCGGGAAAAATCGGCTATCAGGTGGAGGTAGCGCCCGAGGACCTGGGAAAGATCATCCGCTTCAAATTTGACTCTTTGACGACATAATTTGTCATACATCCTCGACACTGTTCGCTTTGTTTTTTTCGCTCTCCTTTTTATACTTGAGCAAAAACAAAAGAAGGTGTCGCCGTGCAGCTCGTAAAAAAGCAGGGGCTCTATGAAACCCGGAAGATAGTTTTTATAGACTCCTCCTCCATCGCTTCGAACCCATCCCAGCCGCGCCGCCGCTTCGATCCGAAATCGCTCGCGGAGCTCTCCGAAAGCATCTCGCGCTACGGGGTACTCCAGCCGCTTACGGTGCGCCGCGCAAAAACCGGCTACGAACTCATCGCCGGCGAGCGCCGGCTTCGCGCCGCGCGCATAGCGGGGCTCCCGCAGGTGCCCTGCATAGTGATGGACGTGGACGACGAGGATTCCTCCCTGATCGCTCTTGTTGAAAACCTTCAGCGCAGCGATCTGGATTTCATCGAGGAGGCCGAGGGGCTCTATCGCCTTTTGAAGGAGCATTCGATGAGCCAGGAGGAGGCCGCCCGGCGGATAGGCAAATCGCAGTCCGCCATAGCGAACAAGCTGCGGCTTTTGCGTCTTTCGCCCGAAACTCTCTATCTCATCCGCGAAAACGGGCTCTCCGAGCGCCACGCGCGCGCCCTCCTGCGGCTTGATAACGAGGAGGACAGGCTCAAGGTCCTCTCCGCGGTAATAAAAAAGGGCCTGAACGTTTCAGGCGCCGAAAAATACATAGACGAATATATTGCCGAAAAAGAAAACCTGCCGCAGTCCGAAAAAAACTGCGGCAGACAAACTATCGTGATGCGCGACGTACGGCTTTTTCTAAACACCGTTTCCCGCGGCGCCGAAATGATGAAGCGCTCTGGAGTGGCCGTGCTTATGCAGCGAAGCGACACGGAAACCGATATCGTCCTCACCGTGAAAATACCTAAAGGCTCTCCGGGCGTCACTGCTCCTGGCCGAGGCGGGCAAGAACTTCCTTGAAATACTGCGGCAGGGGCGCCGTTATTTCCATCCTCTCTCCGCTCCGCGGGTGCGTGAAACAGAGCTTTCCCGCGTGCAGGCACTGCCCCGAGAGCCCCTTTTCCGGCTTTCCGGAGCCGTAAACGAGGTCCCCGAGCAGCGGGTGGCCTATGCTCGCCATATGCACGCGTATCTGGTGTGTCCGCCCCGTTTCGAGGCGGCAGCGGATATGCGTATACTGATTATACCTGGCTATGACCTCATAGTGCGTTACCGCCTCGCGCGATATTTTCGCCGAGACGGACATTTTTTTCCTGTCCTTTTCGCTCCTGCCTATGGGGCGGTCTATCGTTCCGGCGTCGTCCCGCATCCGGCCTTTTACCACGGCTTCGTATATGCGTGAAAGACTGTGGTCCTTAAGCTGAGCGGAAAGACCGCGGTGGGCAAAGTCGTTTTTCGCCGCTATGAGAAGGCCGGAGGTGTCCTTGTCTATGCGGTGCACTATTCCGGGACGCTTCTCGCCGCCTATGCCGGAGAGCGAATCGCCGCAGTGGAAAAGCAGCGCGTTCACGAGCGTCCCGTCGGCGTGGCCCGCCGCCGGATGAACGACTATCCCCCGCGCTTTGTTTATGACTATCAGGTCCTCGTCCTCATACATGATATCCAGCGGGATATCCTGCGCGCAGAGCTCCGTCTCGCGCGGCTCCGGCATTTCGAGCTCGAATTCTTCGCCCTCTGCCGCGACGTAGTTTTTTTTCAGCGTCACGCCGCCTTTTTTCACAAGCCCGGCCTCTATGAGCCTCGCGGCAGCGCTCCTGCTGAGCTCCGGCGCCTCGCGCGAAACGAGCGCGTCGAGCCGCAGCCCGCCTTCATTCGCTTTTATTATCACCTTTTTCATCGGGGCTCCCGCTCTTTTTCTTTCTCGTTTCTTCCCATATCAGCCATATGCAGAAGGCTATTCCGCCCAGAGTTATGAATATATCGGCGATATTGAAAACGGCAAATCTCACGAACTCCGTTTCGAACATGTCCACGACGTAGCCGCGGGCGACTCTGTCTATCGCGTTGCCCACGGCGCCGGCCATTACAGCCGCGGCCGCCCAGCGCGGGAACGGATTTTTGAGCCGCTTCGTCAAAAGCGCCCATATCACCAGCGCGGCAAAGGCCGCCGCTATCACCAGAAACAGCCAGCCGAAGCCCTTGAGCATGCCGAAGGAAGCCCCGCGGTTTTCAACGTACGTCAGGCGGATCACGCCCGGGATCACGCGGCGCGTGTGCTCCGCCGGCATGCCTGCGAAGACCTTTACTATCCATTTTTTGAAAAGCTGGTCCCCGAGGACCGCCGCTGCCGCGGCTATGATCTCGATCATATTTCTCCGTAGTTCAGTAAAGGGCGGCCGAGCCGCCCTTTACCTGCGTTATTAAAAGCTTTTTCTTATTCGCTCACTGCCTTCGCGCAGCGTTCGCAGAGCTCCGGATGCTCGGCGTTTTTGCCCACGGTATCGGAATGCACCCAGCAGCGCACGCACTTCGGCGCCTGGCAGACCTCGACCTTTACCTTCACTCCCGGGAACTCAACGGCCTCGTAGCCCTCACCTTCGCCGCAAACGACGTCGACCTTCGAGACTATGAACAGCTCCGCAAGCGGAAGCTTTTCCAGCTTCGCGAATTCTTCCTTCGCCGTTACGAAGAGCTTTACCTCCGCGTCGAGCGGCTTGCCGATGATCTTCTCAGCGCGCGCGAGCTCCAGCGCCTTGTTTACGTCGTTTCTCAGGCGGCGAAGAGCGTTCCACTTCTCTTCCTTCTCGCTCGGGAATACGAACTCTGCCCTCGGCGCGTGCATATCGTTGAGGAGCACGCTCTCGGGGTCGGCCGAGCTGTCGTGCGGCATGGCCTGCCATATCTCGTCGGACGTGAAGGCCAGTATCGGCGCTATCATCCTTACGAGCGAATCGAGAACTGTATATATCGCCATCTGCGCGCTGCGCCTCGCGAGGCTGCCGTTCGGCTCGCAGTAGAGCCTGTCTTTTATTATGTCGAGATAGAAGTTCGACATGTCCACCGCGCAGAAATTATGCACCGCGTGGTAAACTACGTGGAACTCATAGTCGTCGTAGCCCTTGCGGACTCTCTCCGTGAGCTTGTTGAGCCGCACGAGCGCCCACTGATCGAGTTCGTTCATCTCAGCAAAGGGCACCGCGTCCTTATCCGGGTCGAAGCCGGCGAGGTTGCCGAGGATATAGCGGGCCGTATTGCGGATCTTGAGGTAGATATCCGAAAGCTGCTTGAAGATCGCGTCGGAAACTCTTACGTCCACTCTGTAATCGGAAGAAGCGACCCAGAGGCGCAGAAGATCGGCGCCGAACTTCTCTATGACCTCGGCGGGCGCTATGGCGTTGCCGAGGGACTTGTGCATCGCTTTTCCCTCGCCGTCGACGACCCAGCCGTGCGTCAGCACTTCCCTGTAGGGCGCCTGGCCTCTTACGGCAACGGACGTGAGCATCGAGGACTGGAACCAGCCGCGGTACTGATCCGCGCCTTCGAGATACATGTCGGCGGGCCAGTAGCCGCTCATCCTCTCGAGCGCGGCCATATGCGAGGAGCCGGAGTCGAACCAGCCGTCGAGAGTGTCGGTCTCTTTCGTAAAATGCGTTCCGCCGCAGTGCGGGCACTTGAAGAGCTCGGGCAGCAGCTGCTCCGCCTCGTAATCATACCAGGCGTTGGAGCCGTGCTCTGCGAACATCTCGCAGACTTTGGAGATGGATTCCTTGGTGCATATGGGTTTTCCGCATTCGGAGCAGTAGAAAACGGGTATCGGCAGGCCCCAGTGGCGCTGGCGGGAGATACACCAGTCAGCGCGGTCGGTTATCATGCTGACGATCCTGTCCTTGCCCCATTCGGGCAGCCATTTTACTCCGCCGCAGGCCGCCACGGCCTCGTCGCGGAAGGCTTCCACCGAGCAGAACCACTGGTCCGTGGCCCTGTAGATTATCGGGTTCTTGCAGCGCCAGCAGTGCGGGTACTGATGCTCCACCGTCTGCAGCGCGAGCAGAGCATTGCGCTCCTTGAGCTCTTCGAGAATGGCGGCGTTCGCCTTATCGTAATAGAGGCCCTCGAACTTGCCGGCCTCGGCCGTCATATAGCCCTTGGCGTCCACGGGGACGGTTATGCCGATATCGGTCAGACCCGCGTCGTCATACTTGCGGCAGACTACGAAGTCTTCCATGCCGTGGCCCGGCGCGGTATGAACGAGGCCGGTGCCCGATTCAAGGGTTACGTGGTCGCCCAGGATCACTATGGAGCTGCGGTCGAAGAACGGATGCTGCGCCGTCATATACTCGAGCTCTCTGCCCTTGAACTGCGCTATTACTTCGCTTTCCTCTATTCCGGCCGTTTTGAGAACGCTCTCTTTGAGCTCCTCCGCCATAATGTACGTTTCGTCGCCGCACTTCACGAGGTCGTACACGAAGTCCGGCCCCGCGCATATGGCGAGGTTGCCGGGAAGCGTCCAGGTAGTAGTGGTCCAGATGACGAAATACGTCTTCTCCAGGTCGCACAATCCGGCGAACTTTCCCTTATCGTCCAGCGCACGGAACTTCACGAAGATGGAATCGCACTTATCGTCCGCATATTCTATCTCGGCCTCGGCGAGCGCCGTTTCGTCGTGCGGGCACCAGTAGACCGGCTTTTTGCCCTTGTAGATATAGCCCTTTTCGAACATGTGGGCGAATATCTTTACTTCCTCGGCCTCGAACTTCGGGTCCATCGTGAGATAAGGCTTTTCCCACTCGCCGAGAACGCCCAGGCGTATAAACTCGCCGCGCTGAATGTTTACGTAATCCCACGCAAAGTCCTTGCAGGCGTTGCGGAAATCGGGGATGGACATCTTTTTTCTGTCGAGCTTGTTCTTTTTGATTATCGCGCTCTCTATCGGCATGCCGTGGTTATCCCAGCCGGGGATATACGGAGCGTACCAGCCTGTCATGTTATGGTACTTGACGATAAAATCCTTCAGCACCTTGTTCATGGCCGTACCCATATGGATATTGCCGTTGCTGAAGGGAGGGCCGTCATGAAGTATGAACTTCGGCTTGCCCTCGTTCCTTTTTATCATCTTGTGATACAGGTCTTTTTTATTCCACTCCTCAAGCATGCCAGGCTCGCGCTTCGGCAGCGCGGCGCGCATGGGGAACTCTGTTTTCGGCAGATTCAAAGTAGCATTATAATCCTGGGGCATTTCCGTCTTTTCCTTTCGCGTTTATCTTTCAGTCGTCCGCGTCGGCCTTGTAGTTCGTGCCGAACTGGAGATTTTCAAAATGGAACCTGGGCTTCGGCGAGGAATTATCGAGATCCTCCGGCTTTATCTTCGGGAATACCTTCGTGGCTCCGATCTCCTCGGCCTCCGCTTTCGCCGGCTCGGCCTTCTCTGCCTCCGCGGCGGGCTCGGCTTCCTGCGCCGGGGCCGCGCTTTCCGCCTCCGGCTCCGACTGCTGCGCTTCAAGGCGCTGCAGGGAAAGCTCTATCTCTTTCGCGGTATCCGCTACCCACTTTTCGTCGTTCGGGCCGTTTTCATATCCCGCGGCGGGCTCTTTTTCCTCGGCGATCTCGAGCTTTCCGAGATCCTTGAGGAAATCCAGCTGCTTGCGGCACAGCTCGTTTACCATATCGACGTATTCTGCCGTGCTCGCCCGTGCCGCTTCAAGACGCTTTTCCTCGGCGCGCACTTCCCCGGCGAGCTTCTGCTTCTGCTCGTCGGCCTCGGCCTGCGCCTGAGCCGCGAGCTGATCTCTCTGCTTCTCGGCGTCGCTTATCATATCGTCGCATTTCTTCTGCGTGTCGAGCAGAGCCTGGCGCATGGCGGACTCCGTAGAGCGGTATTCCTCCACCTTGTCCACCAGGATCTTGAGCTTGCTTTTCAATATTGCGTTTTCCTTATAAAGCGCGGCGTAATCGGCCGAAACGCCCTCAAGAAACTCATCGACCGAGGCCATATCGTACCCGCCGAATACTGCCTTGGCAAAAGTCTTCTCCTGCACGTCCTGCGGCGTCAGCATACGTATCGTCATTCCTTTCCGAAATAAATGATCCAGAAAAACCTTTAGGGCCACGGTTTGCCGTGGCCCTCAGCTGTTTCTTAGAAATAAAGCCCGTTGTGCTCCAGCTCGTCTATAAGATCTCCTATGATCTCCACGCTGTACGGCGTGATTATGTAAGTGCTCACGGCGACCTTCTTGATCTTGCCTTCGTTGGCGTAGGCGACGCCGCTGAGGAAATCTATGAGCCTTCTCGCAATTTCCTTGCTGGTGGATTCGAGGTTGAGCACCACCGTTCTCTTCTCCTTGAGGTGGTCGGCTATCTCCGCCGCCGAATCAAATTTCTCCGGCTTTACCAGCACTACCTGAAGCTGAGTGGTGGCGTGTATGTTAACGACCTTGTTCCCGGCTCTTCTGTCTTCATAAGGATCATAGGCCGCTTTGGGCACTGCGGAAGTACGCTGCGGGACAGGCACTCTTTCACTTGCCTTCGGGGTATAATCTTCAAATTCGTCGTCATCGTCGTAAGTCTTAGCAAGCTTTCTTATCTCGTCTATAAGGCCCACTGCTTTTACCTCCTATATATATTTTCTCTCACCGAAAATAGCCGTGCCGACACGGACCATATTGGCGCCGCACGCTATCGCTTCGGTATAATCTTTCGTCATTCCCATGGACAGAAACTCCATGCTGACATTATCATATTTTTTTGCTCCCATGTCAACAAAAAGCTTGTACATTTTATTAAAATAAGGAATATTTTCTCCGGCAGTGTGCTGTATCGGCGGCACGGCCATGAGCCCGCGCACTTTTATGTGCCCCAGCGACGCGGCGTACTCGGCAAGAGCTCCGAGCTCCTCGGGCGCAATGCCGCTTTTGCTCTCCTCCGCGCCGATGTTTATTTCAAGCAAAACGTCCTGGCATATGCCGAGCGCCTCGGCCCGGGCTGATATGAGCCGCAGAAGCTCCTCTGAATCGACGGACTCTATAAGCGACGCCGCACCCACCACCTGCTTGACCTTGTTTCTCTGCAGGTGGCCGATAAAATGGAGCGGCTTCCCTTCATAGGCGGCCAGCGCCCTTTTTTCCACCATTTCCTGAACTCTGTTTTCGCCGCAGGCGTCGACTCCCGCCGCGATCGCTTCGCGCACGGTCTCGGCCGTTTGCGTCTTGGTAGCCGCTACGAGCAGTATGTCCTCCGGTCTTCTTCCGCTGCTCAGCGCGGCCGCGGCGATGTTTTCTCTTACTCTTTCAACGTTTTCCGCAACTGACACTCAGCCTACCACCTTTCCGTCGTATAGCCCCTTGCCTCGCACTATTATCTCGTCGCCCTCGCGAAGGGCCTTCGTATCTTCCGTGTTTTTGACTATATAGTAATCGCCGACCTCGTAGATGATCTCCACCGGCCGGAGCTCCGCCCTGGCCGCCGTGAGCACGTATACGCAGGTCCCGCCGTTTTCATCGAGCCTTATCGATTTCTTGGGCACCCTTATGCCCGAGACCGAGGAATAAACCACCTTGCCCGAAAGCTTCCTGGCCTGTATGGTCTCCGCCATTGCCCTCGAGCAGGAGAAAACTGCCGCGCACTTTCCGCCGCTTTCCGGCGCGTGTACTTTTTCCACCGTCATTTCCAGCACGTCGGAATAGTATCTGTCAAACTTAATCTCCACGGTCGCGCCCTCGCTCAGCTTTTTCGCCTCGTCCGAGGACATTTCCGTAACGTAATAATACTTTATCCCCTGCACGACCTTCCCGAGGCTGTCCGTGCTTTTTTCTCCCGGCCCGTAAAGAAGCATGCTCTCGAGCTCCGCCGCCGAAAGCTGCGCGCCGGCGTTCAGGCCGATATCCTCATAGCCGTCCACGCTGCGGGTAAACACTCCGGAAATGCCGCTGTAAATATACTGCGAGCTGTAGGCGAGCTCCGATTCCAGCTCCCAGCGCCGGTTTTTCAGCTCCGCCAGCCTTTCGCTTGCGGCGGCAGCGCCGGAATCATCCGAGCTGTAATACGTAAGAGTTCTGAACTCGGCCGCAAGGGCGGAGATATCGTCGAGCTCGTGCGAATCCACCGCTCCGCTAAGCTTCATGGCGAGGGCGGCGGCCGAGCCGTTGGCCGTCAAAACATAGCTCCCGGAGGCCACGGACGCGATGATCGTTTCGAGCTGATCTATCTGCGCCTCCACCGAGCGAAGCTCTTCCGCCGTCTGCAGATCCGCCGCGCTGTCGTAGGAAACCGCCACCGGCTGCCCGCTGCCGACTCGCTCGCCTTCCGCCCGCAGTATGTACGTGTTCGCTCCGCCGCCGTAAATGACCGTTTCGTCGCGGATTATGATCCCCTGTGTTTCATACCCGAAGTCCTGTCTGTACTCAATGGCGAGAGCCGTGGTGAGCGGGTCTTTCACCGAGCGCAGGAGGTATGCCCCTATATACAGCAGCAATCCGCAGAGGATCACCGCGGAAACGAGCTTCATGTAAAAATTCGAGCGGCGCATATGTTTTTACCCTTCTTTTAAGTCGCCTCCGAAAGCTCGAGCGCCCTCGTCGGCACCATCGTAGAGATCGCGTGCTTGTAAATGAGCTGCTGTCTTCCTTCCGTTTCCAAAATGACGGTGAAGCTGTCAAAGCCCGTTACAACGCCCTTCATCTGGAATCCGTTCATGAGGAAAACCGTGAGCTGGCTGCGCTCGCGGCTTGCCCTGCGCAGGAAAATATCCTGCAGACCTGTTTCTTTTTGCATAAAACCGGCTTCCTTCCCGCCGGCTTCGCGCCGGCTATATTTTTGTCGGCTTTATTATACCAAAATCTCCCAAAAAGCTTGTCGAAACCCGTCGCGCTTCTTCAAAATCCGGCTCGTCCTTCCAGAATATCCGCAGCGCCTTTTCGTCCCTGCGGAACCACGTTATCTGCCGCTTGGCGTAGCGGCGCGTTTCGCGCTTTATGGTCTCGACCGCCTCCGCCGTATCGCACTTCCCGCAGATCGCCGCGGCCATTTCCTTGTAGCCGATGGCCTGCATCGAGGTGTGTTTTTCCGGAACTATTCCCCTTGCGAGCAGCGCCCTGACTTCGCCCTCGAGCCCGGCTGCGAGCATCGTGTCAACTCTCGCGTCTATCCTTTTGTAGAGCGCCTCGCGCTGCTCAAAATCAAGAATTATCGTCGCCGCCTCGAAGCGCGGCGGTATGCTCTTGGATTCGCGGTTGTGCTCGGATATGGTCTTTCCCGTCTGGATATTCACTTCCAGGGCGCGGATGACGCGTTTTTTGTCGTTCGGGTGCAGTTTTTTCGCGCTTTCCGGGTCTTTTTCAGCCAGAAGCTCAAGCATGGCCGCTCCGCCCTTTTCGTCGTACTGCGCTTCGAGCCGTGCTCTGAGCTCCGCGTCCGCTCCGCCGCCGGCAAAGCCGCCGCCGGATATGAGCGCGTCTATATAAAGCCCCGTTCCGCCCGCCACTATGGGCACTCGGCCGCGCGAGGCGATATCGTAAACGCACTCGGCCGCCTTCTCGGCCCACAGCGCGGCAGACCAGTTTTCGTCCGGCTCCGCCACGTCTATCATGTGGTGCCTCACTCCGCGCATCTCTTCTGCGGAGGGCTTGGCCGTGCCTATGTCCATGCCCCTGTAAATCTGCATGGAATCGGCCGATATGACCTCGCCGTCAAGCGCGAGAGCAAGGTCCACGGCGAGCCGGGTCTTCCCCGTTGCGGTAGGACCTGCTATGACCGCGATCTTCGTCATATCCTCTTAAACCCTTTGTCCAGCGCGGTTTTTCCGAGCTCCATGGAGACGGGCCGCCCGTGCGGGCAGTACTTCACGCGGCCGGATATGACCTCCGCAGCGATGTATTTGAGTTCCTCCGGGCTGCTGCGCTTTCCGGCCTTTATGGCCGCTCTGCAGGCCACGCTGTGAAGCAGCTCGTCGTGCGCGTTCTGCACTTTTCCGCCCGCCATAAGGCTTTCCGCGGCCTCCGCCAGGATCTCCTCCGCGTCGTCCCTGTTTATATCCGAGGGCAGGCGCCTGAGCGCCACGGCTCCCGCTCCGAATTCGCTTATCTCAAAACCGAGCGCCTCAAGCTGCTCCTTCTCCGCAAGCAGCGCCTGCGCCGCCTCCGCTCCAAGCTCGCAGACGAGCGGGGTGAGCAGGAACTGCGACGCGCTCAGGTCTTCTCCGGCTCTCAGCCGGTCGAAGATCATGCGCTCGTGCGCGGCGTGCTTGTCTATTATGATTATCGCCTCGCCCTTCTCGACGAGTATATACGTATCGAGCGCCTCGCCGATGATGCGGAAATCCTCCGCTTTTTCCACTCCCGCGAGCCTCTGCTGTACGGGCTCTTCCCGCGTTTCTCTTTCTTTTGCGGCGGGCTCTTCGCTTCTGCGCTCCGGCGCCTTCGCCGGCGCCGCGGGCGCGGAGGTCTCGTATCGGAACATCTGCTTTCCGCGCGAAAGCGGCAGGCTTTCCTGCGGCTTTGCCGCCTTCTGCTGCAGCTGCGAGGCGGGCATCGTCTTGAAAAAGTCCTTTTTCGGCTCTGCCTTTTTAACGTTCTGCGCTCTCATGACCTTCTCCGGAGGAAGGGGCAGCTCATGCGGACCCTTCTCCTTTTCGAGAGCGGAGAGCACGGCGTAATAGACGGCGTCGAAAACCGCCCTCTCGTTGAGGAATCTTACCTCGGTTTTCGCCGGATGCACGTTTACGTCAACGGCCGAAAGCTTCATCTTGATATAGAGCACGCAGCCGGGGAACTTCCCGGTAAAAAGCGAATTTTTATACGCCTGCTCGAGCGCCGCCTGCAGCAGCTTGGATTTTACGCAGCGGCCGTTTACGAAAAAGAACTGCCAGCCCCTGTTGCCCCTCGAAACGGCAGGCGCCGTAACGAGCCCGCTGACGGAGATCTCCTCGTCCTCGCTTTTCGCCTCAAGCAGACCCTTTGAAAAAGCCTGACCGAAAATGCTGTAAATACACGCTTCCATGCTGCCGTCCCCGGGGGTGTGGGCCTCTTCCGTTCCGTCTTTTATGTACCTGATGGACACCTCGGGGTGCGAAAGAGCGCAGCGAATCACCGCCGCGGAAACAGCCGCTCCCTCGGCGGAATCTTTTTTCATGTATTTGAGCCGAGCCGGAGTGTTGAAAAACAGCTCGCGGACGACTATCGTCGTGCCCTCCGGGCAGCCCGCGGGAAGCTCTTCCGTTATTTCGCCGGCCTCGAGCGTGAGCGAAACGCCCTCCGCCGCGCCGGGCTCCCTCGTGAGCAGTTCAACGCGCGAAACCGCGGCTATGGCCGCGAGAGCCTCGCCTCTGAAGCCGAGAGTGCCGATTGCCTCAAGGCCGCGCTCATCGCGCAGCTTGCTCGTGGCGTGGCGCAAAAAAGCCGTTTTCGCGTCCTCGGGCGACATCCCGCATCCGTTATCGCTCACGCGGATATAGCTCATCCCGCCGTTTTTTATTTCTACGGTGAGCGCGTCGGCCCCGGCGTCTATGGAGTTCTCTATGAGCTCCTTGACGACCGAGCCCGGCCGCTCCACCACTTCGCCGGCCGCTATAAGATCCGCAACGTGCGGATCGAGTTGTCTGATCTTCGCCATGCTTTTATCTGTAGCTCCTGTCAAGCCCCTTTGCGGCGAGAGTATCCACCTCTATCTGGGCGCTGTCGCTCACTCCGCAGGAAAGCTTGGTAACGTCCACCGCCGCCGTAAACAGCGAGGGCTTGCCTATTATCTTCGCCTTTGCTCCGCCTATCTTTACGGTCGCCGCCGCTTTCGGCAGCAGCTTGCCGAGCAGGCCGCGCCCGGACACGACGTCCAGCCCGTTCTGCGTGCCTACCGCTATCACGGCAACCTTCTTGGGCTTTGAAAGAAGCTTTCCGCCTATGCGGCTGCCTTTAGGCATCCAGCTTATCTCCTCTATGGAGGCGGTTATTTCCGCCACCTTCGCGAGCTCGCCGCAGCCGGCTATCGCCGCGCCGAAAACGAAGGTGTCCGGCGTTTCAAATTTGCCCGCCGCCCAGCCGAAGGAATCTATGAGCATAGTCTCCCCGGTTTCAAAGCCCGCCGCGGAAATGCTCTCTATTATCTGCTCGAAAACTCCGTATTTCTCCTGGATGCTCCTGGCGCTCTTCGCCTCTTCTCCGAAATCCATCGAGATCCCGACAACGGCGAGGTTGGACATATAGCGGTAGATCGAAAAGACCTTGTCGAGATCCGCCGCCTGGAATCCGCGGCCCACGCCCGTATCCAGCCGTATCTGCACCTCGACCACGGTGCTCCTCGCATCCGCCAGGCCGTTGAGGACGACTCCGGCCTCGGAAGTCGAAATACAGAAAACAACGTTGAGATCCATCAGAGTTTCAAGCTCTGTTTTATCTATAAAGCTGTTGAGCATTATTATGCGCTCTTCCGTAAACCCGTTTGCGCGCAGCTTCGCCGCCTCCTTGGCCTCCGATACCGCGAAGGTGCGCACGCCGTCTTCCCGGAGCAGTCTTGCCGTTTCCACGAGGCCCATCCCGAACGCGTCGCCCGAGAGGTCCGCGCAGACAGAACCGTCAACCTTTTTCCGGAGCTCCTGAAGGTTGTTTTTTATCGCTTGTCTGTTTATGATAAGGCTCTTCATAGCAATCGACCTCCTGTCGTTTTTTGGGGGGTATATCTGTTTGTCCGCCGCGGGAACGGCGGTAAAAACCGCGCTTTGAGATAAACATATTCATCCACTGTTATTATAGCATCTCCCTCGGGCCGTAGTCAAATAACATGAAGCGTTTTTCTTGTAAAATATACGGAAAAATGTTAGAATAAGCAGTAACCCGAATGAATTTGAACGGAGGGCCGCTATTGGACCGCAGCAAGACCGAGATATCATCCGCCGAGCTTGAACGCCAGCGTGAATATATGGCCCGCGTGGCCGAAATAAACGCCGCTTCTCCCCGGCAGCCGCTCGCTTTTGTGGACACTTACGGCTGCCAGCAGAACGAGGCCGACAGCGAGCATTGCCGCGGCATGCTCCGCGAAATGGGCTACGCCTTCACCGAGGACGAAAAGGAAGCGGACGTAATAGTAATTAATACCTGCGCCGTGCGCGAGCACGCGGAAAACCGCATCCTCGGAAACGTCGGCGCGCTGGTGCACACTAAGCGCGCGAAGCCCGGGCAGATAATCGCCGTCTGCGGCTGCATGGTGCAGCAGAAGCAGGTCGTCGAGCGCATAAAAAAGAGCTTCGTGCACGTAAATCTCGTCTTCGGGCCGAGCTGTCTGTGGCGCTTCCCGGAGTATCTCTTCATGCTCCTGCGCGGCAAAAAGCGCATCTTCGCCGAAGGCGGCGACGAAGCCACACTCGCCGAAGGCCTTCCCGTAGTGCGCCGCAGCGCGCTCAAGGCCTGGCTGCCCATCGCCTACGGCTGCAACAATTTCTGTTCCTACTGCATCGTCCCCTACGTCCGCGGGCGCGAGCGCAGCCGCCGCCCCGAGGCGATAATCGCCGAGGCGCGGGAGATAATAGCCGGCGGCGGCAAGGATATAACCCTTCTCGGGCAGAACGTCAATTCCTACGGCCGCGGGCTGGACGGCGGCTGGAATTTCGCCCGCCTGATGCGCGAGATAAACTCGCTCGACGGCAAATTTCTCATCCGCTTCATGACCAGCCATCCGAAGGACGCCACGGAGGAGCTCTTCGAGACCATGGCCCGCTCCGAAAAAGCGGCGCGGCATCTCCACCTGCCCTTCCAGGCCGGGAACGACGATATACTCCGCAAAATGAACCGCGGCTACACCGCGGAATCATACCTCAGGCTGATCGAAAAAGTCCGCAGCTATATCCCCGATATAGTGCTCACCAGTGACGTGATAGTGGGCTTCCCGAACGAAACGGAAGCCGAATTCGAGGATACTCTCCGCCTCGTCGAGCAGGTGCGCTTTGATTCGCTTTTCACCTTCATCTATTCAAAACGC
>JAEEGL011830096.1_pt1 | contig 17259 bp, 14 predicted proteins | sample 9134231 | NCBI WGS metagenome assembly JAEEGL01 (sample SAMN16246548, study PRJNA631951) | gut metagenome | biome: gut microbiome; feature: rumen; material: fiber-attached | host: Bos | place: Iran: Karaj | collected 2018-10
ATATTCCTCGATTGAATATTTAATCCATTCGCCATTTACTTTGTGAGCCAGTGCTACTCCTTTATCGCAGTATTCGCTGTTTGCTTGTTGTTCTTTGTCTTGACCCAAAAGGTCAAAAATTCGTGTAACTTCCATTTTTTATTTTGTTAGTTCGGGGCAAACCTATACAATTTCGGTTAAAAAAAAAGAAAAAATCGTGAAAACTGTACTTTCGCATTTTTACGAAGTCCCGATTTGAGAGTTTTAGAGAGATATTCGTATTTTGGTAAAATCTCTTGTATTTTTCTCAATTTCTTTGACATAGAACAAAATAATTTTGTTAGTTTTGCTGACTACAATATTTTAAAATATTTAGAGATTATGCCATACAGACGTCTTCCAAATACCGATGCGGCGAGAGTAAAGGCTCTTCAGACGGCGATTGACAAGTGTAAAAACATGCCAAGTAACGAATGTGCTTTGACTTATGAGATAATTCTTAAAGCGAAATTTTTCCTCCCTTCGCTTCAAAGCGGAATCCGTCAGCGACGGTCGTTCTACAGTCAATCGGTTGAAAAAGGTGCTAACTTTTATCATCTTCAGAAACGGACGAAAATGTATATCTCGCATTTCATTCAAGTTTTGAACATGGCAATTGCACGTGACGAGTTTAAAAGCTCGGCACGAGATTATTACGGCTTGACAAAAAAGAAACTCCCGTCACTCGAAACGACAGAGGAAATCATTGAATGGGGTAAAAAACTCATCGAAGGCGAAAATCTCCGTATTAGCGAGGGCGGAACGCCTATGTCGAATCCACGTATTTCGCTTCTGAAAATTGAATACGACAAATTTGTGGCCGCTTCCAGAAATAACGAATTCCGACTGATGAGCGACAAACGCTCTGCCGACTATATTGAAGATTTGCGGAAACGTGGCGACGAACTCATTATTGAAATATGGAACGCCGTGGAGGATTTTTATAAAAATCTCCCTGCCGAAGAACGTCGAAAAATCTGTACAGAATACGGCGTGTCCTACGTATGGCGAAAATCTGAGTTGCAACATTCTGGAACGGAATTTGATAGTGAACAAGCGGAAAATTCAACTGAACAACAATAGAAATATGAAAAAAATAATATCCCTTTTATTCCTTTCGTTCATCCTTTTTGCTGGCTGTGGCAAAAAAGAATTTGACGAGACTCTGTTATATGGGAAATGGAAATGCGGTACGTTGTATGAAAAATATGTTTCATCAGGAACTGGTTATACATGGGACACTGCAGACGATGTTGACGAGTCAGAAGCACAGTCGTTCACATGGGAACTCGATGGTGAAAAACTGACGCAATACCACCAAATGGAAGCAAGTTCCGCAGTAGTGCCGAAGCAATATACCGTCACTACGTTGACAGAAACAACTTTGTCATACACTTCCAATGGAAAAACATACACATTTACCAAGCAATAACACTCTGTTATGAAGAAAGCACTCAAAATTATCGGTATTTCGCTCGGCTCTGTCCTCGGATTATCCGTGGCTGCCGTGTGCATTGTGATTTGGTTTGTATTTACGCCGGCAAAACTTACACCAATTGTGAAAAGTTATATTCCTGCTTTCGTGACGTGCCAAACCGAACTCGATACGGTCGATTTGACGTTTTTCAGCACATTCCCGCACTTCGGTCTGCGTCTTCACAATGTAGCTTTGATTAACCCGATGGAAGGCGCTCCGTCCGACACGGTCGCTTATGTTGAAGAATTGGTTGCCACAGTCGATGTTGACGAATATTTGTCGAATGCAAATGTGGTCATAAATGGTTGCTATTTGTCGAATGTTAAGGCTAATATTTATGTAAATGCCGATAGCGTTGCGAATTACGATGTGTTTGTTTCCGATACGACTGCTGAGGATACGTCGTCGACTTCGGCATTCAACAAATTGGCTATAAAAGATGTGAAGGTCGAAAATCTTTCGGCTACATATATTGACGTGCCAGGAAACATGAATGCATCTGTTTCAAACATAAATCTGAACGCAAATGTCGAAATGGAAGGCGACGACATTGATGCCGACCTAAAAATGACTTCCGATGCCATTGCTTTCGCATTGACTGACTCTACCCAGTTGAATGTTTCGGTTGGTGCTCTCGATACAAAATTCGAAGGCGAAATTGATGATTACAATTTTGTGAAAGGGACGCTCAACCTCTTTTTAGACAATGTTTCCGCCGATATGGCTGGCTCGAAATATGCAGATTCGTTGAAAATACAAACGCATGTGCCTCTCGAAGTCACGCTCGATACGTTGAAGGTGGCACTGAAAGACGCTCTTGTCGGGATTAACGAACACCAGATTTCGTTGTCGGGCGATGCGGAAATAGACGACGACATTCGTATGGATATGCGTTTTTCGACGAACAACATCGCACTCAGTTCGTTGTTGCCGCTTGTCCCGAAGGATATTATAAAAGATTACCTTGACGGAATCGACATCAATGGTGTCATTCAGTTGTCGGGTGCGGCTCAAGGTATTATGAACGATTCTCTTATGCCGTTAATTACTGCCGATGCCACATATTCTAACGGAAGCATCGTGGTTGACGGTTTAGGTCATGATTTATACGACGTGTCGACAACAGTTCATGCAAATGTTGATTTGAACGAAGAGAAAAATTCGTATGCTTCAATTACCTCGCTTTCGGCAAAAACGGGTAAATCATCGGTTTCGGCTTCGGGAAAAATCTCTGACTTGCTGAACGACATTGCTGTCGATATTAAAGCAAACGCACGCGTGTGGCTTCTCGACCTGAAAAACGACATTCCGAGCGAGGTTTTTGCTACGGGTTGGGCCGATGCGGTAGTTTTTGCAAAATGTAAACTTGACGATTTGACAGATGTCAATCTTAATAAAATCAAGGCAAACGGCGATGTGGTGCTCACGGATTTTGAGGCAATTTACGAGGACTCAACATTTGTCAATACCGATAAAATTGCAATAAACTTTACGTTGCCGAGCATGCATACGGCACAAAATTTCAAAGAAGTTATCGACGTGGGTGTTTCGTCGGAATTGCTGAAACTTTCCATGACGGATTTCATGAACACGACAGTCGAAAATCCTGTAATACGAGTTGGTCTTCCCGATGTGATGGATACGACCAAGGATTTGTCGGTTGCCTGTGATTTTAAGATGAAAAATCTTGCAGTTGATTTGGTTGCCGATACCATCAACGCACAGATTCGAAATCCTCATGGCTCTGTTTCAATGGTGCCGAAGGGCAAAAAGACTGGTTATACGTGTCTGATGAACTGTGACAGCGTGTATGCTAATGTTGCGTCGGATGTTGCCGCACGCACGGGGACAATTTTTGTCGATGCAAAAGCGGAATACGATTCGACATACGAAGACGTGTTGCAGCAATGGAATCCCGATGTAAAACTTAATTTCAACCAAGGACAAATTGCCCTGTCGGCTATAGATTTTCCAATCAAGATTGCGAAAATCAAGTGTGATATGAACAAAAACCGATTCAAAATAGACCAAAGCAAAGTGATTGTGGGTAACTCCGACTTCCAACTGACGGGTATCATCAACAATATTGTGGATTATTTGAACGGCGAGGACATTCTTAAAGGCGATTTGCAGTTTACGTCGGATTACACCGATGTAATGGAATTGATGGAAATGGTGAGTGGAATGGGAGATACGACCGAAGTTGCTACAGATGAGGCGCAGGCGACAACTGTAGCTGCATCGGCTGATTCAAGTGCTGCGGTGGAAGAAGATAATCCGTTCATGGTGCCTCTCGGTGTCGACATTGTGATGAACACCGACATTAAAAAGGCTTTGGCAGGGAAGAAGATTATAGAACACGTGGGCGGTTCTCTTACAATCCGCGACGGTGTGCTTGTGCTCGAAGAAATGGGCTTTACTTGCGATGCCGCGCAGATGCAACTCACGGCAATGTATCGTTCTGCTCGTAAAAATCACCTCTTTGCGGGTTTCGATTTTCACTTGATTGACATAAGCATAGCCGATTTGATTGACATGATTCCCGACATCGACACGATTGTTCCTATGTTGAAATCATTCTCGGGAAAAGCTGAATTTCATTTAGCTGCTGAAACATACCTAAAATCGAACTACGACCCGAAATTCTCTACGCTTCGTGGAGCGGCGGCAATCAAAGGCCGTGATTTGGTCTTAATGGACAACGAAACATATCAGAAAATTTCCAAATTGTTGCTGTTCAACAAAAAGAAAACGAAAAATGTTGTCGACAGCATAGACGTGGAGATGGGCGTGTTCCGAAATCAAGTGGACTTGTATCCGTTTGTAGTTTCTATGGATAAATATCAGGCGGTGCTTTCGGGCTACCACAATCTTGATATGTCGTGCAAATACCATATCTCTCTGACAAAGAGTCCGTTACCAATAAAACTCGGATTGAATCTCTTTGGCACGCTTGACGACCTAAAATACAAGGTAGGACGATGTGAGTACAAAAAAACATTTAAACCTCAAAAACAGGGCAAAGTCGATGAAACTGTCATGCACCTGAAACAGACCATCAGTTCTTCTATCAGAGCGGGTGTTAAAAATCAAGATGCACTTATAAAAGAATAGTAACATAATGAATAAGAACGAGTTAATTTCAGAAATCAAGAAAAAACAAAGTTTCTTGTGTGTCGGACTTGATACCGACATCAACAAAATTCCAGAACATCTCAAATCTGCCGACGATCCGATTTTCGCTTTCAATAAGGCAATTGTCGACGCTACGGCTCAATATGCAGTGGCATATAAACCGAATATTGCTTTTTATGAATGCTACGGCATTTCGGGCTGGAAAAGTTTGGAAAAAACGGTGAATTACATAAAAAATAAATTTCCCGAAATATTTCTAATTGCCGACGCAAAACGTGGAGACATTGGAAATACATCGAAAATGTACGCCAAAGCGTTTCTCGAAAATCTTCCGTTCGATGCGGTGACAATTGCACCTTATATGGGCGAAGATTCAGTGACACCGTTCCTGACATACGAAGGCAAATGGGCAATCTTACTTGCACTTACGTCGAACAAAGGAGCGTTCGACTTCCAATTCAAAGAAAGCGACGGAGAATGTCTGTACGAACACGTTCTTGCAACTTCGCAACAATGGGGAAACGACGAAAACATGATGTATGTGGTTGGAGCGACAAAAGCTGAAATGCTTGGCAACGTGCGTGCGATTGTTCCAAATCATTTCTTGCTCGTTCCTGGCGTAGGAGCCCAAGGTGGAAGCCTCGAAGCTGTGGCGCAATATGGCATGAACAAGGATTGCGGCTTGTTGGTAAATTCTTCACGTGGAATAATCTATGCCGACACGACGGAACGCTTTGCCGAAGTCGCTGCTGAGAAATCCAAGGAGTTACAGGTTCAGATGGCCGATCTAATGGCGCAGTATATGAAATAGATGAAACAATTCTTTTGTGTTTTATCAGTAGTTTTATGTCTGTGCAGTTGCAACCACTCTCAGCAGTCAAAGGTTTCTGCCGACGAAAATGTGTTTAAATATGCGCAAAACGTATTTGCTCGTCCAGGGAGTGATACGGTTGTCGTGTATTGTAATTGGAACACTTCACGTGACAGCATAGTCTATGTATTTTCCGAAATCAAAAAGCCTTCGGAAATCAACAGTATAGCTGCTCTTTCGACTACGGACATCGCCATGTTGGCAGAATTGGACGCCGTGGATAAAATTACTGGTGTAAGCGATTATTTTCGTATATCGAACGAACAAGTTCAAATGCGTTACTCACAAGGACTTATACAAAATGTTGGAACGGCAATGGATGTAAATGTAGAGGCATTAGTCGCGTTAAATCCCGACATTGTTATTACTTCCGCGTTCAGCAGTTCCGATATTCAAAAATTTCAACGTTCGGTATGTCCTGTGATTTTTACAACCGACTGGCAGGAAAATACGCCGTTGGCACGTGTGGAGTGGATAAAATTCATAGGCAGGATTCTTGGCGAAAGCGAAAAAGCCGACAGTGTTTTTTCGGTTATAGAGCGGAATTATCTTAACACAAAATCGTTGGCAGCCGATGTGGCAGAAAAGCCTGTTGTACTTGCAGGTGCGGCAAGTAACGATATTTGGTACCTGCCTGGTGGAAAAAGTTACGTGGCGGCGCTTATTGACGATGCAGGAGGGGATTTTATAGGAAAGGATAACGATAATACGGGCAGTGTGGTTGTTAATTTTGAGCAGATTCTGCAACAGTCGCAGAATGCAGATTTGTGGATAGGATGCGACGAGAAAACCGTTGCCGAATTAGATGCGGCAAACAAAAATTATAAATTACTCACAGTGTATCAGAAAGGAGCGATATACAACCGTTCCAAACGGTGCAATGCCAATGGCGGAAACGATTATTGGGAATATGGCTACGTCCGTCCCGACATTGTTCTTGCCGATTATATGAAAATCATTCATCCCGAACTGCTTCCCGAATACGAAACGGTTTTTCTCGAAAAAATTGATAAACGAAAGCAATAGATGAAGAACGTCTACACCATATTGTTAATAATCTTTATTCCAATATGTTTTGTATGCGACATATTGTTTGGCAGCGTGCATATTCCGTTCGATGCATTTATTGACGTACTGTCGGGGAATGAGGACAACGAATTGTGGTATAATATAATAACCCGTCTCCGTCTGCCTCGTGCCGTGGCGGCTATATTGGTGGGAACAGCGTTGCCAGTTTCTGGTTTGTTGATGCAGACATTGTTCCGCAATCCGCTTGCCGACCCATACATTCTTGGAATCAGCACGGGAGCAAGTCTTGGTGTGGCCGTATTCTCGCTTGCGGGAGGTTTTTCACTCGGCTTGTTTCCTACATTGTGGGGAAGTTTGGGCACTGCTGGAGCCGCATTGATTGGAGCGGCGCTCATAATGACGGTCATTCTCGTGATGGCCCCGCATATTCACGACACGGTCACGCTTTTGATTATCGGTATCATGTTTGGAAGCATAACGTCGGCAATAGTAAACGTGTTGCAGTATTTTGCCCATCCCGACGAGGTTCATTCTTTTTTGCTTTGGACAATGGGCAGCCTTGCAAATATCAGTAACAACGAACTTGCGATAATGGCATGCTTCGTTTTTCCGACAGTGATAGGCAGTTTGCTCATTAACAAACAGTTAGATGCAATTTTGTTGGGCGAGAATTATGCGTTTTCTTTGGGTGTAAATACAAAGATGCTGAGAATTGCAATTATTGTGTTGTCGGCAATTTTGGCTGGAATAGTCACCGCTTTCGCAGGACCGATTGGTTTTGTGGGAATGACAATTCCGCACGTAGCTCGTTTTTTATTTAAGACGAACAGTCATAAAGTGCTCATAATCAATTCTATATTGATAGGCGTAAATTTAATGCTTATCTGCGACATGATAGCCCAGTTGCCGGGAATGCAGGCAATATTGCCAATCAACACGGTTACGGCAATCTTTGGGGCACCGATAGTTATTGTTGTGCTTTTTAGGGGTAGGAGGAACGCGATATGAATTTTAAAATTTCAGATTGTTCAATAGGGTATCGTGCTGGTTCTCAGACTACTGTGGTTGCTTCGGATATAGAGATGGAAATTCGTTCTGGCGAACTTGTCAGCCTTATCGGGGCAAACGGATGCGGAAAATCAACGCTTATCCGTACGCTTGCGGGTTTACAGCCAGCCCTCGGTGGCTCAATACAGATTGACGGTTGCAACCTCGCCTCGATGGACAGAAAAATGCGTGCTCAAAAAATGAGTGTCGTCCTCACCGACAATATTTCTGTGCCGAACACCGCGGTTCACGACATTGTGGCTCTTGGGCGGTTCCCTTACACAAACTGGTACGGAACACTTTCGGAACACGACGAAGAAATTATTCTACAGTCAATACAAACTGTTGGTTTGCAGGATTTTGCATATAGAAACATTGATACACTCAGTGACGGTGAACGTCAGCGGGTTATGATTGCCAAAGCTTTGGCTCAAGACACTCCGTTCATATTGCTTGACGAACCAACTGCTCATCTTGATGTGCAAAACAGAATCGAGGTGATGAATCTCTTGAAAAAACTAACAGTCTCGTCGGACAAAGCCATTCTGCTTTCCACCCACGAACTCCATCTGGCTCTGAACGTGTCGGATTCTGTCTGGATAATGAAAAAGGGACAGCCGTTATTGAGCGGAACACCCCGTCAGATGATGGAAAATGGGGAAATAGCGAAAGCATTCAATCTTTCGGAAACACAGATTGCGGAAAGTTTTCGCTTTTAGAATTTTTCCGTGTGAATTTTATCTAACTGCAAGCGGTTGAGGTCGAACGGTTTACGTTCTTCTTGTTTGTAACCCATTGCTATCACCGACAAAACCTCGTAGTTTTCGGGTATGTTGAACGCTTTTTTCAGCACTTCCGAAGCACTTTCGCCTGATTCCTGCGCACGTTTGCGGATTTGTACCCAGCAGCTTCCCAAGCCCAAATCTTCGGCGGCAAGATGCAGATATGCCGAGGCAATGGAACAATCTTCGACCCACACGTCGGTTTTCGTTGTGTCGGCAATTACGATTACGGCAAGGGCGGCATCTTTTACAAATGCTGCTCCGGCTTGCTTGCACGTGGAAATTGTTTCCAACGACTGCTTGTCTTCCACAAAGATAAATTCCCACGGATTGGCACGATGTCCCGACGGGCTCATCAAAACAATCTGTTTCAGCTTTTCTTGTATTTCCTGTGGAACAGGCTTGTCGAGAAACGTTCTCGTACTTCTTCGTTTTTGTGCTAAGTCAAAAAATGTTTCCATATTATTTCTTGTGTAAAACCTTGTAAAACAAATAAATCATAACTGCCGTTACCGACAATTGCACTGTAAGCATTAATATGAGAGCCGATGTTGACATTATTCTATCTTTATTTCTTCGAAATTATGTTGACGTGCGAATCGTATGAATACGCACAGTAAAATCAAAAACATCAGTAATCCGATTCGGCAAATATCCACGTAGAAAACGTTGTTCACAACGTCGCCCTTGTAAATCGGCGAGCCAAGTGTGACAAAATCATCAATGGAAACAAGCACTTCGGCGTCAGCTGGAAGTTTATACGTTTTATCGCCAATTACTACTTCCGTTTCTGAAATCTTTTTCACCTCGCCTTCGTTTTCGGCATAAAATTCATCGGCAAACCACGTTTTGTTTGGCCCCACGTTTTGATGACGCAATTCTCCAATGATACTTGAATCGTCGAGTTCCCAACCTTTGAAACTCAGCAAAGACCAATCGTCGTTCTTTGGCTTTATGATGGCTGCTACAAATATGATAATCAGCATTGTAGGCGTGATGAATTTCAGTATGAATTTATATACTCGAGGCAGACGCAGTTCGGCATTGTCGGTTATTAGTTTCCAACCCTTGTTCACGCCCAGAACCCACGAAAATGCAACCGTTTCCAGCAACGCAAACAAGAACAGCGATACCGTTCCGCCCCAGAAGTCATACTGGTCGAACACGCCTTTGTCGAAAAACAAGATACAAGGTAATGCCAAGAAGAACAACAAGATACCGAAACGGAACGAACTTTTTCGTTGCGTCCAGTTGTAGTTTCGTGCCAAAAATGCGATGAACGGCTGGCTGATGGAAATTGACGACGTGATTGAAGCAATGAACAATATGCCGAAAAATGCAAGTCCTGCAAGGCACGAAAGCACGTCGCCCCACTGCTCGAACAAGAATGGCATTGTACGGAAACCAAGACCGAAACCGCCCATTCCCGTCAGCTCCACAACCTTGTCAATTCCCAAATATCCGATAGATATAGGAATGATGATTGCACTTCCGAGAACTATTTCCGCAAATTCGTTGGTGAACGCCGAGGTCATTGAGTTCAATGCAATGTCGTCGTTCTTTTTCATATACGAAGCGTAGGTTTGTATGGCGCCCATTCCCAACGACATAGTAAAGAATACCTGCCCTGCCGCCGACAGCCACACTTTTGGATTTGCCAACGAATCAACGTCGATTGTCCATAAGAAATCGAGAGCCACAACGCTGTCGAATTTTGCCCCCGCAACGCCCGCCTTCATTGTGTAGGCCTTGTATGCCAAGAAAAACCCGAAAATAAGCAGAAGCGGCATACTGATTTTCGATGCCCGTTCAATTCCTTTTGAAATGCCGTTTGCCAAAATGAATATGTTGATGAGCAAACAGCAGATGAACATTATCAGCGTGTCGGACGGAAATCCGAGCGTTGAGGTTGTCAGGTCGATGTATTTGTCAAAAAAGGCGGAAACCTCGTATTCGGTCATTCCGTCGAATGTGCCAATTACAGAGTGGATGGTATATGACAGAATCCAACTTTCTATGTAACAATAATATGCACAAATCACGAAACTTGAAAAGAGGCATAATGCGCCAGAATATCGCCAGAAATGGTTTTTGTTCAGCGACTGCATAATTGTTGGAGGCGAGTGTCTTCCGAACTGTCCGCCGAATTTTCCCGTTGACCATTCAATCATAGCCAGAGGCAAGCCAAGCAGGAGAAACGACACCAAATAGGGAATGATGAACGCACCGCCGCCATTCTGAACGGCCTGCACGGGGAAACGGAGAAAGTTTCCCAAGCCGACGGCGCTGCCCGCCATCGCCAAAATCAGTCCCAATCGGGAACCCCACGCTTGTTCTGTCTGTGCCATAGAATTTTCGTTATGCAAAAATAGCGATTTTCTTGGAAAAATAATAAGAACTATCACAAGTTACAATTCGTAAAGTCGCCACGCTATCGTTATGTGAAGAATATTTTTGTTACACCAAACGAAAACATTTATCAGCACGACAGTCCGACTGAGCCGAGAGGCGCTAAAAAAATCAATGGAGAGCACGTTAAAAAGGCGTTGGTGCCTTGGTACGCTACGGGTAGTGTAACGACAGCGTGGCACTTCAACGCCTTTAGTGAACGACATTGATTTTTAGCCGAGCGGGTCCGTCGGTGGCTTTTCTTTGGGTTCCGTTTCTTTTTCCACAAAAAGAAATGGAACAGAATAAATTTGCTATATCTGTCGCTGTAGACAGAAAGTAACAGAAAAGATGGGATAATTTGTGGTTAATTTTTGTTTTTAATAATAATGCACAACGGGTTAATTTCATATACTTTCCCCAAAATTCTTCCTATCTTTGTGATGTATCAATTATTAAATTAACAATGAAACAATTACGACTTATTTTCATCATCGGTTTTTGCACGATTCTCGGCTCTTTGTCTGCTGTTGCTCAAGAATCCGAAGCGTATTTCACTCGGGAAGAGATGCCCGATATGCTCAAATTTCTTCCACCGCCTCCCGATACGCTCAGCGAAGCGTTTTCGCACGATATAATGCGTTATTTTTGGGGCAAGGAAATGCGGAATGACTCCGCACGTGCGGCAATTGCCATTCGCGATGCCGATTGTACAACCGACAATATGTGCAAGGAATTCAGCGTGCCGTTCGGACTTACCATTTCAAAAGAAACGACTCCCGAAATCTATAAACTCTTTGCTAAATCGCTTCGCACAGCTGATTTTATCGGCACATATCCCAAAAGACATTATATGCGTAAGCGTCCGTTCGCCCGTTTCCACGAGCCGTCGCTTGCTCCGTGGGACGACGAGACGCTGTCGCACAATGGTTCTTATCCGTCGGGACATACTCTTCGGGGCTGGACAGCAGCCTTGATTCTTACGGAAATAAATCCTGCCAATGCCGACACGTTGCTGGCTCGCGGATTTATGTTCAGCGAAAGTCGTGTGATTGTCGGTGCCCATTGGCAAAGCGACGTGGATGCAGGTCGGCTTGCGGCTTCGGCGGCAGTTGCTAAAATGCACACAAGTCCAGAATTCTTGGCACAAATGGAAAAAGCCAAGAAAGAATTTGCCATGCTTACTAAATCAACAAAGAACAAGAATTCTAAGGCAAAAAAGTAGATGGACGGTAAGACGAAAGTGTCGTTGCGGGATTAATCTGTTATTCCCAGCCGTCTGTGTTGGCTTTTGGGGGCACGTAATAATCTTTTATGCCGAAATTGATATTTGCTTTGTGTGCCTGACTAAGTTGATATTTCCGTAAAATGCGGTACGTTTTGCCGTCTTTTATGAAATAAGCGCCAGTTTGGTGGAAACGGAACGGCACGTTCTTTTCCACGCACTGACGACGAATGTCAAGAATCCAGTTGTAATTGCATGGACGGGCGTTCACTCCCGATTCTCCACCGACGGAAACTTCTTCTATCGAAGAATCAAGATAGGACGAAAGATTGATTGGCCCAAGCAATGGTGCAACGGCAAGAATTTTATGTTTGATGGGAGCGGCCATGAACAACGGCAGACGATAATCTGTCATTTCCTGATTTTCAATGGTGCAACCTATGAGAACGTTGTCGTATCCGTCGCCCCAGTCGGAAGGTATGCATTCGGCAAAACGGTCGATTCGTTTGGTGAAAAAGAAAAACATACAATCCGACCGTTCCTTTATCATTCGCCAGCATTCTGGTCGCCATTCATCGGCGTCTTTCAGAAAAAAATCCGACGTAAAACAAGTAAAAACGACCTTCCCCGAAGGAATTTTGTAGGATTTGTCGCGTTTTCGTTTTATTGGCAAATCGAAGGCGGCCGTCTTTCGAGCCATGTTACTGCCAATCTCGCAGCCGTACATTTCGTCTTGTCTATATACGTAGCAATATTTGCAACCTGCACTGATTTTTGTGCAACCATGCCACGGATTCCAGTCGGCATATATGCTCCACGATTCGGACATTGATGTATTCTTTAAAACGAATATTTATCTTTCCAAAGCGACTGCATGTATTTCTTGGTGTCGTCCTCGCGTTTGTTTTCGGCTGGCTTCCAGAATGTTTCGTGTGAAAGCTCGGTAGGCAAAAATTCTTGTTTAACAAAGTGTCCCGGATAGTCGTGAGAATATTTGTAACCGTCGCCGTATTTCAATTCTTCCATCAATTTTGTCGGAGCATTCCGAAGATGTAACGGAACAGGCAACATACCCGATTGTTTTACTTTTGCTAAAGCGGCGTCGATGGCCAAATATGCAGAATTGCTTTTTTGTGACGTGGCAAGGTAAATTGTTGTTTCTGAAAGAATTATGCGTGCTTCGGGCATGCCTATGACCGAAACGGCGTTGAAGCAACTTTGAGCCAACAACAGCGCATTGGGATTTGCCAGGCCAATGTCTTCCGAGGCGGAAATAAGCAACCGACGGGCAATGAATTTAATATCCTCGCCGCCTTCCAACATTCGGGCAAGCCAATACACGGCGGCATTGGGGTCGCTGCCACGAATGGATTTTATAAAGGCGGAAATAATGTCGTAGTGCTGTTCGCCTCCCTTGTCGTACAAGGCAATGTTTTCCTGCAACGTTTTCGTCACCACATCGTTGGTAATGACAATCTTTTTTGTCCCTGCCTGTGCGTTCACCACAATTTCGAGCACATTTAGCAGCTTACGAGCATCGCCGCCGGAAAAACGCATAAGAGCCTCGTCTTCTTTGACCGTGATGTTCAATTCTTTTAACACAACGTCCTCTTTCAGCGCTTTGTTTAAAAGTTGTTGTAAATCAGATTTTTCCAACGACTTCAATACGTAAACCTGACAACGTGATAAAAGAGGGGAAATAACCTCGAACGAAGGATTTTCGGTAGTGGCACCAATAAGTGTGACTGTTCCGTTTTCGACCGCAGCCAGCAAAGAGTCTTGCTGTGACTTGTTGAAACGATGAATCTCGTCGATGAACAGCAACGGATTGGGGGAATCAAAAAACTGAGAATGTTTTGCCTTGTCCAACACGTCGCGAACGTCTTTCACTCCGGAATTTACCGCACTTAACGTAAAAAACGGCCGTTCAAGGCTTTTGGAAATAATTTGAGCCAGCGTCGTTTTTCCCACTCCCGGTGGTCCCCACAATATCATTGACGAAATCCGTCCCGATTCAATCGTATTGCGAAGCACAGCCCCTTTTGCAACTAAATGCTTCTGCCCTAAATAGTCGTCCAACGACTTCGGACGCATTCTTTCCGCTAACGGTTGCTGTATTCCCATTACTGTTGACGTTGTTTAATTATGTTTTCCAATTCTTCGCGATTTTCGACTTTTTCGTATCGTCCCTGCATAAAGTACGAAACGCCGCCCGTCTGTTCCGACACAACAATGATGAGTGTGTTGGTTTCTTCGCTCATGCCCAGAGCCGAACGGTGACGCATACCAAACTCCATAGGCAGATTTGCTGCTTTTGAAATCGGGAGCACACTTTTTGCCGCCAAAATTTTCCGTCCCACAATTATTACTGCTCCGTCGTGCAGAGGTGTGTTTTTGTAAAAAATATTTTGCAGCAACGCCGACGAAATTCGTGATTCAATCAATTCTCCCGACTGTAAATATGGCAAAATGGTCTCTTTCATTGGCGAAAGCACTATCAATGCTCCCGTTTTCGACGAAGCCATGGTGAAAACTGCATCGGCAATTTCTGTAATTGCCTCGTCTGGAATACGTTCCTGACTTAGATTCAGCAATTTTGAGAATCGTTTCCGTCCTTGCGAATGCAAGTAGCGATTGCCCACCATTGTCAAGAATCTTCTGATTTCTGTTTGGAACAAAATAACGAGGGCAAGACCGCCAATGCTGATGAACTGCCCCAAAATTCGTGTGAGCATTTCCATGTGCAGTGCGCGTACAATCAGCCATACAATGTAAAACGCAATTATACCGAGAAATACGTTCATACCGCCAGTGCCGCGTATCAGTTTGTACACCTCGTACATAAGCAGTGCGACCAGAAAAATGTCGACAAAATCAACGAATTCAATTGTTATAAATATCGGTATCATTTCCTACTTGAGAATCGTCCAAAGATATAAAACTTTACTCATTTTCGTTCGAAACAAGCGGGAGTTCTACAAAAAAAGTAGTCCCTACGTCGATTTCTGTTTCAAAATAAATCTTGCCCTGCGACGCGTCTACAATGCTTTTGCAGATTGCAAGTCCGAATCCGCTACCCGATGATTTCGTGGTAAAGTGCAGCTCAAAAATATGTTTTTGTGCATCTTCTGGAATACCTTTCCCGTTGTCGGCAACAGCTATTTTCACAAAGCCGTCGGCTGTCGGTTGTGTGGTAACTTTCACAAATCCCTGCCGTTCTTTCGGAATGGCTTGAATCGCATTTTTCACCAAATTATTGAGCATACGGGTTGTTTTGTCTTTGTCGGCACGGACAAGTACATTCTCTTGATAAAATTCTGCCGTCACCTCCACATTTTCTTCGTTGTTGAATATAACTACGCAATTCTGTATCAGATTGTTAATATCAACATCTTCAATATTTACTTTAGACAACTTTGCGAAGTCCGAGAACGAAGTTGCCGTATCTGCAAGAGTATCAATTTGTTCTATCATTGTTTTAGAGATAGACTTTAAGCGTGACTCGAATCGTTCGTCTTTTTCGTCCCATGAGCGGTTAAGCAGTTGAAGGCTCAATTTCATTGGCGTGAGCGGATTTTTAATCTCATGGGCAATTTGGCGGGCCATCTCGCGCCATGCCATTTCACGTTCGGCCTTTGCAAGCTTGTCGGCGCTCACGCTCAGCTTGTCAATCATTTCGTTGTAGTTCTGAATAACTCCGTTCAGTTCGTCGGGAACCTGAAGTGCAATTTTCTCGTTTTCGCCACCAAGGGCGACATTCGTCATTTTGTTCTGTAAAACAACCAACGGCTCCGAAATGCGTTTCGCAATAAACATCGAGAAGATGGTGCTAATCAATAACAGAACAACCAATAAATTCAGTAATCCGACTATCAATCCTGCAAACTGCTGTTTAAATTCCTCCTCGTTCGAGAAATTTGGAAGATTCAAATAACCCAGAATGGTGTTTTGATTATTTATGATTGACACATACGAAGACGTAAACTTCAGATTTCCAATAGATTCCTCTTGCGAAAACGACGACCGCCCTTGTTCAATCAACTGATAATATGCCTGTGTCGATATTTTTTCGTTCACCAAACGGAATTGGAAAATTTCAGGCCGCGACGAGGCAATCATATCTCCTTGAGTGTCAAATAGATTTATGTCGGAAGAATAGATGTTTGCAAGTTCCACGAGTTTATTTTGAATGAAATGCTTTTCTTCTGGCGGCAAATACCCAAAGTCCTTGTATTGTTGCGAAAATTCCTTTGCAACCGAAGCTATCTTTTCTTCCAAAAATTTTCTTTGCTGGCGAGAATTGTATGACTTCATAAAGTATAAACCTCCAATCATCACAATGGCAAACGTGCCTATAAGTAATCCTATAAGTGAACGTTCTATTTGTACGGATAATGAATGTTTTATTGTTATTGGCGTGCGTTCGCAACACTTTAAGAAAATAAGCATTAACAAAAAGAAAAACAGGAAGATATATGGGAACCACATAAAGTAGTTCTTTAACTGATATGTTCTATTACTTACAACAACAGTATATTGGTCGCTGATTTTATACATCAGGTGGGCGACATGATGTTGAGAATCGACAATGGTGGCAAAATTCGTGTCGCTTTGGAACGTAAGTTTCTGCGGATACGGACATTTCCCCCGCTTTGAAACAAGAAGCCCGTTTTTATATTTTGCCAAAGAATAATTGGCAGGGAACTGGTTGCTCTCGGTGTTGTCGAGCAGAATTGTCGGGTAGCCGAACACTTGCGAGGTTATTTTCGAGTGTAATTCTATGTATAATTTCGTAATAGTGCCGTTCGCAAGTTTATATTCAATTGCGTCAAAATAGGTTATGTTGCCGTCCTGATTATTAATGTAATAGTAGTTTGTGTCGGAAATATGCTTGCCGCTGGTCGAAACCATCTGCTGGAAATATGCCTCGCAGTTTGGCAGACGGTTCGACTCGGCAAATGCACTGTCGGTTCCGCAAACCGTACATTCCAAGTCGTATTGCCCGAGCCAGCCATTGAAATATGTCTTTTGTAGATAATCTTTGATTGTCACATCCTGATTCTCGGATTTTTTCATCATGGAATCTAAGAACATGTCCGACCGGGTGGAACGATAAACCGAAGCCAAAAACTGCTCTGCCACAGGATCTTGCTCGTTTGCCCATTCCTTCGCAAGTTCGTAACGATTTTCGGCCTTATGTTTGTCAAGATAAATGCTGATGGCGGTCTCGGTATAGATAACTGTAGCCACAAGGAACACTAACTTCAACGCAAACGTAGGACTTTCG
>JAEEGL012983668.1_pt1 | contig 17259 bp, 13 predicted proteins | sample 9134231 | NCBI WGS metagenome assembly JAEEGL01 (sample SAMN16246548, study PRJNA631951) | gut metagenome | biome: gut microbiome; feature: rumen; material: fiber-attached | host: Bos | place: Iran: Karaj | collected 2018-10
AAGAACCATGAGCGAGAACAAAATTCCCTACAAAATCTATCTGTCCGAGAACGAGATTCCTACCGCCTGGTACAACCTGCGGGCCGACATGAAAAACAAGCCCGCCCCCCTGCTGAACCCCGGCACCGGTCAGCCTCTGACTGCCGAGGAGATGAGCGTGATCTTCTGCGAAGAACTGGTCAAGCAGGAGCTGGATGACACGACCGCGCACTACCCGATCCCCACGGAAATCCGGGATTTCTACAAAATGTACCGCCCCTCCCCGCTGATCCGGGCCTACTGCCTGGAGGAAAAACTGAAAACCCCCGCCAAAATCTACTACAAGTTTGAGGGCAACAACACCAGCGGCAGCCACAAGCTCAACTCTGCCGTAGCCCAGGCCTATTACGCCAAGCAGCAGGGGCTGAAGGGCGTTACCACAGAGACAGGCGCCGGTCAGTGGGGCACAGCCCTGTCCATGGCCTGCTCCTACTTCGGGCTGGACTGCAAGGTCTTTATGGTAAAAATCAGCTATGAGCAGAAGCCCTTCCGCCGCGAGGTCATGCGTACCTACGGCGCCGACGTCACCCCCTCCCCGTCTATGGAAACCGAGGTCGGCCGCAAAATTCTGGCCGCACACCCCGGTACCACCGGCAGTCTGGGCTGTGCCATCTCCGAGGCGGTAGAGGTTGCCGTCACCAATCCCGGCTATCGCTATGTGCTGGGCAGCGTTCTCAACCAGGTGCTTCTGCACCAGTCCGTCATCGGTCTGGAAACCAAAACCGCGCTGGACAAGTACGGAATCAAGCCCGACGTCATCATCGGCTGCGCCGGCGGCGGCAGCAACCTGGGCGGTCTCATCGCCCCCTTTATGGGCGAGAAGCTGCGCGGAGAGGCCGATTACCAGTTCATCGCCGTAGAGCCCGCCTCCTGTCCCAGCTTCACCCGCGGGAAATTCGCCTACGACTTCTGCGATACCGGCATGATTTGCCCGCTGGCAAAGATGTACACCCTGGGCAGCGGCTTTATCCCCTCCCCCAACCACGCCGGCGGCCTGCGCTTCCACGGCATGTCCACCGTTCTCAGCCAGCTGTATCACGACGGCTATCTGGAAGCGCGCGCGGTGGAGCAGACCTCCGTCTTCGAGGCGGCGGAGACCTTTGCCCGCGTGGAGGGCATCCTCCCTGCGCCGGAGAGCAGCCACGCCATCAAGGTCGCCATTGATGAGGCGCTCAAATGCAAGGAAACCGGTGAGGAAAAGAATATCCTCTTCGGCCTGACCGGCACCGGTTACTTTGACCTGACCGCCTACCAGCAGTACAACGACGGCAAAATGACCGACTATATCCCCACCGACGAGGATCTCGCCAAGGGCTTTGCCGCCCTTCCCCATGTCCCCGGGATGGATTGAACCGGGCTCGCATACATGCAAAACAGGACTTGCCGCCGGCAAGTCCTGTTTTGCTGTTGCATTTTTCTGTTTTTTGCGATAGGATACGGACATACCCCATCGCTGACAGAAGGACACACCATTATGAAAAGACAATTCACTGTTTTTCTCTCTTTGATTCTGGCGCTCGCCGCCCTGACGCTTTACGGCTGCGGCAGTGTCGTCTCCCAGCCGGATCCCACGCAGGGGGCCGCATTGGAGGCCACCCAGGAGCCCACGCCGGAGCCTACCGTCGCCATCCTCACCATTGCCGGGCAGGAGTATTCCCCGGAGACGCGGGAGCTTACGCTCGCAAGCCGGGACGCGCTGGCGGAGCTTCTGGAGAAGAAGGCAGATTTTGAGAGTCTGCAGCAGATCCATCTCAGCGAGACGCCGGAGGTGGAAGATCTGGCCGCGCTGAAGGCCGCATTTCCTGCGGCAGAGCTCAGCTATCCCGTGATCCTCCAGGGCAGAACCCTGTCACCGGACGTTAAAACACTGGATCTGACCGCGCTGACCGCTCAGGACATCCCGGACGCCGTCGGGGCGCTCTCCCTGCTGCCGGAATTGGAATCGGTCAGCCTCTCGCCGGAGCTTTCCGTTGACGACTATATCGCCCTCAAGCAGGCCGCCCCTGCCGTGCAGTTCGCCTATTCCTTTGAGCTCTATGGCCAGACGGTCACCACCGAGACGGAATCCCTGGCCTATGCAAATGTGGACATCGGCAACGAGGGCGTCGCCGAATTCCATAAGGTTCTCCCCTATCTTGACAGGCTCAACCGCGTAAGCTTCGAATACTGCGGCATCGATGATGAGACCATGGCGGAGCTGCGGGATGCTTTTCCCGACAAGGAAATCGTCTGGCGCGTGATCTATGGCTGGGCCAGCAGCTGGTCCGACACGATCCGCATTTGGGCCATCGGCGGCTTCAGCGACAAGCAGCTGGAATCGCTGAAATACTGCACCAAGGTCAAATATCTGGATCTGGGCCACAACGGCATTTACGAACTGGACTTTGTCCGCTACATGCCGGATCTGGAAGTGCTGATTCTGGAAAACGACTATGTCTCCGATCTCAGCGATCTTGCCACCTGCAAGAAGCTGGAGTACCTTGAGGTCGGCGAAACCCAGGTCACCGACGTCAGCCCTCTGGCCGAGTGCACCAGCCTGGAGCATCTGAACATCGGCGGACTTCTGGGGCTGACGGATATTTCCCCGCTCTACAACCTGCCGAATCTGAAGCGTTTCTATGGCTTATGCGACGTCAATGTCCCGCGGGAGCAGGTAGAGTACGTCAAATCGATCATGCCGAACACCGAGGTCGATTTTGACTACTACCCCAAGGGTGCGGTCAACGGCAGTCACTGGCGCTATGAGGACGGCGGCGGCCTTGTCCCGCGCTATCAGCTTCTGCACGATCAAATCGGATACGACTGGTAAAGAAAACGGCTGTCAGCTTCTTCTGACAGCCGTTGTTTTATCTGTCTTTTGATATCAGGCCATACAGCGCCGACAGCCCGCCGGCCGCCAGCGGCAGCATCATCAGGAAAAAGGCAAACGCATACTGGGACTTTGCCTCACACAGAATGTGATACAGCACGCTGCCCAGAAGGATGACCGGCACCAGGCATTGGCAGATCTCGCGCTTGTACCAGAACAGGGCCAGTGCCGCCAGCAGGCCGAAGAAGATCAGCTGCTGATAGAAATTCATCAGCCCCTTCACGGTCTGCTCTCCCTCAAGGCAGAGCAGGCGATACAGCCTCCCGGGTGGGGAGAAATGCTCCCGCACATTGTTGTTCCAGATGACCTCATAGGTCGGTTCGTTCCACTGGCTCAGGAACTTGCGGTTGAAGAAGGCCAGCGCGGCCTCAGGGTCCTGTCGGAATTCCTCCAGCCGTCCGGCGATCACCTCTCTGGCCGCCGCCGCAGCCGCAGCGCTGTCCCCCTCCAGGCTTTCAAACAGATCGACCGTATAGGTGGTATCGTACCACCCGGAGCAGGTCTGCCCCTCGTGAATACCCATGGCCATCCATCCCCACAGGGAAATCCCGCTGCCGAACTCCTCCCCCATGCGGCGCTCATAGAAGCGCTGCGGCATATCCTTGAGCACCAGCACCGAGGCCGCGCACAGCAGCAGGCACAGCAGAGATTTCCACCGGAACCTGCGCAGCAGACAAATCAGCCAGATGATGACGACTGCGATAAACACGATCATATAATTGTACTTCAAAATGACCGCCATGCTCAGGCATACCGCGCACAGAATGCCGCTGAGCCAGCCTTCGCGCTCCTGAAACGCCAGAAACGCCCACAGGGCAAGCGCGGCAAAGGCAAGGCCCGGGAGATTGCCATAGAGATAGGTACTGAAATAGATCCCGTGCGGGCTGAAAAGCAGCAACAGCGCCGTCAGCTTCTGCGCCCGCTCCGAGCGGAACATCAGGCCGGCGCAGCGGATCAGCGCATATTCCGTCACTGCCAGGAAAACCACATTCAACCCCTGCAGCAGCATGCAGGCAAAGCCCTCCGGAAGATCGGGGAGCACCAGAAACATCAGTCGGAAGGCAAGCTCCTCGTACAGCGCGTAGCCGAACTGATACGGAAAGCGCCGGAAATAGAAGTGGTAATATGAGGTGTCCCCCCGGGCGGACTGCATGGCCCAGAAGGTGACCACATAGGAGTCCTGGGAGGGCTGGAGCTTCACCGAGGCAATAAACAGTGCACCGGCAAAAACCGTCCACAGCAGCAGAATCCATGTCAGCACGGACAGACGGATGCGATCGCAAACGCGCCAGAACAGATACAGCAGCCCCACACTGAGCACAAGCGCAAGCACATTGACCGGCACATTGTCTCTCTGGAACTGCAGCACTTCACCGAGACCTGCGCCGGTACTGATGTCGGAGGTGCCCAGAAGAGAAGCCGCGAACAGATACCCCACGATCAACGACAGCAGCGCCAGAACAACGCACGCGCAAAAGCGGCTGAATCTCTCCGCTCCGGTCTTCGCCAGCTCCATTCCGATTCCCCCTCTGCCTTCCGTTGCCGTAATTCTACCATAGCCGACCGTCTCAAGTCAATTGCCCGGCCGTGAAGATTGCCATTGTCAAATGTCCGCGAGTGTGATAAACTGTTTCTATATTGTGCGAAGCAGGGCAAGGATGAAAATGAGCAAAGAAAAAACAGAGGCGGAACACGCCCCTCTTCCGGGGAATACTCCGCAGACAAGTGAACACAGTTCTCCGCCGCCGTCCGCCCAAAAGCCGTCGTTCGGCAAACGCCTCCGGAGATTTTTGGGCCGCGTCCTGTTGGTTTTGCTGGTCACAGTCCTGGTATTGGCTGTGGGCCTGTATTTCGTCATGTTTATTCTGGCCAAGGGTCCGTCCCCTACCGCCCGGGATCGCTTCATCATGTCCGTGCGTGAAACCAGCGCCATCGGCTTTTTGGCGAATCTGTATCTGACCAACGAGGAAATCGCGGAAATCGAAAAGGGCCGGGTGGTGGAGGTCTACGAAGAGACGGACGCCTCTCTTATCACCATCAGCAGCGACACCGGCTCCGAGGCCGACGCCTGGGGCTTCGTCGACGAGGACGGCGACGGCATCATTCTTGACGTGGTTAAGGGTGAGGGCTATTCCGGCTATATGATGATCGTGCTGGATCCCTCCCGCGTCATCATGGGCAGCGTGCCGGAGTCTTATTTCTGGCGCGGCTACACCGTACAGGAGATGGTGGAGCACTTTGACGCTGTCGCCGGCACCAACGCCGGCGGCTTTGAGGACGAAAACGGCACGGGCGACGGCAGCGAACCGGATTCCGCAATCGTGTACAAGGGCAAGCTGTACTTCGGCGACAAGGGAACCGGAAACGGTTTTGTCGGGTTTGACGACCAGTACATTCTGCATGTGGGGCTTGTGGGATCTCAGGCCGTCAAGGACGCAAATATCCAGTACGGCTGTTCTTTCGGGCCGGTGCTTGTCCACAACGGCGAGGGTGTGGATCCCTCCCTTCTCGCCAGCGGCATCAACCCGCGCACCGCTATCGGCCAGCGCTCGGACGGGGCCGTACTGCTGCTGGTCATCGACGGCCGGCAGGTCATCAGCCTCGGCGCGACCTATGCGGATCTGATGGAAATCATGCTGCGCTACGGTGCGGTCAACGCGTGCAATCTGGACGGCGGCTCTTCCTCACTGATGTATTATAACGGTGCCTATGTGAACAACTGCGCATCGGTCATCGGTATCCGGCCGATCCCCTCCAGCTTCATTGTTCTGAAGGAAGGAGCGCGGGAACGTGACGGGTACTAAGAAAAAGAAAAACCGCTTTGCCGGTGGCCTGGCGCTGTACACTCTGCTCCTCATGGCGCTGATTCTCGCCGGTCTGGTCTTCTTCTACTTTTATATTGCCACCTATGAGTATACGAGACCGGAGAGCGCCATCGCCCGCTATATGGAAAGCCTGCAGGACGGCGCCGCTCAAGAGCAGATCGCAGCCTTTGTCAAAACACTGGATCATAACATGCAGCCGGAGGCTGTCAGTACGCAGCGGATCAGCGAGGCCATTCAGAATGTCCGCTGTGCCAAAAAGGTCTCAGAATGCACCGACAAGCGGCTTGTCTACGTCCTGAAAACAGACGAATACGTCCTCGGCAAGATCGTTCTCACCCCCGTGGGCGAGCAGCGGCTGGGCTTCACCTCCTGGGAGGTCAGCAGCGAAGAATTCGACTTTGAACCCATGTGCCAGGATACGGAGCGTACCGTCCCCAGTGACTATCAGGTGCTCTGCGGCGGCTATCCGCTGGATGCGGACTACATCACGGGCGACCCGGTTCACTATGAGCTGCTGAAGGAGTTTTACGACTCGTACAAGCTGCCCTCCATGGTCACCTATCGGAGCGGGAAATATATCGGCCAGATCGACGTGGAAATCCTGGACGCGGACGGGAACCCCGTCGCCGAGGAGGATCTGAACGAAGCCTTCTTCTGCGACAACTGCTCGGATGACGAAAAGGCGGAAATTACGGAATTCACCAACGACTATGTCGACCGCTATGTCACCTATCTCTCCGGCGCCAACGACATGCACACCTACAACCTCTATGCGGTCCTGGCTCTGACAATCCGGGATTCCGACCTGTACTCCCGCCTGTATCAGGCGCTGGGCGGGCAGGGCTTCTCCAGCAGCCACGGCGATTTCATCCGCTCCATTACGATCAACCGCATGATGAAGCTGAGCGAGAACAAATATGTCTGCGATGTGACCTATCTGGTGGATACCTACGGCCAGCGCGATCACTACACCACGACCACCAACAACGCCAAGCTTCTGTTGAAGCGAACCGATGACGGCCTGCGCGCCTACGCCCAGGCAAGCTATTAAAACATAGCAAAAACTTAGAAAAAGCCCGTGCGTTTCCGCACGGGCTTTTCCGAGAATACCGTTTACTCCTCGACCTTGACAACCTTGGCCTCGGGAGCATTCTTTTTGATGCTCTCGATGCCGTTGAGGCAGCTGGCTTTGGCCTTGTATCCCTCGCCAACCGCGATAATCTCGCCATTTCTGGCTTTCAGCCGGAAGCGATACTCGCCGGCCTTGTCCGTATACACTTCAAACTTGGGGTGCTTGAGAACCTCAAAGCCCTCCACCGTCTGATCCTCGACCGGGCCGACACAGCAGCGGCGCACGCTCTCAATGCCCTTTAAACAGGCAGCTTCGGTGGTGTATACTTCACTGGTGGCAATAACCTCTCCGTTCCCGGCCTTGAGATTGAACTTAATGCCGGATTCTACTTGCTTGACTTCAAATTTTCCCATGATTGAACCTCCTGATATCAAAATGTGAGTTCCCATCTGCCTCTTACTATACCAATTTTTCCGCAAAATGCAACAGGAATTTCTGTTTGTTTTTCTCCCGCTTGACAAAAAAGCGGTCTTGATGTTTACTAAAGCAAAATAACAAAGGATGGTGGCTTATGTATATTGTCTGTTTGGATTTGGAAGGCGTGCTGGTTCCCGAAATCTGGATCGCTTTTTCTGAGGCCAGCGGGATCCCGGAGCTGCGGCGTACCACGCGGGATGAGCCGGACTATGATAAGCTGATGCGCTGGCGGCTGGGTATCCTGCGGGAACACGGTCTGGGCCTGAAGGAAATTCAGGACACCATCGCCACGATTGATCCGCTGCCCGGCGCGAAGGAATTCCTGGATGAGCTGCGCTCTCTGACGCAGGCAGTCATTCTCAGCGACACCTTCTCTCAGTTTGCAAAGCCTCTGATGAAAAAGCTGGGCTGGCCTACCATTTTCTGCAATGAATTGGTCGTCGCACCGGACGGCAGCATTACGGACTACAAGCTGCGCACCCAGAATACGAAATACAGTACGGTCCGCGCCTTTCAGTCCGTCGGCTATGAGACCATCGCCTGCGGCGACAGCTTCAATGACCTGGCCATGATCCGGGCCAGCAAGGCGGGCGTTCTCTTCCGCAGCACCGAGGCCATCAAACGGGACAACCCGGATCTGCCCTCCTGCGAAAGCTTCGACGATCTCCTGCTGAACATCAAGAAGGCCATGGAGCTCGCGTGAAACGTAACAAACCCTGAATCGTGTCAAACAGCGGCGCAGAAGAACTGCGCCGCTGTTTTTTTGCGGAAGTGGTTTACATAATGCTATTTCCTCTGCCTCTCTCACGTCGATCAAAACGTGACCCGGCCGGGTATCCGGCAGTTTCTTCGCCAGGGAAAAACGTCACTTTTTATTATACACAAAGGCCTCTTTTTTGCAGTATTCCACATCGGCCGCCCCGAGATAAGCCCTGAGTGCGGCGGTGTTTTCTGTCGTCAGCGCCGCTGACCTCCGCCGAAACCGCCCTGGGTGCCGCCCATCCGGTCGCCGAAACCGCCTTGGCTGCCGCCCAGCTGACCGCCGAAGCCGCCAGGCTGGTTCTGCATCCGACCGCCGAAGCCGCCCATTCCCATTCCGCTGCCATAGGTCACGGAGCTGAGAGTAATGGTTTCGCTGACCGTCCCTGCGGTGACGGTGTAGGTTCCGCCGACCTCCATCCCCCCGGTGCTGATCACAACAGATTGGTAGCTTTTTCCGGGGGAAAAGCTGGCCAGCTCATTCCCATCCTCGTCGCATACGGTGATCGTGCTGCCCGCCGTCTGCGCGGAGGAGAGATTCAGCAGGATGCTGCCCTGTGTCGAGCTTTCGTTGAAATTCTGCGCCATGCCGCTGGCGCCTGCCGCAATCACCGTGCCGCCGGTGATGCTGCCGCCGGTGCCGTAGTCCAGCGCCCCGTTGCCGTTGTTGGTGGGGCCGCTGATATAGACCTCTCCCCCGCTCACCATCAATTCGCCGTTGGCGTCCAGGCCGTCTCCGCCTGCGTCGATGATGATGCTGCCGCCGCTGATTTCCAGCGTCGAGCCGCTGTCCGAGCCGAAGGGATCCCCGCCGAAGGGTCCGAACGCGTTGGAGCCGTCATTCCCCCCGGCCGCATTGATGCCGTCATCCGAGGCTGTCAGCATGATGCTGCCGCCGCTGATGTCAATATCATTGGCCTCCAGGCCCTCATAGCTTTTAAGAACCTCAATGCTGCCGCCGCTGATGGCCAGGGTATTGTCTGCGTGGATCCCGTCATCCCCGCTGGAGAGGCACAACTCCCCGCCGGAGATAGTCACGCAGTTGTCGGCATGGATGCTGTCATCCTCCGACACGACCATGATGCTGCCGCCCAGAATCTCGATGCTGCCCTTCTCCGTATCCTCGTCGTTGCCCGACCAGATCCCTTTGGTGCCGCTGGTAATCGTCAGCTCGCCGTCTTCTACCGTCACGCTGTCCTTGCCGGACAGCCCCTTCTTTTCGGAAGTGATGCTCCACTCCCCTGCTTTGACCTTCAAATCGTCTTTGCTCACGACGCCGTGTCCGGTTTCGCAGCTGATGCTTACCGTGCCGCTGCCGTTCAGATTCAGATCGCATTTGGCAAAGACCGCCGCATCCACCGTATCGTCATTGGTCTGCACAAATTCTCCCGCTGCGCTCAGCCTGTTGACGCTGCCCTCCGCGGAAGAGAGCACCACCTTGTCCGCCTCCGCGGCGTAGATGGCAGCGCTGCCGCTTTTGCAGATGTCAGCTCCGTCCAGAATCAGCTTCACTTTGGCGGTGTCTTCTGCGTCTACCACAATCTGCCCGTCGCTCAGGCTGCCGGTCAGCCGATAGCTCCCCTCTTCGGTAATGGTAACCGTGCTGCCGCTGACGATCACACTGCTGTCAGAAGTGGTGGTGCCTTTGTCGCTGAGGGTGATCAGGATCTCCTCCTCCGTCTCTTTCGCCGCCAGCGTGGACGCCTTGATCTCTGCGGCGCCGGCTCCGGAGGTACCCGCGGCAGATGCGGCGGTGCTGCCGCAGGCGGTCAGCACCGCACAAATCAGCAACAGGGCCAGTGCATAGTGTAATTGTTTTTTCATGGTAATCTCCTTTCTTACAGTTCCGTGCACTCCGTGCTCAGCTCCGACAGGCTGATCTCCAGATTGCCGTTTCGGCAGCGGAGCGCGTCGATCATTTTCTTTTCTTTTCCGCTCTCCCGGAGCGTGATTTCGTAGGTCAGCCGGTTGAGGCTGCCCAGATTGCTTGTCTTGACCCGGGTCATTTTAGCCTCGCTGGTGTATTCTTCAAATATGTCCTCAAACATTTCCGCATACTCCAGATTTTCCGGCACGGTGATCTGCAGGGTCTTGCGCAGCCGGTCGCCCCGGCGTTCACCGAAACCGATTCTGGCATACAGGGTATCCGTCAGACACATGATCACGGCAAAGAGTGCCGCAAGCCCCGGACAGCCCATGCCGCAGGCCAAGCCCACGGCCATGGCGGTAAAAACTGCCACAATCTCCCGGCCGCTGCCGGGTGCGGAGCGGAAACGCACCAGAGAGAAGGTACCCGCCACCGCAACGCCCGCTCCAATGCTGCCGTTGACCATCATGATAATTGTGGCGACCACAGCGGGCAGTGTCGCCAGTGCGACGGCAAAGCTTTTGCTGCTGCGGCTGTTGTGCAGATATACCAGCGCATGCATCGCGCCGAGGAGCAGCGCCGTCAGCATCAGCAGCAGGAACACGGACGCGCTTATGGATCCCATACCGCTTTGGGTCAGTCCGGCAAAAAGAGATTCAAGCACAGGAAACACCTCGTCTTTCTTGATATGTCTGTTCCATGATCGCCTTATAGGCTTCTCCGTACTTGGAGAAAGAGGTCTGGCGGATCTCCGCCTGGTTCAGCGCTTCCACCAGCCACAGCGGGAGGGCGCCCGGCGTTTTGACTTCCAGCAGAGATTGCTGCGGCGCAAGCAGGCGCTCCCCGCGCGGCGCTGAAGTCAGGCGCATCTCCGTTGTACGCCAGCGGATATTTTTATCAAACGTCGCCCGGAGTCCGGGATCCGCTGTGGAAAAGTAGGCGCTGCGGTCATAACTCAGGTAGACCGCCGGGCGGAGCTCACCGTAAAACCGGCAGAAATACCTGATCTCCCGTCCAATCTGGCTGTCCTCCGGCAGGGGCATTCGCCCCGCCATGCCGGCTGCCGCTCTCCACTCCGGCAGTGAGATGCGGCGCTTGTACACGATGCCGTCGTGCTTCTTTTTCAGTTCCAGGAAAACCTGCCCGTCAGAAGTCACCGGGCCATAGCTGCGCATGCGGAGCTTTTCCTTGTATTCCGGCTTCTCCAGGGATTCCCGGATGAGACGGTAGTCCGGCGTGTCGTAATAGATGTTGCAGATCGTACTCTCGCCGTAGGGGTCCGGCAGCATATGCGCCCGGATCGCCTGTTCCAGATCGGCCCGCTGCCGGCTGTCCGCAAGAAATTTGATTTCATAGCGCTGAAAGATGTCGTTTTCCACCGGGTTCTCCCCCCTGTTCATCTTGATCCGGCCCAATCTTACCGCGATAAGCTTAGACCTGACTTAGAACAGCACGGAAGAATAAAAGATTTTTTCAAATGCCAGACGCTTCTCCGCCGTCCGCGCTGCCGCGCAAAAAAAGCCTGAGGCATGAAGCCTCAGGCTTTTTCGGTTCTTTCTCTATGGTACCAGGATTTCCTTGAGCGTCAGATCCCGCCCGGTCAACGGTGTGAGCTTTTTCCCGCGGCACTCCGGGCAGCTTAAATCGTTCAGATCCGCCACAAACTCTGCGCCGCAGTCAAGACACCTTGCGGTACCCGCCAGCTCTTCGATAACGAATTCGGTCTCCTCCAGCTCAGTTCCATCGACGACGGCCTCCCAGCAGTCTGCCAGGAATCCGGGCATTACGCCGCTGAGGGAGCCCACCTCCACCGTGATCCGGGTGATCGTGTCCAGCTCCTCATCCTTCATGATCCCGCGCACCATTTTCAGCATGGCGTCACATATTCCCAGCTCGTGCATTATTTCGTGACCGCTTTTTTAATAATATTGCCCGTCTTCTTGATCAGATTCTCCGCAGCCTTGATGGGCATGGTCTCATAGCTGCCCGCGTGCCAATCGCGCACCTTCTTCAGGTGAATGGCGTCAAACTTGCAGCGAGTCGTGCAGATGCCGCAGCCGATGCAGAGGTAGGGATCCACCTTGGTGGCGCCGCAGCCAAGGCAGCGCGCCGTCTCCTTGCGCACCTGCTCCTCGGTAAAGGTGATGCGGGCGTCGGAGAAGGTTTTGGCCTTTGCCGCATTGTAGCCGCGAACCTGGCGGTGTTCCTTGTCAAAGCCGCCCATATCCAGCTGCACGCTCTCCTTGTCCAGCGCGCGGTAGACACGGCGGTCACGGCCCATGGTCAGGGTCTGACCGGGATGTACAAAACGATGCAGGGAGATGGCCGCTTCCTTGCCGGCCGCGATGGCGTTAATGGAGAAGCTGGGACCGGTGTACACGTCGCCGCCGACAAAAATGTCGGGCTCGGCGGTCTGGTAGGTCAGGCTGTCCGCCTCGGCGGTTCCCTTCTTCGTCTTGACCAGGGCCCCCACGTCCAGGCTGCCCCAATCCACCCGCTGGCCGATGGCGCCGATCACGGAGTCCACCTCGATGGTCTCAAATCTGCCGGTGCCCACGGGCTTGCGGCGGCCCTTCTCGTCGGGCTCGCCCAGCTCCATGATCTCCACCTTGAGCGCCTTGACATTCTTTTCCTCATCGCCGAGGATCTCCACAGGCGCGTTCAGGAAGCGGAACTGCACGCCCTCCTCCACGGCCTCGGCCGCTTCCTCGGGGTCGGCAGGCATCTCTGCCTGGGAACGGCGGTAGATGACATATGTCTCTTCCGCGCCGAGACGGACAGCCGTGCGGCATACGTCCATGGCCACATTGCCGGCGCCGATGATCGCACACTTCTTGCCGACTTTCGGCTCTTTGCCCAGATTGACCTCCCGCAGAAAGTCAACGCCGCCGTAAACGCCCTTCAGCTCCTCGCCCGGGATTCCGATCGGGCTGGACTTCTGGGCGCCAATGGCCAGGTAGAAGCCCTTGTAGCCCTCGTCGCGCAGCTGCTGAATGGTGACGTCCTTGCCCACCTCTACGCCGCAGCGGAATTCCGCGCCAAGCTCACGGATGATATCGATCTCCGCGTTGAGCACGTCCTTCTCCAGCCGGAAGTTGGGAATGCCCAGTGTCAACATGCCGCCGGGAACCGGATTGCGGTCAAATACCGTGACCTTGTAGCCCTTCAGTCCCAGATAATAGGCACAGCTCAAGCCGGCGGGGCCGGCGCCGATGATGGCGATTTTCTCCTCATAAGGTCTTCCGATCTGATTGACCATCTTGGGAATCCGACGGGTCTCCTTATTCAGGTCATGGTCGGCGATAAAGCGCTTGACCTCATCAATGGCCACCGCCTCATCCACGCTGCCGCGGGTGCACTCAGCCTCACACCGCTTGTTGCAGATGCGGCCGCAGACTGCTGGCAGGGGGTTCTCCGTGCGGATCAGATCCAGCGCGTCCTCATAGCGCCCCTGGGCCGCCAGCTTCAGATAGCCCTGTACCGGAATATGGGCGGGGCAGGCAACCTTGCAGGGCGCCGTGCCGCTGGGAAGCGTATCCTCCCGGTTTTCCCGGTAGTCAGGATTCCAGGCTTCCTTGGAGACGATATGCTCAGAGAGCTTCACATAGTTGCTGGGCGCGATGTGTACGGTCGTCCGCAGCTTCTGACCCAACTTCAAAGCGTTGGCAGGGCAGACCTCCACACACTGGGCGCAGGCGACGCACTTCGCCTCATCCACCTCCGCCTGGAAATTGGAGCGGATCGCATCGCGGGCACCAAACATCAGGCCGACGCGCAGGCCAAAGCAGGCGCAGGCGCAGCAGTTGCAGATCGCGGCGCTTTCTCCGGCCTCTTCAATGTTGGGAATATCGTGCATCAGACCGTTGTCTTCCGCCCGTTGAATGATCTCCAGCGCCTCTTCCCGGGTAATCTGCCGGGCACGGCCGGTGCGGATATAGTGCTCGGCCCCTTTGCCCATCTGCAGGCACATCTCCTCCGCCAGGTGGCCGCAGCCGTCATTGATGGAGCTGCGGGAGGCGCGGCAGGAGCAGGGAGACACGCAGAAGATATCATACTTGTTCAGATAATAGCTCAGCTTTTCATAGTCGTGAACATTGGGAATGTCTTTGATGGCACTCTCAATCGGGATCACGCGCATCAGACCATAGCCGTCGGGAATCAGCGGGGACATGGTCTGCATCCGGATGCGGGTGTACTCTTCAAATGCGCGGCCCACCTCGGGATGCGTATCCAGCAGCTCCTGGTTGTTGACCAGCATCTCCATGATGCCCGGCGCAAAGATCTGCATGTAATACTTGTCTACGCCCGCTTCCTTGTCAAAGGTGCAGCGGAATACCCCAATCCAGGCCAGATGCTTGGCCAGCTTCTCCACCTCGTCGACCGGCTTCTTCACTTTCTTTGCCAGCCATTCCGCCGTGCGCTCCTTGCGCAGGCCGGCGGCGATCGCCACATCCGCCTCATCGTCCGTGAGGATATCTGCCATGCAGTAATACTCCGGCGCATTCACGTCAATCTTATTCACCGCGCCGGTCAAGCCGCCAATGATATGACACAGCTTAACGATTTTCGGTCTGAGTTCGGCCATAATGCTTTCTCTCCTGTTATGTATGTTTTTGTGGAATCTCTGCGCATGGTCAGCGCGCAATCCACCAGTTTACAGTGTATAAGTATATACCATTCCCCCATGTAATGCAAGGGATTTGTCAAACAGACGGACGCCCCGACCCACCGCGAGGCCGGGGCGCTTCCCCTTCATTTTCCGCACGTTACAGATAGCTGCGCAGGTCTGTTGTCAAGCGCTCTTCCAAATGGATCAGCCGTTTTGCGATGTCCTTTGACCACTCGTCCGCCGCCTTATACTCGTTGAGATAGCGATTGAGCGATTTCACGCCCATGTTGCAGCCATCTGTCATGAGCGAGGCGATCGTCTGATCTGTTCCGCTCATCAGCAGCTCTGCATTGGTCTTGATCCAGGACATCCCTTCGGCAATCGGATTGGGGTTCTTTCCCTCATCCCGGTAGCGGGCCAACTGTGTCTGAATCCTCCCCTCCAGCTGCTCGTGCTCCCGCCGACACCCCTGCAACCGTTCTTTCAGCCGATCGTCGCGCACATAATCCAGTACGCCGTCGATGGCGTCTATCCCCATTTTTGCCCCCGCATCACATTCACGCAGCAGCTTAACCGTGTCTTTTTCAATCATAGACGAATCCTCCTCCTAATGACAGGTACAGTTTCCCCGCTGCCGCGCAGAATATACGCCCGCGCTTCCTCCGCTTTCGATTTCAGATCCAAGCAGGCGGGAACACAGCTTTTTGAATTGATTTTCTGCGGGAAAACAGCTATACTGAATGCAGCATCCCCGTGTGCGGGACGCGAATTGCAGGATTTCTTATGTATAAGGAGAAACAGACCATGGGCGGATTGTTGGACGGAATTGTTATCCTGGACCTGTGCCGTGTCCTGGCCGGGCCCTATGCCGCAATGATGATGGCGGATATGGGCGCGACGGTCATCAAGATTGAAAACCCCAACGGCGGCGACGACACCCGCAAGATGGGGCCCTTTTTCGATCAGGAGCGCAGCAAGAGCGCATATTTTGTAAATTTTAACCGCAGCAAGCTCGGCGTGACTCTGAATCTGAAGGCTCCGGAGGGCAAGGCCATGTTCCTGGAGATGGTCAAGCAGGCCGACGTGGTGCTGGAGAACTACCGGCCCGGAACCATGGAAAAGCTGGGCCTCGGCTATGAGGTGCTCAAGGAGGCGAATCCCGGCATTATTTACGGTACCGTATCCGGTTTCGGTCACACCGGCCCATACAGCAAGCGCGCCGGCTACGACATTGTCGGCCAGGCCGTGGGCGGTCTGATGAGCGTCACCGGCTGGCCTGACAGCGATCCGACACGTGCGGGCACCCCCATAGGCGATGTGCTGGGCGGCCTGAATATCGCGATCGGCGTGCTGGCCGCGCTGGTCAACAAGGAGAGGACCGGCCTTGGCGAACGGGTGGACGTGGCGCTGGTGGACTCCGTGGTCTCCGCCATGGAGAACATCACCATGATCTACCAGACCGAAGGCCGCATCCCCCAGCGCATCGGCAATCGGTATGAGTCCACCTACCCCTATGACGTGTTCCCCACCTGTGACGGCAGTGCCGTGATAGCCGCGGGCAACGACAAGCTGTTCGGCATTCTCTGCGACGTGATGGAAAAACCGGAGCTGAAAACCGACCCGCTCTATGCCAAAATCCCCGACCGCGTCGCCAACCACGAAAGCCTGGGCGAAATCGTCTCTGCCTGGACAAGGCAGCACACCACTGCGGAAGTGGACAGGATTCTCAACGCCGCCGGCTGCCCTGCAAGCCCGGTCAACACCATTGACCGGATGGTGGTGGATGAGCAGATCGCCGGAGCGCGGGAGATGTTTCCTGAGATCGACCAGCCGGGCATCGGCAAAATGCGTGTCACCGCCACCGCGCAGAAGCTGAGCCGTACCAAGGCCTGTCCCCGCAAGGGCGCTCCCCTGCTGGGGGAGGACAATCTGGCCGTATACGGCAGGATGCTTGGCTACGACGCGGAGAAGCTGGCCGAGCTGAAAGCAAAAGGCGTGATCTGAGCGGTTCTCCCGGGAGAGGGCAACTGCCCGGGACTTCCGATACGGCATCCGCCCACAGCGGGGAAAAGCAAGGGGGACATCGAAGGATGTCCCCCTTGCTTTTTCTTATGATTTCAGACTCAGAGCCTTAGCCGCCGATTCCCGCAATCCGGCTGAAAAACTCGTTGTGCGCGGCCGCGTATGCCCGGTTATACTTCTCATCCTTTCCTGCATGGAGGGTGGAAATATAGTCGTGCGCCTCATTGTTCGGCGTAACGCTTGTCACAACGGAGATCCCAACATTGGAGCAGACGTCGGAGATGCGCTCCAGATCGCTCAGCACGTTCATATAGGCCGTCCCCGCGTCAATGCTGCACGCGCCTCTCCGCAGACGGGCCAGATGGTCCTCACGGAGCGCATAGACCAGATCGTCCACCACCTGTTCCAGAGGCTCGATCTCCTGGGCGGCGTCCAGATCCTGCATCTTGAACGCCTGCTCCGTGTAGTCAAGAATCCTTCCGATCAGGCTTTCCAGAACACTGAGCTGCGCCAGGGCGGTTTTGGAAAAGGCCACATTTTCTCTCGCCAGTTCTTCGCCCGTCTCCGCGATGTTCATCGCGTGATCGCCCAAGCGCTCAAATTCCGTTACGACCTTGTAGTACTCGTCGAGGATTGCAACATCGGGATCGGCGGAGAGGTGGGCAAAAACCTGCACCATATAATTGCTGACACGGTCCGCCAGCAGGTCAATGTTGTCCT
>JAEEGL014234038.1_pt1 | contig 17259 bp, 13 predicted proteins | sample 9134231 | NCBI WGS metagenome assembly JAEEGL01 (sample SAMN16246548, study PRJNA631951) | gut metagenome | biome: gut microbiome; feature: rumen; material: fiber-attached | host: Bos | place: Iran: Karaj | collected 2018-10
ACTGACTCACCGCAAAGCTGTGGTGATGTTTGATTACTTGGCTGAAAATCAAGTCCGTTATCGATATTCGTACCAAAGCGAAAATCCTGTCACGGAAGCGGCGGGATTTTCGCTTTGTATTATTCATTTTTCATTATTCATTCTTAAGTATTCATTAAACAACCCCGCCATCGGACTGACAAAAATCTCCCGGGCGACATATTTTTTCCACTTTCTTTAATTTTTTTTGTAAAAAATCTTTTTTTTTGAATAAAAACGTGTTATTATTATTATTAAAAATCTTTTTCAAAAGTGAGATGAGATTTTTAGAATGCAAAAAGCGAAAGATAAGACAAGTCTTGTAAGAAAGATAGAAAGCTCCGCCCTGGTGCGCTCGGTGCGGGACGGTCTTGTCAACATCATACCGGTGCTGATAATCGGCGCTTTTGCCCTCATCCTTAATTGTTTTCCGGTAAAGGCGTATCAGGAATTCATCACAAATTTTGCCGGCGGCTTTTTATCAAAGCTTTTCGTTATGGTCAACTCGGCGACCTTCGGCCCGCTTTCGGTGTATATGACCGTTTCGATAAGCCGCTCTTACATGGAAATAAAGGGCGACGGTGAAATATCGCCTTTCGGCGCGATAACGGCGTCGCTGATATCGTTCTTTATGCTTGCGGGCGCGTATATTGAGGATGTTATTGAGGTTTCAGACGATAAAGACGTGCTGGTTTCAAAGGGCTTCAGACTCGGCAATATGGGACCGCGGGCGATGTTTCTCGCGCTTATTACGGGACTCGGCGTTTCGGCGGCGTATCTCGCGCTCAGCCGCTTTTTGAGCGGAAGACAGCGCACGCTTTTCTCCGCCGGCGCGAACCGGAACTTCAACAAAATGCTTTCGACCATGCTGCCGATAGTTATCGTCGTCGCGGCGGTCGCGGTAATAAATCTTGCGGTTATCCGTATTTTTGACGTCGCGTCCTTCCGCGAGCTTCTTGTAAAACTGAGCGACAAGTTGTTCTCATACGGTAAAGTCGGTTTCTTCAAGGGCTTCTTCTTCGTGTTGCTCTCATCCGTTCTCTGGATGTTCGGTATTCACGGCAGCGATACGCTTGAAGACGTTATGGCTACATACTTCACCCCCGGAATAAAGGAAAACATGGACGCGGTCGCCGCGGGCGGCGAGCCCACTGCCATACTGACGAAAGAGTTTTTTGACTGCTTTGTGCTTATGGGCGGCTGCGGCGCGACTATCTGCCTTCTCATAGCGATAGTCATCTTTTCGCGCAACCGTGCGCGCCGGGGTCTCGCATATACGGCGGCGTTTCCGATGATATTCAATATTAACGAGCTTATGGTGTTCGGTATACCGATAGTGTTCAACCCCGTAATGCTTATTCCGTTTCTCACCGTTCCGCTGGTGTGCTACACCACGTCCTATATCGCTTTGAGCACGGGGCTGGTGCCGCTTATCACGCACGAGGTCGAGTGGACCACGCCGATAATCCTCGGCGGATACAGCGCTACCGGTTCGGCGGCGGGCGCGCTTTTGCAGGTCTTTAACGTGATGCTCGGCGTGCTTATTTACATGCCGTTTGTAAGGATACTTGATAAGCGTACAAAGCTTGAAGCCGAGCGCACGTTTACAACCTTCATCGATTTCTTCAAGGATAACGAGGCGGCGCTTGCAAACAAAAAGCTTACCGACCTTCCCGGTGAGCGGGGCGAGTTCGCGAAGGGACTTTCGGCGGAGATTATACACAGTATAAAGACCGGCGATATAACCCTCGCCTATCAGCCGCAGTACGATTACTCGGGCAAATGTGTGGGCGCCGAGGCGCTGCTCCGCCTTACGCATCCGGTTCACGGCGTTATTTATCCGCCGCTTGTAATTAAAATAGCCGAGGACGGCGGATTCCTTTCCGACCTTGAAGCGGCGGTCGTAAGGAAGGTGCTTGACGAGCGCGAAAGGGTGCTCGAAAAGTTCGGCGACGGCATAAAGATATCCTTTAACGTGACCGGCAAGACGGTCGTTACCGAAAGATTCATCTCAATTATGCGTCAGCTTAACGCCGAGCAGCCGTTCGAGGGCAAAAACCTCTGCGTTGAGGTTACCGAGCAGACGGCTCTTACGTTTGACGATACAACCCGCAACGCCTTCGAGGAGCTTCATAAAATGGGCATTATCCTCGCTATTGACGATTTCTCGATGGGTCAGACCTCGCTCAACTACCTTAAAGACAATATGTTCGATATAATCAAGCTTGACGGTTCGCTCGTGAAAGGGCTTTCCTCTCACGCGAACTGCAAGGAGATAATACAGTCGATAGTCAGTCTTTCCGACGCGCTGGGACTTACGGTGCTCGCGGAATACGTCGAGACCGACTGGGACAAGGATACTTTGCACGACCTCGGCTGTGACTGTTACCAGGGATATCTCTATTCCCCGGCGGTATATCTTGACAAATAAAGGACGTCGAATAACGGATATGAATGCGGCGCGAACTTCGCGCCGCACACTTTTATGATTTGCCCGATAAACGGCAATAAGGAGGAAAGAAATGAAAAGGACGGCGGCTTTAATTATCGCCTTAACGCTTTGCCTTTTGCTTTGCGCCTGCGGACAGGAAGATTCTTATTCGGACAAAAAAGGAAAGCGTAGAGAGAAAGGAAGTTTCACTTACAGCGAAGCGGAAAGCGCTTCCGGAAACGATGAGAAGGAAGAAAGCGGCGACAGTGACCTGTTTAAGCGTGTCGGCGGAGAGTATGTCTTTTCGAGCGGCGCCGGCGGTTGGAGCACAGATATAACACTTAACGCCGACGGCACGTTTGAGGGCGAATATCACGATTCAAATTATCTCGACGAGAATAACGTTGAGATCTTGTGCTCAAAGTTCCACGGCAGGTTCTCAAAAGTGAAGAAAGTAAACGAATATACGTATTCCGCCGAACTTGCGGAGCTGACCTATGATACGCAAACAGGTACGGAGGAGATAAGCGACCATTCCGACCTTCTGCCGGGCGGAAAAGAGATTTGGCGATACACCGAAGCATACGGACTTGAAAAATGCAGGAAGGTTTATTTCTATCTTAAAGGTGCGCCGATGTCTTCCCTGCCGGAAGAATTTATCATCTGGGGAAACGGGGCAGTGGGGCTAACCGGAGAGGAAAGCACCCTTCCGATGAACGGCTTCTATAACACAGAGGAGGAGTACGGCTTCTTCCGGTGGGAAGACACCTGACAGGGAAAGCAGGGGAAAAACACAACCGGAGACACCGCGGACAAAACAGTTTTTACTTTATGATTTGACCCGGAGGGATAAAACCCTCCGGGTCTTTTGCCGCGGCGCGAGCGAAAGCCGAAACGCGGGCGAAAAAAACGCCGCGGCAGAAGCGGAAATGCGCCGAAAGCACCGAGGACAAAAACAGAAATGCGCTGAAAGGAAAAGAAAAGCGGCTTACGGGCATATGTAAACTAAATGTATATAAGATAAACCTCCGAGAGCGCAAAAAAGCGTGCTTTTGGGTTTATGTAAACCGACAACACAGAAAACAAGCCGCCAAAAGTGCATAAACAGCGGACTTTCCGGCACAATAAAAACCGCGGCGTTATTTCACGTCAACTTATGGCAAGACATAAGTTGACGTGGGGCGATGAGCGTGGTATAATATTAAAAGAAAAAAGCGCCCGCCTGAACGCGGGCGATACAGGCGGTACAATGTTAAAACGATGGCGTGACATATTATAATAAAACAGAAGCGTGTGCTGCCACATCAAAAAAGGGGCTTTGGCCGCTATGATCAGGAGATGTTGAAAGATCCAAAATAGCAATAGTTACTCATAGGTCTGCAGCAAAGAATTTGTAATAAGTTTTAAGTGTTTAGTCGGCATGTTAGGTTTTATAGAATATTTGGAGGAATAGAGAGGTGTGATAAAGTTGCTTAAATCCAACAAAAATGAAGATGTTATTAAATATTTGAGGGCAAAAGATAGAACACAAAAAATATATTATAGCGACATTCCAGAAGAATATAGAGAAGATAAAAAAAGCATCATTGCGCAACGCAAATATGGCATAAGAAAAATTGACAAAATTGGATTTGATGTTATTAATCAAGTCTATTTTGTGCACGAATTTGTCCTTGATTATAATGAGCTTCGCAAGGAAGAGGTTTGGAAAGAAAACATAAAAACATTTGCAGGTTTCAACGATTATTATAACTATTTAGAAGGCAAAATCTATGAAAACGCCTGTTATTATCAGTGTGATTTGTCGGCAATTGAAAAAAATATTGACAAGTCAAAAATGAGTGAAAAAACCTCGTTTGTTGAAGATAGTATAGATAAATATACAATATCTCCTTCAGAGGATGAATTGTTACAGTATAGCAAAGGAGAAAAACGCAAAAAGCAACTTAAGAAATGGGTTTCAAAGTTTATAGCGTGTGATTCGCTCGCAAGTTTACAAAAGGTTGTTGAATCGTATGAAAAATCGGTTTTGTACACAAAATTTGATATTGACGTTGATCTTTTGTTCTGGCAGTATATATTCTACGATTTGAAAGACAAAAACAGGTTTAAGGTCATAATGGAATATATGTCTACCGGATATTATCCGGAACACAGTTTAATTAAACCATTGTGCCATGTCTATAATCCAGAAGAGATTCTCTTAAACTATAATTACCTTTCTGGCAAGAAAAGCGCTTGCGATAAACATAAAAGGGATTTAAGAAAATATATTGAAGATATGGATAAAAACGGTGCCAAGCCGGAGACTGTAGTATTTTTTGATAAAGAAACACATTATTATTGCGAAAAAAGTTCGTTTGGCGTTTGCAGATTTTTTGAAACTTTTGATGATTTGTTGAAATATCGAAGGAACGATTTATCAAATGCGGACTTGATAGATGACATAAAATTAAACTATGATTTTTCAAAGTGCAAGATGAATATAAACACTAAATTGCCGATAAGCAGTTTAGATGAAGTTAAGTATACAATAAAGAAAACATATTCCGACGGAAAATTCAAGGTGTTACAGAAGTGGTATAACAAAAATGATTTGCTTATAAAGCGCTATTTGCATGAGTTTGACTATTTCTTCGATTTTGCGTCATTTCTTAAGGGCGATTTATCAAACGCGGACCTTGTTCTGTGTAAAGGCCTGATTAATCTTAAAGATATATCAGGCATAAATTTTTCTAATGCCGGAATCATAAGCGCTTTTTGTGATAAATTCGGAATTAAGTATAACAAATTCAATATTGATTTAAAAAAGATAGAAACGTTTGCTAGAACAGAAGAATGTGAACAGAACACGACTCTTGCTTTAAACACTTCGAGAGAATTAGATGTTTTGAGGGAGGGTTTGGAACCGAGATTTTCTAATTCGTATTTTAACAATGAACATATATCATACATATCCGATTTGCATTTGATGCACAAATTGCAGCATTTTGCAGCCAAGTCTAAGGACGATGTTTTATGTGTTGTAAAAAGCATAGTGAACAATATTGTTGAAGAAACTAAAGGGATTCTTTTGATAGGCGGAGATGTGTCTTCGGACTATTCGATATTTGAATTGTTTGTTCGTTTATTAAGAGATGAATTGTACAGAAAACGAAAGGATTCTAAAGTGATTTTTGTGCTTGGGAACCATGAACTTTGGGATTTTTTCGGTATTTCGTTCAATAAAATTGTAGAGAAATATGAAAAACTCATAACAGAATGCGGAATGTATTTTCTCCAAAACAACATTATCTATAAGAATTCAGAACGGAAGATTTGTAAAATTTCTACTGTTGAACTAGAATCGTTGCCCGAAAAAGAAATCCGTGAAAAGCTTCGGGATGTGAGGTTAATACTTTTCGGAGGGCTGGCGTTTTCGGGTTGCAATAACGAGTTTAATGCAGAAAATGGTATTTACAGAAAGACAATAGATAGAGATGAAGAAATAAGGCAAAGTAAATATTTTGAAGAACTTTACAACAAGGTTGTTTCAACTCTTCCCGATAGAAGGCTTGTGATTTTTACACATACGCCGATAGACTGTTGGCAAAAAAATTCAGATTATCATAAAGATTATGTGTACGTAAGCGGTCACACGCATAAAAATCAATTTTACGATGATGGGGCTATCCGAATTTATGCGGATAATCAAGTTGGTTATGCTAATAACAGCCCACATTTAAAGTGTTTTGATTTAGATAATGAATACGATTATTTTTCCGATTTCGCAGATGGAATTTATGAGATAAGCGCTGATGATTATAAGCGATTTTATCGTGGCAAAAACTTATCAATTACATTTAATCGAGAGGTAAATATCCTTTATATGTTAAAGAAAAGCGGGCATTACTGCTTTGTTCATAAATCCAAGAACGGTTCTCTTCTGATTTTAAATGGTGGAGCGGTGAAGACGCTGAACCAACGTGATATAAATTATTATTATAATAATATGGATTCAGCTATCGCAACAATAAAGGGGCCTCTTGAAAAATACACAAGTGTTCAGAAAAAAATTGCACACGAAATTCGCAAAATAGGTGGCAGTGGTACAATTCATGGATGTATAATTGATATTGATTGGTATAATCACATTTATGTAAATCCGGTTGATTTAAAAATCACAGGATATTGGGCAGAGGATATTATTTATAAAAAGGTATATCCTAGTGTCCTTGCTTTATTAAAATCAGAGTGTCCTTTAATGTATGATAATTATAAAAGATTGTCAAATGGCGGTTCTAACGAATTACCGATACTTACAAAAAACAAAAGAACAGGGCTTTCCGTATTGCCCCAAACATATCTTAACACCGATATTTATAAAGCATCCAGAGAAATCAAAAAAATGCAAAAATTGAGTTCCAGTATTTTAACAACTTGGTATGAAATCAATAATGAGCATAGAATGATTGAATCAAAAATATGATTTTTTTACTTAAGTTAAGATGTTTTAATGTGTTTTGTGTGCTTTAAAAAGTCTTGAGGCAAAGCGTGCCGAAAACCGCTTGATTCGGCAAGGAGGAATTATGAGAAAAGGCACTGTTAAGGATGACGTTTTAAGAGAGATATGCGGGGGCGAGGTTGTGTCCGGCGGGGCGCTCGCGAGCAGACTCGGCGTATCGCGCACCGCCGTATGGAAAGCGGTAAACGCCCTTAGGGCAGAGGGATATACCATATCGAGTCTGCTTAACGGATATGTGCTCAGTCCCTACAACACGCGGCTTTGCGGCGAGCAACTTAAAAACACGGTTTGCGCCGAAAAGCTTTATTTTAAGGACGTCACCGTATCGACAAACGAGGATATAAAAGCGGTCGCGGGTGACGCGCCGGAATTTACCGTGGCGGTCGCGCGAAGGCAGACCGGCGGCAAGGGCAGACTCGGACGCGAATTTTTCTCGCCCGAGGGAGGACTGTATTTTTCCGTTTTACTGCGCCCGTCTTTTTCGGCGGAGGCCTGCCTTAAAATTACTACCGCCGCGGCGTGCGCCGCCGCTTACGCCATAGAAGCGGTCTCGGGGCGCAAAGCCGAAATCAAATGGGTAAACGATATCTACGTTTCGGGGAAAAAGGTTTGCGGAATACTCACAGAGGGCGCCTTTGACGCCGAAAACGGCGCGCTGAGCTTTGCGGTTTTAGGAGTGGGTATAAACGCGGCGTCGCCGAAAGGCGGCTTTCCCGAAGAGATAAAAGACAAAGCGGGCGCGCTTTTTTCCTCCGCCTCTCCCCCGTCGCTTTCGCTCTGCGCGCTGTTAAACGAGTTTTTGAAAAGGTTTAGGGAATATTATAAAAACATCGGCAAAATGCCGCATATAGAGGAATACCGCCGCAGAAACATGCTTGACGGGCGGCGCGTTACCTATGAAAGAGACGGCGAAAGCTTTGCCGGTGTGGTGTGCGGCATAGGCGACAACGCCGAACTGCTCGTAAATGAGAAAGGAAAAACCGTTGCGCTTTCAAGCGGAGAGGTAAGACTTACGGATTATGAGTAAAAAAACAAAAGCAAGAGATATATGCGTTACCGCGACATTTACCGCCGTGGTGGCTGCGCTTTCACAAGTGCCGATACCAACGCCCTTCGCCGTTTCGGTAACGCTTCAGACCTTCGCGGTGGCGCTTACGGCGTTTCTGCTCGGCGCAAAGCGGTCGTTTGCGGCAATGCTTTGCTACGTAATGCTCGGCGCGGCGGGCGTACCGGTTTTCTACGGCTTCGGCGCGGGGACCGCCACGCTTTTCGGACCCACCGGAGGCTTCATCCTCGCCTTTCCGGTGTACGCGCTGATACTGTCGTTTATGTTTTATGTAAACAAGGCGGTTTTTAAGGTGCTGCTTGCCGCCGCGGCGCTTACGTTCCTTTACGTCGCGGGAACGGTGCAGTTTTTGATTGTGACCGGAAGCCGCGCCGCAACGGCGGTGAGTGTGTTTTCACTCTACTTTATCAAGGATGTTCTGGTCGTAGCCGCGGCGTATTTTTTGTGCTTACGCATACGCCCGAGGCTTATGAAGTTCATACAGCCGAGCAGATACAAAGCTGATAAATAAAGCGGTATACAGGTGACGCACAGAATGATTATGTAAACCAAATCAGGCAGAACGAATATATCTAGAATGAGTTTAACCGTCAGCGCCGACAGCGCGGCGGTCAGAACGGGAAAAACTATTGTTGTTTTGGCGTCCGCCGCGGCGCCGCTTATTTTTTTAAGGCGCTGTACGTTGAGCGCGCAGGTAAAGAGGTTTGAAAGATACATTATACAAATAAACCCGGCAATACCTGTGCGCCCGAGAAACAGCAGAATAAGCACGATACGCGCCGCCGAGTCGCTCACCGATACCCGGAAAGTGAAGTTTTGCTGGTCGAGCCCTTTAAGCAGACCGTCGCAGAGGCTGTCAACGTACATAAGCGGCACGACCGGAGACAGCGCGGTAAGCAGGAAGCCGACGTCGCCGCTGCCGTAAAGCAAAGCGCCGATTTTATAGCCGCTTACGGCGAATATCGCGGCAAAGAGAAAGCCGACCAGAGCCGCCGCGCGAAGGATTTCCTCTACGGCGCACCTGACGAGCCCCGCCCGCCGGCGGGCGACGGCCTCGCTCATTTCGGGGATCAGCAGCGTTGAAACGGCGTTAAGTATAACCGAGGGAAAGAAGAGCACCGGCAGCGCCATTCCCTTTATCATACCGAAAAGCGGCAGAGCGTTTTTGCCGGAAAAGGCGGTCAGCATTTTCGGAACGAGGGTGTTTTCAGCCGTTCGCAGAAAACTGTTCAGGTATCTTGACGTGGTAAGGGGCGCGCCGATGCGGCATAGCGATTTTACCGGCCGGCGCTCAAAGTGGCGGTCGCCACCGGCGATTTTTCCGAGGTCGGCGCGGTATCTTAAAAACAGAAAAAGCGACGAAGAAGCTTCGGCGGCGGTATCGCCGATAAAGACCGCGGCGCAAACGGCGTAAAGCCCTTCCCGGTAGACGGCCCCTATCGCGGCGGCGGTGACCGAAATGCGCACAAGCTGTTCTATAAGTCCCGCGACTGCGCCGGGCGCGGCGTTTCTGCGGGCGATGAAGTATCCCTTTATTATCGAGGAGACGCCGGTAAAGAAAACGCAGGCCGAAAGAATTTTGATTGATAAAACGGCGTCCGCGGAGCCGACGAGCAGTCGCGAAAGCACTTTGGCGCAGGAAAGCAGGAACACTGCGGTAAGGACTGAAAGCGCAAGGTTGATTTTGAAGGTCGCCGACATTATTTTCTTTACGCCCTTACGGCTTCCGAGCGCCGATTCGCCCGCGATAAGGCGCGTTACCGCGGTCGGTATTCCGCTTGCGGTAAAGGCGGAGGCAAGCATGTAAAGCGAGAACACAAGCTGATAAACGCCCATGCCCCGCGCGCCTATCCTCGCGGCAAGCCAGACCTTGAATATTATGCCCGCAAACCTTAAAACAAGCGAAGAAGCGGTAAGGTATGCGGCGTTTTTTATAAACAGTGTTTTTCTCATATTATCCCCCGTAGCGCCGCGCGCATATAATTTATATGCTTATTTATGTTGAAAAAGAAGGCGGAATATAGTAAAATAAAATTATACGGAATAAGGAGGCGAAGGTATGGCGGCACCCCTTGCGGACAGGGTAAGACCCAAAACGATAGACGAAGTCGCGGGGCAAAAGCATTTGCTCGGAGAAGGAAAGATTCTCAGAAGGATAATAGAATCCGGCGATACGCCGAATCTCATATTTTACGGGCCGTCCGGCGTAGGCAAGACGACGGTGGCAAAGATAATCGCCGAAAAATGCGGCAAAAAGCTTTGCTATCTCAACGCGACGACCGCCTCGACCGCCGATATCAAGGAGGTAGTCTCCTCGATAGGCGGGATTGACGCCGCCGCCGGCATACTGCTCTACCTCGACGAGATACAGTATTTCAACAAGAAACAGCAGCAGATACTGCTTTCCTACATAGAAAACGGCGATATAACGCTCATCGCCTCTACTACTGAGAACCCGTATTTTTACGTTTACAACGCGATTTTAAGCCGCTCGACCGTTTTTGAGTTCAAAACGCTTTCGGTCGGCGACATAGCGTCGGTGCTTTCCCGTGCTATGAGCATACTGACGGCTGACGGCGCCAAAATAACGCTCAACGAGGAAAATCTTAGAAAAATTTCACAAGCCGCGGCGGGTGACGTGCGGCGCGGGCTCAATATGTTAGAGCTATGCTTTATGTTAACCGAGGGCGCGGGCGCGGAAGAGATATCCGACAGTACGGTTGAGCAAATACTTTCGGGCAATTCCGTGCGGTACGACCGCGAGGGCGACGAGCATTACGACGTTATTTCCGCGTATCAGAAATCTATGCGCGGCTCAGACCCGAACGCCGCGGTCTACTACCTCGCCCGTCTGCTTGCCGCCGGCGATTTGCCGAGCGCCTGCCGTCGGCTTCTGGTTTGCGCAAACGAGGACGTAGGGCTCGCATATCCCCAGATAATACCCATTGTTAAGGCGGCTGTGGACACTGCTCTTCAGGTGGGTCTTCCCGAGGCGCGTATACCGCTTGCAAACGCTGTGATAGCGGTTGCGACGGCGCCCAAATCAAACTCGGCGTACGAGGCGATAAACGCGGCTATGGCGGACGTTGAAAGCGGAGTTACGGGTGACATACCGCGTGCGCTTCAAAACAAACACTTTGACGGCGAGGGCGCCGAGGAAAGGGGCCAGAACTACCTGTACCCGCACAGCTACCCTATGCATTATGTAAACCAACAATACTTGCCAGATAATATAAAAAACAAGAAGTATTACGAGTTCGGCGACAATAAGCTCGAACAGATCTCGCGTGAATATTGGGAAAAAATCAAGCATAATAAAGATATGTGACGCATTATGTTTCACGTGAAACATTCTTTCGGGCGGTGACGGGATGGATTTCAGACCCGGCAGAAAAACTGTGATACTATGGCAGATAAGAGCGGGCGCGGCGTTTTTCGCTTTGGCGCTGCTCTTTTTTGCGCTTTCGGCGGTAAGCCGGCGCTTCGGCTTCGCGGCGGCGGCGACGGTACTTTCGGGTTTTGCCGTCGCTTTTTGGTATGTTCCCGCCTACTTCGGCGGGTATACCGTGCGGGTGGGAAAAACGGCGGTAACCGTCACACGGGGTGTTATTATCAGGACCGCCCGGATCATGCCGTATAAGCGAATGGTTTTTGCTTCGGGCTATTCTACGCCGCTTGCGCGCCTTTTCGGACTCCGGGGCGTAAGACTTCGCGCCGCGCGGGCGGACGTGCGCATACCGGAAATGGACGCTTCGGCGGCGGATATGCTGATTTTCGGGCTCGGCGAGGTGGATGGGCCTTGATAAGACGCGTTTACCGCGCGCACCCCGCGATGATGATAAGCGTGATACGCCCGTTTCTGTTTGTGCTGATACTGCCCGTCTTGAAAGGCGTTTTGCAATATGCCGCCACCGGCGAAGTTACCGGCGTGCTGACCCTTGAGGCTTTTGCTGTGCTTTGGCTTTTGATTTCGGCGGCTTTGGGCGTGAGGGCGTTTTGCGTCAGCGTTGACGACTGCCGCCTCATAATAAAGAAAGGGTACGTCATACGTTCGGTCGCCGTTATCCGCAGGGAGCGGCTCTCTTCGGTCTCGGTGCGGCGCGGAGTTTTTGATTATCTTTTCGGGTCGGTGACCTATACCGTCAATACCGAGGCGGGCATCGCCGGGAAAACCGATTTTTCCTTTAAGATTGGCGCGAAGCACGCGGAGGAGATCTCGCGCTTCCTCTACGGAGATGAGGAATGCGTGCAAATACGCTTTCCCGCGCTTAAAACCGCGATTTTCGCGGCGGCTACCTCCTCGGCGGTTACGGGGTTGCTTGTCGGCGTTCCGGTCATAAACAACGCCGGGCGGTTACTCGGGGTGGCGCTCAGCCGGATGTTTGTCAGTGAAATCAGCCGCGCCTCATCAAGGTTCGACGATTTGTTTCCGCCGGTCGTAAATTTGCTGACGGCGGTTATCGTGGCGGGATATACCGCCTCGTTTCTTATAACACTTGTTAAAATGTTCGGGTTCAGAGTGTGCGTGAGCGGTGATAAAATCACGGTGCGGTACGGCTTTTTCGTTCGCAGAAAGACAGCGTTCGGAAAATCGGCGGTAAACGACGTCTGCGTTGAGCAAACAACGGTAATGCGGCTTTTCGGAGTGTTCTCCGTGCGTGCGGCGGTGGGCGGCTACGGCGACCGCCGCGGTGAAAAGGCGGTAATAGTGCCGGCGGCAAAGCGCTCTGACGTAAACGGGGCCCTTCGCGACTGTTTCGGGCAAACGCCGGCGTGCGGCGGCATTGAGCCGGAAAGGTCCTTTGCCTGCGCCGTAAGATTCCTTCGTCCCGCCAGGTGGTGCGCGATAGCCGACGTTGTGCTGACGGCGCTTCTTTCCGCGCTTTTTCCCGGCGCGATCGGGGTGACCGCGCCGGCGGGTGTGCTCGCTATGGCGATTACGGTATTATACGGCGGCGTATGTTTGCTGGCATATCGCAGGGGAAGACTCGTTTTGGGCGAAAAGACGGTCGCGATCGGGCGCCGGCGGCTCGGTATGCGGGAAATGTACTGCACAAAGGAACGTATCGGCGAGATAAAGATAACAAGAACCCCGGCGGATATGGCAAAAGGCACCTGCAAGGTGCGGCTTACGGTGCGTTCCGAGAGCGCGGACAGCGTGCGCGTGCAGAACCTCGCCTACGCCGCGGTCGGTAAGGAAATCGAAAAATGTTTTGAAACCGGCGAATAAAGGCGGGGGTTTGCGGGAATAATCGTAATGATGTTTCACGTGAAACGGGGTGTTTTTACGGACGTTATAGTAAGACTTGCCACAGCCTTCGCGGTTGGCGGAGTTTTATGTCTTATAGGTCAGGTGCTGATAGATTATACAAAGCTGACACCGGCGCGGATACTTACCTCCTACGTCGTGGCGGGCGTACTGCTTTCCGCGGCGGGGCTTTACGCACCGCTTGTGCGTTTCGCGGGCGCAGGCGCCACGGTTCCGCTCACCGGATTCGGACACGCGCTTTTTGAGGGCGTGAAAGACGCGGTTGATGAGTACGGACTTATCGGAGCCCTTTCGGGAGGACTTTCGGCAACCGCGGCGGGAATAGCGGCGGCGGTTTGTGCGGGAATAGGCATGTCGCTTATTTTTAAGCCCGGCGACAAATGAAAATAAAACAGTTTACATTTGCAAAAAAAGTTGTTATAATATTAACCGGCGGCAGCTTCCGCCGGTGTTTTGTTTCACGTGAAACCACACTTAAAATATAGTTTAGTACAATATATATTTTTATACATAAATATTTGCGCCCGGTGGCGCAAACCGGAGGGACGGATTTGGGTAAAATCATTGCGGTTGTAAATCAAAAGGGCGGCGTCGGAAAAACCACGACGGCGGTCAATCTGTCGGCGGGCGTCGGTATAGCGGGCAAAAAAGTTCTGGTGGTCGATTCCGACCCGCAGGGCAACACGACCAGCGGTTACGGCATTTCGAAGAAAAACGCGGCCGCGACAAGCTATGAGGTACTGCTCGGCGGCGTGTCGGCGCAGGGCGCCGTACAGGAGACCGGATTTAAGAATGTTGACCTTATTCCCTCTTCCATGAATCTTGCCGCCGCGGAAATCGACCTTATAGAGGTCACACACCGCGAATCGCGTCTTAAAACCGCGCTTGCGAATCTGCGGGAGAAATACGATTACATATTTATTGACTGTCCGCCGTCGCTCGGGCTCATAACCATAAACGCGCTGGTCGCCGCGGATACGGTGCTGGTGCCTATTCAGTGCGAATACTACGCGCTCGAGGGGCTTTCACAGCTTATCTCCTCGGTGCGACAGGTAAAACGCCTCTATAATTCGACGCTTGAAATAGAGGGCATAGTGCTCACGATGTACGATTCACGCCTTAATCTTACAAATCAGGTTGTTTCGGAAATTAAAAAATATTTTGCGGATAAGCTTTATAAAACGGCGATACCGCGCGCGGTGCGCATTTCCGAGGCGCCGAGCCACGGATGTCCCATTCAGTATTATGACGCGCGTTCAAAGGGCGCCGCCGCCTATAACGATCTGGCAAAAGAGTTTTTGAAAAAGAACCGGAGGGTGTAAAAAATGAGTGCAGTAAAAAAGGGGCTCGGACGCGGGCTTGAAGGGCTCTTCGATGAAAACGCTACAGAAAACGGAGGCGCCGTGGAACTTCGCGTTTCCGAAATAGAACCGAACAGGAACCAGCCGAGAAAGGATTTTGACGAGCAGACACTTGCCGCTCTGGCGGACAGCATAACCGAACACGGTCTTATTCAGCCGATAGTGGTGCGCCCCACCGCGTCCGGCAGGTATCAAATAGTAGCGGGTGAACGTCGCTGGCGCGCAAGCCGGATGGCGGGACTGCAAACTGTGCCGGTAATCATAAAAGAACTTGACGACAAAGCGTACTACGAAACCGCGCTTATCGAGAACCTGCAGCGCGAGGACCTGAATCCGCTCGAGGAGGCGCAGGGATACAGAACGCTTATCGATGTTTACAAGCTTACCCAGGAGCAGGTTTCAAAGAGCGTCGGCAAGGCGCGCGCCACAGTAACCAACGCGCTTCGCCTGTTGAGTCTTGAGGAAAACGAAAAAGCGGCTCTCGCCGACGGGAAAATTACGGCGGGGCACGCGCGAGCGCTGCTTGCGGTTACCGATAACGCCGATTTGCGGGCAAGAATGCTTGCCGAGGCGCTTGCGGGCGCTTCGGTACGCGAGCTTGAAAGAATGGCAAGAGCGCCGATAAATGCGCCTAAAAAGCCGTCGCTTAAAAAAGATACCTTCTATAATGAAGTGGCGATTTCGCTGAAAAAGGCGTTGCACCGCAAGGTTAACATAAAACCGAAAGAAAACGGCAAGGGCACCATTACGCTCGAGTTTTATTCGAAGGACGAGCTTGCCGATTTTGCCCGTCGTTTGGCGGATGAAGAAAAATAAAACGTAGGGGACGATGCCCACATCGTCCCGTTTATTTGTGGAGGATATATTATGTGGTTTTTATTATCTCTTGCGTGCATGCTCTTCTGGGGCGGCGCGGATCTTTTCTATAAAAAAGGCACCGACGGGAGCGACCGCTATTCGCACCTTAAAATCGCGGTGTGGGTAGGGCTTGTCATGGGCGTTTTCGCCGTTGCGCTTATGCCGTTTTCCGAAACGAAGTTTTCGGTACACGCGCTTCTTCTGAACGCCGTCAGATATTCGCCGGCGTCGCTCGGATATATTGTTTCAATGGTGGTCGGGTATGCGGGACTCCGCTATCTTGAGGTTTCGGTCGTGTCGCCGGTGCAGAACGCGTCCGGCGCGCTCTCGGCGATAGTAATGGTTATATGGTTTTCAGCCACCGGTGGACTGGCAAAAATAAAGGAAGATTACAACTTTATCGACCTCGTCGGTACCGTTATCATAGTCGCCGGCGTCATCGCGCTGGCTGTCGTGGAGCAGCGCCTGGCGGCGGGCGAGCGCGGGTTGCCCGAGGAGGAGAAAAAATACCGTTTCGGCGCGCTGGCGCTGATATTCCCCCTGCTCTACTGTCTTTTCGATACGCTCGGCACCGCGGCGGACGGAATTATACTCGACGAGGAAACAGGCCTCGGGCTCGGCGAAATAGACGTGCTTATTATCTACGGACTTACGTTTTTCGTCGCGGGTATTATCGCGTGGGCGTTTTTGCTCTTCAAAAGCAACAAACCGTACAATCCTTTTTCAAAGGGCGAGCGCACGAAAGGCGTCGCCGCGCTGTTTGAGGAAGGCGGGCAGATATTCTACGTTTACGCCATGGCTGCAAAACCGATACTCGCCGCGCCGATGGTCGCGTCGTACTGTATCGTTTCGGTCGTGCTCTCGCGTATATTTATTAAGGAGAAGCTGAAAACGGCGCAGTACGTTTGCGTTGCGGCGGTGATACTCGGCATTGTGGCACTCGGTATTTCCGACGGGATAAAAGAGGGGTAAAAATACACAATTCAGAGCGAAAAAACAGATCTTTTTTGTGCGGCGCGACAAGCGCCGCACTTTCACTCAAAAAAAGTTGAAAAAAGTGAAAAAAAGTGTTGACAAGCGCGGAAGTATGTGGTAATATAATCGGGCGCCCCAAAAAGGGCGTCGGGATTTGTGCGGCAAAAACCGTGCCTGACCGGACACACAGGAGAATAAATTATGAGATAAGTGCAAAACTGCTCGTGATGAAGCTCTTGTATGTACGGACTGAACCGGACACACAGGAGAACAAATTATGAGACAAGCGCAAAACTGCTCGTGATGAAGCTCTTGTATGTACGGGCTGAACCGGACACGCGAGAGAATGAATTATGAGATAAAGGTCAACCTGCTCGTGATAAAAACTCCCGTATGTACAGGTTAGACCGGACATAAAAATGAACCTTGAAAATTAAACAACGACAGACAAGATAAGGACCCTAAAAGATTCTTTGAGAAATCTGGAATGAAAAAATGCGTCAGCATAAAGTGACGAATGAGTCAAAAGACGATTCTGAGAAGATTTTAGCACGGAAGTGTTAAGATACAATATTTAGAGAGTTTGATCCTGGCTCAGGACGAACGCTGGCGGCGTGCCTAACACATGCAAGTCGAACGGAGTATTACGCTGAAATTGAGAGCAGCTTGCTGCAGGAAATTTCTTGTAATACTTAGTGGCGGACGGGTGAGTAACGCGTGAGGAACCTGCCTTACAGAGGGGGACAACAGTTGGAAACGACTGCTAATACCGCATAA
>JAEEGL014884712.1_pt1 | contig 17259 bp, 18 predicted proteins | sample 9134231 | NCBI WGS metagenome assembly JAEEGL01 (sample SAMN16246548, study PRJNA631951) | gut metagenome | biome: gut microbiome; feature: rumen; material: fiber-attached | host: Bos | place: Iran: Karaj | collected 2018-10
GATATAGTATCCGAAGACACGGTTATATCCGATACGAAGCGTTTTGATGCCGGTCGTTTCGCGCTCTCTTGCCGCTATCTGATCAAGCATGGTCTGGCTGTCGCCGGAAATCACGCGAAGCTCGTCCACCTCTGCGTTGTAGCCCTTACGGATCAGGCCGCCGTCTTTGATATTGACGGGCGGATTCGGATCAATCGCAGCGTCGATCAGCGCTATGACGTCATCCATAGGATCCAGTTCCCGAACGATCGTATCAATCGCTTCGGCCGGAATTCCGCAAAGCAGCATCGTGATCGGCGTGATCTGCCGCAGCGAATTCATCAGGGCGATACAGTCGCGTCCGTTGACCGTACCGTATGCGATCTTGCTGGTCAGCCGTTCTATATCGTAAACGGAATCCAAATACTCACCGAGTATTTTGCGCGTTCTGAGATCCTTTACAAACGTGTCGACCGCCTGCAGCCGATAAACAATATCGTTCTTTTTCTGCAGCGGACAGTCGATCCAGTTTCGAAGAAGTCTTGCGCCCATACTGGTTTTGGTCGCATCCAGCAGATAGAGCAGTGTGCTCTTTCTGCTTCCGATGAACTGCAACGGCTGTGTCAGCTCAAGATTCCTGCGCGTGGACGAGTCCAACTGCATGAATGCGGAACGGTTAAGAAGCCGCACTGTATGGATATGCGAAAGCGCGTTCTTTTGCGTATCCTCGAGATATGAAAGCAGCGCTCCCGCAGCGCCTAAAGCAAGCGGTTTCCCTTCAAGCCCGAATCCCTTCAGAGATGCAACGGAGAAATGCTGTTTGAGTCGTTTTTCCGCCTGTTCGGGATGAAAGCGCACATTCGCAAGTTTTTCCAAATAATAGCCTGCCCGAATGCGTTTTGCAAGATAGTCCTGCTCGAACAGCGCCTCGTTTGCAACGACCTCTGACGGCGACAACCGTGTCAGTTCGTCAAAAAGCGCAGCGGCTCCTTCCGAACCGTAGACCTCGCACGCAAAGAACGCGCCGGTCGAAACGTCGGAATATGCATATCCGATCCCGTTCTGCGTATAGTTCAATGCAAAGATATAGTTGTTTTTGGAACCGTCGAGCATTTTTTCCTCGATCACGGTTCCGGGTGTGATCACGCGCGTAACCGATCGTGTCACAAGTCCCTTTGCGAGCGCAGGATCCTCCATCTGCTCGCAGATTGCAACCTTGTGCCCCTGCGAGATCATTTTATTCACGTACGTATCGACCGAATGGTACGGTACGCCGCACATCGGCGCGCGTTCTTCAAGACCGCAGTCACGACCCGTCAGCGTGAGTTCCAAAATCTTCGAGCCTTCGATCGCGTCGTCGAAGAACATCTCGTAAAAATCACCGAGACGGTAGAAAAGGAAACAGTCAGGATACTGCTGCTTCACTTCCATATATTGGCGCATCATCGGCGTCAATTCGCTCATTTCGTCTCCTCCCCGGAGTCACATTTGCTCTTGCAGGTACTGCAGTTGCAATCGCACGGCATAGACATGACCGCCTTCTCGCGCAGCGCACGGTCGAGCGCGTCCTTTGCATCGACAAACGCGTGATAGAGCTCGTTTTTCGAGATCTGATCAGACATATACTCCACATCGTTCGTCAGACGGATCGCCTCCTGCGCATCGTAATCCGGATTCTGCAGAAGATCCATCAACTGCTTCGTTTCGGTCTGATACGCATCAATCAGTTCCATCAGGTCCTTGTCCGCCTTAACCATCTCGCTCAGTTCCAGATATGTTTTCAGTTCATGCATGGATCATTTCCCCCAATAGTGAATTCTTGTTGGTTTTGGTTACTCTGACACAGACATAGCGGTTCAGCAGATCGGGAGATCCCGGGAAGTAAACCATTTTGAAATTCTGATACTTGCCATACAGCATGGTTTCCGTTCCGCGGAAATCGCATCCCTCCACCAGAACCTCTCCGCAGTGCCCGATGTATTTTTCGTTATTCTCGACTGTTTTCCTTGCCTGCAGTTCGTTCAGCTCCTGCAGTCTTCGTTTTTTAACGGATTCCGGGATCTGGTCTTCCATCTTTGCGGCAACGGTTCCCTGTCGCGGCGAATATGCGAATGTGAACGCCGCCGCAAATCCGACTTCTTCCACAAACGACATGGTATCCATGAACGCTTCCTCGGATTCTCCCGGGAAACCGACGATGATGTCGGTCGTAAACTCAATGTCCGGAACAAGCTCGCGCAGTCGATTTACAATCGAAAGGTATTGTTCACGCGTATACTTCCGGTTCATGCGTTTTAAAATGTCGGTATTGCCGGACTGTAACGGAAGATGTACATGATGGCAAACGTTCGGAAGCGATGCGATCGCCTGCATGACTTCTTCCGTCAAATCCTTCGGATGCGAGGACATAAAACGGATTCGTTTAAGGCCCGATACGTCGGATACATAGCGAAGCAGTTCCGCAAACGTCATCCCTGTCGTTCCGTCATTTCCGTAAGAGTTCACGTTTTGCCCGAGCAATGTGATTTCCGTTATCCCGCTTTCCGCAAGCGAAACAATTTCTTTTCGCACATCCTCCGGTCTGCGGGAACGTTCACGTCCGCGTACGTACGGAACGATACAGTACGAACAAAAATTGTCGCATCCGTACATGATATTGACGAAAGCGCTTCTCGGATTGTCGCGCATCTTGGGAAGGTCCTCTGCAATCGCGTCCTCTGCGCGGTCTGTTACGGCGATCCGCTCGCCGTTCATGACGGTTCGGATCATTTCCGGGAATCGATACAGTACGTTTGTACCGAAAATCAGGCTGACATGCGGAAAACGCTTCAGAAGCTTTTTTGCCATTCCCTCCTGCTGCATCATGCATCCGCAGATGCCGATGATCAAACCGGGTTTTTCATCCTTGAGTTCCTTCAATGCGCCGATATTGCCCATCAAGCGTTTTTCTGCATGATCACGCACGCAGCACGTATTAAACAGGATCAAATCGGCATTTTCCTTATCGGTCGCTTCCGAATAACCCATTTCATACATCCAGCCTTTGAGCGTTTCGCTGTCGCGCACGTTCATCTGGCAGCCGAACGTCTCAATATAAAAACGCAGCCCGCGCGGCTCGATCTCACGGTTCAGTTCCCCGGCAATCCGCCGCTGCATTTCAAGCTCGGTTTCGGGTATATAACGACTTGTTCTCATTTGTTGATTCTCCAAAATTTTTCATATTATTATACATCATTCAGTCGGTTGATTCAAGGATTGATTTTCACCGGATTACATTTTTTACCGATTATACTTTTGCGAACTTTGCAGAAATTAAGGGTAACAAATCCAGCAAGGAGGTGAAACACATGGCACGCAACAGCAATACCGGTAATACGTCCAACGATTCCAAGAGCAAGCTGCAGTCTTTCAAGAGCGAAGTGGCTTCTTCTTTGAATATCGACCTGAAGCAGGGTTACAACGGTGATCTGACATCCCGCGAAGCCGGCAGCATCGGCGGCGAAATGGTCAAGCGTATGATCGCTTACGCCGAAAAGAATCTTCACTGAACAGAAAGGAGTTATGATCAATGAGCAGAAACGGAGCTTTGATTCCCGAAAGCAAACAGTCGCTGCAGAACTTCAAATATGAAGTCGCAAATTCTCTGAACGTGGACCTGAAACAGGGCTATAACGGCGATCTGACCTCGCGCGAAGCAGGTTCGGTCGGCGGTGAAATGGTCAAGCGCATGATCGCATACGCGCAGAACAACATGAACGGATCCTCGTCCATGATGAGATAAAGCACATACGAAGGATAAAATCGCCGCTTTACCGGCGATTTTATCAATTCTGAGAAACAGATTCCAGTTTGTGATATCGTTTTCTTGCTTCCGCAACCAGCATATTGTGACGTACGCTCGGCAGCGAATATATGTCATCCGCCGCCGCACACGCCTTTTCGATGATTTCAACGGTGCTGCCTGTTAGGATTCCGTTGATTTCGCCTTCTCCGCTTTGTCTGACGCCGAACAGATCGCCGCTTCCGCGCATATCCAGATCACGCTGTGCAATCGCAAATCCGTCGTCGGTCTCGAGCATCGCCTCGATCCGTGCTTTGGCTGCTCCCCCGGCTTTTCGCGCAAGAAGATAGCAGAAAGACTGCTTTTGCCCGCGGCCAACTCTGCCGCGAAGCTGATGAAGCGTCGCCAATCCGAAATGATCCGCGCCTTCAACCACCATGGAGGTCGCTTCCGGAACATCGACGCCGACTTCGATGACTGTCGTCGCAATCAAAATCGAAAGCTTACCGCTTCGAAAATCATTCATGACGGCTGATTTCTCATGTTCCTTCATCTGCCCGTGAAGATATCCCACCGCAATTTCGGGGATCCATTCTCTGATTTCCCGATACAGCTCCTCAAGAGACAGCCCCTCATACCCCTCCGTCGGCTCGATCAGCGGACAAACCACATATGCACGTTCTCCTTTTTGCGCGCACGCAGCGAGATGCCGGTATAAATCTTTCCTTTTCTCCTGCGGCACATAGCGTGTTTTGATCGGCTTTCTGCCCGGCGGCATCTCGTCGATCACCGATAGCCCCAAATCCGAATAGAGAAGCAACGCAAGCGTTCGCGGAATCGGCGTCGCCGACATAACAATTACGTCGGGTCGAATGCCCTTGGCTTCCATTGCCGCACGCTGCATCACGCCGAATCGATGCTGTTCATCCGTAATTACAAGTCCGAGTTCTTTAAACCGGACAGCTTCCGACAGCAGCGCATGAGTGCCGACGACGGTACGCGCTTCCCCGGACGCAATCCGCATGAGAGCGTCGTTTTTTTCCTTTGCCGACATACTGCCGATGCAAAGACAAATATCCGGAAACCGCCGTTTCAGCGTTTCACAATGTTGTTTTGCAAGGATTTCCGTCGGCGCGAGCAAAACGCCCTGCTTTCCGTTTTGCTCCGCAATCCGAAGCGCAAATTCGGCGATCACGGTTTTCCCGGAACCGACGTCTCCCTGAATCATGCGATTCATGGGCTTCATGTCGCCCATGTCCTTTTCAACGTCCTTCATTGCGCGCAGCTGTGCGTCAGTTGGCGTATATGGCAGGCTCTTCAGGAACGACGTAATGATTCCTTCCGTTCGAAACGCAAACCCATTCCTGCGATCCCGATCGTCTCGAATGGATCGGATGGCCGTGAAGTAGAGTACTGCTTCTTCAAACGACAGCCGTCTTTTTGCCTGTGCAAGCGTGTCCCCCGTCGGGGGAAAATGCGCATACCGCAGCGCGTCCCGAAGTCCGATCAGGTTATACTTTTTCAGCCATTCGGCCGGAAGAATATCATTCTGTTCACATCGATCAAGAAGCTCGGATACAGCTTCCCGGATCACTGTCTGCGTCAGCCCTTTGACTGTTGCATAAACCGGTACAATCCCGCCTTCTTCCCGGCTGATCTGAGGATTGTACATCACAACGCCTCTCTTTTTGGAAACGGCACCGTTTGCAAACAATACTTCCCCGGTATGAAACTGATTTGCTCTGTACGGCTGATTCACCCATCGCAGCGTCGCTTTTCCGGTCGCATCCGCAACGCGCAAGGAAACGATATATTTCCCTTTATAATAGAATACCGTCGGATCGGCAAGTGACGAAACTCGTATCGTCGTTCTCATTCCGTCCGACAGGGACCGAATATCTGTCGTTGCAGAATAATCCAGATACTCCCGCGGGTAATATCGCAGGAGGTCTTCCGGCGTACGGATATTCATCTCTTCCAGAAGTTTCAGACGCTTCGGGCCGATTCCTTTAATATCGCTCAGATTCATACAAAAAAGCCGCCTTGCGGCGGCTCGCTTCTTTCATTCAACGGAAAGATAATAGTAGTATAACGGCTGCCCGCCCTTTGCAACGATAAACTCCGCGTTTTCATACGCTTCCTGCAAACGATCTGCGAGCGCTTCCGCATCCTCCTCGTTGACCGTCTCGCCGTAATACAGATTCACGATCGGATCCTCGATACTGCGTTTGTCGATCATCTTTTGGATTATCTGCTCAACTGCTCCGTTTACATCGGATGCAACCGCGGCAATGTCGTTATCAACGATACCGATCATATCGCCTTCTTTGATCTCGATGCCGTTATAATGCGTTTCACGGATCGCATAGGTAACTGCGCCCGAAACGATCTCGTTGATCGCATCCTGCATATTCTCGGTGTTCTCTTCCAGCGAAAGATCCGGATTGAACGCCATGGAAGCCGCGATGCCCTGCGGAATCGTTTTTGTAGGAAGTACGATCACGTTGCACGAGCAAAGGTTCTGCGCTTGCTGTGCAGCAAGTATGATATTGGAATTGTTCGGCAGAACAAAAACGTTTCTTGCATTGCATTGACCGATCATATTCACGATTGTGTCAATGCTCGGGTTCATCGTCTGTCCGCCGGAGATGATGCGGTCTACCGAAAAATTGCGGAAGATCTCGTCAATGCCTGCGCCGGCGCTGACAGCGACAATCCCGTATTCCTTTTCGTTACGCTTCTTCTGCTCGATCAGCTGTCTGTTCTGCTCGCGCATATTCTCGATCTTCAGTCGATCGAGTTCGCCGAATCGCATAGCAAACTGAAGGATCTTGCCCGGGCAGTTTGAATGAACATGGACCTTGACGAAATCGTCTCCTGCAGCAACGACGACGGAATCGCCGACCTTAACAAGATGATCGCGAAGCCGCTCAAGGTCTTCCTCGGAAAAGCCTTCGACCAGCCGGACGATAAAGAACTCTGTGCAGTATCCGAACTCAATATCCTCGGTAGAGAAATGATCGAGGTTTGCGCCTTCTTCCGCTTCGAATTCTTCTTCCTGAACCGGTTCCTCCTGCGTTTCGGGTAGCTCTTCTCCGGTAATGACGGACATAAAACCGCGATAAACCGTAAGAAGGCCGTAGCCGCCGCTGTCCACAACGCCCGCTTCCTTCAAAACGGGAAGCAGATTCGGTGTATTGTCGAGCGCTTCCTGCCCAACGGTAAGCAGCGAATCCCAAAAATTCTCAAGCGAGATCTTGCTTTTTCTCTTGACAAGGCTGACTGCAGCTTGCGAAATCATCCTCGAAACGGTCAGAATCGTGCCCTCTTTCGGCCGCAAAACAGCTTTATAAGCTGCATTTGTTCCCGCTTCAAGCGCATCTGCAAGCATGGCAACCGTTATGTCCGTTTGTCCTTTGCAGATCTGCTGATACCCGCGGAACAGCTGCGAAAGAATGACGCCTGAGTTTCCGCGCGCATTTTTAAGCGCACCGATGGAAACGGCATCCATCACTTCGCCGACCGTAGCGGAATCCTTCAGATTGCGCAAATCTTTAATGGCGCCCTGCATCGTCATGGACATATTCGTGCCCGTATCGCCGTCCGGAACGGGGAAAACGTTCAGGGAGTCAATGTATGATTTGTTCCTTTCAAGATTGGCTGCTCCGCCGAGGAACATATCCCTCAGCAGGGCGCCGTTGATACGATTGTTACTCAATGCTCAAACCCTCCGAAATCCGCTTACTGCACACGAATACTTTCTACATAGATATTCACGCAGCGAACGGAGACTCCGGTCAAATCCTCGATCCGATACCGTACGTTTTGCTTGGTGTTCTGGGAAACTGCCGGCAGGGATACGCCGTACTGAAGCGCAACGTGCAGTGAAACATCGACCTGCGAATCGTTCACCTTCTCTACAAGAACACCCTTCTGCAGATTCTCTCTTCCGAACAGCTCAACGATCGCATCGCCTGCGCTTCTTGCGCACATACCGACGATGCCGTAATTCTCTACCGCAGCATATCCTGCAATCGTAGCGATCAGATCTTCGGAAACGGTAACAGTTCCCATCTCGTTCGCGACAGAAATCGCCATGATAGAACCTCCTTTGCTATTCTATAATACTTACTTGGCAGCAACGGCAATTATTCTTTTTCTTCCCAAACGCCGTTGTGGAATACTTCCTGAACATCGTCGTTGTCGTCCATACGTTCCAGGAATCGTTCGATCTTCTCGATGGTTTCCGGATCGTCGATATTCGTCGTGTTCTTCGGAATCTGACCGATTTCCGCGGAAAGGAACGTAAACCCGAGGTTTTCAAGTCCTTCGCGAACGCTCGAGAAATCTGCCGGCGCTGTATATACTTCAAACACGTCGTCCTGCGCAACGAAGTCTTCCGCACCCGCATCAAGCGCCTGCATCATAACCTCGTCCTCGTCCATGAGTGCCGTGCGCTCGATTACAAGCAGTCCCTTCTTGTCGAACATCCATGCTACGGAACCGGATGCGCCCATATTGCCGCCGCTCTTGGAGAAGATATGGCGCATTTCTGCTGCGATACGGTTGCGGTTGTCCGTCAGAACGTTCACGATAACGGCGATGTTGCCGGGGCCGTAACCTTCATATACAACCTCTTCATAATCAACGCTGTTGCCGTCTCCGCTCGCTTTTTTGATCGAACGATTGATGTTGTCGTTCGGCATATTGGCCGCTTTTGCTTTTGCAATGACGTCGCGAAGCTTTGAGTTGTTCGCCGGGTCGGCACCGCCGCCTTCTTTCACCGCGATCGCGATCTCACGACCGATCTTTGTAAATATTTTACCCTTTTGGGCGTCGGTTTTTTCCTTCTTGTTCTTGATGTTTGCCCATTTGGAATGTCCGGACATAGTATTTCCTCCTACCTAAAATAAATCTCATCAAAGCAGCTCAGCCGCTTCTTCATCCATGATAAACGTTGCGCCGGGATGCAGCCGCAATACGGCAAGCGGCGAATCCTTCAAGCTGCCCGACAGCATTGCCTTGACTGATTCGGCAAATGCTTTCCCCGCAGCGACTACAACCGGATGCTTCGCCTGCATCAAAAGTGCCGTTCCGGCCGTAATAAACCCATCGCCGTCGACATTTTCGACGTGTGCGGCCGGATCGCAATCCGCCGATCGATTCATCAGAATTGAACCGTCCTGTCTGACCGCGAGAAGCGCTACATCCAATCCTCCGTCTAAAAGAACGGAACGTTCAAATGTTTCTGCCGTTTCCTCCGGCGTCAGTTCCGTAGAAAACGGAACCGTATACTGATCCTCGGAAATACCCGTTTTTGCAAACAACGCTTTCCCGAGCAGTTTTGCAATTCGCTGTTCGATACCGCCGACCGGCAGAAACTCGAACAATTGATAGACCTTCGCAGTATCCCAGTTCAGCAATCCGCGGTCCGTCATAACGGAAAGCGACCGGTATACCGGAACAAGCATCTCGTGATAATCCACACCGATCACGCATTTCGGATCCGTTAGGAGATGGGAAGCGATCAGAATTGCCGCGCCGGTCCAGACAGATTCCGCATTGCGGTAAATCAGTACGTTCATTCTTTTTCACCTGCCGTGCAGACCGCTTCAATGAACAGAAGAACATCCCCGTAAACTTCTTTGCGGTTTGTTTCGTTCAGCATTTCATGACGGCCTTCCGGATACAGCTTCATCGTGACCTTATGTCCGCTTTTTACGAGCCACTGATTGACCTGCTTAACGCCTTTTCCCATGCCTCCTACGGGGTCGTTGCTTCCGGACATCAGGAAGATCGGACGGTTCGGAACACGCTTTGCCCAGTTCAGATTCGATACCTCGGAGAGCCCTGTAAAGAGGTCATAAAACGCGCAGGATGTGAATACAAATCCGCAAAGCGGATCCTCGACATACTTATCGACAGACGCTGTATCGCGCGAAAGCCAGTCGCAGTCCGTACGCGCATCCTTGAATTTTTTATTATATGCACCGAAACTGAGCTTGTTAAGGGTCTCGTTCGGCTGCTTGCCGCTACCCTTTTTGATTGCGCTTTTCGCGAGCATTTTTGCTATCGGAAGCGCGGGATTTGCGCCTGCGGTTCCCGAAAAAACAAACGCATCAAAATCAACGCCCATCCGACCGGCATACGTTCTCGCAAGAAAGCTGCCCATGGAATGGCCGAAAAGGATACACGCCAAAGAAGGATGATCCTTCATAACGGCGTCATGCATGGTTTTATTGTCCGTAATCAGATGATCCCAGCCGTCTTTGTCTCCGAAATAGCCCATCGGCTGGTCTTTGCCGATAGACTTGCCGTGTCCGGGCAAGTCCATACCGAAAACGAGGAATCCGTTTTCCGCAAGGTAGGTTGCGAAATCGTGATACCGTTCAATATGCTCCGCCATGCCGTGAATGATCTGCACGCACGCGCGCGGCTCATCCGGCGCCCAAATACGATACCGAACGTCGCAGATTCCCGTTGAAGAAGGGAAGCGTTTGTCCCGTACAACAATCCCCATGTGCATTCCTCCGCATATTATTGATATGTTATCATACCATATACTGCGGAAAAGTGCAAGTCAAAGCGTGATTTTTTCGTCAAAATGCAGAAGTCGGCTGTCTGCCGCGTCATGCGTTACAACAATTGCAAGCTTCGCCGTTCGGATCAAATCGGCCGCACGAATCTTGTTTCGTTCGTCAAGTCCTGTAAACGGTTCGTCAAGCAGGACGACGTCATCGGAATAGGCAAACGCGCGCGCAACGGAAACGCGCTGCTTCTGTCCGCCGGAAAGCGATCCGGCCTTCAGGTTAAGCTCGTTTTCCATATTCAGCCGAATCAAAAGCTCTTCCGCTTTCTTACGATCGGAAACAATCGCCACATTATCCAGCGCCGTCAAATGATCCAAGAGTCTCGGTTCCTGAAATACAACGGATATTTTCCTGTCGGAAAGTCCCGAAAGCACCCCCGAATCCGGTTTCTGCAACCCGCAGATCACGCGAAGAAGCGTCGTTTTGCCGATGCCGGATTCACCGGATATCAGAACGATACCGGAATCCGGGATTGAAAATGTCGCACCTTCAAATATCTGTTTATCTCCGAGTTTCACGGAAAGTTCCTTGATTTCAATCATATCTCTGCACAACTTTCTTTACAACGAACCGGATCCCTGTCTCGATCAGCACGGAAAACGCGATCACTATCAAAGTCCATGCAAACAGGTCCGGCATATCGAGATAGTATTTAATGTTATGCATCTGCTTCCCGATCCCGAATCTCGGCAGCGCAAGTATTTCCGCGGTGATCACGGCTTTCCATGCGAATCCGAGCGCCGTTGACGCCGTCGCGAGAAATCTCGGCATGATTTGCGGAAGCGTCACGTACCGAAGCTTTTTCCGGAAAGACAGATAGATGTGCGCCATTTCATTGAGCTGTACGCTCCTGTTCCGTATCGCTTCCTCCGTTGTCTGCCAGATCATAGGGATTACCACGATCATCGCAACGACGACCGGAACGAATCCGGAAGCCATCGATACAAGCAGAATCAGCGCAAACGATGTGATCGGCGTGGTCTTGATCAGGGATCGCAGAGGTTTCAGAAGCCATTCAAATACGTTGAGATGAGCCGTCAGAACGGCAAGCAGTACACCTGCGGCGCAGCCGAGAACGTAGCCGGCCATGATCCTGAGCAGCGTAAGTCCGATCGTTTGCCATCCTTCGGCGGAAACAAGGATCGAATATGCCGCGACGGTTGTTTCGGTCGGCGAAGGCAACAGCAAGCTGTTGTCGACAAGCATCGACAACAGCTGCCATAGCGCAATATAAACTGCGACGAGTGCGCAGATTTTAAGGGCTTTAAGAAGGATCCGCCGCATAATAGAATACGTCGTCCGGGAGTTTTCCGCCGACGGACTTCGGATTCGCATCAAACAGAACCTGCAGCATTGCGGAAACATATGCCTTCATATCGGCATCCTTTACGAGCGTGATATTGCAGTTCGGGATCGCTTTCTTTGCGATCGGCTCCTTGGGAATGATACCCTGTTCCACGATCACCTTTGCCGCATCATCCTGCGTGAGGACCTTGTTTGCCGAAGCTTCGGCGTCTGCGATAAAGGCGTCCACCTGGTTCTTGTGCGCGTCAAGATACTCGCTGCGAACGATATACACACCTTGAACGAGCTGCGTATCGTTCTTCTCGTTCCAAAGATCGTTGACCTTCAACGCAATACGAACATCGCTGCTCTGCGCCATGGCGACCGATACGTGCGGTTCCGGAAGCATCGCAATCTGCACCGTTCCGTTTGCCAGCTTTGTGATCAGTTCCGTGTTGTCAGCGATATACTCAACCTGAACGGAGTCTTTGAGTCCGTTAGCTTCAAGAAGATAATTCAGAACATATTCCGGCGTGCTGCCCTGACCGGTCGCATAGATCGTTTTCCCTGCGAGATCGGAGATGCTGCTGACGGTATTTCCGTTCTCTAGGATATACAGAACACCGAGCGTGTTGACGGCGATCACTTTTACCTTGCCGTTTGTTTTGTTATACAGAACGGATGCAAGATTGATCGGAACGGCGGAAATGTCGATCTCTCCGTTGATGATTTTCGCGGTGACCTGATCCGGGGCTGTAAACAGCTCAACGCTGTACTTGTCCTTCATATCCTGCATCATATATGCAAGTCCCATCCCGGTCGGTCCGGCAAGCGCGGCAACTCTGACGGGTTCTGCGGGTTCGGAAACGGCAGTCGGCTCGGACGCCGGAGCCGCTTCCGAGGAATCTTCGGTTTTCGGCGCTTCCTTGGTGCAGGCAAACATCGAGAGTGTCAACAGAATCGCAAGAACGATCAGTGCAAGTTTCTTCATGGTTCATATTCCTCCAGTAATGTGATTTCTTTTCCGTTGCGACGGATCTTCTGTTCTTCCTCCAGTACGTCCAGCGCACGGTACAGCGTAGCGCGGCTGACGCAAAGGGATTCGGAAAGCTTTGTATAATTTTTAACGTAACAAACGCCGTTTTTTGATTCTGCATCAAGGTGCGTCATAATACGACCCGCAACAGAATTCTTTGAAAATGCGTCCAGACGCTTGCTCAGGAAGCGGATGCGGTTGTTCAAATATCCCAGATAGTTTGCAAGAACGGTCCTGTTTTCCGAAAGAAGATTCAAGAACGTTTCCCCGGGTATAATCAAAGCGCGAGATGGTTCATTGCAGCAGATATCCGTTACATACGGTTCGTTTTTGGAAAACAGGGATGCTGCGCCGAACAGATCATTTCGCTGCAGTGTGGTCATATGCATCATCCCGTCGCTGCTTTCACGCTTGACGTCGGCGGACCCGCGCAGCAGAATTCCGAGGCGATCCGATACATCGCTTTTGCAAAACAGGTATTCTCCCGCTTTGTATTCTGCCACAAAAATGTCGTTCCGAATCAGCCATGCGCGAATCCAGTCCTCTTTCACTCCGTGAAATAAAATCGTTCCGCTGAGTTGATGTGTATATCGTTCTGCACTTAATACTGTACTCATTCCACCATTTCCGTTTCAAATGATACAGATATGCTACCATTTATATTACCACTTGTCAATATTCGATTATAAATATATAATAACGGTATGAAATTGATCAGTTGGAATGTAAACGGCCTTCGCGCCTGTCTTCAGAAAGGATTCGACGACTTTTTGAAAAAAGAATCGCCGGACGTCATTGCACTTCAGGAAACAAAGCTGCAGCCGGATCAGCTGACGTACGCTCCCGAAGGATATCGTACGTTCTTTTTCAGCGCGCAGAAGAAAGGCTATTCGGGAACAGCCGTGTTCACCAAAGAGGAACCGTGCGATGTGCGGTACGGGATCGGTGACGATCGCTTCGATGCGGAAGGCCGGTCGATCACGCTGTTTTTCCCCGCTTTCACGTTTGTAACGGCTTATGCCCCGAATGCGCAGGAGGGACTGAAGCGCCTTGATTTTCGGTCCGAATGGGAAACCGCGATCCGCGCCTACCTTTCGAAGCTCGCCGAAAAAGGTCCTGTGATCTATTGCGGAGACCTCAACGTCGCGCATCAGGAAATCGACCTTAAAAATCCCGGGCCGAACCGTGGAAACGCCGGATTCTCCGACGAAGAACGCGCGATGTTCGGCGAGCTGCTTAAGGCCGGATTTGTCGATACGTTTCGCATAAAATATCCGGATATATCCGGCGCTTATTCCTGGTGGAGCTATCGTTTCCGGGCCCGAGAACACAACGCTGGATGGCGTATCGACTACTTTTTGGTCAGAGAACAGGATCGCGAAAGGATCTCCGATGCGATGATCTATAACGACGTTTACGGCAGTGACCATTGTCCTGTCGGACTCATTTGGGAGGGAACATGGAACTGATTCTTGCTTCGCAGTCGCCTCGCCGCCATGAGATTTTGGATCTTATGGGACTTGCCTACCGTACCGAAGTCTGCACAGAGCCGGAACGTGTCGTAAAAGACTTATCCATACCGGAAACGGTTATGCACCTTGCATTTGAAAAAGCATCGTTCGCCCTGCGTCTGCACCCGGACGCCTGTGTAATCGGAGCAGATACCATTGTGGAACTCGACGGCGAAATCATCGGAAAACCAAAATCCCCCGAGGACGCCGTCCGCACACTTTCGCGTATGCAAGGCCGTTCCCATACTGTTTATACCGGCCTTGCCGTACTGAAAGACGCATATTCCGACGTTCGCTTCGCTGCGACGAAAGTACGGTTTCGTCCGATGTCTGAAAAGGAAATCCGTTGGTATGTTTCTACAGGCGATCCGCTCGATAAAGCCGGATCCTACGGCGTTCAGGGACTCGGGTCCGTATTTGTTGAATCCATCGAAGGCAATTATTTTAACGTCGTGGGGTTGCCTGCCCCGGTTCTCTATGAAATGCTGCTGAAAGCAAACGTTATCACGGAAGACCGCGTATGAATATCGTTTTAGATGACAAAATCGCGCTGCTTCCGGAAAAGCCGGGCGTATATAAAATGTTGGACGATACCGGAACGGTCATTTATGTCGGCAAAGCAAAGATCCTGAAAAACCGAGTCCGGCAGTATTTCCAATCCTCCAAGAATCATTCCCCAAAGGTACGGGCAATGGTTTCTCATATCGCTGATTTTGAAACGATCGAGGTGCACAGCGAAGTCGAGGCATTGTCGCTTGAAAGCAACCTGATCAAAGAATTCATGCCGAAATACAATATCCTTCTGAAGGATGACAAGCATTTTCCGTATTTTCGCATCGACATGAAACAGGATTTCCCACGGATCGAAATCGTTCGACGCGTCAAGCCGGACGGAGCGACGTATCTCGGCCCGTATATCGTAGGCCCTTCCGTTAAAGAAGAGCTTCAGCTCGTTTATGACTTATTTCCTTTGCGGCACTGTAAAAAAAGTATTTCCGGTATGCAGGCGCGCGGCGAACGTCCGTGTCTCCTTTATCACGTCGGCAAATGCTGCGCTCCGTGCAGCGGCGACGTCTCACGCGAGCAGTATCACGCATATCTGAAGGAAGCCATTCGCCTCTTGAACGGCAAAAGCAGCGATCTGATTCCTTATCTGAAGCAAAAAATGCAGGAGGCGTCCGATGCGCTTGACTATGAACACGCTGCACTGCTGCGCGACAAGCTGAAGGCAACTCTCGCACTCCAGGAAAAACAGGCTGCGATCAATGCAAACGATCTTTCCGCCGATGTTTTCAGCGTAGATGCTCTGAACGATGCGCGAATGGTGTTTGCGCTTTTTGTGCGCGGAGGCAAGATTATCGGCACACACGCATTTCCTTTGGAAGGCGACGGTGATGACGCGAAAGAAGACTGGCTGCACGCTTTTTTGCTGCAGTATTACGGGCAGGACGGGATTGAGATCCCGCCCAACGTCCTCCTTGCGCTTGCTTGTACGGATCTTCATGAGATCGAAGAGTGGCTCAGTCAGCGGAAACAGCGGAAAGTGACGGTCTCCGTCCCGCAGCGCGGCGCCAAGCGTCAGCTCACCGATATGGCGTCACAGAACTGCAGCGCGCTTTTGGAGAAGAACGAACGGATCCGCATTCGGTCATGGGAGCGAGGCGAAGGGGCTTTGGCTGAGCTTTCCGGTCTTCTCGGATTGGATGAGATCCCCTCCCGCATGGAATGCTTCGATAACTCGCACCTGATGGGAACGAATACCGTCGCTTCTATGGTCGTGTTCCGTGACGGCAAGCCGGACAAGACCGCTTACCGTCATTTCAGAATCCGATCGGACGCCGGCGGAGACGACCTCGTCTCCATGCAGGAAGTATTGACCAGACGGCTCTCCGGTGATTCCGAGTTGCCGGATCTGATCGTTCTTGACGGCGGTAAAACGCAGCTGGACGTCGGCGTACGTGTTCTGAACGCATTGGATCTCGCACACATTCCGATCTGTGCGCTTGCCGAATCCGACGAGATCATCTACCTTCCCGAATCGGACGATCCGATCATTCTCCCGAAAAACAGCTCTTCGCTGCATCTGATCGAGCGCCTGCGCGATGAAGCGCACCGTTTTGCGATCTCTTATCATCGAAACCTGCGCAGCAAAAGCGCGCTGTATTCGACCCTTGATCTGATCGACGGCGTGGGAGATAAAAGAAAACGTGCGTTATTTGATGCGTTTATTACGATTGACAATATTAAAGCTGCAAGCATAGAAGAACTTACAGCAGTAAAGGGGATTACGCTTCCTGTCGCCAGGTCGGTATATGAATACTTTCATTCGTAAATAAAAGACAGTGATTTGTTTCACCGTCTTTTGAGATTAAATGGATTCCGGTGATAATTCTTTTTTCAATTCATCCATTCTCTCAATTGCGAACAGAATGATCTTTTGTTTGTTTGTATTCAGTACAAGTGCTTCGTGTGAGCGCATACCTCCTACAGAAATCGAAGTCTTTCCGATCCCGAGGATCTCGTCTTTCCTGATGTCGAACGGAATTGCACGTTGATACGGATTCGGCGTACTGACTCCGTACACGCGGTCTTCTTCAATTACACAGTATGAGTTTTTTGTTGACAGCAAAACCCGCATCGTTCGATATGCAAAGAATATCAAAACAGCGACGATAATCAAATAAACAAGGCTGAACGGATTGAAAACGAACTGACCCGCCCGAATATAAGGCAGCATAAACAAAAAGATAATGATCGGAATGCTGCCGACATAGAACCAAAATGTGATGCGCGATTGCATGAGCGCTTCTTTGGAACAGTTGTATCTTTTTTCCATAACAAAACAATATCGGGAGCGCAGAATGCGCTCCCGTTCCTTTTGGGAATTATTCTTCTTCCTCGTCTTCGCGCTTTGCCTGTTCGATAATCTTCTTCGCCTGCTCGCCGGGGACATCCTCATAGCGGGTAAACTCGCTGCGGAAGGAGCCGCGCGCCTGCGTCATGGAGCGCAGGTCGGTTGCATACTTGAACATCTCGGAAAGCGGAGCTTCCGCGACGATCTCGGTGCCGCCGTTAGAA
>JAEEGL016555957.1_pt1 | contig 17259 bp, 11 predicted proteins | sample 9134231 | NCBI WGS metagenome assembly JAEEGL01 (sample SAMN16246548, study PRJNA631951) | gut metagenome | biome: gut microbiome; feature: rumen; material: fiber-attached | host: Bos | place: Iran: Karaj | collected 2018-10
GGGAGCACCAAAGCCGGATATCGGGGATATACGCATCGTATTCACGCATGATCTTCCCGAAAACGAGGCGGAGATAGCAAAGACTGTAAGCCTGCTGAAAGATGTTCTCCCGAACGAGAAGCTCATAAAGCTGCTGCCCGGTGATATGGCAGACAACTGACGCAAAAGCGCTTCTGCGCCGCACACACCGAAAAAATCGTTTCCGTGCATCGAAATGTGACGACCGTCCGCCTGTGGGAATTTCCGCAGGCGGATCTTTTTTTGCAGAGGCTTATCCCGTGCCGGAACAATTTTTATCTGACCGTGCGTGATACTGCTCAGAGATGTCTTGACATTTCCGTCTCCTTTGTGCTATAATAATATGTAAATTATATAATGATGTCGCACAGCGATCATTATAAATAATTCATAACAGAGTTTTTGTATGAAAACCAACGAAAGATCCGGCAGGAAAAAGGAGAAAACGACTATGGCGGAAGAACTTGAAAAGAAGAATGCAAACCCCGAAAATGAGGGCGCTCTGGCAGACGATGATGTTGAAACGGTAGCAGGCGGATTTACCCCTCCTCCCATTAACGAGTATTTGGGACGGGAAATAGACCCTATCAAAACCGGAGACGATAAAAACCGCTGAGCATACATACAGCGCATATTCAACAAGCACGGTCAAAAGCCGCAATAACGGCCGAAGATTTATTATCAACGCCTACGGGCAGAAAGGAGTTTGCGTATGAAGACTATTGAAGCATTCATCAGCGAGATCAAGGGTTCGGCAGCATTACAGGACGACCTCAAAGCGATCAAGGACAAGGACGCTCTCGCGGCTTTCCTCAAAAAGAACGATGTTGACGGAACAGTCGAGGACTTCGGTAAGGCTATTCAGGCAAAGAACGGAGCAGAGGGTGAAATTTCCGATGACGCTGCGGAAGCGGTTGCCGGTGGTGGGGGTTTAATAGACTGGTTGCGTGCTATCTTTTGTTAATAAGATGAAGAAAAAGTGCCGTCGCTTTCGGGCGGCGGCTTTTCCCCTATGTAGAATAAAACGTGATCGGAGAGTTCCAAAATGAGCGAAGTCTTATTCCGAACAGCGGATATATTGAGCTACATATTTTTTTTTGTGTGGTGTATTATTCTGTATTATTTTTCTATCAAAAAATGCTTTCTGAAAGGAAACAAGAGCAAGGGCAAGCTGTTTGCATTGACGCTGTTCGCAAATCCGGCAACGCTTTATGTTATATCACTTTTTGGAATGATGCCCGTATATCATGCTTTATTGCCGTTGTTCAATATTGAATACACTTCCCAATTGGGATTATCAATAAGATCATCGGTCAGCAGCATTGTTTATGTGGTGCTGATCTTCCTGTTTTCAAATATTATCGGGAAATGGCTCGGAGCGCATAACAGACAGCTTGTGACATTCGTTTCATTGATGTTCGGAGTTATGATGCTGCTTTCGCTGTTGTTCTCAGTTGATAGTGCAATAGAAGAGTCCGGACAGCTAACGGACATCATCATATACTTTGTAGGCGAATTGATCCTATACGCCGCAAGTATTCTTATGTATCTTTTTGACATCAAAGCGCTTGCCGAACTTACAGACCGTGAGAGGACGCTAAACAAGGGACTGTTTACTGTTCTTCCGACGATATTTATTTTATTCTATAGTATCTTTTCCCTGTTAATAGTCCCCTATGTAGATACTACGGGAAAACTTCTGATAACCCTGTTTACAGATATCATTCTTTTCCTGTTTATATGGGCATTCTATGTTATAATCAAGAATATAAACGCGACGAACGAGGCTATCGAAGCGAAAGACCTTGCCGCCGAAATGGCGCGCAACGAAGCGCTCAGAGAAGCCGACCTCAACATCGCTAAAAATATACAGAGCTCAGCACTCCCGTCCGTGTTCCCGCCGTTTCCGGAGCATAAGGAGTTTGAACTGTTCGCAAGCATGAACGCCGCGAAGGAGGTCGGCGGCGATTTCTACGATTTCTACATGATAGACGACAGCACGCTCGGCTTTCTGATAGCGGACGTTTCCGGCAAGAGCATTCCCGGCGCAATGTTTATGATGACCGCGAAAACCGTGATAAAGAGCCTCGCCGAGAGCGGTATGCCGCCCGCCGATGTGTTCACCCGCGCTAACGAGAAGCTGTGCGAGGGCAACGACGCGGAGATGTTCGTGACCGCGTGGCTCGGCTATCTCGACCTGAAAACGGGACTTGTGCGCGTGGCGAACGCGGGACACAATCCGCCCGTGCTTATCCGTGACGGTAAAGCGGAGTACGTGATATTAAAGCCCGGTCTTATGCTCGCGGGAATGGACGGCGTTCACTACAAGGAGCAGACCGTGCAGCTCGTAAAGGGCGATATGCTTTATCTCTACACCGACGGCGTTACCGAGGCTATGGACAAGAATGAGGAGCAGTACGGCGAGGAACGGCTCCGGAAGCTGTTATCGTTCGGCGAAAATTATCCTGCGCCGTCCGGGGAAAACGGAGTTGCCGAGCCGGTGTGCGACGCGGTTATTGCCGATGTCCGGAAGTTCACGGACGGCGCGGAGCAGTCCGACGATATTACTATGCTGTGTGTGAGATATATGGGAGTATAGGGAAATGAACGGCTCCGGAGTGCTCGGCTCCGGAGTCGTTTTGTGTTGTTTTATTCTTGACAAATACAGCAAAAAAGTATATAATATACATTGTTCCGGACTCTTTCTCCCCGCCGGAGGTGGGCGGGAAAGCAGCAAGTATTTCCCGACGGAGTGATGAAAATGATCGAGACCATTGTTATAGACAGCATTGACGGCATAATGAAGCTGATATCGGAGCAGAAGTACAATGCCGACATAAACCGCGTGCGCAGTCCGTATTTCTACCGCGGTATGCCCGACGCGAACTATAAGCTTACCACAAGCCTGCGGCTCAACTGCAAACATCTGCACAAAGAGCTTGAATCGTGTGTGCTGAAGAATTTCAACAAGTACGCCTGTATCGGGGATCCGTCGCTCAGCTCGTCTATCTGGAAACAGATGATGATAGGGCAGCACCACGGACTTCCCACAAGGCTCATGGACTGGACGTACTCGCCGCTTATCGCGCTGCATTTCGCCTGCACCGAGAACAACTTCGACAAGCTCGACAAGCGTGACTGCGTGGTGTGGCGGTTCGATATGCAGGGCGCGAACAAGAACCTCCCGCGGCGCTACAGAGAGGCACTCAAACGCGAGAGAACATTCGTGTTCTCGGTGGATGCGCTCACATCTATCGTTGACAGCATCGAGCAGTACGACATTGATATGGGCTCGGAGGCTTTCGTGAATATCGAGCCGCCGTCCGTCGATCAGCGTATCATCAATCAATACTCGTTCTTCTCGATAATCCCCGCCGGTATCGAGGATATCGAGGACTTTCTCGACAAGCATACCGAGCACACGATAAAATACATAATCAAGAAAGATATACGCTGGGATGTGAGAGACATGCTTGACCAGTTCAACATCAGCGAAAGAATAATGTACCCCGGGCTTGACGGACTCTCACGCTCGCTCGCAAGACACTATTTCGTAAGAAACGACACACCGAATGGAGCAAAAGAACTATGAAGATCGTGCTTGAAAACCTGACAAAAAAATTCCCGAACCGTAATAAAAAGGGCGACGATGTGATCGCGGTGAACGATTTCAGCTTCGAGATACCCGACGGCAAGCTTATCGGCCTGTTGGGGCCGTCCGGCTGCGGCAAGAGCACCTGCCTCAACCTTATCTCGGGACTGGAAACTCCCACCTCGGGAAAGATATTCTTCGACAGCGAGGACGTTACCGATGTACCGCCCGAGAACAGGGGCGTAGGGCTCGTGTTCCAGAATTACGCGCTTTACCCGCACCTGACCGTTAAGAAGAACATTATGTTCCCGCTGGAAAACTTCAAGGGCGACAAGAAGCTCGACAAGCGGCAGATGGAGGAAAAAGCCCTCAAAGCGGCAAAGCTCGTGCAGATAGAAGCCCTGCTCGACCGTAAGCCGAGCGAGCTTTCCGGCGGTCAGCAGCAAAGAGTGGCTATCGCGCGGGCGCTTGTGAAAATGCCGCGTGTGCTGCTGCTCGACGAGCCGCTTTCCAACCTCGATGCGAGACTGAGACTCCAGACGCGTGAGGAGATGCGCCGCATACAGCGCGAGACCGGGATAACCACCGTGTTTGTTACGCACGACCAGGAAGAAGCCATGAGCATTTCCGATATGATAGTCGTGATGAAGGACGGCGTTATTCAGCAGATAGATAAGCCCCAGGCGATGTACGACGACCCGAAGAACCTGTTCACCGCGAAATTCCTCGGAACGCCTGCGATAAACGTGTTCTCGGGCAGCATAATGCACGGACAGGTGTGCGTCGGCGAAGACCCGATAATGCCGATAAAGCACGTTGAAAACAGAAAAGTGTATGCCGCGATACGCCCCGAGGGATTTGTTCCGAGAGAAAGAGGCAAACTTAAATGCGAGCTTGTCGGGGTCGAGGTAATGGGTCGCGATACAAGCATCATCTCGCGGCACAGCGCTTTTCTCGGGGAATCCAACATCCGCTCGATAGTAAGCTCCGACAGGCTTCCCGACCTTACCGGCAAGGAAGTGCGCTTCAACGTCAAACCCAATAAGCTGTTCATATTCGACTGCGAGACCGAAGAACGCATATATTTCGACACTGACACGTTCAGACTGCCGAAGGAGCCACCCGAAGATGAGGATCCCGACGATACGGAAGCGGATATTGAAGAAGAAGAGGACATGACAAATGAAGAAGAATAACCTCAAAAGCTGGCTGTATCTGCTGCCCGCGCTGATATTCCTCGGTGCGTTCATGCTGTACCCGCTTATCGACGTGTTCATTTACTCGTTCGAGGAGGGCTACAACTCCGCGTCGCAGACATCCTTCGGCACAGGCGGATACAACTACGAATATGTGCTGCACGACCCGTACTTTTTGCAGGCACTGCAGAATACGTTCCTGCTGGTGATCATAACGGTGCCGCTCTCTACGATACTCGCGCTCGTGATATCGCTGGGTTTAAGCTCGATAAAGAAGGTGCGCAGTCTCTACCAGACCGTGTACTTCCTGCCGTATGTCACCAATACGCTCGCGGTCGGCCTCGTGTTTATGATACTGTTCAAGAAAACGGCGTATTCCGACGGCCTTGTGAATGTGCTGATAAACCTGTTCGGCGGCAGCTCGGTGGACTTCATCGACGGCCCCTACTGGGCAAAGATGTTCGTGCTGTGCTTCTACACGATATGGATAGTCCTGCCGTTCAAGATACTGATACTGACAAGTGCGCTCGCCTCGGTGAATGAAACGTACTACAAAGCCGCAAGGATAGACGGCACATCGAAGGCGCGGATATTCTTCCGCATTACGCTCCCGATGATCTCGCCGATGATATTCTATCTCGTAATAACGGGTTTCATCGGAGCGTTCAAGGCGTATTCAGACTCGGTGGCGCTGTTCGGTACCGACCTCAACGCCGCGGGAATGAATACCATTGTCGGCTACATCTACGATATGCTGTACGGCGACAGCGGAGGATATCCGTCTTATGCCGCAGCGGCAGCGATCATACTGTTCGTTATCGTACTCACGATAACGGTGCTGAACCTTATCATCAGCAAGAAGAAGGTTCACTACTGAATAATATTTTCACCGTCTCCTGCGGTGGAAACAAAGAAACTCCCAACTATCCCGCTCCCCCGCATAAGGCGGGAGATGCCATATACCACGGAGAAAATGATATGGATAACATAGAATTACCAAAGAAGAAAAGAAAAAAGAACATACACGTTATGACGGTCGTGGTGTATATACTGCTTTCGGTGTGGGCGATAATCGTCATATTCCCGTTTTACTGGATGCTGCTCACTTCCGTGAAAAGCTACGGAGAATATGCTACCGAATACATCCCGCAGTTCTTTACCACAAACCCGACGCTCGACAATTACACCGAGGCGTTCACGGCGGTGCCGCTCGCACGGTATTTTCTCAACACGCTGATCTTCACGGTCATTACGACCGCCGTTATGATGATCGTCATTGTGCCCGCCGCATTCGCTTTCTCACGGCTTTCCTTCCGCGGGAAGAACGTTGTGTTCACGCTGTTCCTCGCGCTGATGATGATACCAAACGAGCTGGTCATAATCACGAATTTCCAGACGATAACCGATATGGGACTGCGCAATACATTCTCCGGTCTTATCTTACCGTCGGTGACTTCCGTGTTCTACATCTATCTGCTGAAAGAGAATTTCGAGCAGATACCGGACGACCTGTACAAAGCGGCTAAGGTGGACGGAACATCGGATATGAAGTATCTGCTGAAAGTGATGATACCGATATGCCGGCCGACGATAATAACCATCATGATACTCAAAGTCATTGAGTGCTGGAATTCCTACGTCTGGCCGCGTCTTATCACCGACGACAAGGCATACTACCTCGTGTCGAACGGTATCGAGGAGATACGCGAGAACGGCTTCGGCCGCGAGAACATCCCCGCTATGATGGCCGCCGTCGTTGTGATATCCATACCGCTGATCGTGCTGTTCCTCATCTTCCGAAAGAAGATAATGGAGGGTGTCTCCAGAGGTGGCACAAAGGGTTAAATCCTCTCTCCCCTACCGTAATACAAAGGAATTTAAAGATGAAAAAAATGAAGAAACTCTCTGCCGCTGCGTTGGCGGCATTACTTGCCGTTATGCCGCTCACCGGCTGCCACGGCTCGCATAAAAGCACGGAGTTCGTGATACCGGAGACGCTCGACGACAGCAAGCCCGTCACAATAACGTTCTGGGCAAAGAACGATACCAACAAGACACAGACCGCGATATACAAACAGGCTATCGAGGATTTCGAATCGCTGTACCCGAACATCACGGTCGATATGCGGCTTTATACCGACTACAGCAAGATATACAACGACGTTATCACGAACATCCCCACCGAGACCACGCCGAATGTCTGCATAACCTACCCCGACCATATCGCAACATACATGACCGGACAGAACACTGTCGTGCAGCTCGACGAGCTGATGCTTGACGAACGCTACGGGCTCGGCGGGAGTGAGGTGAAGTTCACTTCCCCCGCTTTTGACGAGCTGATACCCGAGTATATCGAGGAATGCAGACTCGGAGAGCATTATATGGCTCTGCCGTTCATGCGGTCATCGGAGGCCTGCTACATCAACAAGGATATGGTCGAGTCGCTCGGCTATACCCTGCCCGATATGCTGACGTGGGATTTCGTGTGGGAGGTCTCGGAGGCCGCCACAGCGAAGAATGACGACGGGACTTACAAGGTGAACGGGCAGAAAGTGATGATACCGTTCATCTACAAATCTTCGGACAATATGATGATAACCATGCTGAAGCAGCTTGATGCGGGATATTGCGACGATGTTGGGAACATCCTGATATTCAACGACACGACAAAGAAACTGCTCACGGAGATCTCCGGACACGTTAAGAGCGGAGCTTTCTCAACGTTCAAGATCTCGGGCTACCCCGGGAACTTTCTCAACGCCGGTCAGTGCATCTTCGCGATCGACTCCACCGCGGGTGCAACCTGGATGGGCACACAGGCGACCCACCACGACATCAGCGAGGACACCATAGTGGATTTCGAGACCGTGGTGATGCCTATACCGCAGTACGATACATCAAACCCTCAGATGATCTCACAGGGGCCGTCAGTCTGCATTTTCGGCAAGCGAGACCCGCAGATCGTCCTCGCGTCGTGGCTTTTCATGCAGTACCTGCTGACCGATAAGGTGCAGGCGGCTTATTCAGAGACCGAGGGGTACATCCCCGTAACCTCCACAGCGCGCAATTCCGACGCTTATAAGGATTACCTGTCCCGCCGCGGCGAGGATAACGACGTTCACTATTCGGTAAAGATCGATGCGACGACAATGCTGCTCGATAACATCGAAAACACCTTCACCGCGCCCGTGTTCAACGGCTCGGCTTCTCTGCGCAGCGCGGCTTCCCAGCTTATCGAGAGCACGGCTAAATCCATCCGGCGCAAGGAAACTATCGACGACGCGTATTTCGACAAGCTGTTCGCCGAGACCGAATCACTCTACAGGCTCGACGGTATCGCCGCCTCCGGCAAGGCCGAGCTCGGTGAGCTCCCCGCAGGCTCTGCCGCCCTGCTGATAACCCTCGGCATCGTGTGGCTCGGGATAATAGCGTATTTCGTGATCTCCAGAGCCGTAAAGAAGCACAAAAGCCGCTGACGCTCGAGAGATGCGCCACCGCGGGCGGCGCTTGGGGGAAGGAAAACTTTTGTGTACAAAAGTTTTCCTTCCCCCAAACCCCCATCTTTTCAAAAAACTTTGATTGTTTCAAGCTTATAGGACAGTTTTGCTGTCCTTTTGTTATTTTTTACCGACAACGTGTGATACAAGAAACAGGAATTTCTATAATTCTGAACTCAGCATTATATCCATATTGATAAATTTTGACATTGTCAAAATTGACATAAAATTTTATCAAAATCGCTAAAAATTTTATTAAAAAGCAATTATTGTTGACTAAAACGGATAAATATGTTATAATAAATACAATTATCATCGCATTTATCAAAAAAGAAAGGGGCTGATGCTTATATGGCAGGAAAACGTTATGTAAAAGACAATTCTAAAGCTAAGCCCATCATCATTGCGGCAGCAGCCGTTGTCGTCGTTATCGTCATAATTCTCGCTTATCTCGCGATAAAAGCCAACGAGGATAATCGCATTGCACAGCTGAGATATAATTTCAACAAGTTTTATCCCGATACCTTCAACACGATTGAGGAGCTTGACCCGAAAGCCGATTACGACGCCGACGGATATTCCAACGAGACCGAGGCCGGCGGAAAGACCAATCTCGTTTCCGCCGACACCGACGGTGACTGTATCGTCGATTTCGAGGAGGAAAAGTACGGCACCGACCCGTCTGTAAGGGACTGCGACGGTGACGGCATCCCCGACGGCGTGGAGATACTTGCGGGAATGAGCCCCGTCAACCTTATCACCGACGGCGAAACAAAGGACGCCGACAGAAAATTCACCCGGACGATAGCGTTTCAGGAGGGTATGTTCACCGTGAGCGGCGATGGTAATATCTACAGCGCAACGCTCGATAAGATGTCGCTCAATGCCGTAACATCCAACGCGGGCGCTCTTACCGCGCCGTATGAGTTCTACTGCCCGACATCGTTCGACAGCGCTTCTATCGCTTTCAGATACGACAACGCGCTTCTCATCGCAGCCGGACTCGAACCCGAAAATCTGAAAATTTTCCGTTTTGACCCGTATCTCAAGGAATACCACGCGATAGGCGGCGCTCCCGACAATATGGGCGGTATCGCCTGCGACATCACCGAAAACGGCGTGTATGTACTCGGCGCGTCAAATGTCCTGCGTCAGGCCGCGGAGGCCTACGACAGCAGCCAGATGAACGTCTGCCTGCTTATCGACAACTCCGGTTCGATGTACCCCAAATCCGTGCAGTCCACCTCGAAGGAGAGCGACGTGCATTTCAAGAGGCTGGTTTTCGCACAGAACTTCGTTACCGCGCACGACAACAGCGTTAAATTCTCGATCTCGGTATTCACCTACGATTTCAAGAACCTTTGCAGCTTTGAATCCGACAAATCCCGCATCATCAACGCGATAAACTCTGTCCGCACGCTCGGCGCAGGCTTTGACGGAACAAGCGTTGAGAGAGCGCTGATGCTCGGCCTCGACAGTTTCGGCGAGGAAACAAGAGCCGAGCGAAATATTATCATCCTGCTCACTGACGGAATTTCCACCGACACCGCGGGTTACACTCTCCGCGATATCGTAACGCTCGCAAAAGCAAAGAATGTCACGATAATGACGATAGGCCTCGGCAGTGAGGTCGATACCGAGCTGCTGCAGAAGATAGCGAGCTCCACCGGCGGCAAGTATTACCCGATCTCCCAGGCGAACATACTCGAAGGCCTGTACACCACGATGATAGCCTCGCTCGAAGATGATATCGTCGATGATGACTTCGACGGCACGCCCGACAGCTACACGCTCTACGACACCGGATTTGATTCGGATTTCAACGGCTACAGCTTCGGGAATTTCAAGTCGATAACCAACAATACTTTAGATTTCGGTATGATAATGCTCGCAAGAGACTGGTATCGGAACAGCGTTCCTGTCTCGGGCGGGGATGATAAATCCAACACGAAATTCACGTTCGACGGAACCACGATAAGCACCGTGGAACCGCTCCGTAAGGTCGTTCTGCAAAGTATGCAGTCTCCGTGGCTGCGGCCGGATTCCTACCTGAATTTCCTCAGCGGCGGTGATAAGCTGCAGGCGTTCTCAGAGGAAAAGGTAGCTTCGCGCGATATGGGCTGGGGCGTGCTGGATATCCCCTATTCCGAGGGCGGTATGGGCTGGACGCAGGCGGAAATGATAGTTCCCGACTACCGCTCGCACGACCTCGGTCTCAAATACAGCGAGAACGACTTTGCGATGATACGCGCAATACACGCCTACAACGCGCTCCGCGATACCGGAGACTCGTTCATTCTCAGCAGCGACAGCGATTTCAACAAGGTCAAGTCCATTCTCGATACCGGTACCCCTATCATCACAAAGATGCTGTGGGAAAACTCCGACGGTACCTGCAGCAGCCGCTATGTGCTCATGTACACGCTTCGCCGCGATCTCGAAAATCCCAACATCTTCAAGATCAAGATCTACGATGTAAACTCCGATTCGCAGAATACGATCATCGTTAACCGCACCGTGCGTATCACCGGTACTTCCCGCACCGATTTCACCTACAGCGCCGAGTGGAACGGCAGAAAAGTCTCCCTCTCCTGCTTCCTCACAGAGATGAACTGAGTCGCAGAGAGCGTGCGGCTTTGAAGCAAGACTGCTGCATTATGCACAGTCTTGCTTTTTATTCGCCCCGGAGCCGGTGCGTCCGTCACCGCCTTTGTGCACAATTGCCAAACCGAGCCGCAAAATCCCACCCCAAATCGTCATTCTGAAACTATTTGTTACCGGTTTGTAATTGATTTTTCCGCGAATGTATGGTATAATGTAAATATATATTACACAGCACACGACCCGTATATATAAGGAGGAAACAGAAATGTTTTGCAGCAAATGCGGTACGAACAATCCCGAGGGAGCGTCCTTCTGCGCAGGGTGCGGCTCTCCGCTGACGACTGCACAGCAGCCTGTTCAGCAGCAGACTTATACACAGCAGCCTGTATATAACGCACAGGACTATCAGCAGCAACAGCAGCAGTACGTTCAGCCTACATACGCGGGACAGTATCAGGAGATACAGCAGCCCCGGAAAAAGAGCAGAAAAGGCCTTATCATTGGCGCGGCATGCGGCGGAGTGGCTGTCATCACAGCCGGAACTCTCGTGCTTACGCTCGCACAGTCTTCCATAGCTCGCTCGGTAATGGGCGATGTTGAGTATGCAAAATCCGTCAACACGCGCTACCTTGCGGACAATTTCTCGCGCTACACCGGTATTGCGAAATCCGCAGCGCAGAACTCGTCCAATATGCTCGCACCCGCGAAAAATCTTATGAGCACTTCCCTGCTCTCGAAAAACAGCGGTGCAGCAGGTGGTTACGAGAGCTTATCTTCTTCCGGATATATGGAAGATATCGGCGATTATTACAATGACGACAACTCGCAGAAGAACGACATTTACAGCAAGTATGACAGTTCCATGGTACAGGCGGCGTCCGCGGTATATATGCTCGCGGATATGATAGACTCGGTAAGCAGGGACGGTCTCACTGTTTCAGTAGGACTGAGTGCCGAGCTCGGCAAAAATCTCATGGATCTCGTACCGCCGGAGTACAACGATATCGTGGAGGACCTCAAGGCTGTTCTCTCTTCATCTGATCTTGCGATAGGAATGTCCCGCAGGGACGGTGCCCTCGCCTACTCACTGTATTTCAGAAGGAACGGCAGCAACTTCGTCGGCGCAGTCGTGCAGATATCCGAGGACGGACAGGTCACGGTTGCGTTCCCCGAAGCGACTAAGCGCGCTGTAACGATAAAGATACCGTCGGCAAAGGAACTCGGGCTTGAAGACACGTTCAACAAGGAAGCTGAGCCGCTTCTTTCGGAAAAGGACATCGAGCGTCTCACCGAGGAGATCACAAAGGCATATCTCTCCTGCTACGAGTACGCCGATATCAGCTATCAGGACGGCGAGATAGACTTTGATGGGAATTCCACAGGCTGCACGGTGATCACCGCAACGTTCGATGCCTACAACATCGGTATGATAATCGGCAAAGTCACCGATGTAATCGAGCAGGACGAGTCCGCGAAGAAGGTACTGGATAAGATCGGCGGCGAGGAATTTCTCTCCGGGATGATCGACAATATGCGCAGCTGGGAAAAGGACGCGAAGGAAAGCACTTCCGACATAAAGCTCGTTGTTGAGAGCTATGTCAACACCGCAAACCAGCCTCTCGGTGTGAAATATACACTCGGCAACGAACAGGAAAATTACGTATTTACAAGCATAGACAACGGCAGCTACGGCAGGACAGCACTTGAAATAAACGGCAGTCCGCTGTTCGAGCTCGTTGACAGAAAGAGCGGCGGCAGTTCCGGAAAGGCCGTGATCACCTGCTACCCCTACGCGACGAGCCCTTATTACAAAGACAGCGGCTACAGCCTGTCGGTAAACATCGATTACAAGGATGTCGGTACTTTCAAGGCGTTCGGTCAGGAGACACTCGGCGGAACATACACTATCTCGATCGCGGAGTCGGAATTCCTCGAAGCCACTTTTTCCGGCATCAAATCGAACAGCTTTGACATTTACAGCATTCTCACCGGTCTTTCTTTCACCGTTTCGATGAAGGAATACAGCGGCGGCATTGAAGAATCCGCGGGCTTCACGGTCGAGGATTACGGTTCGCTGAACGTTATAGCCCGTGCGGTACCGCGTGCCGATATCCCCGCTGTTCCCAACGATATCATTCCGATCGAACTCGGAAGCGACAGCGCGAATGACGATATGCAGGCACTCATTACCGACATACTCACCTACTGCAGCGACAAGTTCAAGAGCGACGGTCAGCTCAACAAGCTCGACGAGGACTTCGAGCGCATCACCGGCAATAAGATAAGCAGTATATTCACGAGCTCCATGAAGGGCTACACCGACAGATCGAAAGTCAACGCAGCAAACACAATGGCTTCCTACATCGGAAAGTATATCGACACTTATCTGACAGATGCGGACACCTATGGCTACGGAATGAAGTGGTATGACGCGAAATGCCTTGTGACCGGCATCGTTGACGGCAACGGACGCTGGGAGCTCATGCTTTCGGATACCGACTGCTTCAAATCGACCGAAAACGGAAAATGGGAAAAGAGCGCTGTCGCCAACGCGAACGAATCGAAGTCGGACACCGACAGTGCTTCCAAGAAGCTCGCAATCGAACTCGCGAAAATGTTCCCCGACATGAAAAACTGCTGCTTTGAGGCGTATCTCGCGAACGGCAGATGCGTTGCGATATGGTTCACAAACAGCACCGATACGCCGTCTCTCGTTTCCGGATTTTACGGCGGCTCTCTCGCGGACGATTACGGCTGGAAGGACTACAGCTTCTCGTGGAACGGCACCACCGCCGGTATCACCAATGAAGGCTACGTTGTCGGCACTTATCCGCAGCTGGGTCTGAAATATTAAAATTTACGGCTCCCCGCCGGAGGCGGGGAGCTTATTTTAGAAGCCGTCGATCTGCACGATAGGATTTGTGCAATCATACGAAGTCGAAAAAATTTCAAAAAAAGTGTAACATTTTGGTATCATATTTCGTTTTTATATATAGAGGGGCGTTCGTAAAAACGGACACGACCTTCGGCCTGATAAAGGGAGGAATGTACTATGTATTGTATGAAATGCGGCAGTCTGCTGCCGGACGACGCATCGTTCTGTTCAAACTGCGGTGAGCGTACAGCCAACCCGCAGTCCGTTGCGCAGCCAATTGCGCAATCGGAACAGCCACAAGCAGTTCCGAGCTCTTTACAGTCAGCCTATGATATGACAAAAGCGGGGACCGAGCAGGAACACGCCGCGCAACAATTTGCGCAGTTAGCACAGGCGCAGGCCGCAGGCGAGGAAGCACCCACAGAGCCGGCGCAAGCTGTTACAGAGCAGCCTCAGCCGCAGGAAGCTCCTGCGCAGTCTGCATTTGTTCAACCTCAGAATGTCCCCGACGCTGCGCAACAATATGCACAATTTGAGCAGCCGCCGGTACAGTTCATACAGCCGGTGAACGCTCCTAAAAGGAAGAAAAGCAAAAAAGGCCTTGCTATCGGCCTCGGATGCGGCGGCGCGGCACTTGTCGGTGCGGGCGTACTTACCTACTCGCTGGCGACCTCCACCATTATGCGCACCGTTATGGGAGATACCGAGTACGCGAAGTCGGTCAACTCCAACTACGTCATAGCGGAGTTTTCCGAGTACACCGGGCTTGCCGAGACCGCCGCGGACGCTTCCGCAAAGTATGCCGGAACGCTCGGCGGGTCGCTGAGCTCGCTGATCTACGGCAGCGGCGCATCATATTCCTCATACAAGGACAACGACGAGGCCGAGTCCGTTTACGACAAGTACGACTACTCCTCAATCGCTATCGCACAGAGCCTTTACCGCTACTACTCGCTGCTCGACGCTTACGGCAGCGAAGGGATTACCATTACGGCATCGGCGGATACGGAGCTTACGGAAGAGCTGGCTTCCCTGTTCGGAAAGTCCGAACTGCGCCCCTATATCGGTGATTTTGCTGACGTTGTGAACACTTCCGACATCTCCTTCTCGTTCAGAGAAGTTGACGGTGTGCTCAATGTCGCCGCACAGGGGAACAAAAACGGCTCTTATTTTGCGGGAACGTTAATACAGCTCGACGAGAACGGCAACCTCACGATGTACTTCCCGGGAATGACAGAACGCGCCGTGAAGATGAAGCTCCCGACAAAGCAGGAGCTTGAGGGAGAAGTCCCGAACTTCGGCAGGTTCGACCCCGAGAAGCTGAAAAATCTCTATTCCGAGCTGAAAAAGGCTTACTACGACTGCTACGAATACGCGGTCATAACCTACGAGGACGGCGAGTGTGACTTTGGCGGAACGACCGAGAAATGCACCGTTATCACAGTTAAATTCGACGCGGAAGGCATCTGCCGCATACTCGAAAAGTTTGCGGACGTGCTCGATAACGACAGGGCGCTCGACGAGCTGTTCCCGTACCTCACTATGCGCACAAAGTCTTTCTCTGCGGGACTTGCGGAGGATATGCGCAACAACGTTAAGAATTTCAGAGAGACACAGAAAAGCAACGGTGAATACCTCACGTCGATAAGCTACGTCAACGCGCAGAACAAGCCCCTCGGCGTGGAATACACGCTCGGCAACGCGCAGGGGGTCCTCTTCTCTCTTGTCAGCACGGACAACGGCAAGCAGAGCCGCACGACATTTAATGCCGGCCGCACATTGTTCGAGCTGGTCAACACGAAGGAAAACAGCAACTCCGGAAGCGCAGAGCTGACGATATTCTTCGGAAATGAGCCGGACAGCGGTATAACGGTCTGCCTCGACTACAGCGATATGCACAGCTTCACAGCGTTCGGGAAGACAATGCCCGGCGGTAAATACACGCTGTACCTGAAAGATACGCCCTACCTCAGAGACAGCATGAACTATACGATAAACGAGCAGACACCTGCTTACGAACTGTGGCTCGGTATGAAGCTCAGCTACTCGTCGGAGCCCTCCGGCAGCGGTATGAAGAGCATCATTGGTATCTCGCACGACAAATACGGACATATCACGCTGAACACCGACGTACAGCAGGGCGGTAACATTCCCGACGTACCTGCGGGCTGCAAACTGATCGACCCGATAAAGGAACCCGCCGAGGGTGCGGAACTGACCTATGATATCTACAGCTGCCTTGTTGAGAAGATAAAAGCCGACCCGGCGCTGATGAAGATTGACGGCGATATCGAAAAAATGACCGGCACGGGGATGATCGGCGGTCTGACAAAGCAGATGAAGGACATCGAGGACCAGCGGGCTTTCCGTGAGAAATATTCCGGTTACACGTCTTCGACACCGTACTACGCTTCCATGGCGGCGAGCAATATTTACAACTACGCCTGCCGGAGCAGTATCAACGATACGGTATGTATAAAGCTGTGGTATGACTCTGACGGAACTCTCACCGTGCTTGACGCGGCAGGTCAGGATGCCGCCGATATCAGAAACACTTTCACGATCATTGATAACAGCAGCTACTACAGAGATATAATGAGCAACATCTACGCGGAGGTGTGGTTCAGCAGCGACTATCTTGCCACAGGTGTTACGGCGGTGAAATGCAACAGCCCCGACAGCATACCCGCAGACCTGCCCGACAGGTATGACTTCCTCGCGAGAACGTATCCTTGGGAATACGAGAATATGATAGACGGCTGGGCTGTGGGAACTTTCCCCGAGCTTGAAACGGGAGACCGCGTGAATGTTGGGGAGCTCGTCGCCGAAGCGGACAGCTACAAAGACCTCGCAAAAGCGATATACGATGCGTACTACGACTACACAAAGAGCAGCAGAAACAGCGTCGCCGCAGGCGTGAAAGATGCTTTCGATGTGTATTTCACGATATCGGAGGACGGAAAGCTCACCTCACTCGGCGCGCGGCAGGTATACGACGACTCGCCGATTGATACCTCCGTGCTCTTTACCAAAGAGGACATTACCTCAGGGAACAGCAAATTCATCACAGCTATTGAGAATATGAAGCTGAAGGATGTCAACGGACGCGCTTTCAAGCTGACATTTTTCAACGATAGTGTGGGAATGACCGGCGTTGTCGTATTTGACCGAGGCGTTGAAATGCCGCCTCTGAGCGCCGATTTCTTCCTGTTCTACGGTCCGGGTGACGCGCAGTGGGATTACGGTATCACCGGCATTTACGCGGGTCACGCGGTGGGAACTTACCCCGACGCGGGCGGCTCGATCGAGATGTATGACAGGCTTTACGACAATCATAGTTACCTCACGACCAGCGGCCCGGGCGAGACCGAGGGTACCCTCTCGGTTGCGCTGTGGAGCTACAGCGGCGTAGATGACATGCTTTCTTATGCGAACGATATCGCGGACTTTGAAATAAAGGCCGGTTCCACAACA
>JAEEGL017228275.1_pt1 | contig 17259 bp, 11 predicted proteins | sample 9134231 | NCBI WGS metagenome assembly JAEEGL01 (sample SAMN16246548, study PRJNA631951) | gut metagenome | biome: gut microbiome; feature: rumen; material: fiber-attached | host: Bos | place: Iran: Karaj | collected 2018-10
GTTCAATCACATATTGCAAGAAACTATTTGATTCCTAAGATGAAAGACTTTAGAGAAAAACATCCTAATATTAATATTGTATTAATAGATTTATCTACTAATGATTTAATTGAGTCTCTAGAGAAGAGAAAAATTGATCTAGTTATCGACTCATCTCCTATAGAGAGTATTTATAATAATTTGGAAGTAGAACCTATAAAAGTATTAGATACAATATTTATTAAGAGTTCAGAAAATAAGGATAAGATAACTAAATTATCTGATTTAACAAAAGAAAATGTAGTTCTTCCTTTAGCAAGAGGATCTCTTAGAAAGAATTTAAATAAACTATTTAATGAAAAGGGAATAGAAATAGAGCCAACTCTAGAATATGGAACAGAAGAGTTAATTATTGACTCAGTAAGAAGAAATATGGGCGTAGGTTACGTTGTTAAAGATGCAGTAGAATACCTAGTAGATGAAGGTATCATCGAATACATTAAATTTGATGAAAAATTACCAACATTAGAGATCAATCTAGTCTATGTTAATAAATTCCTTAATAAAATAAGTAGAAAATTTATTGAGGAAGAAATATATGAATAAAGATTATTCGACATTTATTAAAGAACATTATAAACTTCAAAAACTTCCAATTAATTTAACTAATAAAAAATATTTATTATTACTATATGATGATAAATACTTCTATTATTTAAAAAATAAAAAATTTATAGAGTTAGATAGAATTAATAATATATTAGATATCATTAATGAATTTAATGAACTATATAATATTAAAATATCTAATTTCTATCCAGTATGTTACTGTAATAACACAGTTGTAATTGCTATAAGAATTATAGCAGTTAACAATAGTAACTTAGAGAAAGTAAGATTCGAAGAGCTATCAAAAAATTATAAAGAATTATGTAAGTTTCATGAGAAAAACTTCTCTACACTTTATATATCTAGTAACGTTAATCAAGAGATAAAAATGAGTGAAAAATACATAAATAGATATAAGTTTCATGAAAAATATATAAAGAAATATATATTAACTAAGAAGAAAAGAAAAAAAGAAGAATTCTACAATATGTTAGTAGAACTAATTCCAAATAAAGAATCTATAATAGATGTTTCTTGTGGTGATAATTCAGATATATTTAAAATAGCTAAAGAAAAAAAATATAAACTTATAGTAGGTAACGATATTGGACTTAACTATTTAAAGAGTCAAAATAACGATAATGTTATATATACTAATGACAATATTGAAAATAACTTAATTAAAGATTCTTCATACGATGTTAGTTTCGTTAAGAATACTCTTCATCATATGAATAACTTATTAGGTATTAATAATCTTTTGGATATGCTAGATAGAATATCTAATGAAATACTAATAATAGAAATAGTAAATCCACAAGAAAAGGGTGGACTATCTAAATTTTTAAATACATATCTATATACTAAATTTTTAAAGGATGTAGGACAGTGTTATTTAAATGAATATCAGTTTAAGAATATTATTAATAATAAGTTTAAGGATCATAAAATAGAATATAGAAAGTTTGAAAACATCCTAGGTGAATACATGGTAGCAAAGATAACGAAGAAGGAGAAATAATATGAGTATTAAAATTGAAACAGAATCTAAATATTATTGTATGGAACCTGAAAAGTTAGTTGGTAGATGTGAAAAGTTAGGATTCAAGAAAGTAAAGTATATAACTGAAGATGATGAATATTTTACTGATATAGAAAGTTTGTTTATTAAGAATAGAACATGTTTAAGAATTAGAAAGACAGATAATAAAGAGATGGAAATAACATTTAAAGGTAAGTCACTAGAGCTTCTTGGACAGTTTTCTAAACTTGAGAACAATATAGCTGCTGACATAAAAGAATATGATAATTACGTATCTTTATTTGCTTCTTTAGGATACAACTCATATGTTTATGTAGCTAAAGAAAGACTTATATATAGCCATAGTAATAAATCATTTAGATATAGTGTTATGATCGATAAGATTAAAGGTATTGGTGGATTCGTAGAGTTTGAATTAATTGCTAATAAAGACGATTATTCAAGAGATACTTTAATAGAAGAGTTAAATAATTTCATTAATAAATTTGATGGTATCTCACTTAAAGAAGCTACTGAACCTTATAGAGATATTACTGCTAAACATATTTATAAGAAGAATTATCTAGATAAAGAAAAAGAATTATATATTAATGTCGATGAAGTAATACTTAAATTAGAAAAAGATTTCTATAAGAAGAATAAAACAAAACTAGAAGAAATATTAGGTAATAGAGTTAACTTCGATGATTATAGATCGTGTGATAGTAGTAAACTAGAAAAGTTAGTAGATGAATACTTCTCTAATAAGATATTTGATACTAATGAATTATTAGTAATATTTAAATTACTTGAAGAAATTAAATATAAGAAACATTTTATTACTAAAGCTAATAAATATTTCTACAAAGGATTTCTTAAAAAGTTAAATGTTAGTATTAAAGAAATTATTTATAATGATAAAGATCTTCCTAAGGAAACGATTAAAAAATCTATATATCTAAATGGAGATTTGAAATCTATAGTACAAAGTTTATTGATAATGATAAATGTTGGATAATATAAAACGTTAAAGGCTCTTAAAAAGGCCTTTTTTAGTTGAAAAAATGTTCGATATGTGGTATAATATGCCTCATTGGGGGGAATAATATGGCAATGACATATTCAAGATTAAAAGAATTAGTTCCAAAGAATACATTTGCATTCATTCAAAATGCACTTCCTTACATGAATAAATATATTACAAATGAAGAAAATATATATGTTACAACAGAAGGATCTAATAATAGAAGTGACTCATTAAGTCAAATTAGTAAAATATTTTTTATACTACTTTATCTATCAACACAAGCAGATAGTGAAATAAATGATATCTTTGCTAAATATGGATATAATAAGTCAAATGTAAATGTATACGCATATAAATCATCAGATGAGACATATGAAGATTTATATAAGGGATTTAGTGGATTCATACCAGAATATAATGATGAAATGATGTATAAGAGTTTAACTCCTATCGATATTTTACTTGATTCTTTTAATCTATATTATCAAAAGTGTAATAATAGCGTTTTAGAAGGGCTACTTCCAAATAATTATCCTGGATGTACTTCATTAATTAGAGATTTAGAAAAATTAAGAGATAAGAGAATAGCAGAGAAAGAAGTAGTTAAAGAACATGAATTATATGGTAATTTACCATTTCCTGTAATTAACTATTTAGAAACTGCTTCTAAAATTAGACATTTAATTCTTAGAAATAAAATATTACCTAGTGACTATAGTTTAGTAGATGCTGATATAGTGCCATTATCACTATTTTTGGCTTCATTTTTCTACAAAGAATCTAAAGGTAAGAACGATTCTACTTCTAAAGAAATATTATTAAGTTATTTTAAATCTAAAGGAGTACATATAGATAAAATAAATAATAATTTATATAATTATTTAACTAATGATTCAGTTCAGTCTGCTCCAAGAAATTTAGAGACAATAGAACATTTCTATACTAAATATCTTACTGAAGGAGTACTAACTGGAGTAGATTATAAAGATGTAACTGTTCCTTTAATACTTGAAAATGTATTTAACAGATCTCTTGCCAAAAGTGTAGCAGTTGAGAAGTTCCTTGCTTCTTTAGGATGCGATATATCTAAATTTGATAACTTATCTAAAGAGATAGAAAATGCATATAAAAATATAGAAAATGAAAAGATATCTAATTTTTATAATGGATTAACAATAGATGTTAAGAACTATATTGAGTTTACTTGTAAGACATATACTTTATTAAAAGAAAAAGTAAAAGAAGGTAATTATAATAAAGCTTTAATTAGGGGAGAAGATGATTTAGATACACTTGCTCTTTTGATTGCAACTTATTACTTTAATGCAGATGTTACAAAATTCTATAATGCTAATGGGGTAACACTTCCTAAAGTATATAAATTAATTGGTATTACTTTAACTAAAGATGAAATAGAAAACTCTTATGTAGATGGATCTACTCTAGTTAATAAGTTTAATAGATTTGTAAGAGAAGGTAATAATAGAGGTAAATATGAATCTAATATAGATATCAACAGTATTGCCTTTAACCTTTGTGATAGAGAATTTAATAAATCAATGATACTTGAAGATATATTTAACACTTTATCTGAAAGTACAAGACTTCCAAGTAACTATAGTGATAGAGTAATCTCTGAACTAGAATTACGTGAAAGAAAAAGAAAAAATGAATTAAAAGAAAAAATATTTAAGAATGTACCTGTAGAGACAATTGAATATTTTGAATTAGTATCTAAAATACATAATTCTTTAAAGAATGAATTAAAAGGTTATAGAAATGAAGATATTAGAAATATATCTATGATACTTGGACTATTTAATTACAATCTTAATAAAGATGATGACGATATTAACGAAGTACCAGAAGTATTAGAAAAAATGGGATTTGCTAATGATCTACCTTTAAAAGAAGCATTAGGATTTACTGATTTCTTAAGAGATTTAGATTCTTATAGCGAAGATATAGATTTAATATCTAGAGAATATACTCCATATATATTTGGAGGATTTAATGAAGGAAAAGATAGAAAAGATATTACTTTATATAGTGTAGTTAAAAATATATTCAATAGAAATTTAAATAATGGATTAATCATGCATAAAGTAGTAGATGTTTGTGGTTATACATATGATGATTTGGAAGACTTCGATAATTTATATGAAAAATATAAAAAAGAGTATTATGATAATAAGACACTAGATCAGTATAAAGAATATATAAATAACTATGATTCATCAGTAAGAGCTTTTTTAACTCGTACGTTAAACTTTATAGGATACATGAAAGAACATAGAGATACTCTTAATAGTGAATTAATTAAAGATGACAATGATATTGTTGAAGCATCTATGTTTGCTGTTTTATCACTTGATGAATGTGACTTAAAGGATGTAATGTTACATAATGGATTATCACTAAAAAGATTAACAGAATTATATGGAATTGATTATAGTGATGTAGCTAATGCAATTTATCGTGAGACTGATTATCGCGATGTAGAATTAATTCTTAAATATATTGAAAAGAATAGTAGTAAAGCATACAACATGTATACAAAAGATGTTGGGTTTAAATTATTTGAAAAAGGAATTAATCCAAGTAGAGTAATAGAGACTATTTGTGAGAATAATAATATAGATTATGAAAATCTTAAAAACGAAATTAAAACAGGAGAAGTAATTGAAAAACAATTAACTATATCTGATAGAATTGAACTTCTTGAAAGTACTAAGATGGAAACTATAGATTCACATAATCTAGAAAGCATATTAAGATTTGGTACTTCATTAATTGAACATTCTAAATTCATGTATGATGAACTTCCTAAGATGTCTAGTGAAGATACAGTAAGTGAATCAACTAAAGCTATTCAAGATTTAACATCTAGAATATATATAACTAAGACACCAGAACAAAAAAGAGGTCTTCTAGCAAGATTATTTAGAACAGATAAATCTTTAGGAATTCCAAGAATAACTGTAGATGGTGAAGCATTACAAGAGTTAAAAGATGAGATAGATAAGAATATTGAAGTATTATCACAAGAACTTCTTGCATATGATAAGATGAGAAAATATATGGAAGCATATAGAAGAAAGAATAGAGAACATTATGAGGAAAGTGCTACTGTTGAAGAAGAGTTAGAAGCAGAGCTTAGTACACTTGATCCTAATGATGAAGATGAATTCGATAGATACTTACAAGTTAGATCACTTCTTCAAATAGTAAACGATAAAAATAATAGATTTATCACTACTAATAAGATAACAATGCAAGATTTATTAAGAATAAATCAAGCGATAACTAATCACTTTATTACGATAAATGCTTTAGAGATGGCAAAGAATGATTTATTACCGTTAATTGGATCAGAACTTGCTATTACTCAAGGAAGAATGAGTGAAGAAGATGCTCTTGAATTATCTAATGGCGTAATAGGACTTCTAAGATCATTAGTCGATAAAAATGTTGGAGATACAAGTAAGAATATTGAGTTAATTAAAAACTCAGGACTTCCACAAGGATTAATAGATACTATATGCCAAGATGTAGATGTATTTATAGATAATTTAAATCAAAAAGATTTACTTCCTGGTGGAGTTGCTAAACTTGATATTGATGATGAAAGTTTAAAAAGAATACCAACTTTAGAACCTGCTAGACGAAAAGCAGAACAAGAATATAATGGGGAAGAATTAAAAAAAGATGAAGAATTACTAGATCTTTCTGATAAAAAGCTTGGAAAAGCTAAACTTTATAAAAAAGGTAAAAAGAATTTTGAAAAAAGAGATGATTAATCTCTTTTTTTATTTGTAATAACCTTGAATAATTGAGAACGGTAATTTAATAAAAATAAAAAATGAAAGAAAAGTTATATTTATCTTTTCTTTTTTTTGAATAAAGTGTAAAATTAGATTATATAAAATAGGAAAGTAGGGAAATCTATGAAGAAACTATTAATGATTTTATTTGCAATTATATGCATATTCTCAGTAGATAAAGTATATGCTGGAAATGGTGTAAGCCCGGAATTATATTTGTGTGGTAAGGAAAATTTTTATAATTTAAAAAAGAAATCCTTGGAAGTTAAGTTTTCGTATGAACTTGTAACTGAAGCGAATGTTAAATATTTCCATATAAAGGTTACAAACATGCAAGAGTATCTTGAAATGAGAGTTGGTAGATCAAGATATAAATATACTAAAGGAAATACTAACTTTGACCTTACTGAACCATTTGGTATAGATGGAGAAACAGTAAGAATTGACTTTTATGGTACACCTGGACATCCTTGTGATGATCAATACATATCTACTACGTACATAAATCTTCCAAAATATAATAGATATAGTGAAACTGATGAATGTATTGAATACGAAGAGTTCCCTCTATGTAATAGATTCTATAAAGGTACGATAAAAAATTATTCAGAGTTTAAACAAAAATTAGATGAATATATTAAAGCTATTAACGAAAAACCTGATGCTAAACCAGATAGTTCAATCTTTGAAAAAATAGCAATATTTTTCGAAGATCACCCAGTGTTACTTGCACTCATAGTTATCGTATCAGTATGTGCAGTAATAGCATTTGCGTTTATAAAGATTAGAAATAAACTTAAGAGAGCTAAAATTAAATTTTAAATAGGAGGCAAATATGAAAAGAATAAAAAAATGTATCTTCATAATATTGACACTTGCAATTCTTTTATCATCTACTAGTGTTGTTTTTGCAGCACAACCAACTATTGATATGAGCGCATATAGTAGTACCTCTGAAGAAGCTTTTATGGCTAATGTAGCTATTGTTGGAACTGATTGTGATCCAAATAATGGTGATTGTTTAAGAACCAATACAGGAGAAAAAATAGATGCTATAGGATTACAAATTAGCTTATTAACTTATGACTATAAAACAGGAACAGAAAATGTTGAAAAGAAGATAAAAATCATAAATCCTGCTTTATTAAATACTGTTATTTTAAAGCAGTCTAGTCCTCTTCCTGGAAGTGAAGATGATCTTGGTAAAGATGGTTATGATCTTGTAGGTATAGCACCATCACAGCCTGCTGATGGACTTCCTGTTACAGATAAAGGTAATAGAGGAGATATTCGTGTTGATGACTTATCAAAATATATTAACATGGATGGTAAACCTCATAAACAAGCTGATGGTACTACATATAGTAAAGCTAATAAGTATGCAATGAAAGGTACTTATGATATAAGAAAAGAAATATTTTGGAGCTATAAAACTGATCCTGAACAAATGAAAAAGAACGGATATCAGTATGATTTAAGAGGATGCGCTAATACAACAAATTCATCAAATTTATTTAATGAGAATAAAACTGGGATTTCGCTTGCTGTTAGTACATTAAAGGAGTGGTTTTCTAATCCTTTCACTAGACTTGAAGAAGACGATGCAAAACAATATGATGTGGGAACAGACCTTGGTTATATATCTTATCTGATGACATATGTATCACCCGGAAATAACAGAATTACTTATAAAGGAGATAGTGATCATATAAGAAATTATCCAACAGGAATAGTATATTGGGATAGCTCACTTAGTGAAGCTGCAATTAGATCCGGATACTTAGATGGTAATTTGGATAAAACTATAAGAAATAAATATTTTGCAGATATTTCTACAATAAATAGTAAATTTCACACTACAATCACGGCAGAAAATATTGGTAAATATTATATAGAAGTACAAGGAATATATAGAGTTTTCCTTGATGAAAAAAAACCTACAGGTACTTATATTGCTAAGTCTTGGACTGAAACCGTTATGAATTCAATTTTAAGTACAGGGTTAGAAGAGATGACTGGGGATAAAAATAGATACTGTCCTATTGATACCCATGAACATGAAGTAACACCGGCAAAGGATGCATGGTGTGAATATACTGTAACTGGTAAAAAGTCAAAAGTACATACCACGAAAGATACCTGTAAAGGAAAGAATTACGAATGGCATTCTAAAGTTGATGCAGTAACAACAACATATTGTGGTGATGATAATAAGTCATGGAAGCAATATCTAAAAGTAAAAAATAATTATAAGTTCCAATGTGGAATTAAGCACTCTCATAAAATTCTTGGACGTACCTATGATGGAATTTCAGAATTAAGATTAACTAAGAAAAAAGCTGCAAATTGTACATCAACTCAAACATATTTATATGATTTAATATCAGATAATAGACACTGTAGAATTTCAGATTCTTCTAATAAGTATTCACAACAAGAACTTGATAATTTATGTGCTAAAGCAGAATCAGCTGCTCATACTGATAACGACTATTATATTGGTCCTGATAAAGTAAGAGCTCTTGTAGGAGCTTATTCAAATAATCGTTATAATTTGTTTGAAACATCTGGTGTTTCTAACATCGTTCAACCAGGTAGTTGTGATGAAGGAGTTAAACATTACTATGTAATAGACTTACCTCCAAAAACTCAAAACATTTGTAGACAAGTATGTACTGGGAAAAGAAATACTGATTCATACTTAAAATGTGCTGAAAACTATTGCGATCACGATGTCGATAGTTATTTGAAAGGCTCAGCATTAAGTGCACAACCTTTTAATAGAAAAAAGGAATGTATATTATTCCAGTGTGGTTACATATATGGAAGAGAAAATCCTAAAGTTGCTAATACTGGAGACGAAAACGCAAATGAAGTATCTCAAAGAGAGGCAGAGAGTAGTTGTAAAAACACAGGTCTCTTTATGAAAGATAATGGTAACAGCTACTCACCAATTAGTGAATTGTTAGCTGGTGATATGAAACTTACAACTACTTGTGGTCATATTGATTCGGATACTAATATTGATCAAAAGGTATCACATAAGTCTCAATGTTATGGTGATAAGGTTACAGATTATAACAAAGAGCCAAATGATGAGACACCAATAGATCAAAGAACATATATTAATTACACATGTATGGAAGAAAATCAAATAAGTCATATAACTAACGTTAGTGGTAAGTTCGCAGCTGGAATACCACTTGATTATGATGTTAAAACAGCCAGTAGTGTACGATGTGTTGCATTCTTCAATTATGAACAATGGAAAGTAGACTATGCTGCAGTTCCTTTATTCGATAAAATAAGACGTGGAAAACTACAATATATATATGAAAAATTTAATGATCAAAAAGGAACACCTTCTATAACATCAGCAAAAGGAATTAATCCTTATGATCCTACTGATGAAATTGAAGTAGATTTTACTGTAGTAGACTACGGTATAGTAGACTTTACTCCTTATCAATATAAACCTCAAAATACTACCGTTACATCTACAACATTTGAAAAAACAACTGATGGAGATGTTACTGTACCAGAATCTCCACCAGAAGTACTTAAGAATATAAATAATAATCAAAATAATTCAACAGCTGAAGTAGATTTATATAAAAATAGTGATATTAAAGCATATCGTAAGAAACATCTTGTAACAGTTGCTAAAAATAGTGCTATAACTCATAGTGAACCAATTAATGGTTATGAAAATACTACTTCTGCAAATACAATTAACAAATATAAAAAATCTTGTTATGACTATCAAACGCATACTATGTACTATCCAGACGCAGATGGTATGTGTAATAGAGGTATTACAGCTAATAGCCCTGGACCTACCAATGCGGAGAATGTAATATATTTACGTCATAATTTGGTAACTAAAAATACTACTAATGAAAATAGAGTAGAAACAAATACTAAAATAGTATCTAGTTTACCTGAATTAGTTACAGAACCGACTCCAGCAACTATTGGAAAAGCGGGTGATACATATTTAACTGCCATAGATGATGCAGAAACATGTTATTCTCCTGATAATGGAATTCCAACTCCAGATCTGTGTCCTGTTTATCCTGATGAAAGAACTTTTGTTGGTGATAATGCATATGATGAAATGATATCTTTAACTATTAAAGCTTATGATTCAACATATGGTGAATTTACACCTAGATCAATGGAGGTTACTATTACAAAATCATCTGAGTCAAGACCACGTGTATACAATATATCTACAGATAATATTGATATATTTATGTCAGATACAGCAAGACAGACAACAGGTACAGAAAAGGTATCAGTTAATGTTCGCTATACAGATATTAAAGGTGTAACTAAAGAGTGTTATGGTGGATCATATGAAATAATTAATGTTGATACTAATAAATGTAGTATTAATAAAATTGTTACTGGAAAGAAATATAGGGTAAAAACTGTTACAAGTAATTATGACGAAAGAAAAGGTGGAATTTTTATTGGGTCAGCAAAACCTTGGGGTAAGAATAATAATGTGCCTCTAGGTTTAGTAAATACTGATCGTGATGGTATATTTGAATTGGAAGATGTCGATATGTCTACAGAACCTTTCATAACTGGATACATACATATTCCATCTGGTTCTGACAAAGGAGGATATTATTGCCCAGATCCTGAACGTTTGACAGATAATTATTGTAAGCAAGATGTTAATCCGGTAACTGGTTTAGCGACACTTTCAGGAAGAGGTTTATACTTCCCTGGACAGGCAAAGGAAATTGATGCATATTGTTCTTTAGAAAAGAATAGAGGTCAAACGCAGTCAAAACAAGATTGTGTTAAACAATGTAGACAGTGTCCTGTTGGAAATTTGGCAGTAGATAATCCTGAAGATACAAAAGAAAAAATAACTAATAATATTAATAAAGTTAAAACATTCTGCACACAGCCGGGAACTAATTATAGAGGTTTTGGAAATGAAGCAGATTGTACTAACTGGGTTTATACTACTTGTATAGAATCAGGAGTAGATGCACCTTATAAATATAGACCTGTAAATACTCAAAACCCATTCCCTGGGGCAGCTGATAACTTAAGAGTTGCTCCAGAATACGATGCTGGGGAAAGACCTATTGGATCTAACTGGGTTAAAAAGGAAAATTATATTACTGATACAAGTACTAAGAATGTATTATATAAGGTTATACTAGATCCTGGTGCAATTGCAGATATTAAGTCTTATGTCAATAGTCAAAATAGTGCATACGTATACACAAATGAAAACTATGCTGAAGATTCTGGACCTAGAACATTCTATAGAAGTAGCCTTATAAGATCAGGAGATTATAGCTTTAGAAAATACTTCTGTGTAATTGGAGGAGTTCCAACAAAGGGGGAAAATTGTTATGAATAGTACAATGTGGACATATTTCTTTATGGTTGTAGGTATTTTAGGGATAGTTTTAATAAACATATTCTCTGACATACTTATAGCTAATGAACAAGATTATTTCATATTAAAAGAAGCTACTGAAGCTGCTATGATTGACAGTGTAGACCTTGGAGCTATCTCAACAGGTGTTGGTTACGATGGTGTAACTAATGATTCAGAATATAGCGACATAATGCATTGTAGTTCTAATGAACCAGGAACTATAAGAATTAAACAAGAAAAGTTCATGGAAAGCTTCTTACTTAGATTTGCTAAGGCAGCTGGAATGAAAAAAACATATACTATCGTAGTTCACGAAATAGATGAATGCCCACCTAAAGTATCAATTACAATTACTGCTAAAGATAAGTATTCATTCTTACAATTCTTTAAAATAAATTATGATAGTGATGAAGTAGTTGTTAATAGAATTACTGGAATCTTGGAGAAAGGTTCAGGAATTACAAAAGTTAAGAAAAATTAAAGAATAATAAAAGTCTTGTATAAAGACTTTTATTTTTTTATAATTAACATAAGAAGAGGGATATTATGTCTAAGAAGATAAGTATAGTAATAGTTAATTATAATGATAGTGATACTACTATTAGATTATTAAATAATATTAAAGATTATAAATGTTTAGCTAAAATAGTTATAGTAGATAATAATTCTTCAGATGATTCTTATGAAGTACTTAAGAAATATTCTGGTAAGAATATAATTGTAATAAAAAATGATAATAGACATTTTTCATCAGGACTTAATGCTGGTGCTAAATATATTGTTAAAGAACTAGGAGAGTCTAATATAATATTCTCTAATTCAGATATCATAGTAGATAGTGAAGAAGATATTATTAAATTATCAAGTGATATTAAAGATGATATCGTAGTAGTAGGTCCTACTATAGATGAACATGGAGTTATTAATAGAGGATGGAGGCTTCCTACTACTAACCATGAAATATGCAATAATCTAATTCTTATAAGTAGATATTTTATAAATAAACTTAAATATGACGATAGCCATTATAAAGATGATATTTCTTATGTAGATGTAGTATCTGGATGCTTCTTTATGGTAGATAGTAACTTCTTAAAGAAGGTTAATTATTTTGATGAAAATACTTTCTTATATTACGAGGAACAAATATTATCTTGCAAAGTTAAAGAGAAGAATAAGAGAATAATAGTAGATAATAAAGTTACTATTAAACATGATCACTCAACTACAGTAGATAAAAGTATTAAGAGAGTAAATAAACATAAGATTATTAAAGAATCACAAAGATATTTTTGTAAGAATTATTTGAAAGCAAATCCTATTCAAATGGGACTTCTTCATATAACTGATAAAATATTCTTATTTACTTTATATATAAGATCTCTTTTTAAGATATAGATACCTCTATACCGAACACTAGTTTGACTATTTTGCCGTTTTATGGTATAATATATAGATGTTTAGGGGGGAAAACTAAATGATAAAGAATTTTAAGACTGGTAAAATGATAGATACCGAAAAACAGTACAGTGTAGCTAAAGAGATGTCTAAACATTTCTTATCTGGTGCTGCTAAAGGTGCTGGTATAGCTGGTGCTATCAACACAGCATTTCCTGCACTTGTTCCAACATTTGGTGGAATGCTAGTAGGAGCTAGTGACATATCTACAATAGGTAAGATAGGAATCGGTCTTGGACTTGCATCAAGCCCTGCTGTTCAAATATCTGGTTTAGGAATACTAGGTATAGGAGCAGGAGTGGGAGCACTTGTTGGATTAACAGTAGGTGCTGTAAAGAGCGTAAAACAAAAAAAGCTTGAGAAAAAAGCAAAAACTAGATAAATAAAATAAGTAGGTAGAAATACCTACTTTTATTTTGTAAAAATATACAAACAAGTGTTTGATTATAACCTAAAATATGTTATAATACAATTGTTCGAGGTGGTATATATGGAAAGGGTATATGCATGTATAGATTTAAAGAGCTTTTATGCATCAGTAGAGTGTGTCGAAAGAAAACTAGAACCACTTACAACTAATCTAGTAGTAGCAGATAAATCTAGAACAGAAAAGACTATATGCCTTGCTGTAACACCATCTCTAAAGAAATATGGAATCTCAGGTAGAGCAAGACTATTTGAAGTAATTCAAAAAGTAAAAGAGATTAATAAAGAAAGGAAAGAGAAGAATAATCATAATAAATTTACTGGTAAGAGTTATGATGATATATCGCTAGCTAACAATAAGTCATTAGAACTTGATTTTATAACTGCTGTTCCTAGAATGGCTCTATATATCGAATATTCATCTAGAATATATGGTATATATTTAAAATATTTTTCTAAAGAAGATATATATGTATATTCGATAGATGAAGTGTTCTGTGATCTAACTGGATATTTAAAACTTTATAAGATGGATGCGGAAGAACTTATTAGAATGGTTATAAAAGATATATATATGACTACTGGGATAACTGCTACTGGAGGAATAGGTACTAATTTATATTTAGCTAAAGTAGCTATGGATATAGTAGCTAAGAAGAAAGATGCAGATGAATATGGAGTTAGAGTAGCATATCTAGATGAATATAAATATAGAGAAGAGCTATGGGATCATAAGCCACTATCTGACTTTTGGAGGATAGGAGGCAATATTCAGAAGAAATTAAATTATTATTATATAAATACTATGAGAGATATAGCAGTCTGTTCTTTAGAAGATGAGAACTTATTATATAGACTATTTGGAGTAAATGCAGAACTATTAATAGATCATGCTTGGGGGTATGAGCCATGTACTCTTAAAGATATTAAAAGTTATAAACCTAAGAGTAAAAGTATATCCGAAGGACAAGTACTTCATAAACCATATAATTATAAGAATACTAAGCTTATCGTTAGTGAAATGAGTGAAATACTTGCTATGGATCTTACAAGTAGAAAATGTATTACTAATTTATTAACATTATCTATTGGATACGACATATCGAATTTAGATGATAACTACGAAGGAGAAGTAGTAATAGATCACTATGGAAGAAAGACTCCTAAAGGAGTTCACGGTAGTATTAGACTTGAATATAAGACTTCTAATTCGATGCTAATAAGAGATTCGCTTATAGAATTATTTGATTCTTTAATAGATAAAAACTTATATGTTAGAAGAATAAATATGTGTGCATCTAATTTAGAAGATGATACGCATATAGAGAAAGTTAGATATGAACAGATAGATTTATTTAATAGTAGTGTAGTAAAAGAAGATTATTCTAAAGAAAAAGAAAGTATTAAGCTTCAACAAGAAATATTAAATATTAAGAATAAGTATGGAAAGAACTCTATTCTTAAAGCAATGAATCTTATGGAAGGTGGTACTACTATAGATAGAAATATGGAAATAGGAGGGCATAGAGCATGAATAATGACATAATTAATATTGAACACTTTGATCCTAAGATGCATCCTAGAATGTCTATGGAAAGTAGAGCAGCTCAGTTTGCCCCTTTTGCTGCTTTAAATGGTTTCTACGATGCAATAGAATACAAAGGTAGAATTAAATATAATAAAAAGATCTTATCTAGTGATGATAAGAGTATATTAGATAATAAAATAAATATTATAGAAAAGAATATGGATAGGGAAGTAATAATTACTTATTTTAATAGAGATAAGTATACTTCTAAGAAAGGATTAATTAAGAAGGTAGATAACATATATAGATGTATCATATTTAAAGATAGGACTACTATACACATAAATGACATAATTGACATTAAATTAGCATAATATATTTTGCATAATTTAAATACTTTGTTATATTTAAAATAGGTGAGTGTATGAATAAAGTAGTTAAATTTATAAGAGATAATTATATTGCTTTTGTAGTATATGCCTTTATTGGATGGTTATACGAAGAAGCATGGTTCTTGTTTGTAGAAAAACAGGTAGTAAATAGAGGTGCACTTGTTGGTCCATATCTTCCTATATATGGATTTGGTATGCTTATTCTTCTTTTAATACTTAATAAGTATAAAGCTAAGAAGCATAAGTTAAGTGACGAATTAAATGGTAATATAGCAGTTATATCGCTTGTTACATTTATAGTTATAACAGTAATTGAATATACGACACCTAAGGCAGAGAATTATAACGTACTTACTTTCTTTGGTAGATACTGGTTAGTAATATTATTACCAGTAATAATATCTTTGATAGCAAGATATCTAATAGTACATAAAACTAAACTTAAAAAGATTAAGAATATAGATGTTACTCCTATAATAGTATGTCTAATTATATGGATAGTAACAACTTTAATAGAGTACGTAAGTCACTACGTAATAGATGTTTACTTTGGCAAAGAATTATGGAATTATGCTCATGATTTCTTAAATATAAATGCTAGAGTTAACTTCGATGCATCTAGAAACTTTGCAATTGGAGGAGCTGCACTATTATATTTTGTTCAGCCTTTGATCAATAAGATAACTAAGAGTAAGAATAAATACGTTAATATCATAGTAATTCTAGTAGCAATAATAATGTTTATAGATGTTATATATTCGTTTTTAATAAAGTAGATTTTATCTACTTTTTTTATTTTATAATGAAGAGAAAATTCTTTTTTTTAGCCCAAATGCTTTACTATTGGGTTAATATTCATTATAATTTATGTAGGAGGTAAGGTATGAAAGCACTAATATTAAATTCTGGAATTGGTAAGAGAATGGGTGAGATTACCAAGACAAAACCTAAGTGTATGACACCTATATCAGAAACAGATACTATTGTCTCTAGACAATTAAAAATGTTGGCTCAAAAAGGAATTACTGAAGTTGTTATGACTACAGGTCCTTTTGAAGATATACTTAAGGAATATTGTAATTCATTAGGATTAAATCTTAATATTAATTTTGTTCATAACGAGGTATATGATCAAACAAATTATATATATTCTATATATAAAGCAAAAGATTTACTTGATGATGACATTGTTCTTATGCATGGTGATTTAGTGTATGGAGAAGATGTACTTGATGATGTTTTAGCTAACCCTGAAAGTTGTATGACTGTTAGCACAACATTACCATTGCCAGAAAAAGATTTTAAAGCGGTAATTAAAAACGGAAAGATATCAAAAGTTGGTATCGAATTTTTTGATGATGCCTTGGCAGCACAGCCTCTATACAAATTAAATAGAGAAGACTGGAGCGTATGGCTTGATAGCATAGTAGCATTCGTTGAACATGGTACTACTAATTGTTATGCAGAAAATGCGTTTAATGTAGTTTCTGATTACACGAGTATTAAACCACTAGATGTACAAAATAGACTATGTGGCGAAATAGATAATTTAGATGATTTAGAAATCATGAAAGGAAAAATAGCA
>JAEEGL013409809.1_pt1 | contig 17258 bp, 20 predicted proteins | sample 9134231 | NCBI WGS metagenome assembly JAEEGL01 (sample SAMN16246548, study PRJNA631951) | gut metagenome | biome: gut microbiome; feature: rumen; material: fiber-attached | host: Bos | place: Iran: Karaj | collected 2018-10
TCCTGGTCACAGGCTGAAAAAGAAGCTCCACCCGGCAAAAAGAGATATATTCTGTCATTATTGAAAAAGGGAAATCCGCTTCCTTTTATAATTCCTTTTTGAGTTCCATCATTTGAATAAAAAGGAATATTGCTGGCTTCTGTATTGTAAAGAGCAAAATAATCATTGGAAATTGCTGCTTTTAACGGGAAAGATTTATAAAGAGTGATTTCGCCGTCTTCTGTAAAATAACCGATTGACTGGTCTACCTTGAAGTTTAATAAAGTTTTTGCTTCTGAAAGTTGCGTGATTTCTGGTTCGTTGAGATTTATAATCCATTCTGGGGTAAAAGTGTATTCTTTTGAAAGCGGTTTTGAGGCTAAGATTATGTACAAAAATATAAAAATAATCGAAATTGTTATTAACAAAGGAAAAATCTTTTTAACTTTCATATTCTTCTATTATATAAGAATAAAGGGTAAAAATCAATTTATAATGCGTTTGCTGTGGTTGCCATGTTTGACGTGTTTGACATGTTTGACGTGTTTGCTGGAAGCCCTGAGTGGATTTTTTACATCTATTGACAAAATACCGTAAAGTATGCAAAATATTCTAAGGATTTCAAATAATATTTTATTAGGGAAGTAAAAATGCAGGACGATATTCTTACAATTGAAGAAGTTGCAAAATATTTAAGAGTTTCAGACAGAACAGTTTATGATTGGGCCCAGAAGGGTGAGATTCCTGCCGGTAAAATCGGTACTGTATGGCGTTTTAAAAAATCAGAAGTTGAAAATTGGGTTAACGCACGACTTTCTTCTGACCTTGCAAAAAAATCTGAATCTGATATTCAGTTGAAAAATATTTTATCTCCTGACAGAATTGTTTTTATAAATCAGAGTTCAAAGCGAGATGCCCTGGTTCAGCTTGCAGACACTCTTGCTACTGCACCTCAGGTAAAAAATGCACAGGAACTTACTACAGAAATATTAAAGCGCGAAGAATTGATGTCAACAGCAATCGGACGGGGAATTGCAATTCCTCACGTAAGACTTTCTTCTGTTACAGATTTAGTTATGGCCGTTGGAATCTGCAAAAAGCCTATTGAATTCCAGGCAATTGATGATAAACCGGTTAGCTTGATGTTTATGATTGCTGCAGCTTATAATCAGCATTCTTATTATCTTAAAACAATTTCAAATTTTGCAGCAAAATTCAAGCAGGATGATTTGATTCAAAAAATCATTGATTCAGAATCAGAAAATGAAGTTTTTGAATTATTGCAGAACAATTAAATCTTTTTAAGGCAAATAACTTTACGGTAAAAATACAGGAAACCACTTGCTTCTGTCGGCAAAATCCTGGGCAATCATTCCCCAGGTGACTTTAGCGGTGGTTTCTCCTATTAAAAACTCTTTTTCACTTTCTTCAAGCACATATTTTTGTCCTGGGGCGTCCATTTCTACGGTTGCAAGGGCATGTGAAAATTCCGGTGAAACCAATAAAAGTGATTCATAACCCATACTGCGCATGAACATACAGATTAAAAGACTTCGTGAGTCGCAATCGTTTCCTTCTCCACAAATTGTAGCAGGCAGGGAAGTGAAATCAGAACTGCTTTTGCTGGCATTATTGCGTTTATAATCAAAATCCTGAACCCAAGACAGTAGGGTTTGTGCGATAAATAAATCCTGATTCTGTGGTGATTTAATCATTGCGAGGGGAACAAGAACATCAAGCACATCCGAAATGCAGTTTTCAAGTCTTCCAAAGGAATCACGGTAAATCAGTCTGTAATAGCGTTCCCAGGCCTTTTGTTTGAGAGGATGATTTGCATAGAGAGTGAGAACCGAGAATTCCATATCGATTAAGAAATTTGCGCCTTCAAGGTCAGATTTGTCCAGATTTGTATGAATTCGCTGGCCGGCGATGTTGAGATTTACATCCTTTTTCCCTTCTTTTGGAAAAGCATAAGTTACGATAATTCCCGGAGTTGAATAATATTCCTGATTTGTGCAGAGAGAATTGAGCAGCGACATAATAAACTGATTGCAAACAGGGCGTTTATCTTTAGGTGCATAGCAGATAAGATTTAAAAAGGCTCCTGGATTTTGAAGTGGGGCAGAAACCGCCCAGCCGGCATATTCCTGATCAAGAGTCATTGAAAAATCGGCAATCGCACAGTTCGAGCCATTCCAGGTGAATTGGTCAATATCAAAAGTGCCAGAAAGTTTTTTAAGAGCGACTTCAAGCGAAAAGTGCGAATCAGTAATGTTGGGGTCTTTATAAACTACAAGGGCAAGACAAACAGGAATATTGGGATGTGAGAAAAAATAAGAACCATTCTGCGGGTCAAAATCATCCAGAACAAATCCTTCCGGAAAATCAAGAGAATATTTGTAGACTGAATCATTTACAACTTCTGCGAAGGAGGGAAAAAGATTCAGGAAAAAAATTGCGAGTGCAAGTGCTTTTATCCGGCGGAAATTGATGTGGAAATTAAATAGTTGAAAATTGAATAGTCGTTCCTTTGCTCTTGTCATTTTAAAATACCTCGTTTATAGTATTTTCATGCTTATTCCTATTATATACGAAGATGACGAAATTTTCATCATAAATAAACCAACCGGGCTTGCAGTTCAGGGGGGAGAAAAAATAAAACATTCACTGGATAAAGATTTTTCGGAGCAGGTAGGTTACAAAATTTATTTGGTTCATCGCCTGGATAAGGATACCTGCGGACTGATGATTGTTGCAAAAAATCCTGTGAGTGCGAATAAGTGGACAAAGCTGATTTCTTCTAAGACTGTAGAAAAAGAATACATCGCAATTTGCTGCGGAAAGATTTCTCCTAAAAAAGGAGTTATAAGCGAAGATATTCTCCAGCACGGACAGACCAGGCGGGCGGTTACGGATTATCTGGTGACGGATGAATGGATGGTGACTCCTGAAAAGAATGCCGAAAATGTGCCGCGTGTAGGGGGGAATTACGAGCAGGAATCAGGTGTTGGGAGAAATTACGAGTTGGAGTCTGAACAAGAGGCTTTTACTTTTTCAAAAATCCAGTTGAAGCTTCACACCGGCCGTATGCACCAGATACGAATCCACCTTGCCAAAAATAACTGTCCTATTTGCGGTGATGACCAGCACGGAAATTTTAAATTGAACAAAAAATTATGGAAGGTTTTTAGAATCAAGCACCTTCTGCTTTGTTCGTATAAGTTGACGCTGCCGATTAAGGGGAAGATGCAGACTTTTGAGATTGATTTGCCGGAGGAGATGAAGGGGAGAATTGGGTGCGGAGAATGACAATTTTTAGAATCTATGTTATATTTTAAATGTTAGAGGTGTATTATGGCAGAAAAACTTATGAAAATGTATGAAATGATGTCAGCATCCGCACAGAAAGAACTGTATGATTTCGCACTTTTTTTGCTTTCAAAGAATGAAGGCCAATCTTCTGCTGCTTCTAGAAAATCTATGTATGGTGTTTGGAAAAATGATTCCTTTTATATGTCACCAGATTTTGATGAACCTCTTGATGATTTTGCGGAGTATATGTGATGGAATATTTATTAGACACACATACAATCCTATGGTATTTGTTTGGTGATACTCGACTTTCGAAAACTGCAAAGCAAATAATTGAATCTAATGATTGTTTTTACAGTTATGTTTCTTTTTGGGAGATTTCAATCAAGCAAAGTAAAAAGAAATTAGAGTTTGCACATACAGTATATGAGATTGACAAAATGTGCAGAACCTCTGGCTTCCGATATTTACCATTAACTCTTGATGATTTTAATCAAGTTCGTAATCTTCCCTTTCAAGAAAATGTAAAACATAATGATCCTTTTGATAGATTGTTAATTTCTCAGGCAATCGAAAGTAATTTAACTATCATCACACATGATGGAAATATTCCCTTGTATAATGTAAAGACTGTGTGGTAAAAAGAATATAGATTTTAGTTTTTATTCTTAAAAAGTTGTAGAATGTAATCTTGCCGACATATTTTTCATAATTTTATCATTTTAAATGAATTTTTGATTAAATCATTAATTTCTTTGCATAGAGATGTTTGTATAATCTCCAGATTATCTTTTTTTATTTTTTCAATTGAAAATAAATCAACAGAATCACATTGAAGAGCTCCCGCCAATTGTTCAATCATTTGAACAGATGGAAATTGCTTCTCAGCCTCAATTTTAGAAATATAATTTGGAGATGTTCCTATTTGTTCAGCAAGTTCTGCCTGAGAAAGATTCAAGTCTTTTCGTCTTGCCTTCATATTTATGGCAAGAACGGTCCTAATATTTGTCATAATACAATTCTAATAGGGTGTTTTTTTAATTTTATTCATATTATATCAATCGATTAAGTATTGAAAAATGAACAATTAGGACTTATAATTTTAAAAATTATTAAAAATAGACTGATTAGATTGGATAAGATATGAGAAAAACAGCAACAGTCATATGCGCCAAATGCGGAAAAACAAAACAGATGTATGGAATCCGCACTGAAAAAACTAATGGTCATTGGTATTTTACGTGGATATTTCCTTTAAATGCGGATGTTGCAAAACGCGAAGGTTATTCAGATACAGTAATTAATGAGACTCCATCTAATCGGGAAGATTTTCGAGGATGCCCTTATTGTCATTCTAAAGAGATGATTTATTGCAGTAATTGCAACAAAATCAATTGTTATAACGGTGAAGAACGTTTTACTTGCGGATGGTGTGGACAAACAGGTGTAGTTACTAATACTGGTTGGGGAAGCCTTGCTGGAGGTGGTTACTAATGGCGCGTCTAAAAAAAGGAAATGTAGTTAAAACAATTCTTGGTGAAGATATAAAGATTCTTGAAGAACTTGGCGAAGGCGGTCAAGGTATAGTTTATAAAGTTGATTATAAGGGAAAAAAATGTGCTCTTAAATGGTATAAACGTGCTGAAAGCGATGCCTTTTATAAGAATTTGAAACGAAATGCTGAAAAAGGAGCACCAGCTCCAACATTTATATGGCCGCTTGCAGTAACACAAAAAGATTCAAAAGGTTGTTTTGGATATGTAATGGCCTTACGCCCTAAAGAATATAAAGACTTTTCATTATTTATTTTAAATCGTGTAAAGTTTTCTGGATTCTCTGCAGTTGTGAATGCGGCACTCATCATAACTGCAAGTTTTAAATTACTTCATAATAAAGGATTAAGTTATCAGGATTTGAATGATGGAAACTTCTTTATTAATCCCGTAAATGGGGATGTGCTTATTTGTGATAATGATAATGTTGCTCCTGATGGTGATAATCTTGGTATTCAAGGAAAGCCTCGTTATATGGCACCAGAGGTTGTTCTTTTGAATCATAAACCTGATACATACAGTGATCGTTTTTCTCTTGCTGTAATTTTGTTTCTTTTACTATTTAGAAATCATCCACTTGCAGGAAAACGAGATAATGATGGTGACGAGCCAGATAAGAATGAGAGGAATCTATATTGCTTAAATCCTATTTTTATATTTGACCCGAATGATGATTCTAATAGACCTAAGCCACAGATTCATGTAAATGCGCCACGTTTCTGGCCTGTATTTCCTTCTTATATCCAAAAAATGTTTATTCAGGCATTTGATAAATCATTAATGAAATCTGATGGCTCAAATCGCGAAGACAGAATTATGGAAAAGGAATGGTTAAAAGTGTTCGTAAAGCTGCGTGAGACCTTGGTTGTATGTCCTCATTGTCATGAAGAAACTTTCTACAATCTTAAACAATCTTCATTTAAATGTATGAACTGTGGAAAAGAGATTAAGAAACCTGTAGTTCTTGATATTGAAGGAAGAGAAATACCTCTTTATCCATCATCAAAAATTTATAGATATGAAATAGATTCTCTTGCTGATTTTACAATTGAGAATATCAAAAATGAAATTGGTACTGTTGTTGAAAATAAAAAGAATCCAGGAGTATGGGGAATACGAAACTTGTCAGAAATAACCTGGTATCGGCATAGTCCTGGCGGTAAGGAAGAAATACGCAAAAAGAACGAAGTTGTACCTGTTATTAGAAGTAACAGTATAAAATTCGGCACTTTCTGTGAAGGTACAATAAAATAACGGAGGAAAAAAATGGGATTATTGGATGAAGCTGTTGAGATTCCACGCAAAACTATGGTTATGTTCTTTCTGATTGATACATCAGGAAGTATGAGCGGTTCTAGTATTGGTCAGGTAAATGATGCAATGCGTGAAGTTTTACCAGACCTTAAGGATATTTCAGATAATAATGCTGACGCAAAAACTAAAATTGCTGTTCTTAGTTTTTCAAGTGGAACAGAATGGCTTACCCCGGAACCTGCTGATTTGGAAAGCTATAAATGGACAAATCTTGATGCTGGTGGTGTCACTGATTTAGGAGAAGCTTGTAAAGAACTTGAATCTAAATTAAATCGAAATGCTTTCTTGCAAGATGCAGTAGGAAATTATGCACCTGTAATCATACTTATTAGTGATGGTGGGCCAACTGATGACTTTAAGAGTGGGCTTGAAAAATTAAAACAAAATAAATGGTTCAATGCCGCTATCAAAGTTGCTCTTGGTGTAGAAGATGCTGACATGGATGTTTTACAGGAATTTACTGGAAACAAAGAGACTGCAATTTTCTTACAAAATAAGAATATGCTTAAGAAACTAATCCGTTTCGTTTCAGTTACTTCATCAAAAATTGGAAGTAAAAAAGCCGGTGATACAACTGATTCTGCTCAGACAAGACAAGAAGAAGTTGCAGAAGCAATTCGCGAAGAAATGCAGGAACTCGATCCTGAAGCAAGTGTAGATGAAGGCTGGTAATAAATGCTGTTAAGCTTTGCAAAATCTGTACAGGGAGAAAGTCATAAACGCCGCGAGAATCAAAGTGAAAATCTTGAAATAGGAAGAAAATTTCCATGTCAGGATAAATCTCTTGCTCAGAAAGATGTTATTGCAAATGATGGGACACACTTCAATTTTGCTATAGTTTGCGATGGACATGGTGGAGCTCCTTATTTTCGCAGCGATCTTGGTGCTGATTTTGCAATTGATGTACTGAAAGATATGCTTGCCCGCAATATGACACGCATATCAGAACTTGCTTCTTCAAAACAATTTGATAAAATCAAAACACAACTTGCTTTAGGAATTACTAAACGTTGGCGCGAAAAAGTAAGTTTGCATCTAACTGAAAATCCAATTACAGAACAAGAATATTCTTTTCTTGAATCAGAAAAGCCAGAAGCTGTACAGAAATATAAAGATGGAAAAGACTTATATGCAATTTATGGTTGTACATTAATATCATATTTTTCGACAACATCCTTCTGGTATGCTTTGCAAATTGGTGATGGAGACTTTTCTTTGTCATATGACGGAAAAACTTTTGAATTACCGATGCCGGAAGATAAAGATTGTTTCTTGAATCAGACGACTTCACTTTGTGATGATAATGCCAAAGATGAATTTAGATGTTGCTATGGTGAAAATATGCCACTCGCAGTTTTTTGTTCAAGCGACGGTGTTGCTAATTCATTCAGAGATTCAGAAAGCCTAAAACAAAAATTTTATTTACCTATTTATAATCTTTTCGATAACACAGAATTTCCACAGTGTAAGACCTCATGTATAAATAGTGACTGTGATTTGAAATGTCATTTACGAATTGTATATGAAGAAATAATTTCTTTTTTACCAGTTCTTAGTAAAAAAGGAAGCGGTGATGATATTTCTCTAGCAGGAATTATTGATATCAATGAAAAAAGGATTCTAGCTATTAGATACTACATACGAGGTATGAAAAATCTCGGTATTCAATCTGGTAATACTGCAGGATTTAAGCTTCTTAAAAAAGCTGCAGATTTGGGATATGAAAAAGCACAATATGAATATGGACGTTTCTGCTATAACAAGAGTTTTCAACATAAGATCGTAGAACAACATTTACTAAACAAATCCCAGCAGTATTTAGAAGAAGCTAAGGATAATGGAGTGAATGAAGCAAGTGTACTTTTGAAGGAAATATTTGGAGCACCATTTAAAGAGAGATTACACGAGATAGAAGAAAAAGTCGCAGCAAAAATTCAGTCTAGGAGTGAAGTATGAAAATAACAAGACGCTCTCCAAGAATTAGAATTGGAAACACAACTTATACTTTCGGAAAAAACGGAGTAAGTCGTTCAACAAAAATTGCAAAAGGTGTACGCATAAGAACAAGTGCAAACGGGCATCAATCTGTAGGTGGAAGTTTTCTTTTTTGGAGATGGTCTCAAGATTTGGATGAACTTGGTAGAAAGAAATCTCCTGACGAAATAAAACAAATACGTGAACAACGCAAAAATGAATTAAGTCCATGGCTTTTAATGGCTCATCCCATAGTATTTTTTGATCATTTATTACGCAGAAAATCTAATCCAATTACAACACCTGCACCTCAAGGGGTATTGCCTAAAAATCAAGGAATTCCACTTTCTCAAAACACAAATTCAGCACCTGTACAGTCTAAAACTCCCCTCTCAAGTATATTTTCATGTGAGGTTTCAATTTTTAAAGAAACAAATGGAACTTTGACTAAAGTGACAGAAGGTACAGCTATTCTTGAAGCAGATAAATTAACTATAAAAGCCAATGTAGCAAAAGAAATTTTTTATAAAGATATTCTTGATATTTATATTGAGAATGGAAAGATTTTTATATCTTCAAAAGAAAGAGATATTCCATTAGTGATGGAAACAGAGACTATTGAGATATTTATGACTGAATTAAATAGAAGAATCATGGAAGGAAAATAATTATGGTAACTATTGGAATAGATAATCAAACTGGTGAAATAATTTTTGAAGAAAATGGAATTCGCATCTATGATCCGTCTCAAATTACATACATAAAGAGGCATTCTAATTGGAAAGCACGAGTTTATGAGTTATCAACTAATCTTAAAAACGAAATAGATTCTAATGTTGAAAATAAACGTACGTTTCATACTCGAGTTCCTAAAATAATCACCGAACAAGAAATAAAAAACAAGATTTCATCTCTTTATTGCAATTCTTATAGAATAACAGATTATTCTAAAAAGAGTGATAGTGATATAAACAGAGAAGCAGACGATTCTGCTAGAAAATATGCTGTATGTAATGCAACTTCGAATGTATTTAAAAAGAAAAAACAAACACAGGAATTGTTTAATAAGAAGTTACCTGAGTTTGTTGAATTTTATAAAGCAAAAGACAAAGATGCAGAAGCTAAGTATTATGCTGATGAAAATATAATAAAATCTCTGAAAGATGCAGAATACAAAACTCAATATGAAAATGAAAAAAATGGTTTATTGAAATATATAACAGATGATGAACGAAAGATCTCAAAAGATGCTACAGACTGTCTTTCTGTAATTTCAAATTCTATTATAAAAATAACATCAAATGCTACATATAAAAGTTTTCCAAAAAATACTTGTGCTGTTACTCTACACCTTCCTAATACCTCTTGCATTGAAAGTAGAACAGGTAATATACTTACCTCTGGTAAAATAAGCATAAAACAAAGAAAACTTAATGATATAAAGAATGACTGGAATCTGTTTTGCAATGGTCTAATACTTTACATTGTAGGGAATGTCTTCAATGTAAATACTTGTATTCAAAATGTTAGCATTTCTGCCAAATATACAGAGTTAAATAAAGCCTATGGAAGTAACAGTGTTTTAGATTTTGCAAATTGTAATTTTGATAGAAACAGTTTTTCAAATATTAATTTTTCGAATATTAATCCAATTGATACTGTTCAAGCATTTTCAACAGGAAGCATTCCAAGTTCTAAGCAAGCTGTGCCAAAGCAAAAGACTCCAAAAACTCAAACTTCGAAACCAAAATCGCCTTTTGAAATAGAATGCTACAATGAACTTTCCAGAAATTCACTTTCTATTATTGATACAGGTTTAAAAGCATTGTTTTCTCGTTATGGAAAATCTATTTTTGAATCCTCGGAGAAAAATCGCTTCTCTAGTGCTGTAAGAGATATTTTCCCAAAGAATGAAGCTGAGCAGCAGATAGTAGAATTACTATTGGCAAATGACTGTTTTTCAAAGTTCATTAATATCTCTTCTAAAAATGATACAGAAACAAAAATAAAAGAAATTTTATCTGGAAATAACCTTGATGGTGATGTTTTCCTTTCAAACTTAAAATCAATGCTGGGAGGAAACTAAAATGGATAAACAAGTTTTTGATAAAATTGAGCAAGTATTAACTGATATTTTAGCAACCCATACAGATATATATTCTGAACAAAAAAAATCTATTTTTAATAATGAAATACGAAGTTATTGTTTAGACAATGAATTAGCTCGTGATATTCTTTTGACTCTTGTAGTGAATGATGTATTTTTGTTCATGGATGCAAAAGACTATGAACGTGCTGAACGAAATATTCATAACTGTCTTGGCGAGTTTAATTTGTATCAAAGTGATTATTCTAGATTATTTGAGATTCTCAAAATATCAGATGAACTGAAAAAAATCAGGCGAAAACAAAAACTTAAAAAAGTAAGAAACTGGTTTATCAGTTTATTAATAATTGCATTAATTATTTTAGGACTTATTATCAACTATAACTCTTATTACCGACCAGAAAGAGATGTTCTAGTATCTGCCGGAAATAATGAAAAAGCGTTCTTTATTTCTAAAGCCGAGGAATATGATTCAAATGGTCTACCACTTGTTAATATGTCTTGGTATGAAGTTATTAATTACTGCAATGAATTAAGTATAAAAAATAATTTAGCTTGTGTTTATACAATTGATGAAGAAGGAACTGTAAAAGCAGATTTTACAATGCCTGGTTACCGTCTCCCAACAAAAAAAGAATGGTTATGGGCCTCAAAGGGGGCAAAAGCAGATGCTTTGACGAATTATTCTGGGGCTGATAGATGGTCTGCTAAAGAAGCTGCATGGTTTATAGAAAACTCTTCAGAAATAGTGCATCAAGTTGCAAAAAAGAATCCGAATCGCTTAGGTTTATATGATATGTCTGGAAATGTCGCAGAATGGTGTTGGGATTCTACTGAAGATAATAAGCGCATAGTTTGTGGCGGTTTCTACGGTAATTCTGAGAAGTACCTGAACCTTGCATCAAATATTACGCATGTACCTGATTCTGGTGAAGTATACATAGGTTTTAGACTTGTCAGAAGCTATGTAAGAAAAAATGTAGGAGTGGAAAAATGAAAATATTACCTTTCGTAATTCCAGCGGCAGCTGCTTTGTTGCCACAACAAAATAAATATATAAAACCAGAAATTCCAGAACAAAAAAAAGATGAGGAACCTATTTATCAAGATGCAACTGAAGAGCATGCTATATTATTAAGAAAGTATGATGATTCAGAGCGATTCCTAAGATTCGCAGGACATAGTTCTCATAAGTCCCATAGTTCACACCGTTCGCATTCTTCTCACTCTTCTCATTCAAGTGGAAAACATAATTCACATACTTCTCATACAAGTGGTAGCTATGGAACTGGAACGACAGCGTCATCAACAAAATCTGCAACAACTTCTACTACACCAAAAGAAACTACCGTAGCTAAGAAAATCACACTGGGAGGTTCTATACCTTCAAATAATTATAGTGTTGAAAATTATGCAAACCTTAATTGGAAATTAGAGGGTTTCACATCAAAAGCAGAAATATACATTTATCAAGATAATAAACAAATATTTAATTTCCATGGAACTTCTTCAACAGAAACTAAAGCTTCAAATCTAAAATATAATTCAACTATAAAGTATCAGGTAAAAGTAGAAGAATCTGGAAAGTCATATTGGTCTAACGTTGTTACTCTAAAAACTGGAGAAGATCCATTTAAATATGACAAAAAAGATTTACCATTTGATGTTACAGAATTAGATAAAGAAATGAAAAAAATAGCAAACTCGATTGAAGATACAATCGAACTTCCTGAGACTACGACTCTATTTATCTCTGACTTTATATCAACAAGTCAAAAAAATGAATTAGGAAGAGAGGCTGCAATATCTTTACGAAAGGCATATAAAGGCTTGAATAAATATAAAGTTCTAGCTGTTACTGATGATCTTGATAAAAAAATGAAAGTTGCAAAAGGAACTCCTGATTATCATTCTGCAGTAGAGTATGGGGCAAGTGTAAGTGCTGATTATGTTGTTTATGGTGAAATTGGTCTTTTAGGGACAGACCAATATAAAATAAAAATTAAAGTGATTAACATCCTTGAACAAAATATTCTTACTGAAAAAGAAACTTTGATTCCTAAGAAATGAGGCATATAAAAATGAAGTATAATCAAATAAAGCAAAGGACTTTTGAAATCATTGAAAAAAGTCGCGATGGTGATAAAGCTAGCAAGATATTTGATGATTTTATAATTGGTCTTATTTGTATAAATGTAATTTCTATATTTATAGGAACTTTTTCAATAAGTGAGCAGTTAAACACTATTTTTCGATGGATAGAAGTTGTTTCGGTTATTATATTTACTATAGAATATTTACTGAGAGTTTGGACGGCCTCTTTATTACATCCAGAACTTTCAAAGATTAGAGCTACTGTGAAATACATTTTTTCATTTATGGCTTTAATAGATTTATTGGCAATACTACCGTTCTATTTTCCTTTTTTTATAAAAATAGATTTAAGAATTCTGAGAGCGTTGCGGCTTGTACGCCTTTTTAGGTTATTCAAAATGAATAGGTATACCAGTGCATTAACTACTGTATTTACTGTTATAAAAAATAAGGCATCAGAATTAATTTCATCAATTTTTGTTGTTTTCATATTGATGCTAATCTCTTCAGTATTCATGTATACAATTGAATCACCAGTACAGCCTGAGATTTTCAAAAATGGTTTCTCAGGTTTATGGTGGGCAGTAGCAACTTTTACAACGGTAGGTTATGGAGATATTTATCCAATTACAACTGCCGGAAGAATATTAAGTATGATTATGGCTGTTTTAGGAATAGCTTTGGTAGCTGTTCCTACAGGTATTATATCATCCGGATTCATGGAATTAAATGAAAAATCTTGTGATGAAAAACATTTCTGTCCTTATTGTGGCAAAAAATTAGACTAGTAAAAGGAGTATATGAAATGAAGTTCCCAAAAGTATTAATACCATTCTTAGCGGTTGTTCTTCCAACTGTTCATTTTGCAAATAATGAATTGCCTAAAACTAGAACAAACATAAAAACGCCAGATAGACATGATGAAGAAATAACTTCAGATGAATCAGATTCACAAGAAGTTGTACTTCGTCGATTTAATGACTCAGAACGTTTTCTTAGATTTGCAGGTCATTCTTCACATAGGTCTCATAGTTCCCATAAGTCTCATTCATCACACCAGAGTGGAAATCATAATTCTCACAGTTCCCATTATAGTAGTAGTTCTGGCAGTTCAGATTGTAATGGTTGTTGGTTTAATGTTGAAGAAGAAAACATTCAAGAAACAACAAATAATGAAACTCTAGTTGCAATGAAATAATTTATGTTTCCTGAGTTATCTATTTTTAATTTGATAATTCCAATGTATCCTCTTTGTGTTGCCTCAGGCTTCCTTGTAGGAACGAGTATATTATATCTAGATTTACGTAAACTTCAAATTGAAGAAAAACATGTCTGTTCACTTATGTGTTTTGTCGAAGCTGGAGTAATAGTTGGTGGTAAAATCTTATTTCTTCTGGCTAATATTCAAAAATTACCAACATATTTTTATAAGTTAGGATTTTTCGGAGTTCTTACTAAAACAGGTTATGTCTTTTATGGAGGCCTTTTTGGAGGTGTGTTGGCAATCTGGATTTTTTCAAAAATCTATAAACAGTTGTTTACAGAATCATTAATGTATGTTTTTGCCGTTACACCTTTGATTCATGCCTTTGGAAGAATTGGTTGTTTTTGTTCAGGATGTTGTTATGGAATAAAATATAATGGTTTTCTTAACGTTTATATGAACAATGTAAGACGCTTTCCAGTACAATTGCTTGAAGCTAGCTTGCTTTTATTTCTGTTTGTTATGTTGCAATTTTTTTTATTACAGAAACGAAAATATGTAATTGAGGTTTATTTTTTTGGATATGGATTAATTCGATTTTTCTGTGAATTCTTCCGAGGTGACGCTGCAAGAGGCTTTATAGGAACTTTATCTATTTCTTCTTGGATAAGTCTTTTGTGTGTAGTAATAAGCTGTGTGATTTTTACAAATAATTTACGAAAGAATATGGGGATTAATAAAGATGAACTTGCAAACACTTGAATATTATTCTGAACAATTTTCTGATTCTGTACTTCTTACAAATACTGCGGGAGAGCATCTTTTTATTTCGAAAGAAGACTTTGATATATTTTCAACAAATCCTGATAATCTTCCAGATCCAACAAAGGCTTTATTGAAATCTCGTTTCTTTTTATGTGAAAAAATTAATGAACCTGCCTTTAATAATATTTACGATATAAAATACCGTACAAAACATTCTTATCTTGAAAATGAAAGTCTGCTTCTAATGGTTGTACCAACAATCTCTTGTAATTGCAGTTGTGTTTATTGTCAGGTAAACAGTCGTAAAAATAATGCTGCTGAAAATGATATGAGCTTAAAAACAGCATTATCCTTCTGTGATTTTGTTTTTGCGCTTCCTCATAATAATATAAAGATTGAGTTCCAAGGCGGAGAACCATCTTTGCGATTTGATACTATAGAATTAATTGCACGACGAGTGGCTCATTTGAATAAAAAGAATAAGAAAAACATAGAATATGTAATTTGTACCAATCTCTTAAATCTTTCTAAGCATGAGATTAAGATATTAAAAAAATATAATATTGCAATTTCCACTTCACTTGATGGGGCTAAAACAGTACATGATAAAAACAGACCTTCAACACTCTATCCATCAACTTATGACTCCTTAGTTAAAAATGTGGAGCTTGCCCGAAATAATAAGATTTATCCTTCAGCTCTTGTAACAGTAACAAGTTTAAATTTGCCTCGAATGACAGAGATTATAGATACCTACATCGAAAATCATTTCGAGTCAATTTTTATTCGTCCTTTGAATAATTATGGCTGTGCGTTTAAGAATCAGAATGTTTATTACAAACTTGATGATTACATTGCTGCATATAAAAATGCAATCCTTTATTTGATAGAACGAAATCTTAAAGAGGATATTAATCTTCGTGAAGAAATGTTTTCAATAATTCTTAGAAAAATTTTTTCTCCATTCAATGACGGATTTGTTGACATGCAGAATCCATGTGCTCTTGGTCAGATGTGTATGCTGGTAAAACAAAATGGAGATGTTTATCCTTCTGATGAATCTCGTATGATTTCTGAAATGGGTAATGAGCATTGGAAGATGGGAAATGTGAATGATAAAAACTGCCTCTTAACTATGAAAGAAAAAAGAACTGAGATTCTGGAAAATGGACGGCTAGAGAACTATGAAGAATGCAAGACTTGTGTTTATAGTCCATTCTGTTATGCAGATCCAATAAAGAAGTGGTATATCGCTAATATTGCAGGACAGGATTACGAATCTTACTGCGGAATTAGAAAGGAATTATTCCGCTTTGTTTTTGAACAAATTAAAAATGCAGATGAAAAGAAACTGGCATTATTCAGAAGGTGGGCAAATGCGTAATTGTTTAAGTGATAATGAGACATATATTCTTATTCCAGGAATTAAAAGATACAAAGCAATTTGTTTAGTTACCGGAAAGGTTGAGATAATTCCTCAGCCAAGTGAAGAATCAGAAAAAATCAGTAATTTGCTTATCCGAGAAAAGGGAAAGAATCATCTCTTGTTCAGAATTGAAAACAGGGAATTAACATTCTTTATTACGTCAAAATGCAATCATAGATGTATAATGTGTCCGCAACAACTGGATATAGATCCAATTGATAACGATTTGATTGTTCAGCGAGTTATAGATAATCTTGATTATGACGTTCTTGATGGAATCTGCTTTACAGGAGGGGAGCCTCTACTTAAAATGCAATTCATTGAACAAGTTGTTCAAAATGCACCGGAGCATATTGATATTACAATTCTTACAAATGGTATCATAATGCCATCTGAGATCATTTTGAAATCACTACGTGTCAAACTTTGTGTACCTTTGTATGCACCATATGATGAACTTCATAATAAAATGACAGGTTCTGTTTCATTTTATAAAGTGGTTGAAAATCTAATGAAGATTTCTAAATATGAAACTCTTATAGAGCTTCGGTTTGTAATGACAAAATTAAATTGCAGCTGTCTTGAAGAGTATGCACGTTTTGTCTGGAGAAATCTTCCTTTTGTTCAAGATGTTGCATTTATGGGGATGGAACTAACAGCAGAAGCTCATAAAAATAAAGATGAACTTTGGATAAATCCCGAGGAATATATTGAACTATTAGAAAAAACTGTTTCCTACCTAGATTGCTGTGGTGTTACTGCTTGGATTTATAATCTTCCATTCTGTTTGTTTGATGAGCCATATCGAAGATTCCTTGTAAAATCTATTTCTCCTTGGAAAATACAATATTTGAAAAAATGCAATTATTGTAATTTTAAAGGAAATTGTGGAGGAATGTTTTTTTCTGATATCAAAGAATATGAGAAAATCTTATAATTTCTATTTGAATGCTTTATATCATTTTTTTTCATTCATTTTTGTAATCAATTACGAATTATAATTTATGAATTGACGCAGTTAATCATAACCGTTAAAATAATATTAATATGTTTGATGTAAAAGATTCTGATTTTTTTGATATGGAAGATGAGGCCTTTGATACAATCGTTGAAAATGACATTACATTTTCTGGTTGTGTTCGGATGAAAAAGCCTTTTATGATACGCGGTAAATTTTCTGGAAAAATCGATACAGAAAGTGATTTGGTGATTGATTCCGGGGCTGTTGTTGAGGCTGATATAAATGCTATGCGCGTGCTTATCCGTGGAAAAGTGAAGGGTAACGTGTACGGCGAAAAACTGATTTTTGTTACTTCATCAGGTTCAATTGATGGCGATATTTCCACACAGAAAGTTGTTCTGGAGCCTGGTTGTGAATTTTCTGGAAAATGTACGATGGTAAAACAATGAAAAAAATAATTCTTTCTATAATAATTACATGTGCTGTCAGCAATTTATTGATTTCTCAAGCTGCAACAACCAAAAAGGATGCACTTCTTTTGCATAATAATGGTCGTGAACGCGAAGCAA